>Ga0187807_1000140_pt1 | contig 20289 bp, 16 predicted proteins | sample NC_wetland_sal_i_4_FD_132432 | JGI IMG/M metagenome (GOLD analysis project Ga0187807, IMG submission 132432) | Wetland sediment microbial communities from Neuse River Estuary, North Carolina, USA - ASW_2 | ecosystem: Environmental > Aquatic > Freshwater > Wetlands > Sediment | place: USA: North...
CCCGTCACCGCCCCGCCGTCCGCCGACTTCCAGCCAGCTTCCCCCGTGGCGGACACGGCGACCTTCGGCGCGTCGGCCTGGCCCGTGGCCTGGCCGCCTGGGTTACCGCTGGAGATCTGCTGCGGCTTGCCTGACCCGGGGTGGAACAAGACCGCTACGACGACTGCCGCACCGGCCAGCACGGCCAGCACGGACGCGGCGGCCAGCACGCCGCGCCGTCGTCCCCCCGGCTTGAACGGCAGACGCCGCGCGCCGGTCACTGCCGCCCAGCCGAGCGCAGAGCGCGCCGTCGACGCGCCCGGAGTAGACACGGGCGCCCCTCCCCGCGCGGGCTGCCCCGGATACGCAGGCGCGGGGACGCTGTAAGGGCCGACGCCCAGCGCCGCGCGCAGCGCGTCGGCGAAAGCGCCGCAGCTGGGGTATCTGGCCGCCGGATTCTTGGCAAGCGCCCGGCCGAGCACTTGATCCACGACGGGCGAGAGGTCGAAGCGGTGCGCGGTCGCCGATGGCGGCGGATCGTTCAAGTGCGCCCAGAGCACGGCCATCGGCTCGTTACGGGCGAATGGCAGCGCCCCGGTCAGCATCGTGAACGCCACGCAGGCCAGCGCATACTGGTCCGTCTGGGCGTACGCCCGCCCGCCGGAGATCTGCTCGGGGGCGGCGTAGTCGGCCGTGCCGAGGAACTGCCCGGTCCCGGTCAGCCCCGTCATAGACGTGGCCCCCTTGGCGAGTCCGAAGTCCGACAGGTACAGGTGGTCGGGCCGCCCCGGGCTTGTGTCGACGAGGACGTTGGCTGGCTTCACGTCCCGATGCACAAGCCCGGCCGCGTGCGCCGCGTCAAGCGCCGACGCGACCGGGGACAGGAAGAACGCGGCCCGCTCGGCCGGCAGCGGCCCCTCCCGGTACATCACAGAGCGGAGGTCGCCGCCGGACACGTATCGCATCGCGAGGTACAAGATCCCGTCGGCCTCGCCGGCCCCGTAGACGGGGATGATGTGCGGATGGTCAACCGCGGCGGCGGCTCGCGACTCCCGGATGAACCGCTCGCGGAACTCGCTGTCCCCGGCCAGCGTCGGCGCGAGAACCTTCAGCGCGACCGTCCGCCCCAGCGTCTCGTCCCTGGCGCGGAACACCACGGCCATTCCCCCGGCCCCGATCCGCGACTCCAGGTGATACCCGGCCACCATTGCCCCCGGCGTCAGCCCGGCAAGCAACCGGCCAGCCCACCCGGACACCGACTCGCCGGCCACCGCGCACCTCCCGCCAAGACCGACCGTGACGCCCCAATGATGGCAGTTGCGCATGCCCCGCGTGACCGGATAGAAGCACGTCGATTCCCCTCCGGGAAACAGGCGGCAAGCTCGGCCTGAGTAAGGACTAAAGGACTTCCAGTGGCTGGGTGTGCAGCGGGGGCGGGAACTCCGCGTCCAGGGCGGCCAGCGCATCGCGATCCAGGCGGATCTCCAGCGCCGCGCGATTCTCGTACACATGCTCGGGCCGGCCTGATCGCGGAATCGCGCAGACGTTGTCCAGGCGCAGCACCCAGGCCAGGGCGACCTGGACCGGAGAGGCGCCGAGCCGGGCCGCGATATCGCGCAGCACCGGGTTGCCGAGAATCCGTCCCTGCTCCGCCGGCGAGTACGTCATGACCGGGATGCCGAACTCGCGGCAGGCCGGGAACAGGTCGAATTCCGGCGCACGCCGGCTCAGGTTGTAGAGCACCTGGTCGGCCGCGACGTGCAGGCTGCCCGGCAGCGACATCAGATCGTCCAGGTCCAAGACGTCGAAGTTGCTGACCCCCCAGTTCCTGATCAGGCCGGCGTCTCGCAGGTCGCGGAAGGCTTCGAGGGTCTCGGCCAGCGGCACGGGCCCGCGCCAGTGCAGCAGGTACAGATCGATCCAGCCAGTGTTCAGGCGCCGCAGACTGCCCTGGCAGGCCTGGACCGTGCCCTCGCGGGTCGCGTGGTGCGGCCACACCTTGCTGACCAGGAAGACCTCCTCGCGGCGGCCCGCGATGGCCTCGCCGACCAGTATCTCCGCATCGCCGTTGGCATACATCTCGGCGGTGTCGATCAGGTTCATGCCCATGTCGAGACCTCGGCGCAGCGCGGCAATCTCCGAGTTCCGGCGAGCCCGCCTCTCGGCGAGGCCCCAGGTGCCCTGGCCGAGCACCGGGATCTGGTCTCCGGACGGCAGCGAGATGGTCCGGATCGGACTGGCCATGAATCCTCCGCCTCGTTGACAATGGGTGGAACACCTGATGAGCAGCTGCCCGCTCGCGGGCGGCGCCGGCCGCACCACCCCGGCCATCGTCGTCCGGCTCGGCGGCCCTGCGCATCCTCAGGCCGGGTAGTCCTGAACCGGCCTGGCTGACGGGTGTCGGCTGATCCCGGCGGGAGGTGGCAGCGGTGCAGGGCTGGCGTCCGGTGGAGGACCTGATCCGGTGGGGGTTCGGGCAGTCCCCGGTGGTGATGGCCAACGAGGCGCACAGTGGCCTGGCCGGACCGATGCCGACGCCCTGGTCGTCTCCACCGACAACGCGCTCACCTAGCGAGGACAGGAATCCCGGCCGATGATCAAGCGACTACTCGTCGCCAACCGGGGCGAGATCGCCGTCCGCATCATGGCGACGGCGTCCGTGCTCGGCATCGAGACGGTCGCGGTCTATCCCGCCGACGACGCCGCCTGCGGCCACGTCAGCCGGGCCGACGCGGCGGTCGAGCTGCCGGGAACGGGTGCGGCGGCCTACCTCGACGTCGCTGCGATCGTCGCCGCGGCCACCAGTACGGGCTGTGACACACTGCACCCCGGGTACGGCTTCGGATCCGAGCGGCCGGAGCTGGCCGCGCGCTGTGCCGAGGCCGGGGTCCGCTTCGCCGGTCCCGCGCCCGGCACGCTCGCGCTGTTCGGCGACAAGGGCGCGGCCCGGGCACGCGAGCTGGGCGTGCCCGTGCTGCCCGGCACCGACCGCGACACCTCGCTGGAGGAGGCGCGGCGGGCGCCACGGTGCAGGCCGGGGCCGTGCTGGTCGTGCTGGAAGAGTCCGCGGACGACGTCACCGAGCCGACCCGGGCCGGCGACGTCCCCCTGGATCGCATCGGCTGGCCGCCCGGCTGTCGGGCCGGGTGCCGCTGGTGGCGGTCGTGTCGGGCTACTGTTTCGCCGGCAACGCCGCCCTGGCCGGCGCCTGCGACGTGATCACCGCGACGCCAGAGGCCAGCCTGGGCATGGGCGGGCCGGCCATGATCGAGGGCGGCGGGCTGGGCGTCGTAGCGCCGGACGAGGTCGGACCGATGTCAATCCAGGTGCCGAACGGCGTGGTGGACTTGCTCGCCGAAGACGAGGCCGCCGCGGTGCCGGCGGCGCGGCGCTACCTTTCGTACGTCGGCGGCGCGCGTGCCCACGCTCAGGACGCTCCGCACGGCGACCAGCGCGTGCTGCGCCACCTCGTCCCGGAGAACCGGGTGCGCGGCTACGACGTGCGGCCGGTCATCGAGGCGCTGTGCGACACGGGCAGCGTGCTCGAGCTGCGGGCCGGATTCGGCATCGGGGTACGGACGGCCCTGGCCCGCATCGGCGGGCACGCTACGAGGAACTGGTCGCCGAGCAGTACACCCGCGGCAAGGCGCTCAGCACCGCCGCGGCGTTCGAGATCGACGACGTGATCGACCCGGCCGACACCCGCGCCGTGCTCACCGGCGTCCTGGCCCGGGCCGCGGCCGGGGCGTCCGCCCGCTAGCCGCGGGCGCGGAGCTCGCGGCGGAGCAGCTTGCCGGAGACCGTCTTGGGCAGCTCGTCGAGGAACTCGATCTGGCGCGGGTACTTGTAGGCTGCCATCTGGCTCCGGCAGAAGCTGATGAGCTCCTCGGCCGTGGCGGTCTTGCCCGGCCGCAGGCTGACGAACGCCTTGACCGTCTCGCCGCGGTACGCGTCGGGCACCCCGACGACGGCGGCCTCGCGTACCGACTCGTGCTGGTAGAGGACGTCCTCGACCTCGCGCGGCCACACCTTGTAGCCGCCCGCGTTGATCTGGTCCTTCTTCCGGTCGACGATGTAGAACCAGCCGTCGGCGTCCATGTAGCCGACATCGCCGGTGTGCAGGGCGCCGCCGGGCAGCGCGTGCTCGGTCTCCTCGGGCTTGTTCCAGTAGCCGGGCACCACCATCGGCCCGCTGGTGACGATCTCGCCGACCTCGCCGGCCGGCAGGTCCTGCCCGTCGTCGCCGACGATGCGCACCACCGTGCTGAAGACCGGCACGCCGACTGACAGGGCGCCCGAGGCATCGTCGACCGGCGCGGTCGCGCCGGACGGCACGGCGTGGGACGGCGAGGTGGTCTCGGTCAGGCCGTAAACGTTGTGGATGTACTGGCCGAACTGGGCCTGGAAGGCCTTGACCGTGCTCGGCGGGATCGGGGCGCCGCCGGACCAGATCTTGGTCAAGGACGCCAGCGTGTCCCGCTCCGCGTTCGGCGCGTTCATCAGCGCGATGAAGACGGTGATCGACCCGACGGTGAAGGTGGGCCGCTCCTCGCGGATGGTGTCGATGGCCACCGACGGCTCGAACCGGTAGCTCAGCACGAGCGGGGCACCGAGCAGCAGCGCGAGGGTGACGCCCGCGATCAGCCCGGTGATGTGGAACAGAGGCGCGACACCGAGCACCACGTCGTCTGGCCCGAGCCGGCACCACTGGCGATACGCCTGGGAGTTGAACACCACGTTCCCGTGCGTGTTCATCGCGCCTTTCGGCGGGCCGGTGGTACCTGAGGTATAAGTGAGGAAAGCGGTGCGGGTGGGGCTGAGCGTGACCGGGGGAGGTACCTGGCCGCGGAACCGCTCGATCAGCCTGGCCATGTCCACTGTGCCGTTATCCGGGCCGGCGCACTCGACCGGCTCGACGGCCGCGAAGACCCGCTGGTCGTCGCGCGCCCGGTACTCGAGCTCCGACATCGTGACCACGGTCGTGACCTCGGTGCCTGCCACCACGCCGGCGGCCACATCGCGGTACAGGCTCTGCAGGCAGACCAGCACCCGGGCGCCGGAGTCGCGCAGCACCGCGTCCAGTTCCCTGACCCGGTTCATCGGGTTGACCGGCACCGCGACACCGCCGGCCTTCCACGTGGCGAGCAGCCCGATCACGAACTGCGGCACGTTCTGCAGGTACAGCGCCACCCGGTCGCCGGCCCGCAGGCCCTCCTCGAGCAGCGCGACCGCGAACGCGTCACTGAGCTCGTCGAGCTCGCGCGCGGTGATCCGGCCGCCGAAGTAACGGATGATGTCGCCGTCCGGGTTCCGGCCGACCGAGGCCCGGAACATGGCCAGCGCGTCGGTGAATTCCAGGCTGATCTCGGCCGGCTGGTCCTGGTCGTATCGGCTCAGCCAGGGCTTGGAGTCGTAGACAGACATGAGCGTTCCCTACGGGTCAGCCGGCGGGCTCCCCTGTGGTTTGGTCGGCGGATCCCCCGCGCGCAGCGGGGCGCCGTGAAACCGGCCCTCGTGGGCCAGGACGGGGCGCTGATCGCCGCGCAGTTCCGGGTATTTGTCCTCGAGTTTCTTCCGGGCGCCCCACTGACGGCGCAGCTGGCCGAGGTACTCCGGATTCCCCTCGTAGGTACCCCGCCAGGTCTGCGTCATCTGCTCCATCGACGGCCCGGGATCCGCCCGCCCGGCCAGCGATACCCGGGACGGGATCTTCTCGCTGAGGAGGCCGCACGCGGGGCAGTTCTGCCGTTCCCGCTCGGCGATCGTGGCCATCTGCTCGAACAGGTGCCCCTGCGGGCAGCAGTAGTCGTACAGCGGCATCCGTCACCAGTTCTCGATGGAGTGGGCGAAGATCCTGGCGATATCCTCCTCGTCGACCGGGCGCGGGCAGGTGGCCAGCAGGCGCTGCTGCTTCATCGTGCCGGGCACCAGGTCGGGGATGTCCGCCTCGGTGTAGCCGACGGCTCCGATGCCGTTCGGGATCTCGATGTCGCGCATCAGGTCGATGACGGCGGACGGAAGCTGCTCGCCCGGGTCGTTCAGCTTCTCCGCCTCCGGCGCCAGCAGGGCGGCGGCTGCCAGATGTCGCTCCGGCGCGCTGGGGAAGCTGAACCGGAACGCCTCCGGGGCGGTCAGCGAGACCGACATCCCGTGCGGCACCATCGGCTCGGCCTGCGGGTAACCCGGGGGCCGGAAATTCTTCACCATGCCCGCGATCGGGTAGGCGTTGGCGTGTGGGATGTGCACCCCTGAGTTGCCGAACCCCATGCCGGCGAAGGTCGCCGCCAGCATCATGTTGCTCCGCGCCTCGAGGTCGGACCCGTGCCGGAACGCCGTCCGGAACGAGGCGGCGAGCAGCGCGAGCGCCTTCTCGCACCACAGGTCGGAGACCGGGTTGGAGCCGCAGTAGGTGACCCGCTGCTCGGGCTGCTTGCGCTCGAACGTGGTGTACCAGCGGGCGGTGTAGGACTCCAGGGCGTGGCACACGATGTCCATCCCGGCGGAGGCGGTGACCTCCGGCGGCAAGGTCAGCGATACGAGCGGGTCGATCACGGCCAGCGTGGGACGCAGCCGCCAGTGGCTGATGCCGGTCTTGACCCGCATCGACAGCACGTCGAGCACGCACATCGCGGTGCTCTCCGAACCGGTCCCGGCCGTGGTCGGGACCGCGATCAGCGGCTTGAGCGGGCGGCTGGGCGCGCGGCCGCCGCCGATCGGCTTGTTGATGTAGTCCATCAACGCGCCCTCGTCGGTGGTCAGCAGGTTCACGGCCTTGGCCGTGTCGATGGAGGACCCGCCGCCGACCGCGACGAAGCCGTCCCACGGGCCCTGCCCGCGGGCGTAGCCGGCCGCCTTGTCCATGCTGTCGTCGGTAGGTTCGATGTGACAGCCGTCGTAGATCTCCGAGCTGATGCCGTGCCTGGTCAGCGACTCGGCGATGCGCGCGGGGATGCCGAGCTCGTTGATCCGCGGATCGGTCAGGATGAGCACCCGCCTGGCCCCGTACTGGGCCATCTCGAAGCCGATCTCGTCCACGGCGCCCGCGCCGAACTTCAGCGGCGGCGCGCCCCAGGTGAAGATGGTCTCCTCGGTCAGGTCGATCCCGGGGGCCCCGGTCATCTGTGGTGGAGCCATCAGCGGTAGCTCCCGGTGGGCGCGACGCGGAGCTGCTTGATCTGGTCGGGGTCGTGCCCGAAGACCACGGTGGCGTCCGCCTTGGTCGCGATGGCGCGCAGCTTCTCGACCGAGGTATAGAACTGCTCGAGGTTGTTGACGATCGCGGCCGGCACCGTGGGGGGACCGTAGCTCGCGCCCATGTAGACCGCGTCGGCCGTGAAGATCATCGTGCCGGTCTCGGGCAGGTCGATCCGCATCGACATGCTGCCCGGCGTGTGCCCCGGCGTCTGGATGAAGCTGACCCCGGGGAGGAACTCCGCGTCGCCGGAGACCGTCTCGAACTCCAGCCCCTCGTAGTCGGCCTTGAGGTGCGCGCCGTTGAAGGGGCCCTCGAAGCCGAAGGCCCATTGCTTCTCCGCCTCGCTGCAGATGAGCCTGGCGTTCGTCTCCTTGAACAGCTGGGCGTTGCCCGCGTGGTCGAAGTGCAGGTGGGAGAAGACGACGTAGTCGATGTCGCCGGGGGCCAGGCCGAGCTGCTTCAGCCGCGAGTCGAGGTACTCGTCATCGGACACCTTCTCGTACGGGAAGAAGTCCTGCAGGCCGGTCGGGGCCCACCGCTGCTCCCAGTCCCGCGGGCAGCTGGTGTCCCACAGCAGCTTGCCGTCGGGGGTGTCCACCAGCACGCAGTGGGTCGGCACATCGACCCACTCGGCCGGCAGGTGCTTGTTCTGCCGATTGCGTATCGCCCGGCCCGGCGCCAACAGCAGCCAGGTGAGGTCGGCGGTCATCGCTCCACAGGGAAGGATGCTGACGGTCGTGCCTGCGCCCATGCAGGACCTCCGCAGATAAACGTACGACCAGAGTCACAGTTGCCAGCCTCCGTCGCAGGGGTAGCAGTGTCAAGGCTTGCGTTCCGGCCCTGGGAACTCAGTGCAGCCCGGAGGCTTGCAGGAAGGCGCGGGCGATGACCTGATAGCCGGCCTGGTTGGCGTGCTGGTTGGGCCCGCGGGGCGGGGCGGCGCACGCCCAGGTCCACTGGCACAGCAGGGCGACATTGCGCGGTGTCGTTCCCTGCTCGGCGAAGTCGGCGGTGTCGAAGGCGCCGAACACGTTGGCGACCCGGGCACCGGAGTTCACGTAGACGCGATCCAGCAGGTCGTTGTAGGTGGCGGCCAGCCGTTCGGCAGCCCAGGCGACCAGGTGACCCGGCAGGCCGTCGCGCCATTCAGCCAGCGCGGGCAGGTAGTAGTTCATCCCGACCAGGCGGACGCCCGGCCCGGCGGCGGCCTTCAGCCGGGCCATGATCGTGGTCAGGTGGGTGACGGCGGCCGGGACGCCGGTCACGGTGCACGACCCGAGCTGGGTGAGGCTGGGCTGGCCGCCCCCCTGCTGGCTAGCACAGTGTTCGGGGTCGTTGGCGCCGATGTCGATGGTGACCAGGAACACCCGGCCGCGGTGCGCCTGCAGGAAGGCGACGGCGGCTTTAAGCTGCGATCCGCCGTCGTAGTGGCAGATCCCGCCGTTGATCATCGTAGCGGTGGTCTCGCCCGGGCAGCCCAGCTTGACGAGCTCGAGCGTGGGATGGCTGGGACGCAGGGCCGCGTAGACCTGATCGGGGTAGCCGTACGGCGTCTCCACGCTTGCGCCCGCCGCGTCGGGCTGGACGCCCTGGGACAGCGAGTCACCCAGCGCGAGGTAGTAGGTGGGTTCGGGGGCTTTGGCGGGCGCGCTATGCGGCGTGGCAGAGCCCGAGCAGGCCGTGACCGCGGCGAGCGCCGCGACTGCGGCGACGGCCAGCGGGAGGCGCAGGCGGCGGATGCCGGTCGGGCGCATCGTCACCTCCCTGACATGGCCGTGGCCAGCCTGGGGAGCTGACCGGGAACCACCGTGACCACGCGTCGGCAGACACCAGCTTAAATGCTCGTTCCACCATCCGCGGCGGCCCGGCAGGGGAAGCAGAGGCTGGAAAGCGCGTAAAATCAGCCACACGATAGCGATGAAGTTATCCGGAGTTGGTCTCCGCTTGGGAGGCGCGCTATGCGGGGTGCGCGTATAGCGGTGCTCATAGTCTCGGTAACCTCGGCTGCCGTCACTGTCGCTGCCGCGCTGCTTCCGCACCTGAATTTTGCCTACCGTATGCCAGCGTTGCGCGCGGCACTCGTAACAGCGGCCCCTCTCATCGCGCTGATTGCGGGTTTCCTCATCTTCGGCCGCCTGCTGCGGCGTGCTCGCCTGACCGAGCTCACACTGGCGTGCTCGCTCGGTGTCCTCGCCCTCTCACAACTGGCCTTCGTGACTGTTCCGGTGCTCGCGGACCGTGCCTGGCCGGATCCATCGGCGTGGGCGGCGCAAGCGGGCAGCACTCTGGGCGCTGTGCTGTTCGCCCTGGCTGCATTCGTTCCCCGCGGCAGGCTGCGTCGGCTCAGGCTCGCCCTAGGCGCGAGCGGGCTGGCATTGATCGCTGCACTGCTCCTGATGGCTGTCCTGGCCGCCATGTTCGCGGCCTACTTGCCGAAGGTGCCCGTCGCCCCGGTGGCGGCGGGCCTGTTGCCGTGGTCTGATCTGAACCACGATGCCACACTGGCCACGCTGGAGGTCGTGCTGGCGGCGATCTACGCCGTCGCGGCGGCCGGATTCCTTCGCCGCTCCGAGCGGTCTCACGATGAATTCTTCGGCTGGCTCGCCATCGCCGCTGTCCTGGCCGCGGCCTCCCACCTGAATTACCTTCTTTACCCGAGCCTGTACTCGCCGTTCGTGTCGATCGGGGACGCGTTCGCCGTGTGTTCCTATGCTGTCCTGCTTACAGGATCGGCCCGGGAGGTCTGGTCCTACTGGCGGGAACTGTCGGAGGTGGCAGTGCTCGAGGAGCGGCGGCGCATTGCACGCGACCTGCACGACGGGCTGGCCCAGGAACTGGCGTACCTGCAGCGGAACCTCAATTCACTCGACGCGCAAGTCGATAAGGAATTGAAGGCGCGCTTGCGGCGGGCGGCTGAGCGGGCGCAGCTTGAGGTACGGCTGGCCATCGACTCGCTCGCCGCTCCGCACAGGCAGCCCGTCAACGTCGCCATAGCCCAGGCGGTCAGTGAGGTGGCGGCGCGTGATCACGTCACGCTTGAGCTCGACGTCGTCCCCGGTATCCAACTGCCGGCCATACGGGCGGAGGCGCTCGTGCGGATTGCCTGCGAGGCAGTCGGTAACGCCGCCCGGCACAGCGGTGACGGGCGGGTGAGCCTGAGCTTGCGCCGCCAGGGATCGCGCGTGCGACTGCGGGTCAGCGACCACGGCGCCGGCTTTGACCCCGGGGTCGCGGCTGACGGGTTCGGGCTTATCGCGATGCGTGATCGTGCCAGCTCCGTCGGCGGTGATCTGCGAATCTCGTCCGCACCAGGACAAGGCACCGAGGTAGAGGCCACCCTATGAACGCGGCGACGAAGACGTCATGGCGCGTCCTCATCGCCGACGACCACGCGCCGACCCGCGACGATATCCGCAGCGCGCTTAACGGCGATGAGCGCTTCGAGGTCTGCGCGGAGGCGGCCAACGCGGCTGAGGCGGTGCAGGCGGCACTTCGGGAGAGGCCCGACATCTGCCTGCTTGACCTGTGCATGCCCGGTGGCGGACTTGCCGCGATATGGGAGATCGCGGCGCGGCTACCGGAGACGAAGATCGTGATACTGACCGTTTCCGACAGCGACACCAGCCTCTTCGGCGCGTTGCGGGAAGGCGTCAGCGGGTACCTGCTGAAGACGATGAGCCTGAACCGGCTGCCGGATACGCTCAACGGCGTCTGCCACGGTGAGGCGGCCATGCAGCCCGCGCTCGTGGCTCGCGTTCTCGAACGCTTCCGCCGACGGGAGCCACGCTGGCGGCAAGCCACCGGCGGGCGCGCGCGGTGGCGGCTGACCAGCCGCGAATGGGAAGTACTCGAGCTGCTCGCGCAGGGACGGTCGACCGCCGAGATCGCGGAGCGGCTCGTGCTCTCGTCAAGTGCCGTGCGAGTGCACATCGCCTCGATCGTGCGCAAGCTGGGGGTTCGCGACCGGGCCGCTGCCGTGGAACTCTTCCGGCAGCGCCCCGACAGCTGAACCGCTCAGAGACCTGAGCGTCCCGCGGCCCTGCGGCACTTGCCGGATACGTACTTCGGACACATATGATGGAAAAGCCGCAAAAAACGGCAAATCACCCAAACATGCCATCACAGAAGCTCGGCTTGGAGGCTACTGAGTATACTGGTTCGTGATCAAGGACAGGTCGCTGACCTGCTGTTTCGCGAACGTGCCACGCAAATTTAGGTTTCTCGCAGGCTCCTAGCGACGATTCGCGATAGGTGCCAGGCGAATATTGCCCTTTAACAGTACTCGGTTACCTGAACGTCCGGGACTGCGGAGCGCTCAACCTGAGCGCTCCAGTCGTGCCAGCCCTCTTACGCGCCGGCTACTGGCCATGAAACTCAAGAGGGACCCGCACAAGGGAACAAAAGGTAATAGGAATTATGCCTGCGGTCCGCCCTGCCCGCCAGGACGCAGGGCGGCACCAGGTCGGGACGGCCGTAACGGGGGAGCCGAACGGTCCGGTGAGATCGGGACGGCCAGGGCTGCGCAAAGGAGCGGAACCAATGCGCCTTGTTCTCTGCGACGACAATCGGATTCTGTGCGAAGCGCTTGCTGTTGCGCTGGAAGCGCGGGGTTACCAGGTAGTGGCGATCACTAGCGCTGCCGCTGACGGCCTGGCTGCCGTCGGCGAGCACCGGCCCGACGTTGTGCTCCTGGATCTTCGTTTCCCTGGTGGGACCAATGAGGCCGACGGCGAGAGCACCGAGGGGCTCAGTGCCGCGCGGGCGATCCGGCAGTACTATCCGGATACGGCCGTGCTGGTGCTCTCCGGTCTCGCGGACCGGGCAACATGGTCAGCGGCCATGAAGCTAGGCGTCGCTGGGTTCCTCTGCAAGGACCACAACGTCACCCAGATCGCCGCCGCGCTGAATGTGATCTCCGCGGGCGGGGTGGTGTTCGATCCGATGGTGCGCAGCCAGGTGGGAGTCCGTCCCCCAAACCGACGGCGGGCCTCCCAGTTGTCCCTGCTCACCCCGCGGGAGAAGGAGGTGCTGCGCCGCATCACTGCGGGCCAGAGCACCGGGCAAATGGCCGAAGAGATGAATATCGCGATCAACACTTTGCGCACCTACGTGAAGAACGTCCTCACTAAGCTCGGCGCGCACAATCGCCTCCAGGCTGCCGCCCTCGTGAGCAGGGAAAACCTGCTGAGTGAGCTCTCCGCCTAGCGGATGCTGCCCGGCGACCGCTACCACCCGCCGCTACGTTCTAGTGGTGAACGCCAACGTGACCTGCTACGGCACTAGCGGCACGCCGACCCAACGCCCCCCATATGGCGTAGGCACAGCCATGCAAGGTGGGCTACCATCCCGCTACCACCTGAGTAACGCTCCCGCCATGGGGATCAGCGTCTTCATCATCGATCAGGAACGGACGTTTACTGATGCCCTGACGGCCGGCCTGCAGGCTGAGGAGGGCATAGAGGTGGTGGTGGCCGTTCATAGGCAGGTGCCAGCGCCGTCCCTGATCGTCGGCAGGCACGCGGATGTCGTCCTCCTCGACGGCGACCTGCCGGGAAATGCGCCAATCGGCCTTTGCGAGGAACTGTCCGGCCGCGACGAAGCCCCGCGTGTCGTCATGCTCAGCCGCGGCTCGGACCCCGGGCGAATTGCGGATTCAGTCCGCGCCGGCGCAGCAGCCTGGGTACGGAAGAGCGAATCGCTTGCACACCTCGTGCACGTTATCCGAGGTGTGGCCGCGGGAGAGATGTGGCTTCCTCCGGCGGAAATGGGCGCCGTCCTGCGGTTGCTGCTGCAGGAGCGTGAGCAGCAGAATGAGAGTGACCGGTTGCTCGCCTCCCTGACTCCGCGTGAGCGGGAAGTACTATCGTGCCTGGCCGAGGGCGCGGGGCGGCACGATGTGGCCGTGCAACTGCATCTGTCCTCCCACACCGTTCGGACTCACCTGCAGAATCTCATGAGAAAGCTAGGCGTCCATTCCACATTGGAGGCAGTAGCGCTGACCCGGTCTCCGCTGGGCTCGTCTGTCCTTGATCCCGGCCTCCGCTGACGAGTAGCCAGGGCGCGGCGCGCGGACTCATCGAGCTAAGCCGGGATGCCCAAGTCCCAGGGCGCTGGAGGTCAAGTTTCCCAGCGCCGGCCAACCGCGGTGAGTTCCGGGTGCTCAACCAGATGACCGAGTCGCTGTTCGAGGTCACCAAGCGGTACGCCCACCGGGTCCGCCTCGAAGCCCTCCGCCCCGCTGTCCAATGGCGCTCGCCCACCGCCTGAGCGCTGACCCCAATCTGACGTAGGGCCATCCGCACATGCGGGGGTTGCTGTCACATGCCGAAATAGACAAGGCTCCTGAGGTAAGTCGTGAGCGGGAGGAGGGACAGCGTGCGGGGGAAATCGGAGGGAATCCGGGTAGCAGTCGTCGGGGTTGGTTATCGGGGATCAAGGAATCTCCGGGTCCCGCGGTCCGCGACCGGGATAGCGTCGGTTATCACCGTGGACCCGCCATTCACCCGAATCGGTAATGAAGGCCAGGAGACTGACCACGGCGTTACCATATACCCCCGCATCGAGGATGCGTCGCCGCACGCTGAAGCGGTCATCATCGCGACACCGCCGGCGAGCCACGAGCCGCCGGGAATGGTCGTCTAAATCGATATGGCGGACAGCGAGTGGATCCGCGTTCCCGGCGAAGCGAGGCAGCCGCGAAGATGAACCTCGTTCCCTTTACCAATCTGGCCGCCATGGCCGGTGAAGTCTGGCCCTCGGTTGAGCAGGAATATCTAACCTGCCTGCTCAGCGGGGCATATGTCCAAGGCCCCGCGGTCACGTCCTTCGAGCGAGAATGGGCCGCCCACTGCGGGGTCGAATACGCGGTGGGCGTCGCGAGCGGCACGGACGCCCTGGAACTCACCCTCACCGCGCTGGGGGTGGGCCCCGGCGATGAGGTTGTCGTGCCGACGAACACCTTCATCGCCACGGCCGCCGCGGTTGTCCGGGCGGGCGCCGTGCCTCGCTTTGCCGACGTCAGCGACGACACCCTGCTCATGACGCCGGGCACCCTCGCCGAGGCGATAACACCCCGCACACGTGCGGTCATCGTCGTACATTTGTTCGGGCAGATGCCAGACATGGCCGGGCTTCTCGCCGGCGCCGCGGCGGCGGGGATTCACCTGGTCGAGGACGCCGCGCAGGCGCACAGTGCGGAATGGGACGGCCGCCGGGCGGGGTCGTTCGGCGACGCGGCGTGCTTCAGCTTCTACCCAGGGAAGAACCTGGGCGCCTTCGGCGACGGGGGCGCGGTCGTCACCTCGCGGACAGACCTGGCCGACCGGGTCCGCTCGCTGGCGAACCACGGCCGGGCCCACGGTGCCGCACACTACGAGCACACCTGCCTCGGTACGAACAGCCGCCTGGACGCCCTGCAGGCCATCCTGCTCTCGGGCAAGCTCGCCTTCCTCGACACATGGACCAAGCAGCGGATCGCGCTGGCCGCACGTTACCGCGAGGCGCTCAGCGGCACAGGACTGAGGCTCACTGGCGTCGCGCCCCGGGCGCGCCACGTCTATCACCTGTTCGTCGTGCGTGTCGCCGGGCGCGACGAGGTCCGCGCGGAACTCGCCAGACGCGGCATCGAGACCGGCGTGCACTATCCGGTGCCCTGTCACCGGCAGCCGCCGCTCCGTCGGTTCGCGGACCGCCCGCTGCCCGTGGCCGAGCAGGCGGCCGGCGAACTGCTGTCGCTGCCGATGTTTCCGCACCTGACCGAGGGCCAGCTCGGGTTCGTGTGCGAGGCGCTCCGCGACGTCCTCCGGGAGAGGACGGCTGGCCCGGAGCTCATTCATGTCCAGTGAACCCGAGCGCCCCCCAGGGCCGCCCACGGCGGCGGACCCCGGCGTGGTCATCGGCTACCCAGCGACCCGGACGGACGTGAGCCCGCTGGTCCTCGGTCCCGGCGCCACGCTCCGGTCGGGCACCGTGCTCTATGACGGCACGACGATCGGGCGGTGCCTGCAGACGGGGCACGGAGTGGTCGTCCGGGAAGCCTGCGAAATCGGCGACGACGTCTCGATCTGGAGCAACAGCGTCGTCGATTACGGCTGCCGCATCGGGGACCGGGTGAAAATTCACTGCAACTGCTACGTGGCCCAGTTCACCGAACTGGAAGACGACGTCTTCCTCGCGCCCGGCGTGACCATCGCCAACGACCTGTACCCCGGCGACCGGCGATCCGCCCAGTTGATGGCCGGCCCCAGGATCGGTGCCGGAGCGCAGATCGGCGTCAACGTGACGATCCTGCCGTTCGTCCGCATCGGCGCGGGCGCGCTGATAGGAGCCGGATCCGTGGTCACCCGCGATATTCCCGCCGCGGTCGTCGCCTTCGGCAACCCCGCCGTGCCGCACCGCGGCGTCGCGGACCTGCCCGTCATCCGGACGCGGGTGGTGGCGGACGGCGCATCGGCGAGCCCCTACAGGCTGTCGGGCCGCGATGCGATGGAGTCCCGGCCGTGACCGACGTCGCCGAACGGAGGAGAACCGCCGCGCCGAAACTGGCCCAGGAGGCGGCAAAGAGGACGCTGGATATTTCATCGTCCCTGGCGCTGATTATCATCCTGGCACCGCTGCTGCTGCTCCTGTGGTGGCTGGTGCGGTTCACGTCGGCTGGGCCAGCGCTGTTCCGGCAGGAGCGCGTGGGCCGCGACATACGTCCGTTCACGATGCTGAAGCTGCGGACCATGTACGTCGACAACGACGACCTGGTGCACCGCACCTACGTCGCGCACCTGCTCTCGGCCGACCGGCCGGCCGCGGCCGGCCCGGATGGGCTGTTCAAGCTGGAACAAGATCCGCGGGTCACGCGACTCGGCGTGTGGCTGCGCCGGAGCAGCCTGGATGAGCTCCCGCAGCTATTCAACGTGCTGCATGGCGAGATGTCCCTGGTCGGGCCGCGTCCGGTGCTGCCATGGGAAGCGCGCATGTTCGAGGAGCGGTACCGGCGGCGTTTCCTGGTCAAGCCCGGGATCACCGGCCTGTGGCAGGTCAGCGGCCGCAGCCGGCTCACTATGCGCGAAGCTCTCGAGCTCGATGTCGAATACGCGGTCCGGCAGAGCTTCAAACTGGACCTGATCATCATTCTCCGCACCGTGCCGGCCATTCTGCGAGGAGGCGCGAGGTGACGACCGCCGGCCTGCGTCGGTGACGCCCCGGAGCCCTCCGACGGAGATCGGCGTGGCAGGCATTGTCCGGAAGAACCAGAACGTCGACCAGATTTCCGCTGCCTGGATGTGATTTCCAGGTGTACGCCTTCTTACGCGGCCGTTCCGCTGAAATGGCCGCCATTCAGTTGTTGCCTGCCCTGACCCGCACCCTCACCGGTCTGAACCGCACTACGACAGCTGAGGGCTGTGTTATCAGCGGATCCCGCCTAGATTTAAACGGATGGGTTAGCTGCAAAATCCCGATACCGTAAATTGGCAAGCAGGAAGGTCATGCAGGGGGAGCGGGCTAATTTGATGCAAACACAGAGAAAAAGCGGATTGCGTGTTGCCCTGGTCGGGTGCGGATACTGGGGGTCTAAGCACTTTCGCGTGCTGCATGCCGCCGATGACGTCGACGAAGTCATAGCCGTCGATAGCCGGAAAGACCGCCTGGAGAACCTGACCCGCGGTTACCGGGCCACGCAGTGCTTCCCGAACCTGAGGTCGGCGCTTCCGCATGTGGACGCCGTGGTGGTAGCCACCCCGCCCAGCACGCACGTCCCGCTCGCGCTGGCGGCCATCCAGGCCGGCAAGCACGTGCTGGTGGAGAAGCCTCTCGCGGCAACCAGCGCCGGGGGCCTGGCGCTGGTGTGCGCGGCAGCCGCGGCTGGCGTGGTCCTCATGGTGGGGCACACGTTCGAGTACAACCCGGCGGTACGGAAGCTCGCGGAACTTGTCCGCACCGGCGAGCTCGGTGAGCTGTACTACATCGACAGTGCCCGGCTCAACCTGGGGCTGTACCAGAAGGACGTCAACGTCATTCTGGATCTTGCGCCGCACGACGTCTCCATCATCAACTACGTGCTGGGCCGGAAGCCGGTCGCGGCGCAGGCATGGGCGTCCCGTCATGCTCACCGACGCCTCGAAGACGTGGCCTACCTGCGGCTCTTTTACGACGACCACCTCGATGACGGCAGCCTGTCCGCGAACATCCACGTCAGCTGGCTTGACCCGTGCAAGGTTCGCAGGGTCACGGCGGTCGGGAGCAAGAAGATGGCCGTATACAACGACCTGGCCGCTGAGGAGCGGATCCGGGTCCTGGACAAGGGGGTCCTGCCTCCGCCCGACGACAGCCTTACCCAGCCGCCGATGTCGTACCGTTACGGCGATATCGTCGCTCCCTACGTTTCGCCCGACGAGCCGCTGGTCGTGCAGGACCGGCATTTCGTGGAGTGCATCGTGAACGGCGCCCAGCCGCTGACCGATGGCGAGAACGGGCTAGCGGTGGTGGAGGCGCTGGAGGCGGCCGAGCTGTCGCGGCGGCTCGGCCGTCCGGTGCTGCTGGAGGAGGCCAGGTCCGGGAACCTCCTGATGGACTCCTCCGAGTGGGGCAGCGAGCGTCTGGCCTGGCCATGGTCTCCGGCGGAGTCACCGGGCGCGGCAGCCGCTTCTGGGCCGCTGCTCACCGCGCCCCGCCCGGACGTGTGATGAGCTCCGGCGTCCGCGGTGCGGCATGAGCGCACCCGGCCGTCACCGTATGGTCGGCGCACCGGTCGGCAGGCGGATCGGCGCCGGCGCCCAGACCACGGCGGATGAGGCCAAGGCCGCCGCGACTGCGGGCGACTCGCTGACCGTGGCGGCCTGGACGGTGGTGAGCCGTGTCACCGGGCTCGCGCGGTTCGCGGTGATCGGCGCCGTGCTTGGCGCTACCTACTTCGGGAACACCTACCAGTTCACCAACTCGCTGCCGAACCTGCTTTATTACGGCTTCCTCGCCGGCTCGCTGTTTTCCTCGCTGTTGGTGCCGGCTCTGGTCCGCCACGTCGACGCCGGTGACCGCTGGGCGTCGGAGCGGGTGGCGGGCGGTTTCCTGGGCGTGACGCTGGCCGCTATGGTGGCGATCGCGCCGCTTGCGGTCTTCCTTGGGCCGCTGGCGCTGAAGATCGCGGCCCTCGGGGGACCGCACGCGGTGGGCGCCGCGCAGGTGAGCGTCGGCCGCCTGCTGATCGCCATGTTCATCCCCCAGATGTTCTGCTATGGCGTGGTGGGCACCTCGACGGCCGTGATGAACTCCCGGCGGCGGTTCGCGCTGGCCGCTGGCGCGCCGACGGTGGAGAACCTCGGCACGATCGCCGTCCTGGTGGCTTCCGCTCTCATCTACGGCACGAACATCGAGCTCGGCCAGATTCCGCTCGGCGAGATACTGCTGCTCGGGCTCGGCTCGACGGGCGCGGTCGCGGCGCACGCGGCAGCGCAGTGGTGGGGGGCGCGGCGGGCAGGGGTGCTGCTCGTGCCGCGGGCCGGATGGCGCGATGGTGAGGTCCAGGCGGTCGTCCGGCGTGCGCTTCCCGCGCTCGTGCAGGCGGGGCTGGGCGCCGTCCAGCTGCTGATCCTGCTGATCGCCGCGAACCGCCTGCCCGGCGGGATCGTTGCCTTCCAGATCGCCCTGAATTTCTACTACCTGGTCGACGCCCTGGCCACGACGCCGGTGGCGCTGTCGCTGCTTCCCCAGCTGGCGCGGATGCATGCCGACGGTGACACGGCCGGGTTCCGCGACACCCTCGTCCGCGGTTTCGCGCTTGGTTTCTTCATAACGATCCCGGCCGGGGTGGCCTATGTCATCCTGGCCAGGCCATTGGCCAGCGCAATCGCGTTCGGCCGGATGGACGCCACAGGCGTTATGATGATCGCCGCCGCGCTGGTCCCGCTGTCGGTGGCGGTGGTCGGCTGGACCGCGTTCATGATCGCGACGTACGCGTCCTACGCGCGGAAGGACACACGGTCGCCGCTGCGAGCCATGGTGCTGCAAACTGTCATATGCCTCGGCCTGGCCAGCATCACCTTGGTGGTGCACGGGCTGACCGTGATGGTGGTGCTGGGCCTGGCCACGGCGGTATCGGTGACAGTTTCCGCGTGCTATCTCGTGATCCAGGTGCGGAGGACCCTTGGCCGCCCCGGATCGCAGGGGCTCGCACCGTCGCTGGCCCGGTTCGCCGCCGGTGCCGCCGTCATGGCCGGGCCAGCCTGGCTCGTGGCCGCCGCGGTCCCGCGCTGGCTGGGGCCGCCGCTCGGCCCGAGGGTCGGGATAGTCGCTGCCGCACTGGTCGGGGTGGCCATCTACGTGACCGTCCAGGCTCTGTGGCGGGCCCCGGAGGTGAGCTGGCTGGCCGGAGGCCTGAGCCACATGCGCGGGAAGGCAAACCAGGCCGCGGTAGGGACCAGCCATGGCTAGCGGGAGCCTGCCGTCCCCGGCCGCCGCGCCCGGCGGGCGACGGGCCGGTACCGGGCCAGCAAACGGCCTGCTCCGTTTCCCGTCCAGCCGCTGGCTGATCTGGGCGACCCTGGCCGGTGCGGCCGGCCTCGGCGCGGTCACGGCACGTTTCCCTGTCCAGGCGCTTTTCGGCCTGCTGGCATTGGCGCTCGGGGCTTGCATATGGAAGTGGCCGGTGCTGGCCGCCTACCTGGCCATCGGGCTGACCCCGCTCACCGTCGGCCTCAGCATCGGCTCGGTCCTGCCGCTGGTCCGGCCGAACGAAGCGATCGACCTGTTCGCGGGGGCGACGCTCGGAGTGCGCTACCTCACCGGGCTGCGCACGGGCCAGCTGCCGAGGTTCCGCCTGAACCAGGTCGAAGCCGCCATGGTGGCGATGGCGGTGACGAATTCGGTCGTGCCGCTGCTGTGGATGTCGATCCGGCAGCAGGCGATCACCGCGGACGACCTCCTGTACGCACTGGTCATGTGGAAGCTCCTCGGCCTCTACGTCATCGTCCGCGCGGCCGTCCGGACGGACCTGGAGGTGCGGCGGTGCCTGTGGCTTTCCGTGGCTGTCGCGGTCGTCGTCGCGCTGGCGGCGATCATGCAATCGCTGTCCGTGCTGGGTGTGCCGCAGCTGCTTTCTCACTACTACGCCTATGCGGCCGCCGGGC
>Ga0187807_1000141_pt1 | contig 20114 bp, 13 predicted proteins | sample NC_wetland_sal_i_4_FD_132432 | JGI IMG/M metagenome (GOLD analysis project Ga0187807, IMG submission 132432) | Wetland sediment microbial communities from Neuse River Estuary, North Carolina, USA - ASW_2 | ecosystem: Environmental > Aquatic > Freshwater > Wetlands > Sediment | place: USA: North...
CGCGCCGCACTCAACAGCTACTTCGCCGAGAATGTCAGTGCCGCATGCGACGATAGGGAACAGAAGGCAGCCTGATGGCTACTGGGATCGCCACCGAAGTTCAACGGAACGCGGGACAACCTCCGCTGTGCAGCTGGAACGTCTGATCTGGCTCCATAGCGGGCCTTCGAAGTTACTATCCCCCTGATGCGCCCACCATTCCCCTCTCAACCGTTGCCGTCGCCCCCATCTCTGTCACCACTCTCGCAGACCCCCACGCGACTTCCTGACGGACGCCGGTGACGCCGCGCAATCGGTGGAACCGACGCCCCGCTGCTCATCGCCATCATGGCGGCCGCCCTAGTCCTCGCCTTGCTGGGCTGGGCCCTATCAGCTGCCGCCGGGGCGGCGGTCAAGCCGACTGAGCTAGAGCAGTTGCGGGATGTGTACACAGACCGGCCAGGACCTCGCGCGCTCCTCACCACCGAGGGCGCGATGACGGCCCAGCGTCTTGCAGCGCCCACTCGCGTGGACCGGGATCGTATTCTTGTCGGTCATGTACCTGGCCCGGGCACGTCGTCCGTCACGCCGCCGCGTCCCGTGACAGGTCGACTCATGCGGGTCCCGAGGAAGCTGCCGCTGGTCTGGTCGAGGATGGGAAGCAACTGGTCAATCCGGCTCGAGGTCTCCCGGTCGAGGGCGAGCCCGGTTAGTGACGCTGTCGTGTACGCATCCCTCGCCAACTGAGCGTCGTCCAGCGTGGCCAGTCGCAACAGGGCGGCCGCGAACAGGGCGGGGGTCACCGGGCTCTTTGGATAAGTGCGCAGAATCGCAGCGACAGCGTTCCGGCTGAGCCTTTCCGGGTATGCCGCTTGGAGCAGCCGGTAGAGGGCATGGACCTGATACTGGTCCTGGCTGCCAGAGGTCAGCAGCGCCTGCGCGAGGAAGCCGTGCTGGCGTAGCGTCCGCCGCACCGCGGCCGGTTCGTACTGAGTGCGCGCGACGGTCAGGTAGTCAAGCGTCACGTCACACGCGATGCGGAAATGCGGCCGACGCTCCCACTTCCCCGCCAGCAGGTTAATCAGCCCCTCGGCGTTGAATCGCGAGGACTCGAACTGCGTGTGCAGCTTCTGCTCCTCGCCGAGGTGGGTGAGCACAATCGCCGTGACAAGGGCGTCGGCCATCCCGCAGCGCTCGATGGCTTGCAGCAGGATCTTGTTCGGCGACATACCTGGCGGAACCCCCAGGCAGTCCTCCACCTGGCAATAACCCTCGTAGGTGAGCGGCGTGCCGAAGGCCAGCGGGAGCAGAGCGTCGAAAAGCCTGGCTGCCTGCTGCTTTGGCACGGGGCCGCGGTTGAGCAGGCCGTGGCTGGCGATGAACTCCCGGTACCTCGCACGCTGCGTGCTGGATGGGCCGGTGCCGGCGGCGAGCCGCTGCAGCCTGCCGATGTCGGCCGCGAGCAATGCAAGGTCCGGCGCTTTAGCGTGTACGGCGCACTCGGCCAGGATCGCCTCGCAGAGGTCGTGCTCTTCGCCCGCGGTCGCCTGCTGCGCCTGCGGCGGTATCTGCGGCTCAACGTCGTCATCGGGGGCGTGTCCCGGCTCCGTGATGCCGAGGTGCGCGAGCATCTCACGGATTTCGTCAAGCTTGAACCCGCGTGTGTCAGTCTGCCCGGGCAGGCGCGCGGCCGACTGGCGGGGTTCGTCTTCCAGGAAGCGCCGGTATTCGTAAGCGCTGCCCTGCGCGGGGGTAAGGGCAGTCAGCTCTGGACGGTCCCACCACACCACGTGGTCCGGCGGATCGTGGTCACGTCCGGCGTCGCTGAAGTAGAGCCGGAAGCGGTGAGCGCGATGCGTGGGCCGGACCCAGGTTGCCGCGGTCATCCTCGCCCGGTAGCCATAGGGGAGCAGCGCCATGACCATGTCGATGAACTGCAGTCGTTCGGTCACGCTGGCGGAGCTCGCGCCGAGCACACAGACCGGGCGAACGGTGAGCAGCAGCGCCGCGACCTGCTTGGCCAGCGCGCTGACGGCAGAAGTGGCAGTGGCCGCGTCCACCGCGGTCAGCGTGATCCGCAGTGGACGGCCGCCCTGCGCTGGCAGCTTGATGGGACGCAGCGCCAGATACAGGGGCAGGTAGCCGATCGCCGCGCTCGCGAGCGACAGGTAGGGCACGCAGAAGTAGCTGGTGAAAACGACCGGCCTTCCGGTCTCGTCCGATCTCACATCACGGTCGCCATCGGCGAAATTGTGGATGGCCAGCGCAATATAGTCGCCCTCAGGCGCGCTCGATGGCACGTAGCTCACCGTGACCTGCGGAAGCGCGTCTGGTGTGCCCGGGCTGAACCTGCCGATCACCTCGCTGAAGTTGTCCCTGTTCAGCCTCTCTGTGCTGCAGGACAGGACGCGGAACCCCGCCCTGTCAGCAGCCGTGCCATACAGCGCCCACTGCACATCGACCGTGACCGTCATGACCCGGCCCCGGTCAGGTCTGGTCCGTGACGGGGTGAGGATCCCGTCCGGCCGTACGGCTGCCAGGCCATCCATTGGCGGAGGCAAGGCGCGACTCCAAGACCTCGAGCATCTCCGGCTTGAGGTTCATCGCCTGGACCGTGCGGGACACGTATGCCCCTTGCACCAGTTGCGCATCGGCCAGACGGGCGAGCCGGAGCAGCACGGCCGCGAGCAGGGCCGGGCTTGGTGGTTCCGCGCTCTCGATCAGGATCTGCCGGATCTCCCTCTCGCTGAGTCCGTACGGGTAGGCCGTCTTCAGAAACCTGTTGAGCACGTAGACCTGGGTGTTATCGTGGCCCTCGCCGACCGTCTGGAGCAAGGGTCCCAGGTAGCCGTGATGTTGCAGTACCTCTCGGATGAGGTCAGAATCGCTAACCATCTGACTCATGAAATCGGCGGCTGTCAAGCTGGCATAGAACGCGTGATGCGGCCGGTGCCATGTGCCAGCCACGGCATTAATCAGCTCGACAGCGTTCACCTTAGCCGATATATACCAATTATCTAGCTCCTCTCTTATAAGCTTCTCCGGTAGTTGCGGGTAGACAACAGCCCTGATTCGCATGTCCGACATCCCCATGCCCGCGATCATCCGGAGCAGCGGCGGATCCGGGGATCCGGCACCGAGGCTGTCTTCGATGAGGCAGTAGTCCGGATAGCCGAGCGGCGGTATGAACGCGGCCTTCAACAGTGCGTCGCGCAGCTTGGCCTGGAGATTGCCCAGGGCCTCGTCACGCCGGAAGAGGTGCTCTTCCTTGATGATCTCCTGATAGCGGCGCCGTTCCTCGGGGCTGATGCGGGACTTGTCCTGGGCCGTCAGGCGGGTGATGGCGATGTGGAGGTCGGGCAGGTGTGCCTGTGCCGTCTGCATGCAACTGGCGCAGTCGCGCAGGATCTGCTCACCGTCGATCCTCTTGGCACCTCTTGGCGTCCGGAAGGGTGCCAGTCGTCGTGGCGCTTGCTCTTCCGGCTCTCTCTCGTCCGGCTCCGGATGGAGGACGCCGATCTCGTCCATCGACTCCAGGACGTCCTCGCGGTTGAACGAACGGGGCGTCGTCAGCCGGGCCAGGCGCTCTAGCTGGCCGACGGTGTCGGCCAGCCACCGGTCGTAGACGTGGGCGAGGTCATCGTTGAGCGTGAGCGCCGTCCGCTGTGGGTCTCCCCAGTAGACCACGCCGTCCGGCGGGTCGGCGTCACGTTTGGCGGCGCTGAAGAAAAGCCGGAACCGGTGGTCACGGTGCGTGGGCCGGACCCAGGTCGCCGCCGTCAGCCTGGTCCGGAAGCCGTAGGGGAGCAGTGCCGCGACCGCGCCGATGAACTCGAGCCGCTCAGCCACGGTGGTCGACTCGGCGCCCAGCACGCAGACCGGCCGGCCGGAGAACAGCCGGCCGGCCGACTGCACGGCCAGGGCGTTGATGGCCGGAAGCCCGGTACGGACGGGGAACTCGACCTGCAGCGGTGAACCGCTTGCCGTACCCAGCCGTATGTTGTCGAACTCCTGATACATGGCCTGGTAGGAGACGGCAGCATCCGCCAGCGGCTGGTAAGGGACACAGAAATAGGTAGTGACCGCCACTGGGCGGTTGTCGTCATCGCGCTCGAGCAGTTCACCGCCATCCGTCTGTACGTCGGCTGCCCATTTATGACTGGCCATCCCGAGGTAGTACACACGGCTAGGCCCGCTGCCAGACGGCAGGTAGCTCACCGACACCTGCGGAAGTTTGTCCGGCGTGCCAAGGCTGAACCTGCCGATGAGCTCGGTGAAGTTTTCCATGCTCAGGGTGCCGTTGCTGCAGGCCAGCACGCGGGAACCCGCACGGCCCAGCGTCTTGCCCTGCAGTGCCCACTCGACGTAGACCGGGATCGTCTTTTCGGTCACAGGTAAGTCCTCACTGGCCGAGAGCGCTAGGGTCGATGCGCGATCTGCTCGCTGAGCCAAAGAATCGGTTCCACGACGTTGATGGGGTAGAGGGCGCCCCTGATCCGCGACTCTCCCGACCGGGACAGCCCGGCCGCGGTCTTCACCAGGTTCTGCGGGTCGTCTTCGTCGAACCTCCCCGTCATCGGGTTGACATAGAACCCGACGGCAGAGGTGACGAAGAACTGGACCCGGCCGGGGAAGGCCTGGTGCAGTGCGTTCAGCAGCATCTCGCCGTCCCCGCTGCCGGACACCAAGGTCAGTGCGGTGAGCAGCCGCAGCGCGTCATGCTCGTGTACCCAGGGCAGCTGGTGCGAATCGTGCGGACTCCGCCTGATTATGCCCAGCTTCTTCGCGGTAGCCAGCACCTTGGGCTCGTCGAACTTCGTGACGCAGATCGCCACGTGCTGCGGCAGCGTGCCATCGAACTTGTCCCTGTCCCTGCTTGCGACCGCGGCGGTGAGCTGGTGGAGCAGGCCGTTCGTGGTGCTGAACGCGTCGCCGACCTCGAACTCCCTGATCGGGTCGAACATGAACAGGATGCCATCGCTGTCGGCCAGCTCGTCGATCAGCTTCTTCCTATCCGGGTCGGTGCGCCTCTCCGGGCGTGCGAGCTCGCCGCTTGGGTCGGCGAGCGAAAGGGTGATCCTGTTCGGCCCCGGGGGCATCGGGGTGCCGAACGGGTCCGCTGCCTGCTGTTGATTCCGGAAGAGTTCCCATTCGAAGTAGTCAATGGCATTGGTGGCCGGCGGGAACTTGCGCTTCACGATGAGCGTGTCGGTCATCTCTATCAGCAGGTTCACCGACGCTTCGGTCATGCCCGCCATGTTGAAACCGTGGCGCTTACGCTTGAGCGCGATGTCGAGTGCCGCGAGGAACGTGGTCTTGCCGCTTCCCGGCGCGCCCCACATGGCGATCTTCGGCAATTTGGGTTCCTCTCTGCTCAGATGAGCGGGAACGGTACGGCCCGGACAGGGTCGCGCAGGCCGAGTTTCGCCGCGAACGCGGACACGTCCACGACCTCTACCTCTTCAATCGCGTCCCGGCCGAGGGAACTCCAGACATTTCCGACCGCCCCCGCGTTGCACAGCGCACCGAACTTGAGGTCTGGAAAGGTCTCGCACAGGCTGCTGAACATCTTCTGCCAGCTGACCCTGTCGCGACATGGGATGATCTCGGTGTGGATGTCCACCCTATCGGGGTGTGGCGGTCGCGTGCCCGCGGTTACCAGGACGGGTTTGCCGTCCCTTCCTGGGTCCCGGCCGGTGAACCTGCCGGCCACCAAGCGCAGGGCGCACTCCACCTGGGCGGCTCGCGGGTACTCGTTCTCCGCCGGGACGCGGCCCTTGAGTTCGCCGAGCTTGCGGACCGCAAGGTCGCTCCGCGTCGCCCAGGCCACCACGGTGGCCGGCTCCTCGGGAACGGCCCGCTCGACCGAGTGCGGCCCGTACGTGACCAGGGAGACCTTGAGCTGCAGTCCGCTCGCCTCGGCCTCGCCGATGAGTTCCTCGAGCCGCTCGATCCGGTGCTCGAGGTGCTCCGGGCCGCTGACTTCGAGCATGCACACCAGGTGTGCCGGACGGGGGGCCGGCAGCCGCTTGGGGACGGTCTGCATGATCTCCCGCCACGTCCGGCTCTCCCGTACCAGCTGGACGGGCAGGCCGTGGAACACCACGTGTCCGGGCCTGATCAGCTGCGCGCTGACGGCGTACTCGCCAGGGGGCACCTTTGCCGACTGGATCTCGATCGGCCGGAGACGGGGAGACGCAGGGGTGGCACCCGCGGCGTGCTCCCGGATCATCACGGCGAAGACGGTGCCGCGGTCGTCCGTGGGGGCGCACTGGACCGTGAGGTCGGTGCTGTAGCCGCTGTAGGCGTCCTGAGGGAACAGTTGCCGCAGATCCGGGGCGAGGTGCCCGTCCTCCTCTCGCCGCAGCACCACCAGCTCATAGCCGACGCGCAGCGGGCTGACCGTGATAGCACCACGGATGTGGTCCTTCAGCGGCGTCTGGCATTCGTAGACCGGCACGTGGCGCTTGTCGAGCAAGAGGGCGAGCAGGTGGGCAGGGTAGTCGGCGCGCGAGCGGGCGACTAGCACCAGACGGCGGCCGAGCCGCGGCGCGAGCCGTTTTGCGTAAAAGTCGGCGAGGGCGGCCGGGTCTGTCTCGGGCACGTCCGCGAACTCCATGTACCGGGGACGCTCGGGCGTTCCCTTGTCATCCCTGGCCACCGTCCAGAGGGTGACCCCGTGGACGGTAAATTCCGCAGCCGTAAAGGAGGCACCGTTCGCGAGCTGCGCGAGCTCGGCGGAAAGCGCTTCAAGAGCCAGCTCATCCCCCCTCATGGTCCCGCCTTCCTGGTAATCCAGTTAGCCAGTGTGGCGCGTTGTGCGCAACGCCGTGGATCGTGGGCAACTGCGTCTCCGTCGGCCGTCCGCTTAGCCGTGTTCCTTGGCCCTTGAAGTTTAGCTACATCTGGGCATCCGAAACTAACCGGATCGAAGAGCGTTCGCAAGGATTCCTGCCGGCATGCCCTATGCTGGGAAGCCTAATCCAGCGTGCTGCGTAGCGGAGGCCAGTGGTGCCGATGTTGATGGATTACTTTGCCCGATTCCGGCGGTTCGTGCTCGCCCTGTCCGGCGCGCACGCACAAACCCTTGATCTCGTCCCCACCGAGCGAGCAAGGTTCGAAAGCCTCGGTTGGGCCATTCTCATCACCAGTTGCATGGCCGCGATCTCCATGTGGTTCGCCCTCGCGAGCGCGGTGGGGATCAACGGGATCCTCGCGATCCCTGTCGCCCTGTTCTGGGGTCTCGTGATCATGGGCATCGACCGCTGGCTAGTGAATTCGATCCCTCTCGATGAGAATCGCAAGTGGGCCATTGCGGCACCCAGGGTGCTGCTCGCGATACTGCTTGGCGCGTTGATTTCCACGCCGCTCGTGCTGCGCGTGTTCGAGTCGGAGATCAACGCGCAGATCGCGAAGCTGCAGGAGACCAACTACAACACGTACCTGCAGACACAGAAGAACAGCCAGCTGGCCAAGCAGATCACCACTTACAGCACCGAGTTGCAGTACCTGAACACGGTGATCAACTCGCACGGCGTGTCGACCGGCAATACCGCCTCTGACCCGGAGCTTGTGGCCTATAACAAGCAGCTGACCTCGCTGAACGGCCAACTGACGACCTGGACGGCATTGCAGGGCAAGTACTACCAGAATTACATCTGCCAGCTGTACGGCGGCCCCGACTGCCCGAAGAAGGGAAACGGCCCCGCCGCCGCGACCAGCAAGGCGAATTACGACAACGCCACCAGCGAAGTCGACACGATCAAGGGGCAGATCAACCACGTTCAGCAGGAAATACAGGCGCGCGACGCGCAGCTCAACGACAACAGCGCGGCCGCTCAGCAGGACAGGTACCAGGAGGCCCTGAACCAGCGGCCGCTGATACAGAACGAATACAACACGGCGGTGCAGCAGGAGAACCAGCTGCAGCAGAACTACTATCTGCAGAATCAGGCCTCCCACGGCATCTTGATCCGGCTCGAGGCGCTCAGCCAGCTGAGCGACAGCAATTTCACGGTCGCCGCCGCTAGGTTCCTGCTCTTCCTGCTCTTCCTGGTAATCGAGTGCCTGCCGGTGACGGTCAAGCTGATGCAGAAGCCCGGCCATTACGAGGCGGCCCTGCGACGGGCCAGGGCGGCCGAGAGCCGCGAGGTCGACATGTTCTACAGCTCTTCTTATGGCGGGTATCAGGGCAGCGGCCTGCCGCCCGCGCCCACTCCCGCGCCGGCTGCCGAGCCGCGCAAGGCCGAGACGCGCAAGGCCGGTCCGGGACCGTCCGCGGACGTGTTCGGGATCTGGCACCCGACGAAGGTGATGGACCGTGTGATTGGCGATCCCGAGGACGAACGCGGTACCGAGGCGCTCGATGACCGGGACCGCCCCGAGTTCCCGCCGTCGGAGAGCGACCCCCACGCGTCTCATGGCTGGCGCCAGTCGCCCGCCGGCCGGCCGCAGGGCAATGCGGGGCGGGGCGGGGCGGCGCAGGGTGGCCAGAGCCGAGGTGGGCAGGGCTGGGACGACACAGCGGAGGATCCGAACGCGGCGCAGACCAGGGCAGACTACGGGTACCCCAGTGGCGTCCCGAACGGCGACGCCTATCAGCAGGTGTTCACGCCACCTCAGGACTCGGCATACGCCGAGGAAGACCCTTCGAACTTTGCGGCGTTCAACCAGGTTGAGGAAGAAGAACCGGCCCCGGCGCGCTCGGACGGGAACAGTGCCGGAATCCCGCTCGACTGGGACGACGAGTGACCTCGGCCCCGGTCAAGGTTCTCGGCAACCGCTATCAGCTCAAGGGGCGCCTCGGCAAGGGCGCAATGGGGAGCGTGTGGCAAGCCTACGACATAGTCCTCGATCGCATGGTGGCGGTCAAGCAACTGACCGCAGGGTGGCATGACGGCGAGGACCTGCGTGTCAGGCGCGAGCGAGTGCGGCGTGAGGCGATCGCACTGGCCCGGGTCGAGCATCCGGTCGTCGTCAGCATCCACGACCTGATTTATGACGGCGACGACCCGTGGATCGTGATGGGCTACGTCAGCGGCATGACGCTTGACCAGCTCATTCAGCGAAGATCGCCGCTCGGCGAGCAGGAGGTCGCGGCCATCGGGCTCGCGGTGCTTCAAGGGTTGATGGCCTGCCATGTCAAGCACGTCTACCACCGCGATGTGAAGCCAGCGAACATCATCAGGAGCGATGACGGGGCGGTCCGGCTCGTGGACTTCTCCATCGCGCAGATCGCCGGCCTGGACCCGCTGACCGAGGACAGCAAGATCCTTGGCACGCTGGAGTTCCTTGACCCTGAGTTGTTCAAGGGGCGGTACACCGGCCCAGCCACCGACCTGTGGGCGCTCGGGGTCACGCTCTACTGGGCGCTGGAGGCCCAGTCGCCATTCCGCGGGGAGACCATGGAGGCGACGATCGCGGCCATCTTGAACAAGAATCCGCCCGAGCCGCGCAGCCAAGGAGAACTGGCTGCCCTGGTCCTCCAGATGCTGAACAAGCGGCCGTCCGCCCGGCCAGACACCTCAGCCGTGAGCTCTGTCCTGCAGAACGTGGCCGACGGCAGATCGGCCCCGATGCTCCGGCCCGGGCTGGTGCGGACTCCGGATCCGGGCGTCTGCACGGTGCCCATGTCAAGTCCGCAGTCGCCCAGCCGGGCCACCGAGTGGCCGGACCCGTCGCACTGGCAGCCCCGGGGCTTTGATGGCGCTCAATCGGTCAACCCTGGGCGCCGGCTGACGCCATTGTCCGGGCTGCCCGTCGAAACCGCAGCGGAGATCATCGCCAAATGGCCCACCGACCGTGCGGTCGCCGGCCTGCTCGCAATGGAGGAGAACGAGGCAGCGAAGATCGTCAATCGCTGCGGGGATGCGGACGCGGGCAGGCTGCTCAGCGCGATCGCCACCGAGCGGCCCGCACTAGCCAGGAAGTTCCTCGAGATGGTCATGGCGAACCGGCGCGGACGGCTGCTCAACCACATGAGCTCACCGGCGGCTGCGTCAGTCTTGGTCCTGCCCCCGCTGGCTGGGGCGGTGCGGGCCTTGGCCAGGGCGCATGACATAACGGTCGTCGGCGCGCTGTCCGAGATGACGTCCGCAGACGCGGCCTCGCTGGTGACGGCGATCGCCGACGAGGATGAAGACCGCGTCGTAGCGGTGCTCGGCCACGCGGCCCCGGCCACCGTCGCGGGCATCTTGAAGTACGTGGTCCCCGCCGGCCGCAGCCAGCGTCTCCTGCGCCAGTTGCCCGTCCGGTTCCAGCAACTGGTCGCGAAACGATCCGCCGCGGCGAAATAATCCGCACCGGCCGTCCAGACCGTCCCGGCGTGACCGCGGGCCTAGGCCCCGGCAATCTGTCCAGCCAGCCAGAGGACCGGTTCCACGACGTTGATCGGGTTAACGGGACCTCCGCTCCTCGGCTCAGCCGGTCGTATCTGAGGAGAGGGCCTGACGACGCTCTCCGAGTCATCGGTGCCGAATCTGCCGGTTTCAGGGTTGACGCGGAACCCGATGGCCGAGGTGACGAAGTACCTGACACGATCCTCGTGGAAGGCACTGTCGATGGTGTTCAGCAGCGCCTGGCCACTGCCGTTGCACAGCCTGGCGAAGACCTGCCGCGCATCGCTGTCGCGCACACGAGGAAACCCGTACGCGTCATCGGGATCCCTGGTCACCTTGCCCATGCGGCGCGCGATCGCCAGCACTCTCGGTTCGTCAAACTTCGTCACGCAGACCGCGACGTGGTGCGGCAACGTGCCGTCGAAGTCCGGCTCGCCGCTGCCCGCAACCTCCTGCGTGACCTGCGCGATGAGGCGGTTGATGGAGAGAAGTGTGTCGCCGGCCTCGAACTCGCGTAGTGGGTCGAACAAATAAAGGATGCCGTCGGTGTCCGCGATGTGCCTGATCATTTCCCGCCGGTCTCGCAGGCCTGGAGCGGGGGAGAAATCATCGGACCATAGTTCCCCCGTGGGATCGACCAGATTGACGGTGATCTCGGTGCTTCGTCGCGCTACCTCCCCGGGCTGATCTCTGCGTGCGATTTCCGCCCCTTGCGCTTCCGGCCGGATCACGTCGAAATGGATTGGTTCATCGGTCAGTGCTGCCGGAAGGAGCCCCGTGCTCGCTGACGGCGCGCCCGTCGTCTCGATCATGAGTCTTATCGGATCGTCATGACGCTCGGCTAGCGTCCTGTCTTGCTGCTCCTGCTGGCGGTTCTGGAGGGCGACGCTCAGCGCGCCAAGGAACGTCGTCTTGCCGCTGCCGGGCGGGCCAAGCATCGCGATGCCGCCGCGCCGCACGGGACCGTCCCGGCTCACCGTCGGCTTGGGTACCCGGCCGACGGTCGCCGCTCCCGGCTGAAGCAGCGGGAACGGCGCGCCTTGCGTACGCTTGACCAGCCCTAGCTGCCGTGCGAAGCCGGGGATGTCTACGCGGTCCACCGTCGCTATGGCGTCCCTGCCGAGGCCGCGCCAGATGACCCCGATCGCGTTCGGGTCGTACAGCGCGCCAAATCTGATCGCCGGGACTTTCTGCAGCCGGGCGATCATCGTGTTCCAGTCCACCCGCCTGGGGCAGGGGATGATCTCCGACTGGATGTCCACCCGGGGCGGATGCGGTGGCCGCCCCCCGGCCGTCACCACGACCGGCCGGCCATCACGCCCATTCCGCGCGGAGAGCAATCTGGATAGCTCATCGAGGGCGCACTCCGTCTGGGCCGCTCGTTCGTACTCGTGTGCTGGCACGCGGCGGCCCATGAGGCCGCGCAGCACCCGGATCGCGCGTTCGGCGGTTGTCGCCCGCGCCAGCAGGGTCGCGGGTTCGTCTGGTACGCCTCGCTCGACCGCATGCGGTCCGTACGAGATCACCGAGACGGACAGTTCCCGCGTCCCGGCGTCTGCGGCTGCGATCAGCTGTTCCAGGCGGTCAATCCGGCGCCGCAGCCGCGCGTCGCCCCCGCTGACCTCGATGAGGCAGGCGAGGTGGACCGGTTCCAGAACCCGCAGCTGCTCAGGGAGCTGGCGGAGGAGCTCGGCTAGGGGACGTTGCTCGGCCGACAGGAGTGCGGGCAGCCCATCGAACCGCACACGGCCTGGGCGGCTCAGCAACGCGGTCACCCAGTACGTGCCTGGAGCGACCACGGCCGACTGGACCTGGACCGGATGGAGCCGGCTAGTCAGGAACGGCTCCGCGCTGGGTCCGTGGGCGACGACCGCGAAGACGGTGCCACGGTTGTCCGTGGGCGCGCACCGGACGTGGAACGGCTCGGTTCTGCCGCCGCTAACCGCCCCTGGCTGGAACAGCGGCAGACGGCTCGTCTGCAACTTTCCGCCTGGCTCCTCGTTGAGCACAACCAGGTCATACCAGCGTGTCAGGCGGCTGTTCCCGATTGCCTCGCGCAGCAAATCCGCAAACGGTGCCTGATAGCCGAACGCCCGCGCCCCGCGTGCGGCGCGCAGCAGGCGGAACACGGCTGCATGCGACTGATCAGGTGCGCCGCACACGACGAGCAACGGGGAATCACCAAGGCTCGGGGCAAGCCGTTCCTCGTAGAAGACCTCCGGGGCAGCCACGAATGCGGTCGCAAGCACCGTCTGCTGGGCCTGCGGCGTGCCGTTCTCATCTCTGGCTACACCCCAGACGGCTATCCCGTTGTCACCGAAGGTGGCGACCTTGACCTCATCACCGTCGCCAAGCCCGGCAATGGCAGCGTCCAGGACATCACGGAGCTCGCCGCTGTCTGCGATGTGGTCATCATCCGCCGTTTCCGTCGGCCCGGTTCCTGGCAGTTGCTCCTGCGAGGTTTCCAGCTGCTCACGCGCATCGGCGGATTCCGGGTCCGCGGCAACTTCCGCTTCGATGGGGTCGGGCGCGCGGGGACGCAGCCCATAGCGGACGGCTAGGGCGTGCTGGAAGTCACGGAGCGGCTTGTCTGCCTGGCGAGCTTCGCGATACTCGCCGACCGCCGCGAACGCGTCCCAGTCCTCAAAGGCGGTGGTCCCCCGGCACAGGATCTCCCTGGCGCCATTGCGGTACCGCAGCAGTGACTGTCCGGCACCGTTCGCCGGCCCGGCATCTTCGAGCAAGCCGCTCGCCATGATCTCCGCTAGCTCGGCGACGCCGGCCTCCGGTGCGAGCCGCCCCCGAAGCACCGAGATCAGCGGCATGGACAGCGGCGTGTCGGCGCTGGCCAGGATGCGGGCCAGGCGCTGCGCGCCTGGTGTGGCCTTGGCCAGGAAACCATTGACCGCGGCACCGGCGTCTATCTCGTCATCGGCCGGAGGAGCGAAGCCGGGATCGGGCGGCGTCGCGGTGATCCCGCTCGCCCATGCGGTGCCGTTGACGATCGACTGGGCCCAGGTGTCCAGGGACTTCTCGGCCAGCGTGACGACAGGCAGCGGCAGGCCTCCTGGATCGGCATCGGCGGTCCACCAGGCGAGCCGGCGCTCGTATTGGCTGTTAGGGGCGGCTGGCGTCAGCGCCCGCGAGGTCATGTAGGGGATGCCGACGGCGGTGTCCGCCCAGTACTGCTGGGGCAGCACTTGGACGAGCACGGTCGGCATCGCAGCGCACCAGGTGTCTATCGCGCCCCACGGTGCCTCGTCGTACCAGGATCGGTCGCGGGCATCCGTGGCGATGAGGACCAGTCGCCGTCCTGACGGGTCGACCAGTTGCTCGGGACGCTGGAGCGGCGCAGCGGGTACTTGATCGTCGTCGCGGTGCCGCGTGTGCGGGCGAATCGCACCCTCGCCCGTGGCCAGACGCCAGCGTGACACCGAGCGGAAGGCGCTGGTCTGCGCCAGTAGCTGCTCAAGGTCATCGAATACGTCGTGCCAGATGCGCATCGACAGGGAGTCATCGACGACCAGGGCGAGGTCAAGGGCTCGCTGCGGCGGGCGCGTGAGCACCGGCATGAGCTGCCTGGCCTCGGCCGTGGCCTCCACGGTCGCGTCGATGTCGACCACAAGCCGCGGCCCAGGGGCAACGACCTTCCTGAGCCGCCGCACGGCCATCGGCAGCGTGGCAACCCTCTGGAGCGGACTCGGCGCGTCGAACCCAACGGCGGGCGCCGACGCGGCATCTCCGACGTCTTCCCGTCGGCTCTGCGTGTCGGGGGGCAGTGCGTCCTGAGCGGCCGTCGAGTCGTCGGGCTGGGACCCGGTATCTTCGGGATGCGGCGCGGTGTCGCCGGGACCGGCCTGCTCGGCCTGACCAGCCGGGTAGACCGCGGACAGCCAGAGAATGTCCAGGATCTCCTCGGCGTCGAAATCGGGATCCCTACTCGCCGCCAGACCGTGGACAAGCCCGTCGATCACGTCCCGTTCAGCTCCCTGAGCAGGATTTCACGCAGGTTCTTGCGTGCCTGGCTGTCCGGCGGTGAGCTGCCGGTGACGAGGGAGACATACTCCAGGACCTGGTTGACGGCCAGCGGCTTATTCTCTTGCAGCCGCCGGGCGAATTCGCCGATCACCTCGCGTTCTTCCGCCGTGGCAGCCTCGCCGAGGTGGGCGGTCACGATCCTGACCAGATCGTTCTCGGTGAACCGGGGCATCTCGAAGCGGATGCAGCGCCGCAAGAATGGCGCGGAGAACGCTCGCTCTCGGTTGCTGGTGAACACAATGACCGGAAAGTCCTTGCGCCGGACAACACCGTCTTTGCCGACTGTATACGGCTCGCCGTCCTCGCCGGTGTCGCCATCTGCCCCCTTGACGGTGAACTGCTGCTGGCTGTCGGCCCGGGCCAGCACGGGGATGGGGAACTCCCCGTCCTCGATCACGTTCAGCAGGTCGCCCGGCAGGTCGAGGTCGCTCTTATCGAGTTCGTCGATCAGCACGGCCCGGATCGTGCCCGCCGCGAGCGCGGTGCCAAGCGGGCCCAGCGTGACGAACTTGTCCGGCGCGGCGTCGGCGCCCTGTTCCTGCGTGGCGTGCAGGCGGCCGAGGGCGTCGTACTCGTAGAGCCCGTCGTTGAGCGTGCTTTTTGAAGTGATATGCCAGCGCAGCACGGACCCGAGTTCCAGCTCGGCCGCGATCACGTCCACCAGGGTCGACTTGCCGGAGCCCGGGCCTCCGGTGATAAGCAGAGGCCTTCGCAGGTGCAGCGCGGCGTTGACCGCGTTGGCCAGCCCGGGCGTCATTTCGAAGACTGGCGCCTTGCCCTTCTCCCGTTGCCGCCATGAGCGCAGCCGAGGGATCCGCGTCCATGCTTTCTTCGCCGGATCCGCGCGATGCGGCTGCCCGTCACCAACGAAAAGGTCCCAGCTCATACTCGTTTCCTGACGCTCCGTCGTGGGCCCTTGGACTTCGTCCGGGGGATGTCGAAGTCTTCACGCTTGTCCGGGTCGCTCCAGATGATGATCGGCTCGTGCTGCCGCAGGCTAGTCGCCAGCTGGCGCGGCAGTCTGTCTTTGCGCTCCCACGCCGACGGGAAGCCGGTCGCGGCATGCCTGGCATCCTCCCGAACGGGAGAGGTCGCTTCCGCGGTGAACCACGTCATGAAGCCGTACCCTTCCAGGAGCAGGTCAGCGAGCGGATCGTGGTCCCTTGCGCCGTGTGAGCTGCCGATGAAGTACGGCGGGTCTTGGATCCCCGGCTGGTTCCTGTCGTCGAGCCATGCCTTGAGGCGCTTCGGGTCACTCGTGACATCCGGCGGAATGTCTTCCGGGCTGTCCATCCACCGCATGCGGGCGAACCGCGCTCTGAGCCGGCTGGCGAGTTCGCCGTCACCCCGGTGCTTCACCCAGCGAAGGTGCGGGTCGTGTTTCTTACTCAGGCTCTCCAATGAGCCGGCGACATCAAGCAGGTCCCAGTGCTCCACACGTGCGTCAAGCCAGTCCCTGGGCAGGAAGAGGTCGACGATGAAGTCGCCATCGGGCAGCAGCGAGTTGACGCAGCGGCGGAGTAGCTCCTCGACGTCTCCCTCGGATGCCGGCTGGCACTCGATGCGCGTCGTCTCGACCTTCCCGGCGTCCGTCACCGTCTGGATGACGATCGCCGTCGGCATCTCCCTGGCGGCCGAACCCCGGACCTTGGTGCCCAGATCGGAGGTCTCGAGCTCGATGAGCGCCCAGATTCGCGCTCGTATACCGTCGAGGTATTTCTCGATGTCAGACCCATGGAGCTCCAGGTGCTCCCTAGCCCAGCTCTTGATCTCGCCGAGATCAACGTCCGTGTCGGGTTCCTGACGGGCCTTCCAGTGGCTGGCGATCCCCAGCATGAACCGCGCCAGGGCGGTGACAGCTTCATCCGCAGGCTGGCCGCGACCGCTCGCGGCTTCGTACTCCTCTCGTATTCCCACCCCAGCGGCCTTGATCAGCATCCCGTCAAGCGTCGCGCACTCGGGCGGGGACTGGACGTGCTGGTGATACAGGTACTGCAGCTTTCTTATGTCGATCTCCTGCCCGCCGAATCGGCTCAGCAAGGGGAGCGCCGCCGCGGCGAGCCAGAGCGCCTTGGCCAGGTCGCGTGCTCTGCGCAGCTCAGCGTCGGCACCCTGCAGCATGACCCGCTGCCTGCAGTCGCGGTACAACTGCTCGAGCGCGTCACGGTCCCAGGCTGGCGGTGCCTGCAGGCCGAGGCTGGCCAGTTCCTGCTGGAAATGGTCCCGTATCCCGTCAGAGAAGGCCGATGCCGGTGGAGCTGGTATCCGCAGTTGGCCGGGCTGGTTCACTGCGGCGCTGCCAGGCAGCCCTGAAGGTTCCTGGCCGGTGACCATGGGCAGGTCGTTGATGTCCGGGATGCCGAGGGCAGCACAGAATTGCCGCTGCTTCGCCTCAGGCAGCCGCGTCAGCGCCAGCAGCGGGGTCACGGTCAGCACATTGGGGTCTCGCGCGTAGTTGTGACTGTGGACCACGCCAATCACGAACACGCCAGGAGTGGTGACCACCGCTCCCGACATCCCGCCCCACGGATTCTCGGGCACCCCGTCGAGCTGCCCGGCCGGCACCGCAACCCGCCGATCGCTGACCTTCCACTTGATAGTCAGCCGGAGCAGCTGGCCGTCCGCCCCGCCGCTCCGGCGCATGCGCACCCGCTCGGCGGTACGAATGAACCCCTCAACCTGCTTGGACTCGTACTGCCTGTCCTGTTCGTCAGCTGTCCATCGCGGGAACCCCACCGCCATACAGCCATTAATGATCATCGGGTCGCGACCTACCCGGGCAAAGGGAAGCTGCCCTAGCTGGAGAGGATCCCCTGCCAGCTGCAATACCCCGAGATCCACTTCGTCAGTCCCCGACAGCACGGTTTTCGCGGGGTCTGCGCTGTAGCATTCATCACTGTCGTCGCACTCAATCTGATGCCCGGTGCCATCGGCGACATGATTGGCCGTCAGTACCGTGCTGTCTCTCACGATGTATCCCGACCCGACCCGTCGGGCTCCGGTAGAATCCTGGTACCGGATGAGCACATACCTGGTTGTCACCTACGACCGATCCGGCGCATCCGCTGCTTCCGTGAATATGTCCTGGCCAGAGATCAGCTGGTCGCCGTCGGGCAGTCGCCTGCCTTGATCGTCGTAGAACACCGGTGTGAGCTTCAGGTGGAGCGTCTGCGTCGCGTTTTTCTCCCGCGATCGCTCCCCGCCGAGCGTGAGGATGTGCCACTTGACCCCGGCCTGGCCGGTACCTTTTTTGGTCACCCCGGCCTGAACGGTCAATTCCACGGGTTCGACCTTGAACCTGACCCGCTTGTTCTGGCCGTCCCACCACGCCGCGGCGAGATCCCTGCGCAGCGCCGCGATCGCAACCGACAGATTTACCCAGCCGTCCGGCGCGTCATCCGTCGTGACTTCGTCCGTCACTCCACCCTCCCCAAGCAGTCGTCGCGACGCATCTCCCATGCCCGCAGTGTTTGCGGCGAAGAATCGGAGCAGCCGCAAAACCGACTGTGCTCAGGATAGGGGACAGACGGCGGATTCAATCCCCCGATTCCCGCAAATTCTGCTGAAGCCCCGCATGCCAGGACGGCCCCAAAATGGTTCGTGCAGGTCCAGAGCCTCGGCATAGCGGCGTGATGGCTGATTGGTGTCCGGGTGTCCGGTTCCGTTGCCGGGATGCGGCGCAGGCGCGGTTGCAAGATCATTTTGGGCCTCGGGCGGCATGATCGCCGCGGAAAGCCGTGCCTGCCCTTTCATCATCTCTGATCAACCCCTGCCCTGGAGCAAGTCGCTGATCTACCCGGCGGTGACCCGTGCGCTGCTTACGGCCAGTTTTCTAAGCTTGCTGGAGCACCTGGTGCGAAGTGCCGGACCCACGCAAGCGGCGAGACATGCGCCATTATGCCACTTGCGTATTACGCCGCGACCGCCATCAACGGATTACGTTTACAAAGCTCACGAAGCCTCAGAGCGCTCACGAGGTCGGCAGAGACGGGTGTCCGGGAGCGCGTTGCTGTGCTGGACTTCATCTCCCTGTGACTGGGTCTGCGTTCAGTAGATGGAGATCTTAGGGAGGTATCGAGTTCCGTGCCTGACAATCTTGCGCGGCTGGCTGAGCTTGTCCGCGTTTAGAACGAAGCTGACCTAGCGATTGCGCAGCTCATCGAGAGACCGTGCGAGCGAGGCAACATTGGTGAGTTCGTCGCGGCGAGGATCTTCGCGATACGGCTGATGGCATCAGGGTCGCATCCCGGCCATGACGGCGTGTTCGAGGGCGATCCTCTCGCTGGCAAGACAGTAAACGTTAAGACCTACGGCCGCCACGAGTCCGTCCTCGCCATCGGCCCTCATCCGTGCGACTACTCCCTTGTCATGACCGGCCCGCCCGGCCAGGCACGGACCCTGCCATGGGTCATAGACTCGGTGTTCCTGTTCGATCAGGAGCAGCTGCTTAACACGCTGCGCGTTCGCGGGGTCAAGATCAGCGGAGCTACCAGCGTGCGGAAGGCAGACTGGGAAGCTGCACGGATCTTCCCGCCTCACCGAGATTCGCCACTTCAGCTCTCAGATCAGCAACTTGCGTGGCTGTCGCTCTTCTCCAGTCCCAGCCAGTTAGGCACGTCACAAACCGACAGCCTTTGCGCTGGGCTCCGCTCGTAGCGTGGAGACATCAGCACCCTTGCAGGAGGAGGGGTGATGGCAGAGACGTACAGGAAGTTAGGTGCGGGCGACCAGTTGGTTACGCACTTGGTGCCCGATAACCATTGAGGAGACACCGAAATGTTCGGCGATCTGCTCCATTTCTTCCTCGGAAGCGACTTCGGGCGGACTCTCCAGCAAGCTCGCTATGCTGCCTGACGCCCGGAAGACTCGCAGGTCACCCATCGAACCGTATTTTCGAGCAGGACACGGCTCCTGCGCGACATCGTCATCCCGCCGCCCCGGCGAGACCGGCCCCACCGGCTGCACTGGTCAACGTGGCGACGCCGCCACCAGCACCGCGCCCGCCAAGCCCACCAACGCTGGAACGCCTGCGCCGAGACAACACCATGACCACAACGAACTACAGCCGCCGTAAGAATGCAGCGATCAGGCCGGCATCCATCGGTTCCAGATCAACGGAAATGACTTAGCTACCTGCGCAAACGACCGTCATTGACCTTTCGCTGAAGGCCGAGGACAAGTATCAGCACGCAGCCCGCTAGAGCGGATGGGCGCGGGGTCAGCCCGACCGGGTCAACGGCTAGGAGGACACGATTGGGGCGGGAAAATCGCGAGTCTGATGGGCATCTGTCGCATTCGTAAGACTAGCCACCTGGCCGTTGGCGATGAGGTGTCCGTAGCCTTCCTGCCAGTCCGGCAAATCTGCGCTAGCTTGCTCCCAGTCAACGAATGTCGCCTCATCACACCAGTCATCCAGGCGGCCCATGGTGTTCAGATGCGGTTCGCTCCCCACGAACGCGTGCATCAAGCCGCGCTCTTTCCAGGCCGTGCGGGTCCAGAAGGTATTGTTCGCCTCGGCCAGCACATCCGCGCCGAGGTTGCCCTCCGAGTTCGTTGCCTGCTCCACCACTGCTACGGCGCTGGCGAAGAACTCATCGAAGAACGCAGAGTCCCTGAGCCGAAGCCTGGTAACCACGATGAACGGCATTGCTGCCTCCCCCGGCCCGGCATGCATGGACCAGCCGGTGCCGATGACTTACCGGATCTCCTCAGCGTCAGTATGCCCAAGACGGCGGAGCAGGCGCGAGACCGTTCGCACAG
>Ga0187807_1000142_pt1 | contig 20101 bp, 21 predicted proteins | sample NC_wetland_sal_i_4_FD_132432 | JGI IMG/M metagenome (GOLD analysis project Ga0187807, IMG submission 132432) | Wetland sediment microbial communities from Neuse River Estuary, North Carolina, USA - ASW_2 | ecosystem: Environmental > Aquatic > Freshwater > Wetlands > Sediment | place: USA: North...
CCTAACGGCTCCGCCCGGAATTTCGGGCATAGGTCAGGCCTGCGGGATCGCTAGGCAGGGGCACGCTGGGGAAACCGCGTGCCGTCGGGTGACCGCGCGGGGTGTTGCGTTAGCGTGTGACCATGTCCGTGAGCTGGCCGCCGACGTCCTATGACGGGTGGGCGCAAACGTGTGACACGCTGCACGCTCTTACCCAGGTGCTGGGCAAGCTGGCCGTCAGCCTCGCACCGCCTGAGCCGCAGTTGCAGCACGCGGCGCTGCGGCTGACCGCGCGCGGCTGGGAGACCGCGCCGCTGCCCGCGCCTGACGGCTCGGGATCGCTGGTGGTAGCGCTGGACCTGGGCACGCACGAGGCGGTCGTGGAGCACAGCGGCGGGCAGGCGCGCCGGCTGCCGCTGACCCCGGACCGTCCGGTCGCGGAGGTGACCCGGGCGGTGCTGGCCGCGGTGGCCGAGCTGGCCGGCCCGGTACGGATCAACCCGGCGCCGCAAGAGGTCGGCTGGAGCGTGCCGCTCGATGAGGACTACGAGCACGCCCGGTACGACGCGGCCAAGGTCGGGGAGTACTTCGCCGCGGCCACCCAGGCGGCCCTGGTGCTCGCGGCGTTCCGCGCCCCCTTCCGGGGGCGGTCTACGCCGGTCAACGCGTGGTGGGGGTCGTTCGACCTGGCGGTGATGCTGTTCTCCGGCGTGCCCGCCGAACCGCCGTCGAAAGGCTTCATCTGGCGCAACGCGGCCGACGCACAGCTGATCGAGGTCGGCTGGTGGCCCGGTGACCCCCGCTATCCGAGGGCGGCGTTCTACGCGTACGCGCACCCGGCCGCTGCGGGCTTCGGCGCCGCCACGCTGTCACCGCCCGCCGCGCGGTGGGACGAGGCGCTTGGCGAGTACATCCTGGACTGGGACGACGTCCGCGCCGCCGCCGATCCGCACGCGGCCGCGCTGGAGTTCGCCCGTTCCGCGTTCCGCCATGCCTGCCAGGCGTGCGGCTGGGACATGGACCTCGCGGCCAGCGCCGAAGGCAGGCCGCCGCCCGTCACGTGAGCCGGCCGGAAAATCGCCCGCGCCGGCGACCTCACGCGAACCCGGTGCCGGACGTCTACAGGGCATGAAGGGAAAACAGCCATTTGACGCGGTCGTCGCGCGGCACGGGGACACCGTGCTGCGTGTCTGCCGGGCCGTGCTCGGGCCAGCGGACGCCGAAGACGCGTGGTCGGAGACGTTCCTGTCCGCCATGAAGGCCTACCCGGACCTGCCGGACGGCGCGAACGTGGAGGCATGGCTGGTCACGATCGCGCACCGCAAAGCCATCGACGTAACCCGGGCCGCGGCCCGCCGGCCCGTGCCGGTGGCGCAAACCCCGGACCGCGCCGCGGCGGGTGCGGACAGCCCCGGCCACGGCCTCGACGGCGAACTAGCCGAGGCGGTCGCGGGACTGCCGGCCAGACAGCGGCAGGCCGTCGCCTACCACTACCTGGCCGGGCTGCCGTATGCCGACATAGCCGCGATCATCGGCGGCACCGCGGACGCGGCGCGCCGCGCCGCCGCCGACGGCATCGCCACCCTCCGGCGCACTTACCAAGGCGCCCCGAAAGCCGCAACGAAAGCCGCAATGAAAGGACAGCCCAGTGACCACTGACGAGCTCACCCGTGACCTCGGGCGTGCCTTCCCCGCCGATCCGGCGGACCTGCCCCGGCTGCGCGCACGGCTGGCCGCGGCGGCGCAGCGGGATGGCATCCTCGACGTCGCCTACCGGACCGTGGACAGCCCGGTCGGCGCGCTGCTGCTCGCCGCGACCGAGGCCGGGCTGGTCAGGATCGCCTACGCCAGCGAGGACCACGACACGGTCCTGCAGGCCCTGGCCGACCGGATCAGCCCCCGCATCCTGAACGCCCCCGGCCGTCTCGAGGCGCCCGCCAGGGAACTCGGCGAGTACTTCGACGGACGGCGGCGGGGCTTCGACCTCCAGCTGGACTGGCGGCTGTCGGCCGGGTTCCGCCGTGCCGTGCTGAGCCAGCTGCCGCAGATCGGGTACGGGCGGACCGCGAGCTACGCGGCGCTCGCCGGGCTCGCGGGCAACCCGAAGGCAGTGCGCGCCGCGGCCACCGCGTGCGCGACCAACCCGCTGCCGATCGTGGTGCCGTGCCACCGCGTCATCTACTCCGACGGGCGGATCGGCAACTACCTCGGCGGCCCGGAGGCCAAGCGCGCCCTGCTCGCCCTGGAGGCGGCGGCATGAGCGTCGACGTCGCGGAGCAGACATGGCAGGCCCGAGTGGCGGCCGTCGACTGGGACGGCGTGCGAGCCGAACTGGACAGGTACGGCTGCGGGCTGACCGGGCCGCTGCTCACCCCCGGGGAGGCGGCGGAGATCGCGGGACTCTACGCTGATCAGTCGCGCTTCAGGTCGACGATAAACATGGCCAGGTACCGGTTCGGCGAGGGCGAGTACCGCTACTTCGCCGAGCCGTTTCCCGAGGCCGTCACCGAACTGCGGCAGGCGCTCTACCCCCGGCTGCTGCCGGTCGCCCGCGACTGGTGGGCCAGGCTCGGCCGCCAGGCGCCATGGCCGGACAGCCTGCCGGAGTGGCTAGCCATGTGCCACGCCGCGGGGCAGACGAAGCCCACGCCCATCCTGCTCCGTTACGGCGAGGGCGACTGGAACGCGCTGCACCGCGACCTGTACGGCGATCTGGTGTTCCCGCTCCAGGTCGTGATCAACCTCAGCGAGCCAGGCGCCGACCACACGGGCGGCGAGTTCCTGCTCTACGAGCAGCGCCCGCGGGCCCAGTCCCGGGCGACCGCGACGCTCATACCGCACGGTCACGGGCTGGTGTTCACCACCCGTGACCGGCCGGTGAAATCCGCCCGCGGCTGGTCGGCGGCCCCCGTCCGGCACGGCGTGTCCGTGATCCGCTCCGGCCGGCGGTACGCCCTCGGGCTCGTGTTCCATGACGCTCGATGACAGGCGTGACGTACACGCTCGTCGGGCGGGACGGGCAGCCGTACGCGTCGCCGGACCCCGGCGCGCGGGGCGGCCATCGCCGGACGAAGATCTACGGACGTCTTGACTGCCCCGCCGCGCGGCGCGCCATCACGCGCGGCGGGTACGTCAGCTTCCGGGTGTTCTTCGCCGACGAGGAAACCGCGATCGCCGCCGGGTACCGGCCGTGCGCGACCTGCTGCCCGGAGGAGTACCGGGCCTGGAAGGCCCGCCCAGACTCGAAAGCGCGCCCCGACATTGTGGTAATAGCACCCCAAATCTAGTGGTGCCTACCGTGATGCTCCCGGCACCGCCCGGCCATACCGTCACATCGTAAGAACTAAACGCCGGACAGGAAGGCCGGCGCGCGGCACAACGAAACGGGGACGGTGATAGTGGTGCCCGCGAAATCAGCACGCAGCAGACGCCAGACATACATGGTGCCTTGCCTGACCGCGACGGCGGCATTGCTGGCCGGCGTCGCGATCGCCGGATGCAACAGCAACAGCAATTCGCCGACGACCGGCGGTTCGCCTGTCTTCCCGCCGGCCTCAACCACTCCGCTCGTCGGTCCAGCTTCCCCTGACGGCGGCTCTGGATCCCCGGACGGCGGGGGGTCCCCAGGGGGCGGGGGTTCCCCAGGGGACGGCGGCGGGACCGCCGCGGCTCCGGCGAGCACCTGCTACCCGTGGAACGGCCTGACGGCGCTGAACGCGATCGCGTTCCCGCTGCGCGAGATGGCCGGCGACGAGAACATTTACGGCAGCGGCAGCACCCAGGTCAACAGCGACTCGTTCGCCGTCATCGCGGGCGCGCAGGCGATCGGCAATACATGGGAAGAGCTGCCGGCCCCGTACGCCGAGGACGTGCAGAACGAGGTCATGTCGGTCGCATCGAGCCCGGACGCCGCGACCCCGGACCAGCTGGACGCCGCCGCCGACGACGCCCAGTACCTCGCCGGCCAGATCGCCACCGTGTGCTTCAACTCCCCGTGATGTCCTGCTCCCGGGGGGCTCGGCGGGGGGTCCCCCGGAGCAGGACTGTGTTCACCACCGGGGCTGCAGGCGCTGATAGCCGGGGTCGACCCGGCGCATGTAGCCGGTGTCGTCCCGGCTGCGGATGCCGCACCGCAGGTACTGCTCGTGCAGCGCGGCGAGCGCGTCGCGGTCGAGTTCGACGCCGAGGCCGGGGCCGTCAGGGACCTGGACGGCCCCGGCCTCGAACGTCAGCGGCTCGCCCTTGATGACGTCCTGCGTCTTCCACGGCCAGTGGGTGTCGCAGGCGTAGCTGAGGTTCGGGGTGGCGGCGGCCAGGTGCACCATCGCGGCCAGGCTGATGCCGAGGTGCGAGTTGGAGTGCATGGACAGGCCAAGGCCGAACGTCTCGCAGATCCCGGCGAGCAGCCTGGTCGGCGACCGGGCGGCCCGCGGCCTTGCCCTGGATGTCCAGGCAGGCCACCTCGAAGGGAGCGAAGACCCGGTCCGCGGCGGAGCTGTCGCCGGCCAGGCCCGCGGCGATGACCGGGCCACCGGAGCCGGTGATGGCCGCGATCCGGCGGTACATCTCCTGCGTGTGGTAAACATCCGTGCCCTCGATGGCACGCGCGGCGGCCCGCAGTGCCGCCAGGTGATGCTCGTCGCCATAGGTCTCGCCGAGCCCGGCTATGACGGACCTAGACTGCTATCCGTGTCAGCCAGGAGCTTTCCCGCCGCCGCCGCCGTGCTGGCCGAACGCGATCCCGTGCTGCGCCGCCTGATGGCCGAGGCCGGCCCGCCGCGGCTGCAGGCGCGGACCGACAGTAACTTCGGCATGCTGGTGCGCGCGATCGTCTACCAGCAGCTCGCCGGCGCCGCGGCGGCCGCGATTCACGGCCGCCTGATCGCGGCACTCGACGGCGAGGTGACGCCGGAGCGGCTGCTCGGGCTGTCCGAGGGCGCGCTCCGTTCGGCCGGGCTGTCCGGCAGGAAGGCCGAAACCCTGCGGGACCTCGCCGCGAAGGTGGCCGACGGTACGGTCGTGCTCGACCCGCCGGGGCTGCGCGCCGAAAGCGACGACGAGGTGATCGCCAGGCTCTCCTCCGTCCGCGGCATCGGCACCTGGACGGCGCAGATGTTCCTGCTGTTCCAGTGCCGGCGGCTGGACGTCTGGCCGGTCGGCGACCTCGGCGTGCGGAAGGGGTACGGGTTCGCCTGGGGCGTCCCGACGCCCACCCCGAAGCAGCTCGACCAGCTCGGCGACCCGTACCGGCCCTATCGCAGCGTCCTGGCCTGGTACTGCTGGCGGGCCGCCGAACTGTACGGCCGCGCGGCGGACAGCGCCCTGACCCGGTGACCTGGTGGCCCGGGCCAGTTGCGGTTGGGGAGGATGCCCGCCTCCGTTCGGGATAAATAAAATCTTTTGACTTATTCCGAACGAGCAGTCGTGACTGCGCACAGTCAGCGTGCTGTCCAGCCGCCGTCGAGCACCCAGGCCGAGCCGTTGGCGAACGACGCCGCGTCCGAGCACAGGTACGCCACCAGTTCGGCGACCTCGGCCGGCTCGATCAGCCGCTTGACGGCCGGCTCGGTGAGCATGATGTCGGTGACGACCCGCTCGACCGGGATGCCGTGCAGCCGTGCCTGGTCGCTGATCTGCTTTTCCACCAGCGGCGTGCGAACGTAGGCGGGGCAGACGGTGTTGCAGGTGACCCCGTGCGGGCCGCCCTCGAGCGCGATCACCTTCGACAGCCCCTCCAGGCCGTGCTTGGCGGCCACGTAGGCGGCCTTGTACGGCGAGGCCCGCAGCCCGTGCACCGAGGAGATGTTCACGATCCGGCCGAAACCCTGCCGGTACATGTGCGGCAGCGCCGCCTGCGCCAGCCGGAACGGCGCCTCGAGCATGACCGCGAGCAGCAGCCGGAACTTGTCCGCCGGGAACTCGTGCACCGGCGCGACGTGCTGCAGGCCCGCGCAGTTGACCAGGATGTCGGCGTCGGCGGCAAGCGCCGCCGCGTCGAGGTCCGGGCCGGCCAGGTCGACCTGACGGGCCTGCCCCCCGGTCGCGGCGGCGACCTTGGCGGCCGCGTCGCCGTCCAGGTCGGCGATCAGCACGCTCGCGCCGGCCCCCGCCAGCCGGGTGGCGCAAGCGGCGCCGATGCCGCTCGCGCCGCCGGTCACTACCGCCAGGCGGCCGGCCAGGTGCACGCTCGCTGCGCGCGCGACGGCTGCGGGTTGCGTCATGTCTGCCCTTCCGTGTGCGAGGTAATGGCCCCGACGCTAGGCCAGCCGGGCCCGTGACGGCACGTAGCCGGGCCACATAGCTTGGCGGCTGGCTATGGCGAAGATGCCCATAAGGCGTTTACGCTGGCCGCCGGCGGTTTGCAGGGATAGGCGAGGAAAGGGTGCCGATGGACGAGCGCGTGGGGTCCGAGTCAGCAGCGGTCGCCGCCTTCGGGCGCGCGCTGCTCGACCTGCTGCATGACGAGGCGCCGGCGCTCGAGTTCGAGCGGCCGTTGCTCGCCGCCCGCGCCGCCGGACTGCCGGCCGAACTGCTCGCGGACCTCGATGCCGCCAGGCAGGTGGCGCTGAGCATCCGCGGCGAGCTTGCGCAGCGGCGGCGGCGCGAAGCCGAGCTCGCGGCGCTGTTCGAGACGGCCAGCGACCTCGCCTCGCTGCACGACCTGGACTCGGTGCTGCGGGCCATCGTCCGCCGGGCCAGGCTGCTGCTCGGCACCGACATCGCCTACATGACCGTGCCGGACCCGGCCGTCAAGGACACCTACATGCGGGTCACGTCCGGGTCGGTGTCGGCCGCCTTCCAGACGGTCCGGCTGGGGCTGGGCGAGGGGCTCGGCGGGCTGGTCGCGCAGCGCGCCGCCCCCTACGCCACCGCGGGCTACCTCGGTGACGCGCGGTTCCTGCACACCGGCCCGATCGACCACGCGGTGCGCGAGGAGGGCCTGGTGGCGATACTCGGCGTGCCGCTGCTGCTCGGCAACTCCGTGATCGGCGTGCTGTTCGCGGCGGACAGGCGGCACCGCACGTTCGGCCCCGAGGAGGTGTCGCTGCTCAGCTCGCTGGCAGCGCACGCCGCGATCGCGATCGACGCGGCCAACGCGCTCGACGAGACGCGGACCGCGCTCGCCGAACTGAACGCCGCCAACGAGCTGGTCAAGGAGCACAGCGCCGCGGTCGAGCGGGCCGCGCTGGCGCACCACCGGTTCACCGAACTGATGCTGGCCGGCGGCGGCGCCGAGGACGTGGCGCAGGCCGTGTCGGCGCTGCTCGGCAAGGACGTGACCATTCTCAGCGCGCAGGACAACCCGATCGCGGCCAGCTCGCTGGGCGGGCCGGCGCCGCCGGACGCCGCGACGCTGCGCGCGGTGGCCGAGGCGCGCGCCGCCCGGCGCGCGGTGTGCTCTGGGGAGCGCTGGGCGGTGCCCGCGACAGCGGGGTCGGAGCACCTGGGCACGCTGGTGCTGCACGCCGGCCCGGACCTGCCCGAGGCCGACCGGCTGATCCTGGAGCGCGCGGCCATGGTCTGCGCGCTGCTGCTGCTGATGCGCCGCTCGGTGACCGAGGCAGAGCACCGGCTGCGCGGCGACCTGCTCAGCGACCTGCTCAGCGCCCCGCACCGGGACGCCGGCTCGCTGCGCGACCGGGCGCTGCGGCTGAACGTCGACCTTTCGTTGCCGCACGTCGTTGTCGTTATCCATGCCGAGGACGTCTTCCGGCCCCGGCTCCGGTCGGCCGCGGCGCACCTCGCGGCCACCCGGCACGGCCTTGCCGCCAACTTCGAGGGCGCGGCCGTCGTGCTGCTTCCCGGCGACGACGCGTCGGCCGTGGGGACGGAAGTGGCGGCCACGCTCAAGGCGGCGGTCGGCCGGCCGATCACCGTCGGCGCGGCCAGCTCAGCGCGGCACGGGCCGGGCGCGGGTACGGAAGCCATCGCGGCGGCTTACCTCAAGGCGCGCCGCTGCGTGGAGGCGCTGCTCGCGCTCGGGCGCGCCGGCGACGTGGCGTCGCCGGACGAACTGGGATTCCTCGGCATGCTGCTGTCCGACCGCAAGGACGTCGCCGGTTTCATCCGGTCCGCGATCGGGCCCCTCATCGACTACGACGCGGCCAAGGGAACCGATCTGGTGCAGACCGTGGCGGCGTACTTCGGCGCCGGCGGCAACCTGTCGAAGACCAAGGACGCGCTGCATGTGCACGTCAACACCGTGACGCAGCGGCTGGACCGGGTCACACGGCTGCTCGGCGCGGACTGGCAGCTTGGCGACCGCGCGCTCGAGATCCGGCTCGCGGTGCACCTGCACCGGATCGGGGCGGAGCGGTGGGTGGCCTGACCATGTAGGAACCATGTAGGAATCCGCCAGCTGTGGCGCGGCAGACCGTGAACCTTCTCCATAGGCAGTCCCTGGCAACTCGTGCACGCTTGTGCGAACGGATCCAGGGATCTAGGAGGAGACCGTGCCGTACGAGGCCTTCGATGTGGAAGTGCCGGGCGGGACCATCCGGGTCGGCCGGTGGGGGCGCGGGCCGGACGTGGTCATCGCCGCGCACGGCCTGACCGCCACCCACGTGACCTTCGAGGCGCTGGCGGACCAGCTTGGCGACCAGGTGACGCTGCTGGCACCGGACCTGCGCGGCCGCGGGCGCAGCGCCGCGGGGGCGCCGTACGGCATGGCCGCGCACGCGGACGACCTGGTCGCGGTCCTTGACCACTGTCTTGTCCAGCGGGCTCTGGTCGTCGGCCACTCGATGGGCGGGTTCGCGGCCGTGGTCGCCGCCGATCGCCACCCGGACCGGGTCGCGGGCCTGGTGCTGATCGACGGCGGGATGCCGCTTGATCTCAGCGCCCTGGCCGGGCTGCCGGTCGAGCAGGTGGTCCGGGCGATCACCGGTCCGGCGCTCGACCGGCTGCGTATGACGTTCCCCAGCCGCGAGGCCTACCTGGACTACTGGCGGGCGCACCCGGCGCTGGCCGCGGACTGGAACGAGTACATCGAGCGCGGTTACTCCTACGACCTGGTCAGTGCGGCCTCCGGGCTGGTCTCTTCGGTGTCCGAGGAGGCGGTGCTGGAGGACTCGGCCAGCGAACTGCGCTCGGGCGACGTCGAACTGGCCCTGCGCCGGCTTGCTCTGCCGGTGGTGCTGGTGCGGGCGCCGCTGGGGATGTTCGGCGCCGAGCCGCCGCTGTATCCCGACCCCACGGTGGCCGCGGCCCGGGCCCGCGTCCGCCAGCTAGCCGACGTGCTCGTGCCGGGTGTCAACCACTACACGATCCTGCTCACCAAGCGCGGCGCGACCGCTGTCGCCGACGTAATCCGCGGCCGCCTGGCCGCGGCCTGAGGGTACCTTCCGCAACCCGCAAAATCCCCAACCCTTCCGCCACCCCTCTTCGTAACCAGGGAGCTGACATGGGCATTGTGCATAAGGCAATGGCCGCGACTGCTGGGCTCGCGCTAGTCGCACTGGGCACCGCCGCCTGCTCGTCCTCTACCTCGTCCTCATCGTCCTCATCGTCGTCCCCCTCGTCCTCGTCCTCGGCGGCGGCCGCGGGCGGCTCCGGGCCGGTGAAGGTGGGCATGATCTTCGAGAAGACCGGCCTGCTCGCCGCGTACGCGCAGGAGTACCAGCAAGGTTTTGACATCGGGCTTGACTACGCGACCAACGGCACAGGCAAGGTGAACGGCCAGCCCATCCAGGTCGCGTGGGACGACGACGCGGACAGCGCGACCACCGCGGTCACCGACTTCAAGGGCCTGGTCGGGGCCGGCTACAAGATCATCGGCGGCACGCTCGACTCCGGCATCGCCACCCAGCTGGCCCCGCTCGCCGCGCAGAACCAGGTGCTCTACGTCTCGGGACCGGCAGCGGCCGACCAGGTCACCGGTGCGAACAAGTACACGTTCCGGTCCGGGCGGCAGACCTACCAGGACGTGATGGCGGCCAAGTCGTACGTGGCCAGCGCCGGGACCGGGCAGAAGATCGTGGTGCTCGCCCAGGACTACGCCTTCGGCCAGTCGTACGTGACCGACGCGCAGAAGGTCTTCGGCGGCATCGGCGACACTGTCGAGCCGGTGCTCGTCCCGCTGACCACGACCAACTTCACGCCCACCGCACTGCAGGTCAAGAGCATGCACCCGAACCTGATCTTCCTGGCCTGGGCCGGCGCGACCGGGGCCGCGCTGGCGCAGGCGCTGAACCAGCAGGGCGACTTCGCCGGCACCAAGGTCGTCACCGGGCTGGCCAACATCGCCACCTACCCGTTCTACGGCGCGGCCGGCGCCAGGTTCGACTACATCTCCCTGTACCTGTACCAGGGCTCGCACAACGCGGCCAACGACTACCTGGTGTCCCAGATGAAGGCCCGCTACAACTCCGTGCCTGACCTGTTCACCCCCGACGGCTTCGTCGCCGCCCAGATGATCGTGCACGCGATCCAGGCCGGCGGTGGCACGGACGTGAACAAGATGATCAGCGCGCTGTCCGGATGGACCTTCCTCGCGCCCAAGGGCATGCAGACGATCCGCGCCTCGGACCACGCCATGCTGCAGCCGATGTACCAGGTCAAGCTCACCGAGAACAGCCCGACCGACTTCACGCCCGGCAGCATCACCACCCTGCCATCCGGCCTGACCGCGGCACCGGCGTCGGCGAACTTCGGCAGCTGAGCCGCGCATCCGTGATCACGCAAGCCGCTCCCGTCCCGCCCGCGCTGCAGGTCTGCGACCTGGGGTTCCGGGCGGGCGGGGCCATTATCCTCGAGGGCATCGACCTCGAGGTCGGCGCGGGCGAGTTCGTCGGCATCATCGGGCCGAACGGGGCGGGCAAGACCACGCTGTTCAACCTGATGTCCGGCCTGCTCACGCCGGCCGCGGGCACGATCCGGCTGGCCGGGCGCGACCTGGCCGGGCTGGCGCCCGCGCGCCGGGCCCGGCTCGGCCTCGGCCGCACGTTCCAGGCGTCGCTGGTGTTCGGCTCGCTGCCAGTGGCGGAGAACGCGCGGCTGGCGGCGCAGGCCCGTCTCGGCGGCGCCATGCGCTGGTGGCACCGGCCGCGCTCCGGCGACCCGGCCTATGCCAGCGCGATGCGGGCGCTGGAGGCGGTGGGGCTCGCCGGCCTGGCCAGCCGGCCGGCGGCGGCCCTGTCGCACGGCGACAAGCGCAAGCTCGAGCTGGCCATCCTGATGGCCAGCGAGGCCGAGGTGCTGCTGCTCGACGAGCCGATGGCGGGCGTGAACAGCGAGGACGTGCCCGGGCTTGTCAGGCTCATCGCCGAACTGCACGCCTGCGGACGCACCGTGCTGATGGTCGAGCACCACATGGCGGTGGTGCTCGGGCTGGCGCAGCGGGTCGCCGTCCTGCACCATGGCCGGCTGCTGGCCTGCGGCGATCCGCAGACCGTGATGGCGGACCAGACCGTGCAGGCCGCATACCTGGGAGACCCGCTGTGACGGCCGGCGGCCTTGACGTCGAGCCGGCCGTCGAACCGGCCATCGAGCTGGCCATGGTGCGCGCCGACATCGCGGGGTCGCACATCCTGCAAGGGGTCAGCCTGCGCGTGCCGGCCGGCGGAGTGACGGCCCTGCTCGGCCGCAACGGGGTCGGCAAGACCACGACGCTGCGGGCGGTGCTCGGGCTGCAGCCCGCCACCGGCACGATCCGCGTGCTCGGCCGCGACGTCCGCGGCTGGCCCGCGCACAAGATCGTCCGGCTGGGCGTCGGATACGTGCCCGAGGACCGGGACATCTTCACCAGGCTGACGGTGCGGGAGAACCTGCGGCTCGCCGAGGCCGGCACCGAGCCGCGGTACGAGCGCGTCTACGAGCTGTTCCCCGAACTGCGGCAGCGCTCCAGGCAGCTCGCCGGAACCCTGTCCGGCGGCCAGCAGCAGATGCTCGCGATCGGCCGGGTGCTGCTGCACGAACGGCCGCTGCTGCTGGTGGACGAACCCTCCAAGGGCTTGTCGCCGCGATACGTCGGCGAGATGGCCGACGCGCTCGAGCGGGCGAGCACGGCCTCGACCATCTTGATGGTCGAGCAGAACGTGCACGTCGTGCGACGGCTGGCCAGACACATGGCGGTGCTCGACCACGGACAGGTCGTGCACACCGGGGACGCGGCCGAACTCGACGACGAGGACCTAGTCCGGCGGCTGCTCGGCGTGGCGGGGGCGGCATGAGCACGTTTATCGCGATCACGATCAGCGGCCTGGCGCTGAGCGCGGTGTACTTCCTGGTCGCCTCCGGCCTGTCACTGATCTACGGCCTGATGGACGTGCTCAACTTCGCCCACGGGGTGTTCCTCACCCTGGGCGGCTACGCCGGCTGGGAGCTCGCCGCACGGCTGCCCGCCGCGGCCAGCCCGTTCGGCTTCCTGCTCACCGCGGCCGCCGCGGCCGCCTGCGGCGCGCTGGCGGGCGCGCTGACCGAAGTGCTGCTCATCCGCCCGCTGTACGGACGCCCGCTCGGCCAGATCCTGGTCACGATCGGGCTGGATCTGGCGCTGGTCGGGCTGCTGCTCGGCGGCTTCGGCAGCGACTCCCGCTCGATCACCGTGCCGGCCTGGCTCAGCGGGGTGACCACCATCGGCGGCGAGCGGATTCCCGGCGGCGATTTCGCGGCGCTCGGCGCGGGCCTGGGCGTGCTCGCCGCGCTCACCTGGTTCCTGCGCAGGACCCGGTACGGCATCATCATCAGGGCCGGCGCGGAGAACAGGGAAATGGTGTCCGCGCTCGGCATCAACGTCGGCCGCGCCTTCACCCTGGTGTTCGCCATCGGCGGCGCGGCCGCCGGCCTGGCCGGCCTGCTCAACGCGGTGGTCTTCAGCGGCGCGCTCATCGACCCCGTGCAAGGTGACCAGCTGCTGATCTTCGCGTTCATCGTGGTCGTCATCGGCGGCCTTGACTCACTGTCCGGATCGGCGATCGCGGCGGTGCTTGTCGGCCTGGTGCAGACGTACGTGGGCTTCTACGCCGACAGCGGAGCCGGGCTGGCGCAGCTCGCGAACGTCTCGGTGGTCTTGCTGCTCGCCATGGTGCTGCTGATCAGGCCACGCGGACTGCTCGGGAGGACAACGTGACGCGCTTGCCCAGCCGCGGCCGGCTTTCTGTCGCTGTCGGCGTGCCGCTGCTTTTCGCGCTGCTGCCGCTGGCAGGCCTGCAGGTGCCCTGGGTACTGCCGGGCACGACCGACGTGCTGAACTCGGCGGGAACGCTGGCGGTCTTCGGGTTGTGCTTCGTGTTCGGCGGCCTCGCGCTCAGCTTCGACCTCCTCTTCGGGTTCACTGGCCTGCTGTCGTTCGGCCAGGTCCTCTTCTTCGCGGTCGGCGTGTACGTGCTCGACATCGCGCTGTCGGTGTGGCAATGGCCGCTGCTGCCGGCCATTGCGCTGGCCCTGGCCGCCGGAGCCGTCCTCGCGCTGTTGCTCGGCGCCATTAGCCTGCGTGCCCGCGGGATCGCGTTCGCGATGGTCACGCTGGCGTTCGCGCAGGCGGGGTACTACCTCATCCAGGACAATCCGCACGGCCTGACCGGCGGCGACACCGGCCTGGTCATGTCCGCGAACCGGCTGCCCGCCTTCCTCGTCGGCGTCGTCAGCACCCGCAACCTGTACTGGCTCGCGCTCGGCTTCCTCGTCGTGGTCTACGCCGTGGTGTGGCTCACGACGGAGTCGGTGACGGGACGGGTGTGGCAGGCGATCCGGGACAACGAGCGCCGGGCCGAGGTGCTCGGATTCGCTCCGTTCCCCTTCAAGCTGGCCTCGTTCGTCATCTCATCGCTGATCGCGACCGCGGCCGGCATGGTCTACCTGCTGCTGGTCGGCACGGCGGCGCCCGACTCGGTCGCCGCCACCACCGTGACGGTGTCGATCCTGGTCATGGTGGTGCTCGGCGGCGCCGGCTCGCGGTGGGGCGCGGTGGCCGGTGCCATGGTCTACGTCTACCTGCAGCAGTACCTGCTCAAGGTGGCCGCCGAGCCGTCGTTCGGCTCGCTGCCCGCCGTGCTGCGGGTGCCGCTGTCGCAGCCTGACTTCCTGCTCGGCGCGCTGTTCATCCTGTTCATTCTGTTCGCGCCGGGCGGCATCGCCGGGCTGGCACACCGCGTAGCCGCCAGGCGGCACAGCCGGCGCCATTGGCGCCCCGGGCGCCCCCGGCGTGCGGAGGAGGAGGCGCCGGCCGGACGATCAGAGCTTGTAGCCGATGGCACGCAGTAGCCGGTGCCGTTCGGCCGCGTCCTCGTCCGTTTCGATCCCGGCCGGGGGTGACCCGTCGATCACGCCGACCACGCCGCGGCCCCGCTCCGTGACGGCGACCAGGACGTCCACGTCGTTGGCGGTCGCGCAGAAGACGCCGCAGACCTCGGACACGGCCTTGATCTGGGTGAGCACGTTGATCGGGAAGCCGTCACTGAGCAGCACGATGAACATGTGGCCGGCACCGACCGCCAGGGCGTTGCGCGCCGCCAGTTCGGTCAGTTCCGGGTCGTTGCCCGAGCGGCGGACCAGCCTCGCCGCCGAGGCTTCGCAAAAGCCCACGCCGAAGCGCAGGTGCGGGCTCGCCCCGGCGAGCGCCTCGTGCAGGTCCTCCACGGTCTTGATGAAATGCGCCTGCCCGATGATCACGTTCATGCCGTCGGGCTTGTCGATCGGGACTGCCTCGATGGACACCAAGTTCGGTCACCTCCGATTGGCCGCGCCCCACAATACTCACCGAGCGCGTGCCGTGATCCTCCCGGTCGAGCGGACCCGGCGTTAGCATGTGACCGCCGATGAGGGCTTACCGCTAACCGAGGCCGCGGACGAGAACGGGTGACACATGAGCGCGAAGAACCTGCAGGAAGTACTGGATAACGCGGGTAACACGGTAGAGCTGCTGCGCAACTCCCAGCTCGGCGCCTACATCTACCCCGTCGTCCCCGCCGAGTTCACCAACTGGCGCCGCGAAGTGATCGCCTGGCGGCAGACGGCGGTGCTGTACGACCAGACGCATCACATGGCCAACCTGTTCATCTCCGGACCCGACGCGCTGCGCCTGCTCAGCGACACCGGCATCAACAGCATGGCGAGCTTCCCCGTCGACTCGGCCAAGCAGTTCGTCCCGGCGTCGCCGGAGGGCGGCGTCATCGGCGACGGCATCCTCTTCCACCTGGCCGAGGAGTCATTCGTGTTCGTCGGGCGGGCTCCGGTGGCCAACTGGCTCACCTTCAGGGGAAGCAGCGGCTACAACGTCGACATCCGCCTGGACAACCGGTCACCGTCCCGCCCGTACGGCAAGGCCGTCACGCGTGAGGTGTGGCGCTTCCAGATCCAGGGCCCCAACGCCTGGCAGGTCATAGAGAAGGTCAACGGCGGGCCGGTCGAGCAGCTGCGGTTCTTCCGGATGGGGCACATGAACGTCGCCGGGATGCAGGTCCGCACCCTGCGGCACGGCATGGCGGGCGCCCCGGGCCTGGAGATCTGGGGACCGTACGAGACCTTCGACAGGGCCCGGGACGCCATCCTGGAGGCGGGCCGCGAATTCGGCCTCGAACCGTGCGGCGCGCGGGCCTACTCCTGCAACACGCTGGAGTCGGGCTGGATCCCGTCGCCGCTGCCCGCCATCTACACCAGCGAGGAGCTGCGGCCGTACCGCGAATGGCTTGGCCCGGACAGCTACGAGGCGACGAACGCGCTGGCGGGCAGCTTCGTATCGGACCGGATCGAGGATTACTACCTCAACCCGTGGGAGCTCGGCTATGGCTCCTTCGTCAAGTTCGACCACGACTTCATCGGGCGCGATGCCCTGGCGGCCGTCACGCCGGAAACTCAGCGGCGCAAGGTGACCCTGGCCTGGAACGCCGAAGACGTCGGCACGCTCCTCGCCTCGCCCGTGGACCCTGTCGGGCCGGGCTACCAGTTCTTCGACCTGCCCAACGCCAACTACGGATCGTCCAACTTCGACTCGATCCTCGACGCCGACGGACGGCTGGTCGGGCTGTCCCTGTTCACCGGCTACAGCGCCAACGAACGTACCGCGCTCTCGCTCGCGACGGTTTCGCCCGACGTGCCGCCCGGCGCCGAGGTGCGGGTGATCTGGGGCGAGCCCGGCGGCGGCAGCCGCAAGACGACAGTCCAGCCGCACGAGCAGTTCTCGGTGCGCGCCATCGTCAGCCCGGCGCCCTATTCGGCTGTGGCCCGCGAGAGCTACCGGCACGGCTGGCGCACCGCGGCCACCGCCTGACACATGAGGGCGCACACGGCCGGCAGCCTGGCAAGCGGCTGGCAGCCGAGGCGCTTGGCACGGTCGCGCGGACGATCGCCTGACACAGGGCGGCACGCGGCTGACCGCTTGCGGTCGCGCGCCCGCTGCCGTCCCGTCCCGTTGCGCATCGGGCGCCCCAGCCGTCGCGCGGTGCTCAGCTGTGCACGTTCTTGTGCTGCCGCCAGCTCAAAACGGTCGGAGAGGTGGCCAGGATGAGTTCGCGAGTGTCGTGTTAACCGGTCACGGCGCGGGGGCGGCGCTCGTCTAGGAAACCTCGCCGGATACGGATGAGTTGATGAGCGCCCAGTCGATGTCGGCTCCGAGGCCGGGGCCGGCCGGCACGTGCACGTTGCCCTCGGGGTCGACCCTGAGCGGCTCGGCGAGGCCGTAGCTCAGGTGCTCGAGGCTGTGATCGCCTGACCGGTTGAACGCCAGCACCTCGAACCAGTCGCAGTTGCTGATCGCCATGATCACGTGCAGGCTCGCGACATTGTTCATGGCGTTGTAGGCGTCATGCACCTCACAGTTCATCCCGAACGCCTCGGCGAGGTGCGCGATCTTCATGAGCCCTGTGATGCCGCCCTTGATGACGACGTCGCCGCGAAGGAAGTCGGTCGCCTGGCCGGTGATCCAGGGCGGCAGTGCCTCCAGGCCGCCAGGGGTGACCTCGGTGGCCAGGATCGGGATGTGCAGATGCTGCTTGAGACGCTGGTAGCCGTGAATGTCGTGGGCCGGCAGCGGATCCTCGTACCAGATGTAGCCGAGGTCCTGTATCGCCTGCCCCACCCGCAGCGCCTCGGGATAGTCGTAGCTCCAGGAAGGATCGAGCATGAGCGCCATGCCGGAGCCGACCGCGGCACGCACCGCGGCACAGGCTTCGATGTCGAACTCGACCGGCGGCGCCGGGGAGGCCAGCCATGGCGCCCGCGGCGGATGCAGCTTGTACCCCCGCCATCCCTGGTCACGCCAGTAGACCGCCTCGTCCGCGTAGTCCCCCGCACTCCGGTGGTGGCCTGAGGAGAAGTACACGGGTACCCGGTCCCGGCACGTTCCCAGCAGGCGGTGGACGGGCAGTCCGGCGGCCTTGCCCGCGATGTCCCAGAGCGCGACATCGACGACGCCCATGGCGATCGGGCTGATGAAATGACTGAGCCCGGCCATGCGCCGCCAGTGGGCGCCGATGTCCAGCGGGTCCGCGCCCACCAGCATCGGCTTGATGAAATCGACGATCTGCTGCGCTATCGCGGCCGGGCCGGGACCCGGATAGCTGAGGAAGTTGTTTCCCTCGATGCCTTCATCGGTGAAGATGCGCAGGACACCCATGGGCAGCCGGCCGTCCCTCACCCCGAACACGGCGAGTCCGCTCGAGACCCGTTCATGCAGGACGATCCGTACGCCAGTGATCCGCACGCCCTCAGCCTAGCGGCGGCGCGTTATGACGCGAGCGGAAAGATGTGACGAAACGGAGAACAGGCGGACGATTCCAGGAAGCGGCGGGGTCCCGGAGTCCGGGGCCCCGCCGCTTCGACTTGCGCCGTTACGCCCTGCCGAAACCGTCGAATTCACCGTTTCGTACGCCGCCGAGAAACGCATCCCATTCGTCCGGTGTAAATCGGAGAACCGGTCCTGCCGAGTCCCTGCTGTTGCGGACACCGATCTCGCCACCGGACAGGCTCGCCACCTCGACGCAGTTGCCGTTGGAAAAACTCAGCGAGCTCTTAACCCAGTAAGGACCTGAACCCGGCCTTTCGGGTGGGCTCCCGAAAGCAGGTGCTCCCACGTTAACCACCTCACTGATTGGGGGAATTATCCTGCACGCAACAACTACGGAGTGTTTTATAATGCACACGCATCGTAGTCACCAATTCTAAGACTAGCAGACACCACTGGCAGCTAGTGGTCTCTATCGACCCACATTGAACTACCGCCCGGTGAATGGTAGTTGCACGCTCGGTGTACCGCGCATCCCAAACGTCCGTTCCCGCGCGCACGAGAGCGCCGATGATGTCGCAGCCCTGTCGACCTGCGTCAGTTACGCGCTGGCGCGCGGCTTGGCGCCCGACCAATACTCCTGCGCCGTGTCGAGTATGAGCGCCCTGGACGCCGCGGGGTCGAGCGACGCGTCGGCGAGCATCTGGAAGGCGATCCTGTGCAGGTATGTCTCCCGCTCTCCCTCGACGGTGAATCCGCCCTTGAGATGCTCGGTGCTCACCACGTCCTGCAGCATCGCATCGCTATCGGCCCCGAAGCCGAATATGACGAAGGATTCGCCGAACACCGAGTGCTGCGCGTCAAGGGGAAGAATCTGCAGCGACAGATTCGGCCGGTCGGCTTCCCGCGCGAGATGCTGAAGCTGCTCGTACATCACCGACTCGTCGCCGATCCGGCGCTGCAGCACGGACTCATCGAGCACGACTCTAAGCTCGACCCCCTCGCGGTCCAGGACTTGCTGACGCTGCCTGCGGACCCTGACCAGCCGGCCGATCATGCCTGGCGCGACCGGCTCGACCCTGCTGTAGCTGCTGATGATGTGCCTGGCGTAGGCCTCCGTTTGCAGCAGGCCGGTCACCACGTCAACGTGCCATATGGCAATGGACGTCGCCTCGTGCTCGAGGCCGATGAACTGCTGGTAGTCGTCGGAAAGACTGTCCGCGTATTCCTCCCACCAGCCCTTTTGCGCGGCATCTTCGGCAAGCGTGAGAAGGAGCGCGCGGCGCGGTCCGGTGATCTTGTAATAGTCGAGGAGCCGCTCGACCTCCCGTGGCCGCAAGCCGGTCCTGGCCCGCTCGTACCTGCTGATCTTAGAAGGCGACCAGTTGAGCGCCGCGGCTACGGCGTCCCCGCTCTTGCCCTTGCTTTCCCTGATCGCACGCAGTTCAGCGGCGAGCCTGCGACGGCGCACAGTAGGGCTTGCTGGCGCGATCATCGGGCGTGCCTCCTCGGTGCCGCGCGGACTAGTGCGAAGGTCACGAAAGCTTTCACAGCAACAATTTGTGAAACCTTTACTACAGTGTACGCTCGCCCTTTGAGATCCGGCGCCCTGGCGGTCACAACGTCAGGAGGCTGAACGGCACTGCCAGCGATGGCTCAGGCAGATGCCGCCCGATACGGAGCGGCAGTGAAGACATACGCCTGGAGTTGCTGGAAGGGTTCCGCCGGCAATCATGCGACCGGCCGGCCGTGATTCGTGAACCTACGGCCGGCCGTTAGTCGTCAGGTGGACTCACCACCAATAGACGGTGTTGGGACCCGCCGAAGAGGCCGTTACCGAGACGTGGGCGCTGGTCGCCTGCGCGGCCACCACGGGTATTGCCGAGCCGGCCAGAATAGCTCCGGCCGTGCCGAGCGCGAGGATAGCGGGGATGATGGCTCGCCTTATGCGCATGATTCCTCCATGGCATCTACCGAGGTGAGCAGCCTGCCACATGGCCTCGTCGGCCCGCACGACACTGGGTCGTGCCGAGATATTGCCAGTATTCGGCTATTACATGTACTAGAGTAAGTCCCGGCCTAGGCTTTATCTAGATGTTAAATGTTGCCAATATTTGATTTGCAATATTTCAAGCTCGAATGCGAGTAAATTAGTAAGGCCCGGTGCGGTGCAAGATTCATGGCAATTTGCATTGCCGCGGCGGCACGCGACAGGCCGCCCTAGGCCATTGCCATCGAATACCGTCAACGCACGTTGACCTCGCTCTCCTGGCAGGGGTGCGCGCCGTCGCCGCGGCAGCAGTCGCGCACCCGGGCCATTCGGGACCCCGACCAGCCCTGGGGCCCAGCGGGTCGGGCGGCTACCCGGGCTGGAACCGATTCGGCGCGTCCGCACGCTCGGCTCGAGGATGGGAGGGCGGCGAATGGCACGGGAGAGCGGATCCCGGGCAAAGGGCGGCGGAC
>Ga0187807_1000143_pt1 | contig 20067 bp, 22 predicted proteins | sample NC_wetland_sal_i_4_FD_132432 | JGI IMG/M metagenome (GOLD analysis project Ga0187807, IMG submission 132432) | Wetland sediment microbial communities from Neuse River Estuary, North Carolina, USA - ASW_2 | ecosystem: Environmental > Aquatic > Freshwater > Wetlands > Sediment | place: USA: North...
CGGCAGCGCCGACGCTCCGTTCATCAACGAACTCGCCGCCAGCTACGGCCTGGCCGCGAACTATACGGGGATCTCGCACCCCAGCCTGCCCAACTACCTGGCGCTGACCGGCGGTTCCACGTTCGGTCTCAGCACTGATTGCACCGACTGCTTCCAGAGCGCGCCGAACATCGCCGTCGACCGCGTGGCCGCGTCCGGCCGCGCCTGGCGGGCGTACATGGAGTCGATGCCGTCGCCCGCCTTCGTCGGCGACGCCTACCCCTACATGCAAAAGCACGACCCGTTCGTCTACTACGACAACATCAGGACCGATCCCGCGCAGTTCGCCAACGTCGTGCCCTACACGCAGCTCGCCAAGGACCTGTCCGCTCTCGACACCACGCCGTCGTACGGCTGGATCACCCCGAACATGACCGACGACATGCACGACGGCACCGTCGCCCAGGGCGACACCTGGCTATCGGTCGCGGTCCCCGCCCTGCTGTCCTGCGACGCGTTCACCCAACGGCGGTCGCTGCTGTTCATCACCTGGGACGAGAACGACGACTCACCGGGCAACGAGGTCGCCGCCCTGGTCATCGCCCAGGACGTGCCCGCCGGCTTCAAGTCGCAGGTACCGTACACCCACTACAGCCTGCTGCGCACGATCGAGACTGCGTGGGGACTCGAACCGCTGACCGCCAACGACGACGCCGCGACCCCGATGAGTGACTTCTTCCGGCGTTGAGTCCGCAGCGGCCGTTCGGGATAGCGATTGTGATCTTTCAAAACCCGATTCCGAGCGGTGACCTGGGGGAGCCGGTACCGTAGGCGCGTGGCGTCCTGGGCTGACCACGCCGTCGTGTGGCACGTGTATCCGCTCGGGTTCACCGGCGCGGAGCGGGCAGCCGTGCCCGGGCAGGAACCAGCCAGGCGCCGGCTCGAGCAGCTCACTGCGTGGCTTGACTACGCGGTCGAGCTTGGCTGCAACGGGCTGCTGCTCGGGCCGATCTTCGCCTCGCACACGCACGGCTACGACACCGTGGACCATTTCAGGATCGATCCCCGGCTCGGCGACGAGGATGACTTCGACGCGCTGGTCTGCGCCGCCGGCCAGCGCGGCATGCGGCTGATCCTGGACGGCGTATTCAATCACGTGGGCCGCGGGTTTCCCGCGTTCCGGGCCGCCGTCAACGGGGGCCCGGGGACGCCGGCCGCGCGGTGGTTCAAGCGGGACCACGGCGGCGGCTTCGCGGCCTTCGAAGGCCACCACCACCTCGTCGAGCTCGACCACGACGAGCCCGCCGTGCTGGGCTACGTGATCGAGGTGATGAACCACTGGCTCGGCCGGGGCGCGGGCGGGTGGCGGCTCGACGCGGCCTACGCGGTGCCGCCGAGCTTCTGGGGCAAGGCGCTGCCCGTGGTGCGGGAGTCGTTTCCCGACGCGTGGTTTCTCGGCGAGATGATCCACGGCGACTACGCCGCCTACGCGGCCGAGAGCGGGCTGGACTCGATCACCCAGTACGAGGTGTGGAAGGCGATCTGGTCCTCGCTCAACGACCGGAACTTCCACGAACTCGACCACGCGCTGCGGCGGCACAACGACGTTCTTGACGGGGTGCTCGCGCAGACCTTCGTCGGGAACCACGACGTGACCAGGCTGGCCACCCAGCTGAGCGACGAGCGGCACTTCGGGCACGCGCTCGCCGTGCTGTTCTGCGTGGGCGGCGTGCCGAGCGTGTACTACGGGGACGAACAGGCGTTCCGCGGCCGCAAAGAGCACCGGGAGGGCGGCGACGACGAGATCCGGCCGTGCTTTCCGTCCTCCCCGGCGGACCTGCTGCCGGACGGCTGGCGGTGCTACCGGCTGCACCAGCGGCTGATCGGCTTCCGGCGGCGGCACCCGTGGCTGGTGCACGCGCGGACCGTCACCGAGCACCTGGTGCCCTCGGCGATCGCGCTGCGCGCGGTCTCCTCTGCTGACAGTTCGGACAGCGGCAAGCAGATCCTGCTGCTGCTGAACGCGGGCGACAAACCGTACCGCTTCCCGCTGGACGCGGGGTCTCTCGCGATCGCCGAGACGGCTGAGCCGGGTGTTGTGCCTGACGATCCGCTGCTAGTCCCCGCGCACAGCTGGACCATCCTGGCCTAGGCCTCCACGCTGCGGGGGCGCCAGCCTTTTTGGGTGACGGGCCCCCTGGCCTCACAAGATGAGGCCAGGGGGCCCACGACCTCAAACGTTGGCGTAGCGGAGGCCAGGCGACGCGTCTGACATCGCCGCCGCGGCGTCAGCCCGCTCGCCGCAGGCCCTGGGGAAACGTGTGCAGTCGCTCGGGTCCGCGCTCGGTGACCAGGAGCAGTTCTCCTGTCTGGACGCCGGCCCGCCCGTCGGGCGTGACGACGTTGGGCTGCACCACCACGGTCATCCCGGCGGTCAGTGTGAAGTCGGGCGTGGCTAGCCGCCGGCCAGGAGCGGGGATCACGGGCGGCAGGTAGCCGCCGCCGAAGCCGTGCACCAGGTCGTCGATGGCGGTAAAGCCCGCGTGGCCGAGCACGGCCTCCGCGGCGGCCGCGAGCTCGCCGGCGCGGACGCCAGGCAGCAGCGCCTTCACGATGGCGTCGTAGGCGGCCTCGGCGACGTGGTGCAGTTCGGTGTACAACGCCGTCGGCGGCGCGCCGACCGTGATCGTGCGCAGTACCTGCCCCGCGTACTCCGGCGCGGCGGCGGCACTGATCTCGCAGGTGACGACGTCGCGGTGCCGGATGACGCACCCCGTCGGCCACTGGGCCGGCACGCTCACGGCGGGCGCGTCCATGGCGGTGATGCCCAGGTAGTGGATGTGATGCAGCCCGCCTTGGACGGTGTAGGCCTGCTCGGCCGCCGCGAGCACTTCGTAGTCGGTCGTGCCGGGGGACAGCGCGGCCACGAGCGCCGTGACCGCGGCATCGGTCAGCAAGGCCCCGTGCCGCAGCGCCGAGACCTCTTCGGCCGACTTGACCAGCCTCAACCGGGTGTAGCCGGGATTGAGATCGACTACGCCTGCGACCGCCCCGGCAAGCAGCAGGTACTGGTCATGGGGCAGAGCGCCTGCCAATGCGATCCGGTCCGGCAGCGTGCCCCGCGCGGCGAGCAGGTCGAGCGCGGTGCCGACCGCACGCGAGCCCGCCCATTCGACCCTGGTGACGCTCAGGCGGCGGGCTTGCGGAACGTGGTTGAAGTACGAGACCAGGAGCACGTCATCGTCCGGGTTGGGAGCGACGATGAGCAGCGCCTCGCGGGTGACCGGCCATCCGGTCAGCCATGACACCGCGCTGCCCGACCGGTTCGCGCCGTAGACCAGCGCGTAAGACACCCCGGCGCGCTCCATCTCAGTTCCGAAGGCCGAACGTCGCCGGCGCATCTCCGTCGCCGAGAACTCCGTCATCCCGGGGATTCGCCGTCCGGCGGCCAGCTGCGACGCGATTCGTCGATCGGGCTCATCAGGCCGACGTCATTGCCGTCAGGGTCGGCCACGATCGCGTACCGCGCGCCCCAGAAGGCGTCGAACGGCGGCTGTCGCCCGGCATAGCCGGCCGACGTCAGCTCCGCGTAGCGCGCGTCCACCTCGTCCCTGGTGGCGACAGAAAACCCGATGACGACCCGCCCGCTGGCCGGGTCGGCGCGCCAGCCCGCGTGCCACAGCCTGGCCGATTCGCCGGTGTCGAGTTCGAGGCTGAAACCGCCGGGCATCCTGAGCTGCGCATGGGGACCTTCAGCGTCCGGGCCGTCCGGTACCGGGACCCCCAGCCGGCGGTAGAAGTCGAGGCTGGCCGGCAGGTCCGCGACGACGAGGTTGAGCATGTGCAGGTCGGGCGCGCGGTCGCTCATTGGCACAGTCTTCCACAGCGCTTCGGGATCGCCCGCGCAATCAGTCGCAGGGCGCCCCAGGCCGGTCCGGCCGAGTGAACCTGCCCGCTGCGTTCGCTGTTGCCATCGCGGCACCTCCGGCAGCCGGTCAGGACGTCGCCGGGTCGGCGAAGCCGTGCGCGTAGGCGTACCGCATCGCCTGGACCCGGTCTCGCGAGCCGGTCTTGGCGAAGATGCGGTTGACATGCGTCTTGACGGTCGCCTCGCTGACGAACAGGGCGCGGGCGATCTCCCGGTTGGACTGCCCGGCCGCGATGAGCCTGAGCACCTCGGCCTCGCGCGGCGTCAGCTCGCCGGTGTCAGCGAAGTCGTGCGGGCCTGCCGCACCCGGCCGAGCGGACAAGGGCGACACCTCCGGCGCGCGTGCCGCGGCCGACAGCAGTCGCTGCTGCACGCCGGGATCGAGCACCGCCTGGCCGGCCGCGGCGGCCTGCAAGGCCCGCCCGATCTCCGCCCTGGTAGCGTCCTTGGTCAGAACTCGACGGCCGCGTCACCGTCGGCGCGGTACTCCGCGGTCAGCGCCGCGAGCTCGTCGGCCAGCGGCGCGGGGGGCGGCTGGGCGGCGTTGTCGCGCAGCGCCGTGATCGCGCGGCGCGCCTCGGCCATCCCTTCCCTGGTGAACGCCCCGGCGCGGGCCACGCACTCGATGGCCTTCGCCAGTTCCGGGCTGTCACTGTCAAGCTCGCCGAGCAGGCCCTCGGCGGCCTGCAGGTTCACCGACACGGCGGCGAGCGAGTGGGCGAGCACGTCGTGGATCTCCCTGGCGATCCGCGCCCGTTCGGCGAGCGCCGCGGCCTGGGTCTCGGCGTCCAGGGCCCGGCGGGTCTGCTCGAGCGCGCGTTCGGCCTCTTCGGCGCGCAGCACGTAGGCCTGGCGGGTCAGGCCGAACGCCCACAGCCCGAGGAACATCGCCGAGTACCCGGCCAGGGCAGTCGTCGGCGCCCCGGTCGCGAGCCCGGTGATCAGGAACGCCGCCACGGTCTCGGCGGTGATCGCGAGCGATACCTCGGTGCTCAGCCGGGCTCCCGCGGACGCGGTGACCACACAGCCGATCGCGACGGCGGGGCTGAGCGTGGAGATGCCCGCGAGCGCGCCGCCCGCCGCGCCCATCACGACCAGCGCCCCCACCACCACCCGGAACCGGCGCTTGGACAGCAGCCAGGTGACCCAGGCGAACGCGGCGATGCCGAGCGTCACCGCGATCGTCGCGCTCGCGGCGTGCGCCCGCGGGTTGGGCGTCGCGATCGGCACCGTGACCAGCACCAGGATCAGGATGAGGAACCGCACGCCGTCGACGACCGGCGGCACGTCCGCCGGACCGGGGGCGGGTTCCCGGCCGGTGGTGGCCCGGTGGCCGGGTCCCCAGCGCCCCCAGCGCTTGGACAGGGAGCTGAGCACGCATCCAACGTATCCGGATGAGCCGTCGGCGCGCGCCGGCGGCCGGGTTGACCGCGGGTGGACGCCGTCGTCTCCACCCGTGTCCACCCGCGGATCCGCCGGCCCGTCACGGGGAGCCTCCACCCGGCATCGACCCGATGTCCAGCCGCGGGCCGGCGCGCCGGAAGGGGCCCGCTGCCTAGCGTGGGACACGTAACGAAAACGCCTCATCCAAGGAGTCCCACATGGACGCCAGCGTCTTGATCCCCAACCTCGCCATCCTGGGTGCTGTGCTGATGTCCGACCTCGGCCAGAAGTACATCACCCCGCTCCGGCTGCTGCGCCCGTTCATCGCGGCGGCGGTCATCATCCCGTTCTTCATCCAGGGCGTCGCGACCTCAGGCAACGGCCTGCTGCTCGAGGTCGCCGCGACCGCAGCGGGCCTGGCCCTCGGCGTGCTGGCCGCCGCCGCGATGCGCGTCTTCACCGACGAGCGGACCGGCAAGGTCGCCACGCACGCGGGCCTGCCCTACGCGCTGCTGTGGATCGCGGTCGTCGGCGCCCGCATCTTCTTCTCGTACGGCTCGCAGCACATGTTCGGCCCGCAGCTCGGCCACTGGATGCTGGCCAACCAGATCACCGTGGGCGCGCTGACCGACGGGCTGATCTTCCTGTCCGTCGCGATGCTGCTCGCCCGCACCGGCACCCTGGCCGCCAGGGCTCGCCGGGCCAGCGGCCGGCAGGTGACCGGCATGGCGATCCCGGTGGCAAGCAGCAGGTAGGCAGTCACCAGTACAGGTCCGGGGCTCAGGTAACGCCTGGGTCCCGGACCTCGTCTTATTTGGCCGAACGGCGGGTGCGCTAGTGCCCCAGACGGCGCAGGTGCTCGGCGAACGGGTCGTCGCCATCGGGCTCCGCCGCCCCCTCAGCGATGTTGTGTGCGTAGGCGGTGTCCATGTACTCGCGCAGGGACTTCACCTGCTCGCCGTCCACCTGCGCGACGAACACGTAGTGGTTCTCATAGTCGTTGCCGTTGCGCAGCTTGCCGCGGCCGATCGTCTGCGCCACCACCCAGTCGCCCTCGCCGATCATGTTGACGACCTCGACCTTCGGGTCGCCGGGCTCGAACAGGCCCTCGCGCACGGGCTGCAGGAAGTCATCGATGATCGCGCGGCGGCCGCGCTCGGACGGGAACCCGCGCGCCACGTCGTTGACCATCCAGACCGAGTCATCCCCGAAGAACTCGCCGATCGCGTCGAAGTCCCCGGTGCTCAGTGTCGCGAAGAAACGCCGCAGCACGTCCTTAGGGTCGCTGGGTACATCAGGCATCCTGACCTCCTCGGCAGAATGGGCGGACGCCTCGATGGTCCCACGCGGCCGAAGTCAGGAAAATGGACCGCGAAAACCGATGTGGCACACGGTGCGGGACGACAATTCGAGCCCGTCCCCGGCGTGCCCGGACACAACTCAGCGCGTGAACGTCAGGTGCGTGACGCCGCTGGGGGCGGTCACCGACTCCACGTGGAAGCGGTCCTCGAGCCCTTCGAATCCGTCCCAGAGCCGCTCCCCGCGGCCGAGGACGATCGGCACCAGCGCGATGTGCATGTGGTCGATCAGGTCGGCGGCGAGGAACTGGCGGATGACCGACACGCCGCCTCCGATGCGGACGTCCAGGCCGGCCGGGCCGCCGGCCGCCTGCCTGGCGATTTCCAGCGCTGCGGCCGGGGACGCGTCGATGAAGTGGAAGGTCGTGCCGCCCTTCATCTCGGCCGGCGGCCGGGGGTGATGGGTCAGCACGAACACCGGGGTGCGGAACACCGGGTCGTCTCCCCACCAGCCCTTCCACTCCTCGTCCGCCCACGGGCCGCGCTGCGGTCCGAACTTGTTGCGCCCCATGAGCTCCGTGCCGATGCCCGGTCCCCAGTTGCTGGCCATCGCGTCGTCGACGCCGGTGCTGCCGCCCGGCTCGCCGTGCATCGCGTGGAAGGTCCAGGTGCCGAAGAACCATTGCATCAGCCGCCCGTCGGCGTGCCCGAACGGCGCGTCCATGCTCTGCCCCGCACCCGTGCCGTACCCATCGAGGGAGACCGAGAAGTTGTGTACGCGAACCAGTGACATGGCGATCCCCGATCGCTAGTCCGGCGGGAACTGGGTCAGCGACAGCGTGTTGCCCTCCGGGTCGGCGAACCACGCGACGCGGCCGCCCGGTGAGCTCCAGATGCCGTCCTCGTCCTGGTTCATCATGTCGTAGCGCAAGAACATGACGCCGCGCGCCGCCAGTTCCCGCACGGTGGCCGTGATGTCAGGGACACGCCAGCCGAGGACGGTGTAGCCGGGCTGGGCGACCTTGGGGACCGCGGTCACGCGCAGCATCGTCCCGTGTGCGTCGAAGACGCACGCGAAGTCGTTCTGCTCGGTCAGCGGCAGGCCGAGCACCTGCTCGTAGAATTGGCGTGCCCGGTCCAGGTCGGCCGCCGCCGCGAAGGCGATGACGTCGCATGACTCCAGCATCAGAGAACCTCCCCCCGCTGCGGAACTGCCCGATCACAAGATCGCCGCTAATACAACGATCGCCACCGTCACAAGATCGCCACCGCGTTGGCCGGTGAACCCACCCCGCCGTACAGGTTGAGCGGCACGCTGGTGAACAGGAACTCATAACGCCGTTCCCGCTCGCACGCGGCGGCAAGCGCGGCGAAGTCGAAAAGCTCGCCGATCGCGAAGCCGAGGCAGGGGATCAGCCGCAGGTGCAGCGAGCCCGCCGCCGGGTCCATCGGCACCGTCTCGACGGCCGGATTGTCGGCGGTCACCGCGGCGACGCCGCTGTCCCACAGGAACCGGCTGATCTCCTCGCTTCCGGCCAGCCCGGCGCAGTCGTAGTGAAACGGGTCGGCGAGCCGCTCGGCAAGCTCCAGCCGGGCGGGTTCGTCGAGCGTCTGGTACTTCTCCGTCCAGCCGGTCCGGATGCAGAGGATGTCACCGAACCGCAGCGCGGTGCCCTGTGACCGCAGCGCCGCCTCCAGGTCGGCCACGCCGAACGCGACATGCGTGAACGGGTCATGCCCGCCGTGCGCGACAAGGTCGATGAGCACGCCGCGGCCGATGACGCCGACCCCGGCCCAGTGCTGGATGCCTAGCGGCCCCGGATCGGCCTGCGGGCTGCCCTGCCAGCCGCCATAGAAGCCGTCAGCCCCGGCGCCGATGTGCCGGAAACCGTCCCATTGCGACGAAGCCTGCAGGTAGAAGCCGTCGAGCCGGTCGTCCCACGCGTTCGGCCCCATCGCGAACATCGTGTGCCGCGGCGCCTGCCTGCCGAAGAACGACGGGTCGGGCAGCCCGAGCGGCAGGCTCAGCCCGATCCGCTCGCCGGTGCGCACCGCCGCCGCCGCGGCCGCTACCACCGGCCCGGTAAGCCTGTTCAGCGTGCCAAGCTGGTCGCCGGGGCCGTGCACGTGCCAGGAATGCCGCAGGCCCGATCCGGGCAGGCGGGGGAGTTCGTCGAACGGTACGACCGCGTTGTCAGGCTCGCTCACGTTCCAGAACGGTACCGGGCGCGGCCGGAAACCGGTATGCCACACCGCTTGTTCCTGGCAGTCTGTCGTCATGACGGCGCCAACGGATTCCGCTGCGGTGGACCGGGTGTGGCGGCAGGTAAACGCCGGCCCGCGCGACGCGCTCGAACACAGGCTGAACCCCGCCGACCTGCAGACGCTGCTGCTCGCCGTGACCCGGCGGCGGGCCGCGGCGGTCACCCCGGCGCGGCTGATGAGCAGGTGGGAAGACGACCGGTACGTACGGCCATCGACCGCCGACCCGCGCCGGATCTGGCGGCTGGAGGCCAGGCTCTGGGACCTGCTGCCCGCGGAGTTCACCGGAATCGACCTGTCCCCGGTGGCGCCGCTCGGCGTCTGCTCGGCGATCGCGCCGGTCAGCCAGGACCGGGTGATCTCGACGATCCGCGGCACCGAGGTCGTCAGCGATCAGACGAACGTGCTCGCGCTGGAGGCCGCGCGGCGCAGGCGGACGACCCGCGCGCCGGTGGTGCACCTCGCGTCCTGCCACCAGGTGCTGCGCGCCCAGCCCTACGACAGTCCGGGGTTTTTCCAGCACTTCCGGCTGTTCGCCCTGGTGAGCACCGCCAGGGACCGCGGCTCGGGAACGACGGAGGCGGCGCTGCTCACCGCCCACCTGGGCTTCTGGACCAGGGCGCTCGGCGAACTGCTGCCGCGCAGCCGGGCGACGGTCAGCTTCACCGTGTTCGGCTTCCTGCCGCTGCACGAGCGCATCCGCGACATGGTGCTGCCCGCGCTCGAGCCGCTGCCAGAGACGGTGATCGTGGCCGAGGATCCCGGCCGCCAGCGGGCCCGCGGCTACTACGAGCGCGGCGCGATCCGCATCGACGTCGGCCCGGTCGGCCAGCCGCAGGAGGTGGGCGACGGCGGGTTCACCGACTGGACCGCCCAGCTGCTCAGCGACGCCAAGGAACGCTGCTTCATCTCCTGTATCTCCACCGCGCGCCTGGCGGCCCACAGTTCCTTAGCCGGGATAGAAAAGGTTGCGATGGCAACCATTTCTATCCCCGCTCATCGAACTCCCCACGACGTAGCCAGGCAGCGAGTTACCCGCGACCTGCACGATTGCGCCCAGCAGCAACTGTTGAGCGCCATCATCAACCTCGAGCTCGCGGCGCAGGACTGGTCATCGGCGCCCGAACAGGCGAAGGAATCTCTCGACCGCGTGCTCAGCGACGCCCGTGCCAGCCTAGACAGCCTGCGGGAGTTCGCCGCGGTTCTTCTGCTCCGAAGCGCTCACCAACCTGGTCAAGCACGCGCGGGCCAGCCGGCCTGCGCCGGGACGACGCTGCAGGCCTGGATCCCGCTATCCGGTGCAACAGGTGCGGCGTAACATCGACCGACATGCACGACGTGAGCGAGCTTGACCTGCCGGAAATCGACTACAACACGCCGGACTTCGGGCCGCGCACCTACCACGAAATCCTCGCCAAGGCGCGCGAGCGTGGCTGGCTGGCCCACTCGCCGCTGGCGTACGTGGTCCTCGACGCCGAATCCGGTGACTTCTTCCTCAGATCCCGGCAGACCGCGTTTCCCGGGCGGCAGCTCGCCGAACTGTTCGGCATCACCAGCGGCCCGCTGTACGAGCACATCGACGCGAATATCCTGAACCTCACCGGTGACAAGCACCGGCGGCTGCGGTCGCTGGTCGGCCAGGCCTTCACCCCGCGCGCCGCGGACCGCTGGCGGCCGGTGATGCGCGAGTTCCTCACACAGCTGTGGGAGGAGCTAGGCCACACGAACAGCGCCGAATTCGTCGCCGCCATCGCCAAGCCGTACCCGAGCCGGACGATCGCCGCCGTCCTCGGCGCCCCCATCGACGACGCGCCCAAGCTGCACCACTGGTCCAACATGGTGCAGCGGCAGTTCGACATCCAAGCGCTGTCCACCCAGATCCCGGACATCGAACGGGCGGCGGTCGAGGCCCGCGAGTACGTGACCGGACTCCTCGAGCGGCGCAAGGCCGTGCCGGCCGGCGACCTGATCAGCTCGCTGCTGCAGGCCGAGGAGCACGGCGACAAGCTCAGCCACGACGAGTGCGTGAACCTCGTGCTCAACGTGCTCGCCGGGGGAGTGGACACCACCCAGAGCCAGCTCTCGCACGCGATGCTGCTGTTCGCCCAGCACCCGCGGCAGTGGCGGCTGCTCGGCGAGAACCCCGCGCAGCAAGCGCCCGCCGCCGTGCAGGAGGTGCTGCGGTTCGAGCCGATCGCCCCGTTCACGGCGCGCATCGTCCTCGAGGACATCGTGCACCGCGACGTCCGGTTCCCGGCGGGCACGATCGTCGCGGTGTGCGCCGAACGGGCCAACCGCGAGCAGGACGGGGAGACCTTCGACATCACCGCCGCCCGCGACCCCAAGCTGTTCACCTTCGGCGCGGGCGCGCACTTCTGCCTCGGCGCCAACCTCGCCCGCGCCGAGCTCGAGGAGGCGCTGACGTTCCTCGCCCCGCGCATGCCCGGCCTCGCGCTGGACGGGGAGCCGCGGCTGGGCGGCGTGGAGGGAATCTACGGAATCGAGTCGCTGCCCCTGCGCTGGGATTAGACGTCCGGCACGGCCGTCAGCTTGTCCGGGTCCCTGATCACGTCGATGGCGGTGATCCGCCCGGCGTCGACGGTCAGCGCCAGCACGGTGAGCACGCCGTCCGCGTCCCGCATGACCAGCCCGGGCGCGCCGTTGACCAGCGCCGTCCGCATTCGCCGCGGCGGCCGGCGGGCGTAGCCGAGCAGCAGCCGGGCGATCCGCGCCGAGCCGCGCGCCAGCGCGGGCACCGCGCGCACCGTGCCGCCGCCGTCGGCCCGCCACACGACATCGGGGTCGAGCAGCGCCACCAGCCGGTCCAGGTCGCCGCCGGCGCACGCGCCGGTGAACGCGTCAAGCAGCTCGGCCTGCTGCGCGCGGCTGGGCGGGACCCGCGGCCCGTCGCCGCGGACGTGCCTGCGCGCCCGCGAGGCGAGCTGGCGGACCGCCGCGGGGGAGCGCCCGACCACCCCGGCGACCTCCTCGAACGGCAGGCCGAACACGTCGTGCAGCAAGAACGCGGTCCGCTCGGCCGGCGACAGCGTCTCGAGCACGACCAGCAGCGCCATGCTGACCGACTCATCCAGCGTCACCCGGTCCGCCGGGTCCGCGCTCGCCCCGGCCGGGCCGAGCGCGGCGCCCAGGCTCTCCACGATCGGCTCGGGCAGCCACGGCCCCGCGTACCGCTCCCTGCGCGCCTTCGCGCTGCCGAGCGCGTCGAGCGCGAGCCTGCTCACGGTCGTGGTCAGCCAGGCGCCCAGGTCCCTGATCGTGTCCCTGTCCGCGGCCCGCTGCAACCGCAGCCACGCCTCCTGCACGCAGTCCTCGGCCTCGGCGACCGAGCCGGTAGTCGCGTACGCCACGCAGCAGCCGCGGCCGCTGCTCCTCGAACGCGACCGCCAGCGCGCCGCCGCCGCCGCGCCCGGCCGCCTCAACGGCCGCCCGCTCCGGTTCGCCCCCGGTCATCGGCGTTCCTCCTCCTTCTCGCCCAGCCAGGCCGCGAACGTCACGCCGCCGCGGACGTCGGCGTGGCTGGCGGTCAGCGCCCCGCCGCGCAGCGCCCTGCCGAGCCCGCCGGGCAGCGGGAGCGGATGCGATCCACGTTGCCACGGCTGTCAGCATGGGCGCGCACCGGTTCATCACCAACAACAAGCGGGACTTCGGCGGCTCGATCAAGGAGATTGAGATCACCTTTCCCGCCGACCTTCCCGAAGGGGAGAGCTAGGCCGGGCAGGTCCAGTCTTCGGGGCTGAGCAGCATCTCGAGGTCGTCGCTGTCCGGCGGCGGGAAGTGCTCGCGCAGCGTGAACGCGTACGGCGTCGGGCCGTGCGCGCGCAGGTGCTTCACCCGCTCTTCGGCCTCGTGGATGGCCGGGATGTGCCCGCGCGGGACCCACCACAGCGCGGTGTAGGCGGCTGTCATCCGCTCGAACCACTCACGGCGCCGTCGCAGCACGGCGAGGTGCGCGTCCCCGTAGACGTAGGCCGCGAGCGCCTCGACCGACTCCCAGACGGACATGTTGAGCAGGATGCCGCCGTCGGCGCCCTCGGCGTCCTCCTCGAACGCGCGCAGCGCCGTCGCGTTCCCGTCCTCGGTCTGCAGCCGCCAGATGAATCCCGGCGCGGCGTCCGCGACCGCGTTCACCGGGTCGAGCGCGGCGACGAAGTCCGCGAGCCGAGGGCTGTCCAGCGGCGCGACCAGCCGCCCCACATTGATCTGCGCGAGCACATAGTTCACCCCTCGATGCTGCCAAACGGCCCGCGGACAACGCAAACGCCTCTGGAAATCCACCCACGACGACGGCCTCCCGCCACCCATGTGCCGACGCGTCCGGGGATATCTGGTCACTGGTGATACGGGAGTATCGTAGGGATCAATATTGCAGTGTGTGAGCAAAAATGTTCGCTTGGTGATAGGTGGTCCAGATGCGGCAGGTCAGATACAGGGCACTCATCACACTCGACGCGATCGAGGCGACGCCGGACGCACGGATCATGCCGAGGGTGCCGCGGGCGCGGACCGCGCCTGACGACGCGCGGCCGGCCCAGCGGCCGGACACCCGGCTGGCGTCCATCCCGGAGCAGTATTCCAATCACACCCACGCGCTCATGGTTCGCGCGCACTGCCTGAACAAGCCGAGCTACGCCAGGTGCTTCCCCGCGGAGATCAGCTGGGACGACGAAGAGCCCCTGCACGCCGGCGACCGCGCCGAGGTGACGATCACGATGATCGACGACGAGGCGTGCTCGTTCTTCGGCGCGGGGCAGCGCTTCAGCCTGTGGAACGGGGTCGACGTAGGACACGGCACGATCTCGCGCCAGGTGCACACCGAATACGGCCCGTGCTGAACGGGTCCGGCGCCGGCGCGTAACGACCGCAGGTAGGACGCGCCGTTCAGGTCCAGGATCGCCCCGCTCGCCCACTCGGCTGCGGGTGACGCCAGGTACACGACCGCCTCCGCTACCTCCTCGGCGGTGGCGACCCGGTTGAACGGGCTCTGCGCCCGGATGGCGTCGCCGGCCACGGTGGCCAGTTCCTCCGATGTCATGTCCGTTTCCACGTAGCCCGGGGCAACCGACGCGACGGTGATACCGTGCGGCGCGAGCGCGACCGCCAGCGACTGCCCGAACGCGTGCAGCCCCGCCTTGCTCGCCCCGTACGCCGGGTGATCCGGCTCGCCGCGGAACGCGCCGCGCGACCCCACGTTGACGATCCGCCCGCCCCCGCGCGCGACCATGTGCCGCACCGCGCACCAGCTCACGTTCGCCGCGCCGGTCAGGTTGACGCCGAGCGTCGCCCGCCAGGCCTGCTGCCACTGCTCGTAGCTGCCGACGAGCACCGGGTGCGCCAGGTAGACCCCCGCGTTGTTGACGAGCACGTCGAGCCCGCCGAGCCGCCCGGCGGCGTCGTCCACCATCGAACGCACTGCCTCGGCGTCCGCCAGATCGGCCCGCACCACGACGTGCCCGTCGCCGGGGAGGCCGTCCCGCACCGCCGCGGCCAGGTCGGCGGCGTCCCTGTGGTGCACCGCCACCCGGTCCCCGCGCGCCGCGAACGCCCGCGCCACCGCCGCGCCGATACCCCGGGACCCGCCCGTAACAAGAACTGCTCGCCGACTCACCCGCCGACTTTACTGCGCTACGATGAGCGCCGCAGCGGGCTGACGGGGGGTTCCGGGGGGTCGTCCCCGCGGGCCAGCAACAGCAGCTTGCTGGTCGTCGCCCAGTTCCGCGCGGTTCCGATCACGCCAGCCTTGGGTGCGCCGACGATCTTCATCGTCGTTTCCGCCACCTCGCTGTTCCCGAACCCGTCCGGCGTGTGCACGTATAGCGCCCGCCCGGCGGCCCGCACCGAGTCGCGCGAGCCCTTGGCCGCCGCCGCGGCGATGACCGCGTCGATCTTCTCAAGCAGGTCAGGGCCGGGCTCCGCGCTGAGGAAGACAGCGTGCACCCGTCTCGGCTCCGGCTCATCCGGGAACGGATTGCCCGCGATGACCTGGGCCAGCTCGTCCCGGGTCACGATCACCACTGTCGAGCTGACCCCGAGGTTGGCGGCGATCGCCTCGCTCATGTCCCGCGCCATCGCGGCGCTGTCCTGGCCCGGCGGGGGCGTGAACAGCACGTTGCCGCTGTTGATGTACGTCGAGACGTCCGCGTGCCCGAGTTCGGCGACGACGGCTCGCAGGTCCGCCATCGCGACCTTCCTGTTGCCGCCGACGTTAATGCCCCGCAGCAGTGCGACATGGGTAGGCATGCAGTCATTCTGCCCTGGCGCCGGCGATGCCGAGCCAGTCGAGGCGCTCTGATTACCGGTCGTGGCGGGTGCGCGCGGACCGGGTCACCAGGACGACGGCCGCGACGATGACCGCGACCCAGAACAGCGGGATGAAAACGGCGGCTACGGTGTGCCACACGACGATTGTGAGGACGATGCCGAGTGCGACCAACAGGATCGGGCGGACGGGTCCGCGGCGGCTGGATACGGGTGACATGGCGAAGATTCTCCTAGCGGAAGAGGCACTGCCGGGGATTCGGCAGCGAGCTATCCATGACTCAAGCCTGCCTCCGGCGGCCCCGCCAGCACATCGGGAACAGCCCTGGGCCGCCCCTGATCACGGTGCCGTCCTCCCTGACCCGCGGTCGGGGGTAACCCGGTGATCGGTTCGAGCAGGTCAACGACCGCCTGCTGGCCGAAGTGCCGCGCCCAGTCGAGCGGGGTCCCATCGAAACGCGCATCGCGGATGCCGGGGTCGGCGCCGAGCCGCAGCAGCGTCCCGGCCAGCTCCACGTTCCCGTCCTCGGCCGCCTTGTGCAGCGCCGTCTGCCACGGCTGGTCGCTCGGTATGTCCGTCCGCCCCTTGGCGTTGACGTCGAAGCCCAGCTCCACGACAAGCTCCACAGCGGCCGGGTCTGCGCAGGCAGCCGCCCAGGTCACCAGCGCCGGCCGCGATGCGCGCACCAGGTCGGCGAGCCCGGGATGGTCGGCCAGCAACTGGCCGACCCGCGTTCTGTCGGCGGCGAGCGCGGCCGACACGAAGGCGTCAGGCAGCGCCAGGTCAAGCGGCGGCGCGCCGTGCGCGGCAAGGTAGTCCACGAGGTCCGCGTGGCCCGTCGTAGCGGCCATCGCCGTCGCCGTCGCGCCGTTGGCCAGCGGCGCGGTCACGTCCGCGCCGTGTTCGACGAGCAGCCGGACCCGCTGCGTCAGGCCGTGCGTGATCGCCCCGCTGAGCTGGTCGCGGACCATCTCGGTGGGGGAGGGGAGCGCGTGGCCGAGCCGCCTGCGCCACGGCCCGCCGTCACCGGTCCCCAGACCGAACTCCAGCAGCAGCTCCAGATGGTCATTGCCCGGCGTGAACTGCCGGTTGTACAGCGCCTGGTTGTCGTTGGGGTCGGCGCCGGCTTGCAGCAGCAGGCGGGCGAGGGCCAGCGAGTGCGGGTGCCTCGGCTGCCGTTCCGGGCCGAGTTCGCCCTCGCCGAAGACCCCGGTGAGCACGGTGAACGGGCTGGGCAGCCCGTGCCACAGGTAGCCGGCGTTGGGGTCGGCGCCGGCGTCGAGCAGCAGCCGCGCCGCCCCCAGCGTCGCGTCCGCCGAAATCGCCCGATCGTGCCTGGCGTAGGCCAGATAGAGCAACGGCTCCCACCCGAACGGCCCGCCCTCGCTCCGGGCGGCCGCCGGATCGGCGTCCAGGATGCGGCGCAGCTCGCCAGCGTCCGCTGTGGCCGCCGCGACATGGACGTTGCCCGTAACGAGCCCGGGATCAACGTCGATGATCCGCCACGCCTCGTCCCGCCACGCGGGCTCATCGGCGTCGCCGTAGGTCAGGCACGCCAGCCGCAGGAACGTGTCGGCGGTTCTGTGCGTCGACACGCGGTCGGGGAACCGGCTGTACCTGGTGACGATCTCGACGTGCCGCTTGAGCCGGGTCCAGCTGGCGAAACCGTAACGGCGCGCCACCACGAGCTGAGAGGCCCGCAGCGGGAACCCGGGCGGCGCGTCCGGAAAACGCGCCGCCGCCTCGGCGACCGCCTCGGGGTCTGCGGCGAGCACCGCGCGGCGAAGGTCTTTCGCCTGCTTGCGCAGCTGTTCCAGGCTTGGCTCGTCGGGCAGCGGGAGAACGGGGACGTCGGCCACGATGGCTCCTTCCGTAAGCCTGCTGTCCGCGTCGCGAGGCCGAAAGGAGGAGTGGCGACAGTCGCATAAGTCGCGTGCTCAGGCGGGCTCTGCCCTTCCCGCGGACCGGAGGCCCCCTGCGGGCCTACCGGGATACTATGCCGCCTGCGTCACGTCGGCCACGACGCACGCGATGTTGTCGGGACCGCCGGCCTCGTTGGCGAGCTCGATGAGCCGCCGGACGACGTCCGCGGGCTCCGCGCCTGGCTCGCTCAGCGTCTGCCTGATGGCGGCGACCGGGACCACGGCGGTCAGCCCGTCCGAGCACAGCAGGTAGCGGTCTCCGGCGTGCGCGTCGTGCAGCGACAGGTCCGGGGTCCCCGCGTCCGGCGAGTACGCCGGATCCGCGGCGGCGGCGAGCGCGCGCAGCAGCAGCGACCGCTGCGGGTGCGACGACGCCTCTTCCGGCGTGAGCCGTCCGGCGTCGATCATCGACTGAACCACCGAATGATCGTGCGTGATCTGGAACAGCCCGCCATCCCGGAGCAGGTAGGCCCGCGTGTCGCCGATGTGCACGAGCGCGAGCTGCGACCCGGACAAGAGCATCGCGGTCAGCGTGCTGCCGCTGCCCTCGAACTCGGGGTCGGACTCGGTGCGCTCGCGCAGCGACGCGGTCGCCGCCGACACGGCGTCAGACAGCGCGTTGAGCAGGTCGCCCGGCGACTCCATGGACTCGAGCGGCCGCAGCGCGTCGATCACAGCCTCGCTGGCAAGGTCGCCGCCGGGGCCCATGCCGTCGGCGACGGCGAGCAGCCTGGCGCCCGCGTACGCGGCGTCCTGGTTGCGGTCGCGCTCGCGCCCGGTGTCGGACGCGGCGGCATAACGGATGGACAGCTGGGGAGAGGATGCGGACATGGCGGTTTCCCTTCCGGACAGATAGCTGATCAGGAATCGAGCCAGGCCCCTTCGTTCGGCCAAATCTGCCTCTGCCACCGCCAGGAAAGCGGTGATCGCCTCCGCGGCCTCAGCCGGTGCGGCGTCGCACACCTCGGCGATCATCGCCAGCGGCATGCCGAGACGGCGCAGCCATGCGACGAGCCGCGCCCGCTCAAGCTGGTCCGGCGAGTAGTACCGGTAGCCAGACGCCTCGTCCACGCGGACGGGCCTGAGCAGGCCGAGCTGGTCGTAGAGCCGCAACGCCTTCGGCGTCAGCCGGGCCGCCCGGGCGAACTCGCCGATCGTCAGGACCTTCACGAAACCCAGCCTGGGCGTTGCCCCAAGGGGAAGGTCAAGCGCCTACTGCTTGTAGTCGGCAAGGAACCTCGCGAGCCGGCCGATCGCGTCTTCGAGCACGTCGACAGCGGCGAGGAAGACGACCCGCAGGTGGTCCGCAGACGGCAGGTTGAACCCGCTGCCGTGCGAGAGCAGCAGGTGCTGCTGCTCGAGCAGGTCGATGACCATCCGCTGGTCGTCGACGATCTTGTGCACCTCGGGGTCCAGCCGCGGGAACAGGTACAGCGCCCCGGCCGGCTTGTAGCAGTCCACGCCGGGAATCGCGGTCAGCAGCTCCCAGCCGCGGTCGCGCTGGTCGCGCAGCCGCCCGCCTGGCCGCAGCAGCGGCGTGATGTCGATGCCGCCGTCGAGCGCCGCCGGGATCGCGTGCTGCGCCGGGACGTTCGGGCACAGCCGCATGTTGGCGAGCAGCTCGAGGCCCTCCAGGTACTCGGCGATCGGCTCGCGCGGGCCGGAGACCGCCAGCCAGCCAGACCGGAACCCGGCCAGCCGGTAGCTCTTGGACATCCCGCCGAGGGTGAGCACGGGCAGGTCGGGCGCCAGCGCCGCCGCGCAGTAGTGGGTCGCGCCGTCGTACAGGACCTGGTCGTAGATCTCGTCGGTGAGCACGAGCAGGTTGTGCCGCCTGGCGACGTCGAGCAGCCGCTCCAGCGTGTCCTTCGAGTAGACGGCGCCGGTCGGGTTGTTCGGGTTGATGATCACGAGCGCCCGGGTCTTGTCGCTGACCTGCGCGGCGACGTGCTCGACATCGGGGTTCCAGTCGAGTTCTTCGGCGCACCGGTAGTGCACCGCCCGCCCGCCGCACAAGCTGACCGCGCCGGTCCACAGCGGGTAGTCCGGGCTCGGCACCAGCACCTCGTCGCCGGGGTTGAGCAGCGCCTGCAGCGCCATCACGATCAGCTCGGACACGCCGTTGCCGAGGAACACGTGGTCCGGGGTGACGTCGGGGACGCCGATGCGCTGGTAATACCGCGCCACCGCTTCCCTGGCGGGCGCGATGCCGCGCGCGTCGCTGTACCCCTGGGACACCCTGATGCTGGCGGCGACGTGGTCGAGCACTGCCTCCGGCGCAACCATCCCGAACGGCGCGGGGTTGCCCAGGTTGAGCTTGAGGATCTCGTGCCCTTCGGCCTCGAGCTGGCGAGCTCGGCGCAGCACCGGTCCCCGTATGTCGTACCGGACATCTGCCAGCCTGCTCGCCTGCGACACCACGTGCGCCTCCGCTGTGTTTCGTGCGTGGATCGTTGCCCGCATCGTACCGGCTGACCGCAAACGCCCCGGAAACAGACACCGTCTGCGACCACGTGCGCAGGCATCGCGGACCAGATCGGCGATTTTCTAGAACGCTCCGGCGCCGTCCGGGGTGCCCAGCCCGGTGGGAGCGTCGTATCCCTTCTTCGCGACGCACAGGTAGTCGTAGCCGCAGGACCTGCCGCCGCCCAGGAAGAACCAGTCGTTGTCCCCCGCAGTGACGTCGAACAGCGACCGCGTGTGCGCGTACTCATAGCCTGGCTTGATCCTGGCGGCGTTGCCCGCCAGCCCGTAGATACCGGCGATGATGGGGGAGGACGCGCTGGTGCCGACCACCTCGACCCAGCCGCCGTAGTCCCTGTCGTAGATCGCGATGTCCCACGCCAGCGCCGCGACGTCCGCGACGGTGCGGCCGGGGCAGTGCGGGTCGTGCTGCCAGCGCGGTTTCGACACGTACGCCGAACAGCCCGAGGAACTCGCCCCGACCCCGAACTCATTCCAGACCGTTTCGAGCCAGCCGCGCTCGTTCCGTGCCCGGGAAAGCTCGGTACCGCCTAC
>Ga0187807_1000144_pt1 | contig 20026 bp, 15 predicted proteins | sample NC_wetland_sal_i_4_FD_132432 | JGI IMG/M metagenome (GOLD analysis project Ga0187807, IMG submission 132432) | Wetland sediment microbial communities from Neuse River Estuary, North Carolina, USA - ASW_2 | ecosystem: Environmental > Aquatic > Freshwater > Wetlands > Sediment | place: USA: North...
CGCGGGTCGAGCGAGGCGTAGGAGTCCTGGAACATGTACTGGATCTCGCGGCGCTCGCGCCGGTACTCATGGCCGCTGCTCTTGGCCAGGTCCTTGCCCGCGAAGCGGATCACCCCGGCGGTCGGCTTCTCCAGGCCGACGAGCATCCGGCCGATCGTGGTCTTGCCGCAGCCGGACTCGCCCACCAGGCCGAGCGTCTCGCCGCGGCGGATCTCGAACGACACGCCCGCCACCGCGCTGACCGAGCCGACCCGCCGCCGCAGCAGCGCGCCGCTCGTCACCGGGAAGTCCTTGACCAGGCCCTGCGCGGAGAGCACCACGTCGCCGACCCGCAGTTCCGGCACGTGCCGGTCGTCCGAGGCGTCCAGGGCCTCGGCGACCACCAGACTCCCGCCGATGGTGCGCTCGTGCTCACCGACCGGGTAGAAGCAGGCGTAGGTGTGCGCGGTGGTCTCGCCGGACAGTACCGGGTCCTGCTCCCGGCACCGGTCCGTGGCGTACTGGCAGCGCGGCGCGAACCGGCAACCCTTGGGGGGGTTGACCAGGTCTGGCGGTGCGCCGGGGATCGAGTACAGCCGTTGCCGCGTCTCCGCCGACTTCTCGGGCAGCGCGTGGAACAGCGCCTCGGTGTAGGGATGGCGCGGGTTGGCGAACAGCGCCGCGGTCTCGGTGGTCTCCACGACCCGCCCCGCGTACATCACGACGACCCGGTCCGCGCGCCCGGCGATCACGCCGAGGTCGTGGGTGACCAGGATCACCGACATGCCCAGGCGCTGCCGCAGCTTGTCGATGAGCTCGAGGATCTGCTTCTGGATCGTCACGTCGAGCGCGGTGGTCGGCTCGTCGGCGATCAGCAGCCTGGGCTCGCAGGCCAGCGCCATCGCGATCATCACGCGCTGGCGCATGCCGCCGGAGAACTGGTGCGGGTACTCGCCGACGCGCTCTCGCGCCCGGGGCAGTCCGACCAGGTCGAGCACCTCAACCGCCCGGTCGTAGGCCTCCTTCTTGGTCACGTCGCGGTGCAGCAGCACCGCCTCGGCGATCTGCCGGCCCACGGTGTGCGTGGGGTTCAGCGAGGACAGCGGATCCTGGAAGATCATGCCGACCTCGTTGCCGCGCACCTTGCGCATCGCCTCGGGGTTCAGGTCGCTGATCTCGCGGCCGCCGAGCTGGATCGAGCCGCCGACGATGTGCCCGCCGACCGGGAGCAGGTTCATGATCGAGAGCGCCGTCATCGTCTTGCCGCAGCCGGACTCGCCCACGACGCCGAGCGTCTCGCCCTCGTCGACGTGCAGCGTCACGCCGTCCACCGCGCGCACCACACCCTCCTTGAGCTGAATATGGGTGCGCAGGTCCTCGATCTTCAGTAGCGCCGTCACGAAGGCCCCTCCTACCGGCGCTGCAGCCGGGTCTCGAACGCGTCGCGAAGAGCGTCGCCGATGAAGTTGAACGCGATGCAGGTCAAGATGATCGCGACACCCGGCGGGTAGATCAGCCACCAGTAGTTGCCGCCCTGGATGTAGTTCAGGCCGCCGGAGAGCATCGAGCCCCAGTCCGTCGCGGGCGGCGCGACGCCCAGCCCCAGGAATCCGACGCCGGACAGGATGAGGATCGAGTCCGCGACCGCGAACGTGCCCTGCACGATGATCGTGCCGATCGCGTTCGGGATCACGTGCCTGGTGACCGACCGCAGCGGGCGGCCGCCGATCACCTTGACCGCCTGCACGTACTCCCGGGTTCTCAGCGACAGGGTCTCGCCGCGGACCAGCCGGGCGACGCCGAACCAGTACAGGAACGCGATAATGAAGATGATCACCAGCGGGGTCGGGCGGAAGATGACCGACAAGATGATGATCACCATCAGGCCCGGTATCGACAGCCCGGCGTCCACGATGCGCATCATGATCGCGTCCACCGCGCCGCCGGCGAACCCGGAGATGGCCCCGTACAGGGTGCCGACAAGGACCGACACGAGCGCCGCCGCAAGCCCCACCTCGAGCGAGGTCTGGCCGCCTATCATGAGCCTGCCGAGCTCGTCGTAGCCGAGGTCGTCGCAGCCGAGCAGGTGCGCTCCCGACGGGCGGCACAGGTAGGTGTCCAGGTTTGTCGTGACCTGGTTGGTGCGGTAAATCAGCGGCCCGACGAAGCAGAACAGCAGGATGAACACGACGAAGCCCAGGCCGGCCAGCGCCAGCTTGTTCTCCGCGAACACCTCCCACGCGCGGCGCACCATGCCGCGCGGCTTGCTGGTGGGCGCCAGCCCGAGTTCCGCGGCCCGCTCCGCGCCGATCGTCACGTCCGCCATCAGTACCTCACCCTCGGGTCGAGCAGCGCGTAGCCGATGTCCGCGAGCAGGTTCCCCACGATCGTCGCCAGGGTGGCGAGCAGGGTGAACCCGAGCAGCACCTCGAAGTCCACGTTAAGCGCGGCCTGGTAAAACGCCAGCCCCATGCCGGGATAGTTGAAGACGACTTCGAGGAAGATCGCGCCCGCGACCAGCGTGGGCAGCGACAGGCCGAGCAGGGTGACGATGCTGACCAGGGAGTTGCGGAACACGTGCACCCAGATCACGCGCCGCTCGCTCGCGCCCTTGGCGCGGGCGGTGCGCACGTAGTCCTGCACCAGGTTGTCCATCACCGATGAGCGCATGTACCGGCTCCACAGCGCGTAGAGCAGGAACGCGTAGGAGACAACCGGCAGCACCAGTGCCCGCGGCTGGCCAAGAATCGAGATGACCGAGGTGGACTGCGGGGCGAACGGCGGGAACAGGTGCACGTCGACCGAGAACCAGCTCACCAGGATGAGGCCGAAGAAGAACGTCGGCGTCGCGTAGCCGAGGAACGAGACGCCGGTCAGCACGTAGTCGCCAAACGTGTTGCGGTGCACCGCCTGGTAGACGCCAAGCGGGATGCCGAACAGCAGCGAGACCAGCGTGCCGAGGCCGACGAGGACGATCGTCTTGGGCAGGTCCTGGGCGATCAGGCTGTTGACCGACTGGTTCAGGTGGTAGGAGAAGCCCAGGTTGCCGTGCAGCAGCTGGTCGATCCACTTGAGGTACTGCACGTAGAACGGCTGGTCGAAGCCATACAGGTGGTTGAAGTAGGCGATTTCGAAGGGACTAGCCCGATCGCCGAGCAGCGCCCGGACCGGTCCGCCGGGGAACAAATGGACCAGGGCGAGCGTGAAGACCGTCACGAGGAAAACGACGACTAGCGCCTGCCCGATCCGCCGGATCAGGTAACCGACCACGGCTCTTACCGTCCTTTCTTGCCGCTGGCCGCGGCCCCGCCCGGTCGGGACGGGGCCGCGGCCAGCGCTTACCCGATGGTTACTTGGTGAAGCTCCAGTACTCGGGCAGGAAGTCGGCGAGCGGGTTGAAGGTGACGCCTTGCAGCGTGCTGTTCACGGCCCAGACGGTGTAGTTGTTCGGCGTCCAGATGAACGGCAGCTGGTCGGCGGTGTAGGCGGCGTACTGCTGGAACACCGACAGGCTGCTGCTGGTGTGCGTCTCGCCGATCAGCCTGTCCATCGTCGAGTCGGAGTAGCTACCCGAGTTGGACGAGGCGCCGGTGGCGAACAGCGGCTCGCCGGTCGGCTCGAAGCCAGGGCCGTTGAAGTTCCAGCCGCCGAAGTTCAGGATGTCCCAGGTGCACTTCGGGCCCGGCTGGCACGGTGCGGCCTCGCCGATGATCGTGTTGAACGACTGCGGGACGAGGTTGATGACGATCCCGGCCTGCGCCGCGTCCGACTTGTACACCTGCACTTCCTGCGTGAAGAACGTGACGCCGGTGGCGTAGTCCATCACCAGCTTGAGCTGCGTGCCCGCCGCCACGCCGGGCCCGCACTTGGACGGGTCCTGGCAGGTCATCACGCCGCCGACCTCAGACCAGCCGTGGCTGGTCAGCAGCGCCTTGGCGTTGGAGGTGCTAAACGCGTACGGGCCCTGACCGTTGTTCGCGGACTGGACCGACGGGATCCACTGGCTCGGCGGCTCGTTAGGCACGCCGCCCGAGGTCGGGTAGCCGTAACCGCGCTCGAGCGCGTTGATCATGCCGAGCTGGTCCGTAACCTCCTGCAGCGCCTGGCGAACGTACAGCTGCTTGAACGCGGGGCCGACCGTCGGATTGTTGAAGTTGATCAGGAAGTAGTTGATGCTGTCGGCGTACGCCGGGGACATGGTGAACCCGCTGCCCAGCGGGTCGGTGCTCGGCAGCACCTGACTCGCCGGCTTCTGCGGCAGGTCCTGCGTCGGGATGTAGCCGGCGTCGAGCCCGCCGGTCTTCAGCGCGGTGTACTCGGTCGTGTCGTCGGTGTACGCCAGGTACTTGACCTCGGCAAGGGTCGGCTTCGGGCTGCCCGAGTACGACGGGTTCGGCACGAACGTGACCGTGCCGGCAGTGCTGAAGCTGTTCAGCTTCCACGGACCGTCGACGACCGCCCAGACCGGGTTGGACGCGTAGGTGTTCGCGCTCTTGGCCTGCGCGGCCAGGAAGTTGTACACCGCGGTGCACTTGGCCCACTTGTCCTTGGCGCTGTCGGTGGTGCAGCCGCCGCTGCCGGCCGTCGCGCCAGCCGATGTGACGTCCCAGGCCATCGGCATCGGGGTGATCTCGGCGAGCTGGTTGTAGGTGAACCAGGTGCTGCCCACCGCGCTCTTGAGGTGCAGGACCACCGTATCGGGACCGGAAGCGCTGTAGGACGCCAGGTTGTCGGGCAGCAGGCCGGGCGAGTAACCGTAGTAGTTGGCCGGCTCGGCCTTCATCATGTTGAGCCAGAAGACGACGTCGGCGGCGTCAACGGTCTCGCCGTTGCTCCACTTCCAGCCCTTCATGGTGATGGTCACGGTCTTGCCGTCGGCGGAGTACACGGGCTGGTTCGCGACCGAGAGGCCGTAGTTGACGGCGACCGAGTCGTTGTTGCCGCCGAAGTAGTACAGCGGCCGGTAGAGGAGCATCTGGAAGCCCTCGGCGTTGTACTCGTTGGCGTTGACCAGCGGCGTGTACGGGAAGATGTAGCTCAGGGTCACGCCTGGTGGCAGCGCCACGGTGGCGGTCCCGCCCGGTACCACGGTGCCCGTTGGGGACGTGGACGGCGACGAAGAGGGGCTGTTGGCGGCCGAGCTGCTACTGCTGCTTGAGCTGCTGTTTGAGCTGCTGCACGCGGCGATCCCGACCGCGAGGATGGCCGCTGCGCCGGCTGCGGCGACTCGCGTTATGCGCGGTCCCCGCCTGTTCCGAAACATCAATTGCGCTCCTTGGCTGTGCTGTTGTGCGCCTTCGGCGTGCCCGTTGGGCCTGCCCGCGTGCGCTAACTTGCCTGGAGCGTAAGTTAAGCCCGTTAAGGCATTGAAGCCGAAGAATCACGATTTGCTATCGATACGCCAATGATTCGTCAATCATCCGGCACGCACACCAAAACGAGCACACATGCCGGTTCGCCGGAATACTTGCCCGCGATGGGTGCAAAGTAGCACGAAGGTCACGAAGAGTGCTATGCCTCGCGGGATGTATCTTCGTTCCGAGGCCCAGTCGGCGGGATTTTCTTCGGCGCCGTCGGCCTTCCGGCGGTTGATCTGCCGGTCCAGGCCAATTGATTGTGTTTCGGTCGCGGCGCGGCCCGGCGCCTGAGGGGACTCAGTGCCAGCGGAACCGCCAGGCCGCGAGCGCGCACCCGCCGGCGGCCCAGCAGAACAGCACGAGCAGGTCGGTCAGCGGAGCGTGCTCGACCGGGGTGTAGCCCTGCTGCAGGATCTGGGCGAGCGCCCGGACCGGGAGCAGCCCCACCGCGGCCGACAGCCAGCGCGGCACGCTGAACGTCGGGTCGAAGATCCCGGACATGATCGCCACCGGCAGGTAGCTGGCGTTCGCGATCGGCGAGGCGGACTCGGCGCTGCGCGCCACCGAGCTGAGCGCCAGCCCTAGCGACCCGAAGCACACCACCCCGAGCACCAGCCCGCCGGCGATCTCCGCCAGTCCCGCGGCGCGCGGCGCGGCGCCGAACGCGAGCCACCCGATCACCGCGGTGCACGCGGTGATCGCCAGCGTGGTCGCCGCCGTGCTGCCGACCACCCCGGACAGGTAGGCGCCGGCCGGCAGCGGCGTGGTGCGGATCCGCTTGAGCACGCCGTCATGGCGCAGCGTGGCGAGCTTCGCGCCGAGGTTCACGTAGGCCGCCACGATCACGCCGAACGCGAGGATCGACGGTACGAAGATCATCTGCGCCTTCACGTGGGTGCCCGGCAAGACGCCGCCGGCCGTGGTGGACCCGATCAGCAGCAGCAGCGCGAGCGGCAGGGCGAAGGTGAAGAGCGCGTACTCGGCGCTGCGCCAGAATGAGCGCTGTTCGAGCAGCGCCTGACGAGCGGCGAGGCGCAGGTTCCTGGTCAGCGGGTCCCTCCGGTGACGAGCTGGAGGTAGGCGTCCTCCAGGGTGGGGGTTACGACGGCGAGGTCATCGAGGTCGCCGAGGTCGTTCGCGGCCGCCCAGGCGAGCAGTTCGCGCAGCGCGACCGCCGCGTTCGGGGTCCGGCAGACCGCGACCTCGCCGCGGACCTCGACATGGAGGCAGCCTGGCGGGGTGACGCTGCCGCGGCGCAGCGCCTGCGGCGCGGTAAAGGAGATGGTCGTCGGCACGCCCGCCCGCCTGGCGACCTGCCGCACGGTGCCGACCGTCTGGACGCGGCCGTCCTGCAGGATCGCCACCCGGTCGGCGAGCCGTTCCGCCTCGTCCAGGTAGTGAGTGGTGAGCACGATCGTCTTGCCGAGCGAGCGCAGGTTCTCGATCGCCGCCCAGCACCGGCGGCGCGACTCGGGGTCGAACCCGGTCGTCGGCTCGTCGAGGAACACCAGATCCGGGTCTCCCGCCAGGGCGAGCGCGAAATCGAGGCGGCGGCGCTGCCCGCCGGACAGCCGGCGGACCTGGGAGTCCCGCTCCGCGGTCAGCTCCACCACCGCGAGCAGCTCATCGAGCGGACGCGGCGCGGGGTAGTAGGCGCGCCAGATGTTGACAAGCTCGCCGACCCGCGCCTGCCGCGGGAACCCGCATTCCTGCAGCACGATGCCGATCCGCTCACGCAGGCGGCACTTCTGCTCGGCCGGGTCGAGCCCGAGGACGTGGGCGGAGCCGCCGGTGCGCTGCCTGAATCCCTCCAGAATCTCGACCGTGGTGGTCTTGCCGGCGCCGTTCGGGCCAAGCAGGCAGAAGACCTCGCCGGCCCGGACCTCGAAGTCGACGCCGCGCAGCACCTGCCGCGCGCCGTAATTCATCCGCAGCCCGCTAACCTCGATCGCGAGATCTGGCGTCGGCTCCGTCATGCACGTCCTCCGAGGAACTTGACTGGGACAAGGGCGTGGATCAGCGCGTCGACCGCGGTGTCCTCGGCGAGCCCGTCGGGGATCGCCGCGCCGTATGGGTCTGAATGCCGGTGCCGCGCGAACCAGGTCAGCGTCTCGAGCACCAGACGCGCGGTCGCCGCCGCGTCCGGGGTGACGCGCAGCAGGCCGGTCTTCGCGCGGCCTTCGAGGTACTCGGTCAGCGCGGCGAGCACGGGCCGGCGCAACCCGCTGTTCAGCAGGTCGGCGAGCTCGGGAAGCTCGCGCGCGGACCGCTCGATCATGTCCGCGGCCTCCCTGGTCTGGCTCTCCAGGGTGAACAGCTCGCGCACGACAGCCTCTAGCTCGGTGGCGGGGTCGTCGTGGCCCGGGCCGCGCAGCGCCGCCGCGAGCGAGCCGAACGGCACCTCGGCGGCCACGAAGTCCCTGACCTGCAGGATCATCTGCGCGAGCGAGGGCGGCTTGAGCGGGAACTCGCCGCTGCTCGGCAGTGTTGCCGTGGGCAGGGCCTCGAGCAGTAGCGCGTGCCTGATCGCCAGCACGAACAGGCCCTCCTTGCTCTCCACGTAGCGGTAGATGGCCGCTTCGGAAAGGCCTGCCGCCCGGGCGACGTCGCTCATCCGGGTCGCCCGGTAGCCGTCCGCGGTGAACACCCGCACCGCGGCGGCGATCACCTCACCGAACCGCTCGTGGGCGCTGCGCTTACCTGACACGCACGTCACTATATGAGTTAGTGAGGCGGTCACTTACCAAGTTTGGGCCCTGCTCACACGTGACAAGGTTCACATCTTTTCCGGGTATGGTCACGCAAGTGGAATCGGTGAACTTTGACCGGGCGGCGGAGTACTACGACGCCACGCGGGCACTACCCGCGGAAAGCATGGACGGGCTGGCGGACGTGCTCGCCGCCGAACTGGGTGCCCGCCAGCCGTGCCTGGAGATTGGCGTGGGCACCGGGCGCATCGCGCTGCCGCTGCGCGAGCGCGGGATCGCGCTCGCGGGGACCGACATCGCGAGCGCCATGCTGCGCCGGCTGGTGGCCAACGCCGGCGGCCGCAGCCCGGTCCCGCTGGTGCAGGCCGACGCCACCAGGCTGCCGGTCGCCGCGGGCTCGTTCGGCGCGGTGCTCGCGGTGCACGTGCTGCACCTGATCCCGGACTGGCGGGTCGCCGTCGACGAGGCGCTGCGGGTGCTGCGGCCGGGCGGTGCGCTGGTCGCGAGCTTCCCCGGCGATGGCAGGTCGCGGCAGGTGCCGCGGGAGGCCGCCGGGGGCGCACCGTGGTCCGGCGCGGTGCGGGAATCGCTGCACCGGCACGGGCTGGTGCGCGTGCGGCACGGTGCGAGCGACCCCGAGGAGGTCGCCCGCTACCTCGGCAAGCGGGCCACCGCCCGGCAATTGCCATCGGTGAGCGTCCACGAGAGGCGGACGCTGCGGCAGACCCTGACCAGCCTGGAGGAGCAGCTCTTCTCGTGGACCTGGCCGTACACCCCTGAGCAGGTGCGCGCGGCGGGCAGCGACATCCGGGCCTGGGCGGCCAGCGAGAACGTGCCGCTGGACGCGGAGTTCGAGGTGCGGGCCGAGATCCGGTGGCGGGCGTTCGACCTGCCGCGCTAACGCGGCTGGCCGCTGAGCAGGAGTTCCACGCGGTCCAGGGTGTGGCGGAGGTTGTTGGTGCCGACCAGGTCGCGTGCCTCGTCGACGGTGAGCCAGCGCAGCGGCGCCTCGGGGTTCTCCGGCCGTACCGCGCCCGGGTTCCGGGTGGCCATGAAGTACCGCAGGTCAGCGTGCTCGTGCGCGGGCTCGCCCTTGCCCGGCGCGACCTTGCACACCGCGGCATGCCTGACAGCGGCGTCCGGCCAGGCCTCGAGGTCGGGCAGGCCCGTCTCCTCCCGTGCCTCGCGCAGCGCGATCCGCAGCGGGTCGCCCTCCCCTGGGTCGCCATGCCCGCCCACCTGCAGCCACATCTGCTGCCGCTGGTGCCAGCGCAGCAGCACCCGGCCGCTGTCCGGATGCACGACCAGTGCCGAGGCGGTGAAATGCAGCGGCAGCGTCCGCAGCCACGGGTCGGGCTCGGCGGCGGCGAGCAGCCGCATCCGCTCGACGTCGGCGGTCTCTGTCTCCCCGTGTGCCTGATAACTGGCAAGCCATCCGCTCGTCACCGGACCATGGTGCCACGGCGCGCGCCGATAGGGATCGCAGTAATGGCGGCGTGCGGGAGGAACCCCGCATCGTTCGGGATAATCGGGTCTTAGCGGATCCGTGGAGAGTTTCGTCGAGAGCGAGGAGTCGCGATGGGTGTCGTGGGCACGCTGCTCAAGAACCGGCGGGCAGGGGAGACGCACCTGGCGTGGAACCTGCCCAGCCTGAGCGGGCCGCAGACGCTGGAGGTGACCAGCGCGGCGTTCGCCGACGGGGCGGCGATCCCGGTGGAGAGCGCGGGCAGGCGGGCCGGCGGGCTGAACCTGTCGCCGCAGCTCGCCTGGGGCACCCCGCCCGCGGGCACCGCGGAACTGCTGCTTGTCGTCGAGGACGTCGACGCCCCGATGGGTACGCCGTTCGTGCATTGCGTGGCCTTGATCGCGCCGGATGTGGCCGGGCTCGCGCCCGGTGCGCTCGCGGCGCAGGGGCCCGGCGAGGGGGTGCGGGTGCTGCGGTCCACGATGGGCCGCGGCTACGTCGGGCCTGAGCCGATCAAAGGACACGGGCCGCATCGGTACGTGTTCCAGCTGTTCGCGCTGGGCGCGCCCGCCGTACGCGACCCGGCCGCGGCGGCCAACGCCAAGCCCCGCGCGCTGCTCGCCGCGGTCGACGCCCCGGTGCTCGCCCGCGGCCGGCTGACCGGGATCTACGAGCGGTGACGCGGCGCGTTCGGCGGCGTGCTCGCGGTGGTGTAACGGCGTGTTTACCGGGGCACGGGTTCAGCGCATGTCCCCGAAACGTGCTGGCACTTCCCTGGAGTCATGACGATGACGATCTTGCCCGATGAGCCCGCCGTCGCCGCGCTGTGGCGCTACCCGGTGAAGTCCATGCAAGGCGAGGAGCTGAACGCGACCGAGGTGACAATGGCCGGCCTGCTCGGCGACCGGCGGTTCGCGATCGTCGACCCGGCGACGGGCAAGATCGCCGGCGCGAAGAACCCGCGCAAGTGGCCTGGCTTCTTCCAGTTCCGCGCCAGCTACGTGTCGCCGCCGCTGCCGGGCGCGGCGCTTCCGGCCGTCCGGGTGACCCTGCCGGACGGGACCTCTGTCACCAGCGCGGAGGCGGAACTGCCGAAGCTGCTGTCGGAGGCGCTCGGGCGCGACGTGGTGTTCTCCGGTGCGACCGATTCGACGTCGGCTTCGGGTGAGGACTATGTGATCGATGCCGACGAGGTGGTCGAGTGGGACCTGCCGCCGGGGACGTTCTTCGACTGCGCTCCGGTGCACCTGGTGACCACGGCGACCCTGGACACGCTCCGGTCGCTGTATCCCAACGGGCGCTTCGAGCCGCGCCGGTTCCGGCCGAACATCATCGTCGCCACCGGGCCGGACGTGTCCGGGTTCGTGGAGAACTCGTGGGTCGGGCGCGAGGTCGCCATCGGGGACAGCGTGCGGCTGCGGGTGTTCATGGCCACCGGGCGCTGCGTCATGACCACGCTCCCGCAGTTTGACCTGCCGAAAGACTCCGGCATCCTGCGGACCGCCGCGCAGCACAATGGCGCGGCCGTGGGGGTGTACGCGGAGGTGCTTTCGGGGGGCCCCGTGCGGCGTGGAGACCTCGTCACCGTGCTTTGAGAGCGTGGGCATTGGTCGCATGCTGGCAGCGAACGTGTTTTTGAAGATCGTGGATACTTAGGGACCCTATAGGGGGGCAAAGTATCCACGATCCTCGCGGACGGCCCCGCACGGGTACGCGGCGTCGGCCTTTGCTTGGCGGCACGCCGCACCTTGTGTCTCATCGACCACTTGTTCCCCAGTCGTTTCACAGGTAACAGCGTCCTAAGCGAATCTGCTTTCCAATGGCAAATGGCTGGTAATTCGCTCGCTCCCATGTTCTAATACTGTCTATGAGTCCTGTCCGCGCGCGAACACTTTGCCAGGTAACCGCGGCGCCCTTCCCTGCGCCGCGGCAATCGGGCATGGCCCGCGCGCCGTGGCACGGGCCGCCGGGCGCCGCATGGCTCTGGACGGCGGACCCGTCGCGCCGAATCCCCTCCGGGGGCTGACCGCCCGCCGCCAGGCCTCACCCGACGCCGCGCCACGGCGCGGCGTCCACGATCACCACATTGCCGCACCACCGGTGTCGGCGGAGCGCCGTCAGACACAGGCCGCCTGTAAGGGGTGAAACATGGAGCGCGATTTCGAATATACGAACTATTCAGACAGTGACCGGCTCGCGATGCTGGAAAACAGGGCCGCCGAACTGGAGCGGCTGCTCGGGCGGGTCGCTCCCGAGTACGCGGCTGCCGAGCAGGGCACCGGGCAGTACCCCACCATCCAGTACGGCGGCACGGCAGGGCACGACGGCGCCGAGTACCCGTGGTATCGCGGCGTGGAAGGCGCCGGCCATCAGGCTCCGGGTTATTCCGGTAGCCCCAGTTACCCCGGCGCGGACACGGGCGGCTTCAGGACCGCGGCGCCCGAGGAGCCGGACGAGCGGACCGAGGTGCTCATCAACCGTGGCCGCCACCACGCGCCGCGTCCCAGGCGCGGGCGGTGGATCCGGCACTGGCGGGCGATCGGCATCACGGTGGCCTTCATCGTGGTCGGCGCGTTCGTGCTCACCGTGGTACTGCCCGGCGGCGGCGCGTCGTGGCCCGCCAGCGTGACACAGGTCCAGAACGAGATCACCGTGGCCTGCCAGAACCCGAACGTGGTGGCCGAGCCGACCCAGGTCAACTTCGCGTGCGCGAAGGGGACCAGGCAGATCCTGTGGGTGTTCTCGCTGCTGACGAGCGGCGACAACCCGGACTTCACCGACCCGCAGAACGGGCGGCAGGGACTGGAGCCGATCAGTCCGGCGCAAGGCGGCGACGTCGCCTGGTCGCTCAACCTGCATCACCCCTACAACCCGGCCAGCGCGACCGACAGCCTCGAGGTCGCGGCGCGGGCGATCAACAACATCATCGGCGGCGCGACGCTGACCGGCAGCAACGGCGCTCCGGTAGTCCAGCCCGGACTGGAGAGCAACCCGGCCAACTGCGAGCGGTACACCGGCTCGTCCGCGCTCGTCACCCGGCAGGGCTTCCCGGCGATCTGCGCGCAGCCGGTGTCCAGCCCGGGCGGCCAGGCCGCGCTGGTGACCGATGTGTTCGAGCAGTGGATGGTCGGCACCCCGTCGCGGATCGCCACCGAAGCGGGCGTGCTGTTCGAGAACTACAACAACCCGGGCGACTCGCGCGTCCAGGCGATTCTCAACAGCTTGCCCGATTCAGGACTGTAAGCGCCAAAAGGGGGAAGTGGTGTCCGCGCATTCCGTCAGGAAGCCATGGTGGCAGCAAGCGACGGCGCTTGTCACCGTGAGCACTGGCGGTGTGATTACCGGGTTCACCTTCGTTCCTGGGGCGGCCACCACGATAACCTCGCCGACCAGCATGCCGCTTCATCTGCTCGCGCTGCAGAAGGCGGCAAGCAGTCCTGCGAGCTCGGATGACAGCGCGCTTCGTTCGGCCATCGTCAACGTAGCGGGCTATTACCTGCGGCTCGCCCAGACCAGAACGCCTGCCCAGATGGAGGCGCTGATCTGGGGCAAGGACAGCCTGAACGGCGCCGACCATGGCCCGTCCTGCGCGGCGTTCGCCAGCCTGACGCTGGAGCTCGCCGCGCAGGCCGTGGGCAAGCAGAGCTGGGTCACCGGGGGCACGACCTACCCCTGGCCGCTGCACGAGTGGGCGGACGTCCGGGTCGACCCGAACCCGGACTCGCTCGGCATCACGTCGATCGTGCAGGACGCCGAGGCGCACCAACGCTGGCATCCGCTCGGCGACGGGTATCGGCCACAGCCCGGGGACTGGGTCCTGTTCACCGGCCACGTCGAGGTGGTGACCAGCTACGCCAACGGCGTGCTTGACACCATCGGCGGCGACTCGCTGCCCAACTTCACGGTCAACGCCCACTCCTTTCCCGGCCCGCTCGCCGACCAGGGTGTGGCGGGATTCGTCGACAACGGGCACCTTTCGGCAGGGCCGCCGACGACGGCGGGCCAGTCAGCGGTGACCACGCCAGCGGCGACGGCCCGGCCGGGCGCGCCCGCCCACGCGCCCGGCCAGGCGCGGCGCGGGTCAAGCACCGCGCGGCACACGGGCCGGGCAGGGCTGGCGAACATTCCCGGCGCTGTCGCGGCCATCCCGGCCGCGACGCCAGCGACCGCCGAGTCGGGCGCGCCGGCCATCGGCACGGCGGCCATCCCCGGCGCGACGCAAGCGACCGCGGCCAGCCCGGCGAGCGGCACGCGCGGCGAGGCCGGCGGCGCGTCGTCCGGGCACTACCAGAAGCACACCGCTTCGGACCCGGCGCAGGTGCCCGGGACGCGCGCGCAGCAGGCGTTCATCAACCAGATCGCACCGGGCGCCATCGCCGCGCAGCAGCGCTGGGGCGTGCCGGCGTCGGTGACGATCGCGCAGGCCATCGAGGAGTCCGGCTGGGGGCAAAGCCAGCTCGCCGCGCAGTACCACAACCTGTTCGGCATCAAGGGGACAGGCCCGGCGGGCAGCGTCGAGATGCCGACGAGCGAATACTCCAACGGCCAGTGGGTGACGATCGACGCCGCGTTTCGCGTCTACCACAACACCGCCGAGAGCATCGCCGATCACGCCGAACTGCTCGCCACGAGCGGCTACTACACGCGGGCCATGGCGGACCGCGCGGTTCCCGACGCGTTCGCCAACGACCTGACAGGCATCTACGCGACCGACCCGGAGTACGGGGCGAACCTGATCGCTCTCATGCGGCTGTATGACCTGTACCGCTTCGACGCCCCGGCCGCGCAGGCCCCGGCGCCGGCGGCGGGCCACGCGCCAGCGGTGAGCCCGGCGGCCGCGGCCCACGCCCCCACGACTGGGGTTCACGCCCCTACGACTGGGGTCCACGCCCCGGCGCCGGCGGCGCCGGGGAGCGCGGCGATCCCCGGCAGCGCCGCGGTCCAGTGGAGCGCTCCCCATCCGGGGAACAGCGCCGGGTACGCACCCGCTCCGGGCGGCGCCGGGGTGCCGGGCACTGCGTCGCTCCCGGGCACCGCGCCGGTCCCGGGCGGCACGCCGGTTCCGGGCAGCGCCGCTGTCCCGGGCATTACATCGGTTCCGGGCACCGCCTCGGTTCCTGGCACGTCGGTCCCGGACACTACGCCGGTCCCCGGCAGTACGCCGGTTCCGGGCACTACGCCGGTTCCGCGCGGTACACCGGTTCCGGGCAGCGCCACTGTCCTTGGCAGCGCGTCGATTCCTGGCACCGCGGCCTTCCCGGGGAGCGTGCGCGCGCCCGGCAACCCCGCGACGGCGCACGGGACCGCGGCGGTGCGCCGCCAGGCGGCGAACCGCGGCAGCGCTTCCGCCCGCGGCAGCGCGGCGGACCGCGGTAGCGCGGCCAGGCCGCAGGCCGCGCGCGCGACGACCAGACTGGGTTCCTGGGGCAGCGCCCGGATACCCGGCCTGGTGCAGCCCGCCGCGCCCAGGTACCAGCCGGAGCTTCCGGCCGCCGTGGCTACCGCGTTCTTCACCTCGGCCAAGACACCGCTCGCGCGGGCGCAGCCGCTGTACAGGGACGTGGCGGGCCAGGCCGGCATCCGGTGGGAGCTTCTCGCCGCGTGCGACTGGATGCAGTGCCAGGCTCATCCTCGCTTCTCGCCGGTGCACGGCGAGAAGATCGGCATGCCCAACCCCGATGGCACCGTCTACGCGACCAAGTCCGCGGCGCTCGCCCAGTGCGCCAGCGATCTGGCCGGGCTCGCCGCGGCGGTGTACGGGATCGACCTGACCGCGCCGCGGCCGCTGTCCGTGCGCGCGCTCGCCGACACGTTCGCCGCCTTCCGGTGGGGGGCGCTGCTGAGACGGCACGGCGTCTCGGCGATGGAGTTCCCCTACTCGGTGGCGGGCCTGACCCCGGATCACCTCAAGATGCACTGGCCCGCCATCAGCGATCCCGCCGCGCCCGACAAGCCTGGCGGGAGATTCCGCCTGCCGTTTGGCGCGGTCCCGGTCGTGCTGAGCCTCAACTACCCGGCCACCGTCTGAACACGACAGAAAGCGCAGGTAAGCCAGTGGTCCGCATCATGATCCAGCGCACCGCCCGGCCCGAGCGCCCCGCGCGCCCCGAGCGGCCCCAGCCGCAATCCTCTCCCCCGGCCCGGCCGTACGCCGAGCCGTTCGCCGAGCATTACGCGGAGCAATACGCGAGGCCTTTCCCGGCGCCCCAGCCGTACACGCGGTCGCCCTACACCCAGACCCAGCGCCATCAGCAGAGTCCTCCATTCACCCAGACACAGCCGCTGCCGCTGCCGTCGCCGGAGCAGTTCCAGCCCCGCGGTCCGCGGCGGCGGCCGCCCCGGTTCCTCCCGCGCGTCCCCCGGTGGGCGAAATGGACCGCGGCCTTCCTCCTGGTCACCCTCGTCTTCAGGCGGGCAGCAGCGTGGCTCGTGCTCGCGACCCTGTCGGCGGGACTCCACCTGATCGGCATCAACGTGCACCTGCCGCACATCAAGTTCGGCTGGCCGTGGCAGTCCATCAGCACTGGCACGACCACCAACGTCCTGGTCGGACCCCTGGTCCTGCAGAAGATCCAGGGCATCTCCCGCCCCGCGCTCGGCACCGAGACCTTCAACTTCGTGTTCACCCGCACGGTCAGCAAGAACGTCCTCATGTGGCCGTGCTGGTACTCGGCAACCTTCTACGCGGTGGGGCACGCGTCCGCGACCGTCGACCTCAACCCCGGCCCGGCCTGGTGGAAACCGGCCACCGGCCATTACCAGCTGCGTGTGCTGCAAAAGGCAGCGCCCGGCAGCCCGGGGAAGCTGGCCGTCACGATGTCTTTGCCGCTCCCCCAGTTGCCGCAGTCGGTGCACGACATCAGCGTCGACGACACGTTGTCCCAGCCGATCTCGACCGACCACAGCTGGACGTATCCGGGACTGGGCTGCGGCGTCCTCATCCGCCCGCAGTTCGCCCAGTCGGTGCTCTACGCGCAGGCCCAGGACGAGGCCTACTACCAGGCCACGCACCTGCAAAGCATCATCAAGCCACTGATGGCAACGACGGAGAACGAGGCCGTCCAGATGGTTCGCGACAACTTCATCCAGCCAACCGTCAACGCGCTCGGATACACCCTCACGTCGTTCACCATCCGCTGGGTGGTCCCGCCGATCACCGTCCCCCGCTGACGATCCGATTAGCGTGGATACGTGTCCAGGCTGGGGTATGGAAAGTGATCCACGCTGTTTGTCTCGCCGGGGGCGCGGCGGCGCGGGGGCATGGGGAACCGCTGCCGCTGGCGGCGCGCGGTAGCGTGGAGTGTGTAGGGTCACGGCTACGAAGGCAGGGCGATGACAGCGGAGGTGTACCCAGCCGACGGGCTCGTGCAGCGAGCCGCGGCGGCGTTCGCGGCCAGCGTGCCCGAACATCCCGCGGACGACGGGTACTTCGGACCCGGCAGCGTCACCTGGCGGCTGAACGGCGATCTGTCCGCGCCGGTCGCGGGGCTGCGGTCGCTGCTCGTCCAGGCGCTGCACCCGCTCGCGATGGCCGGGGTCGACCAGCACAGTGACTGGCGGGCCGACCCGGCGGGCCGGCTCGCGTCCACGGCGGCGTACCTGGTCACGATCACGTACGGGGACAGGGCCGCGGCGCTGGCGGCGGCGAACAGGGTCAGGAAGATTCATGAGCGGGTGCGCGGCACCGACCCGGTAACGGGGCAGGCGTACGCCGCCGGCGACCCTGACCTGCTGCTTTGGGTCCACGCGGGGCTGGTGGACTCCGTACTCGCCGCCGCGGAGCGCTACGGCGCGCCGCTGACCGACGGCGATAAGGACGCGTACCTGGCCGAGATGACCGTCGCCGCCGAGCTCGTCGGCGTGCCCGCGGGGCGCGCGCCGTCCACGGTCGCCGACCTCGGGGACTACCTGTCCGCGGTGCGGCCCGTGCTCACGCTGACCCCGGCGGCGGCCGAGTCGACCGCGTACCTGCTTGACCTGCCTGGACTTGACGACGAGATGGCGGACATCTGGCGGGATCTAGGCAACGCGGCGGTCGCCTCGCTGCCGGAGTGGGCGGCTTGCCTGTACGGGCTGCTGCCGCAGCAGCCGGTCACGCCGCAGCGCCGCGAGGAAGTCAGGCAGCTGCTCGGGGTCCTCGACGCGCTGTACCTCGGCGAGCCTGGGGTGCTCGAGGCACGGCAGCGTATCGAGCTGCGGATGCGCCAGGCGCGGCGCGGGTGAGCAGGGCGGAGGACGACGCGCTGGTAGCGGACGCGCCGGTGGATGACGTGCTCGCGGGCGCCGCGTCCGCGGATGAGGCGGCACCGGCCAAGTCCGGGGCGCCGGCCGAGACCCAGCTCGAGGCGGCCCAGCTCGAGGCGGCCCAGCCGGCCGAGTCGGGCGCCCCGAGCGCCCCGAGCGCCCCGGGCGCCCCGGCCGTCACGGGCAAGCGCACCCCGGCCCGCCTGCGGCTGAGCCGCGGGCTCGCCGCCGTGGGGCTCGCCGCCAGGGGCGGGGCCAGGTACGCGACGAACGCGCCGCGGCTGTTCGTCACGGCCGGGGAGCAGCGCCAGCAGTTGCGCAACGACCTGGCCCTGCGCACCGCGGAAGACGTCGCCGCCACGCTCGGGACGATGAAAGGCGTCCTGATGAAGATCGGCCAGATGGCCAGCTACGTCGACGACGGCCTTGCGCCGCCGGTGCGCCGCACGCTGAGCCGACTCCAGGACAGCGTGCCGCCGATGAGCGCCGAGCTGGCCGCCGGCGTGATCGAAGACGAGCTCGGCGCGCCCCCGGACGAGGTCTTCGCCACCTGGGACCCCGAGCCGATCGCCGCCGCGTCCATCGGGCAGGTGCACCGGGCGATCACCCGCGACGGCCGCGCGGTCGCGGTCAAGGTGCAGTACCCGGGGATCGCCACGACGATCGCCGCCGACCTCGGCAACGTCGCGCTGCTGCGCAGCCTGCTGCGGGTCGCCGCGCCGAACCAGGACGTCAACGCCCTCATCGAGGAGCTGCGCGAGCGGATCACCGAAGAGCTCGACTACCGCCGCGAGGCGGCAAGCCAGCGGATGTTCGCCGACTACTTCGACGGCCATCCGACCATCCACGTGCCGCGCGTCGTCGACGAGCTGTCCACTGCCCGGGTCTTCACCAGTGAGCTCGCCACCGGCGTGCGCTTCGCCGAGCTGCTCAGCTGGCCGCAGGAGGAGAAGGACCTGACGGCCGAGACGATCTACCGGTTCACCTTCCGCAGCCTGTACGAGGCGCAGGCGTTCAACGGCGACCCGCACCCGGGCAACTACCTGTTCAACCGCGGCGGGCGGGTGACCTTCCTCGACTTCGGCCTGGTCAAGTACTTCACGGCCGAGGAGCTGACACCGCTGGTGCACATGGTGCGCTACCTGTGCGTCGACGAGAACCCCGAGGCGTTCCGCCGGGCGATGGAGGACGCCGACTTCCTCGCGCCGGGCGCGCCGCTGCCGACCGAGCAGATCGTCGAGCACATGGCGCTGTTCTACGACACCGTACGCACGCCGGGGACGCGCACCATGACCCCGGGCTACGCGTCCGCGGTGGCCCGCAGGTACTTCGATTTCCGCAACCCGCTGGCCGCCTACGCCCGGATCCCCCGCTCCTACGTGATCTTGCAGCGCATCAACCTGGGCGTGTTCGCGCTGCTCGGCGACCTGCGCGCGACGGGAAACTGGCGCGGCATCGCGGAGGAGATCTGGCCGTTCGTCAAGGCACCGCCATCCACCCCGATGGGCGAGGCGGAAGTTGGCTGGCTGGGCCGACGCCCCGAGCGTCCCCGCCGCCCCGGGGGCTCAGCAGAATTATCCCGAACGGAGCGGGGAGCCTCCGTTCGGACCCGCCGCTGGAGCGGAACCGCCTAGAGCGGCCAATGCCGGGCAAAATGGTGTCTTTTGGCTCTACTCCAACGCCGGTCTGGGCGACTGAATGGACGAGGAGCCTCGGGCGCGCGAGGGCCCGAGCTGATCGGCCTGCTGTCACAGCAAGGCGGAAGTCCGGCCGGAGGTAGCGATGAGGGTCTGGGCAGGCGTGATCGTCGCGCTGGCGCTGGCGCAATCGGCCGCACCGGTGGCCCCGGCCGCGGGCGCCGCCGCTGCCGCTGTCTCGCACACGGTCGTGGTCGTGACGACGACCGCTGACGTGGTGAACGGTGACGTCTCTTCCGTGGCGGCCCTGAACGCCCGGCCGGGACGGGACGGGATCTCGCTGCGGGAGGCACTTGAGGCAACCGACGCCACCAAGGGCACGGCGACCCTGTACATCATGTTCAGCCGCGCGCTCAACGGCAAGACCATCGAGCTGCGCTCGGAGCTGCCGCCACTGCGACGCAGCCACCTCGTGCTCGCAGGCGTGGCGCCGAACGGAGCCCCGGCGGTGGTCACCATCGATGGCAGGCACGCTGGCAGCATCTACACGCTGTTGCTGATCCAGGCCTCGGAGGTCACCGTGCGCTGGCTCCGCTTCACGGGGGTGAAGCCGACGGGCCATGGGTGGGAGGCGGC
>Ga0187807_1000145_pt1 | contig 19952 bp, 16 predicted proteins | sample NC_wetland_sal_i_4_FD_132432 | JGI IMG/M metagenome (GOLD analysis project Ga0187807, IMG submission 132432) | Wetland sediment microbial communities from Neuse River Estuary, North Carolina, USA - ASW_2 | ecosystem: Environmental > Aquatic > Freshwater > Wetlands > Sediment | place: USA: North...
GCGAGCGTTCTGGTGGGCGAAGCTCCGCTGGGCATGACGTTCGCAGCCGGAGGTGCGCGAATGGTCGTCGCCGACTCCAATCAGGAGAACGTCAAGGGCCAGTCGTCGAGCCTCGCCGTGGTCGATACTGCCAGTGCGCTGGCGGGCAAGCCGGCCCTGCTCGGATATCTGCCGACCGGTGTGCTGCCGCGGAATCTCGCGGTGGAGCCGGACGGCAGCACGCTGCTGGTCGCCGTCACTAATTCGCACGAAGTGCAGGCCGTGGACCTCCGGAATCTGCCATGACCGGCGAACTCGGGGGCAGGACCAGTACCCAGGCAGATGCCATAACATCAACCGGGTGAGGCACCTACCATGACCCCCACGGTCGCGCTCCGCAGGCGCAGCGGCAGGTCCGGCGCCAGGCGCGCCCGCCTGTGGATCATCGCGATCATTGTGGTGTTGGTCGTGCTGGTCGGGATCGATTTCGCGGCCAAGGCGGTGGCGCAGAACGTCATGGCCGACAAGATCGAGCAGCAGGGCCTGACCAGCAAGCCGGACGTGAGCATCGACGGCTTCCCGTTCCTGACTCAGGTGGCGAGCCGGGACTTCAGCAAGGTGGGCATCACTGTCTCGAACCTGGCCGCCGGACCGGTCACGATAACCACCATCAGCGCGACGGCCACCGACGTCCGGCTCAACTCCTACGCGTTCTCGAGCGGCACCATCGGCAGCGTGTCAGGTACGGCGCTGATCAGCTTCGGCTCGCTCGGCAACACCCTGTCAAGCCAGTTCGGCCCGCTTGGTGCGCTGCTGAACGGGGCCGGGCTCCAGCTCACCGACGCCGGTCCGGACGAGGTTCGGGCGACCCTGAACCTGCTGGTTACGTCCGGTTCGGCGACCTGGCGGGTGACCAGGGTGAGCGGAAATACGCTGAACGTCCACCTGGTCAGCAGCAGCGGCCTGCCGCAATCACTGCTCGGATCGATCCAGGATCTGAACCTGCAGCTCCCGAAGCTTCCGCTCGGGCTGACCATCAGCAACATCTCGGTAACCCCAGCCGGGGTCATCGGCCAGGTCAGCGGTCAGGACGTGCCATTCAGCGGATGAGCTCGCGCGAGGCGGCCAGCGAAAAGAGTTAGGGGCGACTTCGCAAGAGCGGATAGACAGCCAATCCGCTCCTAATACCATGCGTTTATCCCTACGCGGTCAATGCACGGCAACCAGATTTACCAGGGCGGCTCATGGTGCAGATGAACGTGGAGACGGGCTCGGAGAGCTTGGGGCCGCCTCCCGCGGCCGGGTCTTTGCATGTTGCCGTTGACTGGCCGGTGCGGTCCGGAGCACTGCCTGCGCTGGCCGACAGGTTCACCTCGAGGCCAGAGAGCAGCCCCGACCTGAGCGTGGCACTGGAACGCAGCGCCGCGATCGCCCTCACGCCGCGTGCCCGACGGGTTGGCACTGGATCGTCGCACGACCTGCTGCGGTGCACCGGCAAGACTCAGCTCGCGGTGTACCAGGCGGAGTCGCTCTGGCATGCCCGCGCCCTCGACCTGCTGATCTGGATCGACGGGAGCAGCAGGGAGTCGATCCTGACGGGTTATGTCGACGCCGTCAGGTCACTCACGGGCGTCCAGCCGCAGGGCACCGCCGAGTCGATCGCCATGAGCCTGCTGCGCTGGCTCGGTGAGACAGACAGGCGCTGGCTGATCGTCCTGGACGACGTGCCGAATGCGGGCATGCTGCAAGGACTGTGGCCGCAGGGGCCAGCCGGGAAGCTCCTCATCACGACCGCTAACTCGCAGGGGGTCACCGGACTGCGAGACGTGCACGCGCTGGAGATCGGGCCGTTCAGCCCGCGCGAGGCGATGAGTTATCTGGTCGGCCGCCTGTCATCCGATCCCGATCAGCGCCGTGGCGCGATTGACCTGATCGAAGACCTCGGCTGCCAGCCGCTGGCGCTCGTCCAGGCGACCGCGACCATCGTCAGCTCGTGGCTGACATGCACCGACTATCGTGCGCAGTTCTACCAGCGGATGGCCGTCTTCACGTCGTCTGGCGGCCCGCCGCCAGCGGCCGGGGTGACGTGGACGCTGTCGGTCGAGCACGCCGATCAGCTAGCAACCGGCGGCGCCGGGCAGCGCTGCCTGGCTGTCGCAGCGCTGCTGGACGGGCACGCGATCCCTGCTTCGGTGTTCGAGACGCCAGCGGTTTCGGACTACATCGTCGGCCCGGCAACGCCCGCTGCGCGGGCCGCTGAGCGCGCCCGCGCCGCGCTGCTTGCCCTGGAGCAATCCGGCCTGCTGACCGTCGACCGACAGACTGATCCGGCGATGGTCAGACTGAGTCCCGCGCTGCAGGGCGCGATCCAGCTCGCCATGCCGCCGGACATGGTGGAGCAGGCTGGCCGGGCAACGGCGGCCGGGCTCCTGGAGGCCTGGCCATCGCCGGACCGCGGTTCCTGGGCCGGGCACGGGCTGCGGGCGAGTGCGGCGTGCCTGCGCCGGGCCACTGGCGGCCTGCTGTGGTCTGACGGCTGCCATCCCGTGCTGCTGCGCGCAGGCCAGAGCCTGGACGAGGCTCTGCTCACCGGACCCGCGGTGGATTACTGGACCGAGCTGACGGCTGCGGCTGACCAGGTCTTCGGGCTGGCGCACCCGGACTCCATGGTGATAGTCGAGCGTCTCGCCGGCGCGTACGTGAACGCGGGCCGGGTCTCCGAGGCGGTCGCTTGGTACAAGCGCATCGTGGCCGACTGGACCCGTTCGTTTGGTCCAGATCATCCGCGCACCCTGGCGGCTAGGGTGCGGCTGGGCCGGGTACTGGTGAAGGCCGGGCTGTATGAGGATGCGATCAGCGTCCTGACCACGGCGCTCGGCGACGCCGAGCGGGCGTACGGCGCCGGCCACCCGGAGTGTGCGGTCATCCGGGACGAGGTGGCGGCGGGTTACCGGGCGGCGGGTGAGCTCGCTGAGGCGATCCGGCTGTATCGCCTCATCCTCGGAGAGCGCGAGCGCAGCCTGGGTGGCCAGCACCCCGACACGATGGCGACGCGGCAACTGCTGGCGGAGGCATATCTGGCCGACGGCCGGAGCAAGGAGGCTTTCTCCCAGTACAAGAAGGTCGTCTCGGACCGCGAGCGCAGCCAGGGCCGCGAGCACCCCGACACGCTCCGAGCGTGTGCGGCGCTCGCGACCGCTTATCGCCAGTCCGGCCGGATGGCGCTCGCCGTGCAGTTGTACGAGCAGGTGTACGCGGGCCTCAGCCGAGCACTCGGCCCAGACCACCGGGATACCCTGTCCGCCGCGCTGAACCTTGGTCGGGCTTACTACTCGGTGGGACGGCTATCGGACGCGACCACCCTCCTGCGGGAAGCGGCCACCCGCGGCGAGCGAGTGCTTGCCCCCGGCGACCCGCTGGCGACAGCGGCGCGGCAGAGCCTCGCGCTCATCGTCGCTGAGTGAGCGGCACGACCGGCATCCCGGGTTCCTCAGCGCAAGTGCCCGGCTAGCTGACTGGCTGCACGCCCGCCGCGTGACGGCGCGCGAGCGCTTGGTAGACCTCTGCATTGGTGTCTACCCAGTGCTTGGCGGCGCCGCTGACCTCGCGCGTGACCTTGGCGGGCGTGCCGACCGCCAGCATGCCCGCCGGCACGGGCATGCCGGGCGGCACGACGCTGCCCGCAGCGACTAGCGCGCGATCACCGATCACGACACCGTCCAGCACGGTCGCGCCGTTACCGATCAGCGCTTCCATGCCTACGACGGCTCCGTGCACGACGCACAGGTGCCCGATCGTCGCGCCCGCCCCGATCTCGGTGACCGGATCCCCCCCGCCGTGCACGATCGAGCCGTCCTGGACGTTGGCGCCGCGCCGGACGACGATCGGGCCGAAATCGGCGCGCAGCACTGCCCCGTACCAGACGGACGCGTCGTCCTCGACCGTCACATCGCCGACCAGGGTGGCGGTCGGCGCAATCCAGGCGGCGGGACTGACCGCAGGCGCGCGGCCTTCAAAGGAGAAAAGTGGCATTCCGCAATCATCGCAGCCCCGCCGCAGGCGCGCCGGGCTGGCCCGGCGCTGGCGAGCGCGAGTCACATCGGGCTTCGGCTACCATCAGCACCACCCGCCGGTGTAGCTCAGTAGGCAGAGCGGCCGTCTTGTAAACGGCAGGTCAGCGGTTCGATCCCGCTCACCGGCTCCCAGCTAGATGGCACTTATCTGGACACTCGTTGCGTGACTCCTGGAGACCACCCTGCTCACCTGCGCGGGCGGGCTGGTGATCGGCTCACTCTGCAAAGCCGGCACGGAAGCCGGCGGCGGTCCTGAGCAATCTGAGGAGGCAAGCTCAAGCGGCCCGTGCCGCTGCCCGGAATGCCACGTCGGCCGATTTGCCCGATGGAGGGCTGGTCCGGGAATGGCTGTCCGCGCTACCGTATCTTCGCGGTTTCTGCCGCGCACTGTGCAATTGATGGCCTGGTGCGCAGGTAGACCGCGGGCTGCTGACCGATCCTCCGGAAAGCTCCCGACCCGACGCGTAACCGCCGACGCTACAGGAAAGAGGTTCCATGGTTTCGCCTGTTAACGAGCTGGGTTCGCGTGAAGCTAACAAGCTGAGTCCGAGGATAGGCCTGGCGGGCGACTGGGTAATCGGTGCCGCGAACGCCGGCCCAGGTTTGTCGTTGTCGGTGACCTTAGCCGCGATCGTCGCGGCGACCGCTTATGGCAGCGGTGCGGTAATTCTTCTGTGCGCCGTACCAATGCTGATCATCGCGGCCAGCTACCGGCGGCTGAACGCGTGGAATGCTAACTGCGGCGCCGCGTTCGACTGGGTCGGCCGGTCCATCAGCCCTTATCTTGGGTGGCTGACCGGCTGGCTGATGATCATGGCGAACCTGATAGGTAACGTCGCTGCGGTCACGGTGCTGGCCCCGTCGGTGCTGGCCGTGGCCGGGCAGAATCAGAATGCCCGGTGGCCCAACATCTTCATTGATACCGGTGTCGGTGTGGTGATGATCATCATCGCCGTAATCGGGATCCGGTTCTCCGCGCGCACTCAGATCGTGCTGGCCGTCGTGGAGTACGGGATCGTGATCGGCCTGGCGATCGCAGCGACCGTGTTCTGGGCCGGGCACCACGCTGGCACGTACCCGCCCTCGGCTGGGTGGCTGTCGGTTACCGGGATTGGTGGCAAGGGCAGTCTTTCCGCCGGGCTGTTGTTCGCGGTGTTCATGTTCACCGGCTGGGACGCATCGGCGAACGTGAACGAGGAAACCCACCGGCCGCGCGTCAACCCCGGACGGGCGGTGTTGCTCGTCGTGGTGTTCCTGGGCTTGTTCTACGCGCTGTGCACCATGGCCCTGCAAGGAGCGGTGTCCCCCCACGCCTTGCAGGCCAACGCCGCTGCGCCACTGGTGTACATCGGGCACGTGATCGGAGGGACGTGGCTCGGTCGCCTTGCTGGGCTCGCGGTCGCTCTGTCGGTAATCGCCGGGACCGGAACCGGATTCGTGGTCCTCGGCCGGATCGGGTTCGGGATGTCGTCAACCGGCGCGCTACCTGCTTCGCTGGGCAACCTCAACACCCGTTTCCACACCCCTGTGCTGGCCACCGTCATCCCTGGGGCCGTGTTCTTGGTCGTGACCTGGGTGTACCTGCTGGTCGGGTCGGTCGCGGCGGCGTTCAGCGCACTGGTCGCCGGCACCGGGATCTTGTTCACCTCCTACTACATCCTGACCGGGGTGGCCATGATCACGTACTACCGCCGGCGAGTGTTCTCCAGCCCGGTCGGCGCGTTTGCGGATGGGCTGCTGCCGCTGGCCGCGGCGGCGTTCCTGGGCTGGATCATCTGGAAGGCGATGGCCGCCAATGCCGCCAACGTTAACTGGACCATCGCCGGAATCGTGGGCACCGGGCTCGTGCTGATGATCGCGATCAGACTGACCGGCCACGGCGCGAGCTACTTCGCGACGCGGCGGGAGGCGGACGTCCCCGAAGCCGGGCGGTCAGGCAGCCTGGCACAGGGCCGTCACCGGACTTGACGTGCGCTAATGACGGCCGGGCAGGGCGGCGGCTGCCCGGCCCGCAGGGTGACCCCGACGTCGATGAATCAGTACGGGACGGCGCAGCCGCGCTAACCCGGTTTGGTCCGGGTCAGGCACCTCCGATCCCTGGGGTGGCAAGTGCCTGAAGCTCACGAGCCACACGCCGTCAGACGCCGACCGCGTCGTCTCCGCTGAGCCCGAACATCGGCAGGCACGGTTCAAGCCCGTCGATGGTCACCGGCACGGTCTGGTTCCGGCGCCAGGCCCGGGCGTCGATCCGGAGTCGCTGCGTGGTAGCGGCCTGGCCACGGCGGACCTCACGGGTGATCCCGTCGGCCGCGTAGCCGAGCTTGCGGGAGACCCCCAGGGACGCGCCGTTGTCGGAGAACGCGCCCGAGATGGCACTCACCGCACCAAGGCCGGCGAACGCCAGGTGCAGCACGGCGGCGCGCATCTCGGTGCCGATGCCTTCGCCCTGGTGCTCAAGGCCTAGCCACGATCCGGTAGCGACCTCCCGCAGCACCGCAAAATCATGCGCCGACACGCCCTGTGTGCCTACGACCACACCATCGCGCCGGACGACGAGGTGATGCGCCCAGTTGTCTGGCTTCCACTCGCCTATTCTCTTCGCATAACCGGGACAGAAGCATCCGAATTACCCGGTGCTCTGAGACCATCGCGCGCGGCCGAGCCAGGTATCCGCGCACCGCGTGCTTCGGGCTAACCTGTGACGTGCCGCGCCTGATGACCGGAAGGTGCAGGCGCGCGCAAAGACAGGAGGCCGCGTGCAGTACCGGTTTTCGAGGCTGGTCGCAGGCCCCTTGCTGCGGCTCATGGCACGGCCCACGGTGGCGGGGGCCGAGAACATCCCGGCCACCGGGCCGGCGATCCTGGCCTCCAATCACCTCTCTGTGATCGACTCGATCTACCTGCCCCTGATGGTGCAGCGGCCGGTAACCTTCGCCGCCAAGTCTGAGTACTTCACTGGTACGCGGCTGCGCGACCGGGTGGTCAGCGTCTATCTGCGGTCGACGCACCAGCTGTCTACCGACCGGACCGGCGGGCGGGCCGCGCAGGCGATGCTGGAGGCTGCGCTCAGTCACCTACGCGCGGGTGAGCTGTTTGGCATCTATCCAGAGGGAACGAGGTCGCCCGACGGGCGGTTGTATCGCGGCCGCACCGGAGTCGGGTTTCTGGCCCTGCATTCAGGGGCGCCGGTCATACCGGTCGCGATGGTCGGCACGGACAAGATCCTTCCGCCCGGACACCGGGTGCCGCGGCCGGGCCGGATTGAGATCCGGATTGGCGAACCGCTGGACTTCGCCGAGTTCCGCGGTCAGCCGGCCGGAGCCCGGCAGCGGCGGGCTGTGACTGACGAGGTGGTCCGGGCCATCCAGAAGCTGTCCGGCCAGGAGTTCGTGCCCGTCTACGCATCGGTGCACAAGGAGGAACTGGCGGCCGCCAGCCAGCCACCGTCAGGCGCCTTCGGCTAACGAGCAGCCCGGCTAGTACTCGGGATAGTGCGGATAGTCCGGGGCAGACCGCTCGTCGGTCGTTTCTGTTAATTCGCCAGGCTGGCCAGTTCGGCTCTCTGCCGCGGGAGGTGGGTCCCAGCTGTAGATGGGCTGACCGTCTGGGTCGGTGAACCCGGCCGGGCCTGCGGCAGGTGCTGGCCGCTGCCACAGTGATGCGCTGCTCTCGGCAGGCTCCCACAGGGATCCGGTTGGTGACAGCGGTGCGGGCGTGACCGGGCGCGGCTGCCGGATGGGCAGGCCGGACCGGTGCTGGCCCGGCGTGAGAGAGCCAGCAGGGCTGACGGTGCTCCGGTCCTCCGGGCGCGGCCAGTCGTGCGGGCCCGTCGCCTGGGCGGCATCCGCCAGGGCGGCATCGGCTGGGGACTCGTCGGCCGGGGCGCGGGCCGGCACATCCGGCCGGTACCAAGACGGCAGGGGGCCGGTGTCCGTCCGGGCGGTCGAGTCTGGCTCGTCTATCGGCACCGCAGGGCTTGGCCAGTCCGTTCGGTCCGCCCAGTCCGGGGGGACGCTGAAGGGCCCGCTGGGCCAGTCGGACTGCCACCGAGGAGAGCTCGGAAGGGCTTCGACTGGAGGGTTCTCTGACGCCGCCTGCTCGACTGCCGGGTATCCGGACGCGACTACCTGGCCGGGGACGGTCTGCCTGCCGGGCGCAGCTGTCCAGGGCAGCTCTCCATCTGGCGGGGACGCCGGCTCCCAGGGCGGAGCTCCGGAAACCACCGGTCGCCTGCTGATGGCGTGGGACGCTGGCCCGTAGGGGATCCAGCCGCCCGCGTCCCCGGTTGGCTCGGCGCGGGCGAACAGGTCTTCATCGCCTGGCCAGGAGCCAGCCGTCAGAGCCGCCGTGGCCGGCGGGCGGGCCAGCTGGCCGGCAGCTTGTCCCGGCGCTGGGAGCGGCGCGGCGAAGTACTCGGGCATGCGGTCGGCCTCGTTATGCCCGCGGTGAGGGTAGCGCGACTGTGCCTGCCCGGCTACCCACTGGGCCGTCACGGCTGGCAGGCGGCGTGGCCGGCGTCGGCCGGTAGCGGCGTAACCAGCCGTGACCAGCAGCAGCAGGACCAGCAGCAGCAGGACCAGCAGCGCGACAGAGATCTCCGCGGCGCGAAGAATCTGCGACCCCATGCCCTGCGCTCCGGCGCCTGCGGCAGCCGGACTCGGCACCGTCAGGGGCTGCGCACCCGACGCGGCCCGCGCTGCCGGCGGCGTCGCGAGCGCGGCCGCGGCCGCTAGCGCTTTCGCGGCGTCAACGGCACCGTAACCTGACCCGTCTGCTTGACCTCCGGGCCGTGAGTACATCGTGGTCGAGATCAGCGCCTTGCGCACGTTCGCCACCGAGAGCTCCGGGTACCTGGACCTGATCAGCGCCACAATCCCGGCTACTACGGCACTGGCCGCGCTGGTGCTGTTCATCGTCTGATAGCCGCCGGTGTTGGACGCCGCGACAACGCCAGCGCCCGCGGCCGTCAGCGTGACGTAGCTCTGGTGACTAGTCCACGGGGCCTTGTCGAACTGCGAGTCAAACGCGCCAACCGCGATTACGCCGGCGTAGCCAGCCGGGTAGTTGGTTGCATCACCAGCGAGGCTGTTGTCACCGGCCGGTGCCACGAGAACGACGTTGTGAGCGAGCGCGTAGGTGACAGCTGACTGCTCTGCGGAACTGCCGCCCGCCGCCCCGAACGCCCCGCTGTTACCGTCGGTCGGCTGGCCAGGGTCAATAGGCAGGTCGATCACGCTGGCACCATGATCGACCGCGTACCTGATCCCGGTGGCGATCGCGGCAGGGATAGTGGCGGCGACCGCGGGCACGCCGATTTGCGGGTCGTCGGGCGGCAGCGTGACAGCTACCGAGAGGATGCTGGCCTCAGGGGCGACGCCGATGACGCCTGAGCCGCCGCCCTCGCCGTGGCCCCGGCCGGCGATCAGGCTCGCGATGGCGGTGCCCTGCTCGCCCAGGTACAGCCCGTCCGCTACCGGCGCACCCGAGATGGGCGGCGCGGCCGTAGCCACTCCCGCCAGGTCAGGCTGGCTGCTGTCGATCCCGTCGCTGAGCACGGCGACGGTAACGCCGTAGCCCTGGGACGCGACCCACGCGTCGGTGACGCTCAGCGAGCTGAGCCACCACTCCTCACCGCGCACCTGGTCGGCCGACGCGGGCACAGCAGACAAGCCGATCGCGACTGCCGCCGTGCCGATTGCGACGAGCGCGGTGACGGGGCGGGGGAACCTCAATGGCACGCCGTCCTTAGCCTTCCCTGCTGAGTACCGCACATTCTGCCATGTTCAAGCTATTTGCGGGCTAACTGGGCAAGGTTGGGGGTGCTCATGGCCGGCCGCGCCGACTGTCCGATTCATCGGGGCGCGAGCAGGCGGTCAGGTGCCGTGCGCCTGCGAGATCCGGACATGGGCCCCTGGCGGCAGCCCCAACTGCTCGGCGGCGTCGCCGGCGTTGATGGCCAGCGAGATGAGCCCCGCGCTGTCGGTGAAGGCGACGATCTCGCCGGGCGCTCCGGCGGCAAACGTGTCCAGGTAGGGCACCGTGAACTGACGCCGACCGCAGCGGACTATCACCGGCGAGCCGATTCCTATGCCCAGCCGTCCGGCGTCGGCGGCCGGTATGGACAGCTGCACGTTCCCGAACCGGTCGACCGACATCACCTCGCCTTCCGCCCCGCCGCCGTGCATGCGACTGGTGGGCGCGGGCAGCGCCACCAGGTCGCCGACGCTGATCTCCTCGCCAGCACGGTCCAGGTCTAGCCCCGCCGCCAGGTGCGCCGCCACCGGCATGAAGATGTCGCGACCATGGAACGTCGCCGACACCGGGTGCAGCCACAGGTCGCCATTGGTGAGCTGGACCGCTGATTTCCCTCCGCCAAGGGCGGCGATGGACCACGACAGCAGTCCGTTATCGGGGCCCACCAGGATGCTGTCGCCGGCGGCGACCGCGATCGCGCGGCGCGCGGTACCGACGCCCGGGTCCACGACGGCGACGTGGACCGCCGACGGCAGGTAGGCGATCGTCTGCGCAAGCACCGCCGCGCCGCGGCGAACATCTCCCGGCTGCACGAGGTGGGTGATGTCGATGATCCGCGCCTCCGGCGCGATCCTGGCCGCTACGCCGTGACAGGCGGCCACGAACCCGTCCTCTAGGCCGTAGTCGGTCAAAAAGCTCATGTGGTGATACACGGTCACGCCTGGAGAGCGTACGTTGCCAGCGCCGTCGCGCATAGGTGCGCGAACGCCGCGTCGGCAAACTCAGCCGCCTAAAATGGTCGCAAGCGCGGGTTGCCGGGAGGGCCGGGTGGCTGCTTTAACCGAGCGCGATATGCGCATCCTGGCCTTCGAGCGGAGCTGGTGGCGGCTGGCTGGCGCGAAGGAGCGAGACATCCTCGAGGTCTTCGGTGTCCCCGTCACGAGGTACTACCAGCTGCTCAACGAGCTGATCGACAGGCCGGAGGCGGCTGAGTTCGACCCGGTGCTGGTCACCCGGCTGCGCCGGCAGCGCGGTCGCAGGCGGGCGATGCGGTCCGACCGGACGACCGCCGACTAGCCGACTGTGTCCAGGGCCGCCAGCTGCTCGGCGAACCAGCGAGTCGGCGGCATGGCACCCGCCGCTGCTGCCAGCGCTGAGCTTCGGCCGGCACGCTCCTCGTCGCTCATCGCAAGCGCCTGATGCAACGCATGAGCGGTCTGGCTGACGTCAAAGGGGTTCACCAAGAACGCGTGCTCGCCCAGTTCCGCCGCCGCGCCGGCCTCGGTTGACAGGACGAGCGCGCAACTCCGGTCGGACAGGATCGGGCCCTCCTTGGCGACCAGGTTCATCCCGTCCCTGATCGGGTTGATCAGCAGGACGTCGGCGAGCCTGCAGGCTGCCAGGGATCGCGCGTAGTCGTCGTTGACCTCGAGGATGAGCGGATCCCAGCCAGGCTCGGCAAACTCGTCCTCGATCTGCCGGGCAAGCCGCTGCACCGCGGCCGTGTACTCGCGGTACTCGGGCAGGTCATGCCGAGACGGATAGGCGAACGCGACGTGCACGACCTTGCCGCGCCACTCCGGCCGGGTCCGCAGTAGCTCCCGGAACGCCTCGAGGCCCCGGACGATGTTCTTGGAAAGCTCCGTTCGGTCGACCCGGACTATTACCTTCAGGCCCGCGGTCGCATCGGCCAGCGACTCCATTCTGGAGAGCACGTCCCGCTCGGCCGCCCGGGCGCGCAACTGGTCAGCGTCGACGCCAAGCGGATGAACTCCGATGGTCGTGACGTGACCGCCGTAGCTGACCTGCTCGCGGCCTGGGTCAATCTTCGCCTCCAGGAATGCCTCGCAGCAGTCGACGAAGGCGTTGGCCCAGCGTCGGCACAGGAAGCCCGCATGATCGGCCCCGAGGATTCCGGCCAGGACCTCGCGGCCGATGGAGCCCGGCAGCATCCGGTAATAGTCCGGCGGTGCCCACGGCGTGTGGGAGAAGTGAGCAATCCTGGTGCCAGGCGCACGGGCCGCCAGCAGTTGCGGCGCCAGGCAGAGGTGGTAGTCCTGGATGACCGCCCGAGCTGTGCCGGCCGCGGTGCCGGTGGCGGCTGACCTGGCTGCAGCTTCTGCGAGCGCGGCCGCGAACGTGTCGTTGTAGGCACGGAACGCTTCCCACTCGCGACGAAAGCCGGGCCCGAAACTCGGCCGGTTTGGCGTGTCATACAGCATGTGATGGACGAACCACAGAGTTGAGTTCGCCACCGCGTTGTAAGCGCGGTGGAAAACCGCAGGCGGTATGTCGAGCATCTGGACGACGGCTCCGGAGCCGGCCTGCTCCGGGTCGAGCACGCCGCCGGGGGCCGCGCGAGCCGCCGCGCGGTCCGCGTCGCTAAGAGCCGCGCACACCCACAGCATCTCGGCTGCGTCGGCCACCGCCGACAGGCCGGACACCACGCCGCCGCCGCCGCGCTTGGCGACCAGGCGGCCATCGTCGCCTCGCGAGAACGAGACCGGCCCCCGGTTGGATGCGATGAGTACTAGCCCGTCGGCGTGCGCTTCACCCATGTGCTGCCAGCCTAGCTGTCAGTCCGAGAGACGCCAGATGCCGGCCCGGCGCCCGTGCCTACGACGAACAGGCGCACGTGTCGCCTGCGGTGGTGACAAAGGCTCCCGCGCAGCCTGCCCCGCAGACCCCCGCCTGGCGGAAACCTGGCTTGGGCGAGATGACCGGGTCAGGCTAAGATTCGAGGCACAACTACATATTGCTCATCCAGAGGGGTGGAGGGAACGGCCCGATGAAGCCCCGGCAACCATCACGTTGATCGTGCGTCCGCTGACGTCAGAGCTGCTTGTGCGGCGAGGCCGTCACGTGACAGGTGCCAAGTCCGACCCGCGGCAGCAGCCGCCGGGATAGATGAGGAGAGAGGCCTCGCCAGTGAGTACAACCCTGACACCCGCAGCGATCCCGAAAGCCCCGTCCCGCTTCGGCTACGCGACCCATCTAAGCTGCCGAGAGTGCGGGCATACCTGCGCAATCGGCTCCGGTCACGCCTGCGCTGAGTGCTTCGGTCCGCTAGAGGTCGCCTACGACCTGCCACCACTGACCCGGGAGTCGATCGAGTCCGGCCCGCTGAGCATGTGGCGGTACGCCAGCCTGCTGCCCGTCCCGCCTGACGTCGCCAGCGCCCCCAACCTCGATCCTGGCTGGACCCGGCTCGTCCGCGCCGACCACCTTGCGGCCACGCTCGGCATGCGCGCGCTGTGGATCAAGGACGAGCGCAGCAACCCGACCCACTCGTTCAAAGACCGGGTCGTGGGCGTGGCCCTGGCGGCGGCGATCGAACTCGGCTTCAAGGTGCTGGCTTGCCCCTCGACGGGCAACCTCGCGAACGCGGTGGCGGCGGCAGCGGCCCGGGCGGGCATCCGGTCGGTCGTGCTCATCCCGGCGGATCTTGAGGTGCAGAAGATCATCGGGTCCGCTGTGTACGGCTGCTCGCTGGTGGCCGTGCAGGGGAGCTACGACGACGTGAACCGGCTCGCTTCCGAGCTCGCAGACGACCGGGAAGACTGGGCGTTCGTGAACGTCAATGTCCGGCCGTACTACGCGGAGGGCTCCAAGACCATCGGCTTCGAGATCGCTGAGCAGCTCGGGTGGCGGCTGCCCGAGCAGATCGTCGTGCCAGTCGCGTCGGGCGCGCAGCTGGTAAAGATTGACAAGGCATTCCGCGAGCTGGTCACCACCGGACTGGTCGGGGAGTCCCCTTACCGGGTCTACGGAGCCCAGGCGACTGGCTGCTCGCCGGTCGCGGCCGCGTTCCGGGCAGGTCACGACGTCGTGCACCCGGTTCGTCCTGCCACGATCGCGAAGTCGCTCGCGATTGGCAACCCGGCCGATGGGCCGTACGTGCTCGACGTGGTGCGCCGCACCGGCGGCCTGGTCGCCGACGTCAGCGACGAGGAGATCGTGGATGCCATCCGGCTGCTTGCCGCCAGCGAGGGCATCTTCGCCGAGACCGCTGGGGGCGTAACCCTGGCCGTGCTGCGCAAGCTGCTGAAGGAAGGCCAGATCGACCCTGATGCCACCACTGTCGTCATTAACTCAGGCGATGGCCTGAAGACGCCCGATGCCGTGGCGGATACCATCGCGGACATCACCCCGATCCCACCCACGCTCGAGGCGTTTGCCGCGCGGGAGCCAGCGCTGCCGCAGACCGGTGTCCGAAAGGCAGGAACAGCATGACCGTGTCCGTCCGGATCCCGACGATCCTGCGCAGCTACACCGGGGGGACGGCCGTGGTGAGCAGCGCGCCGGGAACGGTGCGGGACGTCATCGCGGGACTGGACGCCGAGTACCCGGGGATTGGCGGGCGGCTGCTCGATGACACGGGCCAGTTGCGCCGGTTCGTGAACGTGTACGTGGGCGAGGAGGACATCCGGCTTGCACAGGGCCTGGACACCGTGGTGCCGGCCGGCGGCCAGGTCTCCGTGATCCCCGCGGTCGCCGGGGGCTGACCCGATTTCTGGGCGGCAGCGGGCCGCGAGGCCTCCCAGTAGTAACTCCTGACGCACCGGCCTGTTCCATTTCTAGTACCGACAGAGCAGCCGAGACAGAGACAAGTTGCCCCAGTTAGATCGCGAGGGCTGTAAAGTCATGTCCGGTCGCTGTTGGTAGTGGATGAGCGGCAGGCTTCTGCCGGTGAGGTCAGTACTGCGCCGCGATCAACGGGTTCCGCGTAACAAGGGCGGATCCCGCAGCCCGAGCGAAGTTAGGGAGTTATCGGTATGGCTCAGGGCACCGTCAAATGGTTCAACGCGGACAAGGGCTATGGCTTCATCGCGGTCGACGGTGGTAGGGACGTTTTTGTCCACTTCTCCGCTATCCAGTCGGACGGATACCGCACCCTCGAAGAGGGCCAGCGGGTTGAGTTCGAGATCACGCAGAGCGAGCGCGGCCCGCAAGCCGAGGCAGTCCGGACTGTCTAGGTCCCTCTGTAAGAGCTAGGAAGCCCGGCACCGAGTACTCGGTGCCGGGCTTTCGCATCTGCGGAGCTACCGTGTGGATCCGGGCGGTGCGATCCTGACCTGCGGAGATTCCCCGTTAGCCAACCCTTAGCTTGCACTCTCCATAGCAGAGTGCTAAACATGTCGTTGGCACTCTCGGGGTGAGAGTGATAACGCAGTGACGTGATCGGGGCGACGAGGCCCTTTCTGGCGGCCGGGCAGGGACTGGCCGCCGGGCGCGGCCGTCCGTCGCGGGCGTCGGCCCGGTCGGCACGCAGGCACAAAGTTCCGGGAGGACTGGAAGCCTATGGCAGCGAAGATGATCGCGTTCAGCGAGGACGCCAGGCGCGGCCTCGAGCGCGGCATGAACCAGCTCGCCGACGCCGTCAAGGTAACCCTAGGCCCCAAGGGCCGCAACGTGGTGCTCGAGAAGAAGTGGGGAGCCCCCACCATCACCAACGATGGCGTGTCCATCGCCAAGGAGATCGAGCTCGAGGACCCGTGGGAGAAGATCGGCGCAGAGCTCGTCAAGGAAGTCGCCAAGAAGACCGATGACGTCGCGGGCGACGGAACCACTACGGCGACTGTGCTCGCTCAGGCGCTGGTCCGCGAGGGCCTGCGCAACGTAGCGGCGGGCGCCAACCCGATGTCGCTGAAGCGCGGCATCGAGGCGGCCGTCGAGCGCGTGAGCGAGGAACTCTCCAAGCTGGCCAAGGACGTGGAGACCAAGGAGCAGATCGCTTCGACCGCCTCCATCTCTGCCGGTGACACCGCGATCGGCGAGATGATCGCCGAGGCGATGGACAAGGTCGGCAAGGAAGGCGTCATCACCGTCGAGGAGAGCAACACCTTCGGCCTCGAGCTTGAGCTCACCGAGGGCATGCGCTTCGACAAGGGCTACATCTCGCACTACTTCGTGACCGACCCAGAGCGGATGGAGGCCGTCCTCGAGGACCCCTACATCCTGATCGTGAACTCGAAGGTCTCGGCCAACAAGGATCTGCTGCCGCTGCTGGACAAGGTCGTCCAGTCAGGCAAGCCGCTGGTCATCATCGCCGAGGATGTCGAGGGCGAGGCCCTCGCGACGCTGGTCGTGAACAAGATCCGCGGCCTGTTCAAGTCCGTCGCCGTCAAGGCCCCTGGCTTCGGCGACCGCCGCAAGGCCATGCTCGGTGACATCGCCATCCTCGCCGGTGGCCAGGTCATCAGCGAGGAGGTCGGCCTGAAGCTGGAGAACGCGGACCTGGACCTGCTGGGCAAGGCTCGCAAGGTCGTCGTCACCAAGGACGAGACCACGATTGTTGACGGCGCGGGCGACGCCGAGCAGATCTCCGGCCGGGTGAACCAGATCCGCACCGAGATCGAGAACACCGACTCGGACTACGACCGGGAGAAGCTGCAGGAGCGGCTGGCCAAGCTGGCCGGCGGCGTTGCGGTCATCAAGGCCGGCGCGGCGACCGAGGTCGAGCTGAAGGAGCGCAAGCACCGCATCGAGGACGCGGTGCGCAACGCCAAGGCCGCCGTGGAAGAGGGCATCGTCGCCGGCGGCGGCGTCGCCCTGCTGCAGGCTGGCAAGGTCGCGTTCGAGAAGCTCGAGCTGCTAGGCGACGAGGCGACGGGCGCGCAGATCGTGCGCCGTGCGCTCGAGGAGCCGCTCAAGCAGATCGCCACCAACGCCGGCCTCGAGGGCGGCGTGGTGGTCGAGAAGGTCCGTGGTCTCAGCCCGGGCCACGGCCTGAACGCAGACACCGGCGAGTATGTCGACATGTTCAAGGCCGGCATCATCGACCCGGCGAAGGTGACGCGTTCCGCGCTGCAGAACGCGGCATCGATCGCTGGTCTGTTCCTCACCACCGAGGCAGTGATCGCGGAGAAGCCGGAGAAGGAGAAGGCCCCGGCCGCTCCAGGCGGCGGCGACATGGACTTCTGATCTGAGTCATCGCCTCCGGGTGAGCTCTGATCGGAGTCCAGCGCGATCTGGAGACCGCGCGACACACAACGGCAGTCCCCCGGCAAGCGCCGGGGGACTGCCGTGCTGTTGGGCGACAATCAGCCGGTCAGGCGAGTCCTGGGTCGCATTGGTCACTTGTTCATCACAAGTTCGGGTCTGCCCCAAGATTTCTCAGGCGCGCCGACTCCACAATGCGTGCGGTACGAGGGATTATCAGGCCATGAGCCCCCCGACGGAGCAGCTCATCCGCGACTACCTCAACCGGCTGTCGGTTGCGGCGCGCGGTCGGCTGAGCCCGGAGGAGCGGCGCACCCTGGTTGAGCGCACGCGCCAGCTCATCGAGCAGAAGGCCGACTTCGCCGGCCGGCCGACGACGCTGGAAGTCGGCAGAGTGCTGGCCCGGCTCGGCGATCCGGTGGCTCTGGTCGAGCAGGAGGCGCGACGGCTCGGCGGCGTCCGGGGCGAGCCGGAGCATCAGCCGGCCGACGGCGGGTTCCTGACGAGGGTGCTGCGTCGCGAGCCGGCCTGGGTGCGAGGCGCGGGCTGGCGCGGATCGGCAGAGCTCAGAACCGGCGCCGACGGTGAGGCCGCGGGGCTTGAAGAAGACGCGCTGGGCGCTGAGGCGGCAGACCGCACGGTGCTAGAAGGCACGGTCCTCGACGCCACGGTTCTCGACGGCGGTGTGGTCGCGCCCGCCGCGGCCAGCGCCGCGGAGCCGGGTGACGAGCCGGTGCGGCCGCAGTGGCCGTCCGTGGTCGCACGAGACGCCGGCCCCGGAAACGGCCGCCAGCCGCACGCTCGCTCACCGCGGTCCGCTGACCACTCCGATACCGCTGCACGGGTCACGCTCAACGGCGAGCCCATCGCCAGCGGCGCGGCTGTCAACGGCAGTGTGGCCGGCCACGGCGACCCGGCGGGCGGAGGGACAGGCGGCAGCAATACGACCGCAGACGACACGGGTGGCGGCGGCGACGGCGGCATCGACTCGGCTTGGCAGCTCGACCGCCCGGTCAGGTCAGCACTCGGCAGCCGGCTACGACGCCTGCTGGCCGGACTCTACGTCTGGTTCCGGAAAAGGCCGGTGGAGTCGCTGGCGCTCGGCCTGCTCGGACTAGGCGGGGTGATCTATCCGCCGGTGTTCCTGCTAGGCGCCGCCGTGGCGCTCGTGTCGCGGCTGTGGGATTACCGGGACAAGTGGATCGGGCTAGCACTCCCCTTAGTACTCACGGTGATCGGGCTGGCATTCGGCATCGCCGTCGGCGGGCGCAGTCATGGCCTGCACGAGGGATGGGTCTGGCTGAACATCAGCAGCCGGGTGGCAGCGGTTGTGGCAGCCGGTTACCTGGCCTGGCGAGCCGGTCATGGCCGACGCGCGCCGGCCACGCCGCCCTGGAACAAGCCGCACAAGTTGCGCTGACAACAGCAGCGCTGGCGCCGGTGGTTGGCCACGCCGCGCCCGGGTATACATCGATCCCGCCCGGGGTGTAGTCGTGCTGCGTGTGCTCGGGATCGCAGCCCCTGCCGAGGACAGCGGGAACTGGTGCTAAACCGATACCCTTACTCGGGCAGCCGCTCAGCGCCTGCTCACGTCGTGCTCCTCCTCGTGTAAGGTCTCGCTCGTGCCTACTGGCAAGGTCAAGTGGTATGACGCCGACAAGGGCTTCGGCTTCCTCACCCGGGATGACGGGGGCGAGGTTTTCGTGCACTCGACGGCGCTGGAGCCGGCCGGCACTGCGCTCCGGCCGGGGCAGCGGGTGGAGTTCGGTGTCGCTGAGGGCCGCCGCGGCACGCAGGCACTCCAGGTTCGTGTGCTGGAGCCCCCGCCCACGGTAGCCAAGGTTGCCCGTAAGAGCCCGGACGAGATGATCGTCATCATCGAGGACCTGATCAAGTTGCTCGACGGGGTCTCCAATACCTACCGCCGCTCGAAGCACCCGGACAGCCGCGATGCCAAGAAGATCGCTGCCGTCCTGCGGGCCGTCGCCGCCGACCTGGAGCCCTGATCGCAGCGGCTAGCTGCCGCGCTACCGAGGGGTGTTCGCCGGCGTTGAGCGGGTCGCGCCCGGCTGCCGCCGGGCGATCAGCCGGCGCCGCCTGATCAGGAGCCAGGCCAGGGCCAGCGCCAGGCCGATAGCAGCGAACACGAGACCGGCAAAGCCGCTGCGGGTCAGCGAGAACAGCAGCCCGATCAGGCCGCCCGCCACCAGCGCAAGCTGGTGCACCGTCTCGGAGAACGCGAACGTCGATGACCGCCGTTCTGGCGGGATCTCGCGCTGCAGGATTGAATCGAGCGCCACCTTCACGAGCGTCTGACTGATCGCCGCCGTCAGGGCCACGACCAGCACCGACAGCAGCCCGAAGAACACCGCGCACAGGATGCTGGCCGCAGTGGCGAGCGCGAGCACCGTGAACATCATGACTTGCGGCCCGCGCGACCGCAGGGCGGAGCCGATCCCAGTGCCGAGCATGCCGCCGACCATCACGGCGGCGGCCAGGCCGCCTAGTGCGATCTTGTCCGAGACGTGGCCGAACCGCTCGCTCTTCAACACAAACGTGAGGAAGAGCAGCAGGAACCCGTAGAAAACCCGGACCGCGGCGTTCGCGCGGATCGCCTCACCGACTACCGGGCCTAGCTGCGGCAGGAAGAACGCCCGGCGCGTGCCGGGCTGGCGCTGCCGAGCGGAGACGCCTGCACGCCCGAGGGGAATGGTAGAGCCGGGGAACGCGCCGCCGCGAGCGCTGGCTGCCGACGCCGTCGCGGCGGGATGGGTACCGTCGCCGTTGGTGCTAGGCGCGTTCTCCGCGGCGGGTTCGTCCACCGTGTCGGGCAGGCGCACGGCCAGCAGCATGGCAGCCAGGTAGATCACCGTGCCGATACGCAGGACCCAGGCGGCACCCTGACCACCGCCGCCCGACAGCTTGTCGATGCCGAGGGCTACCAGCGCTCCACTGGACGTCGCGATCAAGGAGGCGAGATTCGAC
>Ga0187807_1000146_pt1 | contig 19878 bp, 20 predicted proteins | sample NC_wetland_sal_i_4_FD_132432 | JGI IMG/M metagenome (GOLD analysis project Ga0187807, IMG submission 132432) | Wetland sediment microbial communities from Neuse River Estuary, North Carolina, USA - ASW_2 | ecosystem: Environmental > Aquatic > Freshwater > Wetlands > Sediment | place: USA: North...
AGCTCCTGTGAGAGCGGCTCCCGCGACCGCGGCGGTCAGAGGATTCCCATCTCACGACCTCGCTCAACGGCCTCCTGGCGGGTGGAGACGCCGAGCTTCCGGTAAATCGCCCGGGCATGGGTCTTGATCGTGTTCGCCGACAGGAACAGCTCCTGCCCGATCTCGCGGAGCGACAGCGTGCCCCGGAGCAGCCGCAGCACCTCTTCCTCGCGATCGGTAAGCGGCTCCGCGAGCGGCTGCGGGCGCTTGCGGCTGGCCAGCCGCACCGCGAGCTGTTCGGCCCGGATCAGCTGAGCCTTCGCGCCGTCCGGCCGCGATGCCAGCACCGCCCGGGCCTCGCCGAGCAGGCCGACCGCTCGGGCCTGGTCTCCCAGGTCGGACAGCACCGGCGCGAGCCTGAGCATGGTGTCAAGCGCGACCCACGGGCTGATTCCGGAACAGCGCCGCCCGGCGCGCAGGGCATGCTCCAAATAGCCGCGCGCCTGGACAAGATGCCCTTGCATCGCGTCGACCGCGCCAGAGGCCGTGTACGCGATGGCGGTACGCGGAGCATCGCTGAGATCGCCGTCCCCAGCGATCGCGCGGGCTGCGGCCACAAGCTCCCGCGCCTGACCGAGCCTGCCCCGCTCGACCGCCACCAGCGCCATGACGGAGCAGGCCAGCAGGCGCACCACGGCGAACGAAGCATTCCCTTGCATCGCGTCGCTCAACTGGGCAAAAGCCGCGTCAAATTCGCCGGACAAGTACAGCGACGCGCCCAGCGCGGTCCTGGCCAGCACGTACCAAGGCGACGCCGGGTCGGTGTCCCACTCGGCCGCCGCCGCGGCGGATTCCCGCATCGCGCGGATACCGTCAAACCCGAACACCCCCCGCAGGAGCGCGGCTGAGAACTCTAGCGACGGCATTCCGTCGGGGAGCGGCCCGTCAAGTTCCCCCACCTCGACGACCGTTAGCCAGCGCCGGACGGAATCCTGCTCCCCGGAAAGCGCGGCGCACCAGGCCGCGCAGTGCGCCGCCACGGGGCTACTGCGGATGCGGTCATCGCCGATCGAGTCCAGCCAGGCCCGAAGCGTGCGCATCCGGCCGGTGTCAATGCAGCTTGGCCAGTTACGCGCGACGACGTCGATGGCTCCGGCGATGTCATCCCCGGCTAGGGCATGAACGATCGCTTCTTCCACCGATCCCTGCCGCTGGTGCCATTCGCTTGCGCGCCTGTGCAAGACCGGCACGAGGCCGGGCTCGGTTTGCACCAGCCGGCTCAGCAGCATCTGGCCGAACAACTGGTGGTAGCGGAACCACTGGCGTTCGTCGTCTAGGGCGACGAGAAACAGGTTCTCGCGCTCGAGGATGTCGATGATCTCCCGCGCGTTGGCTGAGCCAGCCACCGCGTCGCACAGCGATGGCGTGAACCGGTCCAGGATGGCAGTCCGGCACAGGAAATCCCGGATCTCGCTAGGCTGGCGGCTGAGCACCTCCTGGGCGAGGAAATCACCCACGAAACGGTTATCACCGGTGAACTGCTGGACGAAGGAGCTCGGGCTGGGGTGACCGCGAAGAGAGAGCGCGGCGAGGTAGATCCCGGCCGGCCACCCCTCGGTCCGCTCGACGAGGTCAGCCAGATCGGTTTCGTCGAGTTGCACGGCGGAGACCGCGCGCACGAGCGCGGCCGCCTCCGCCGCCACGAAGCGCAATTCTGGTACCCGGATCTCGAGCAGATCGCCGACCGCCCGCAACCGCCCGAGCGGCAGCGGCGGGTCTACCCGGGTGACCAGGACGATCTGGGTCATCGGCGGAAGATGCAGCAGGACGAACTCCAGCTGGTCGTGGCAGTCGCGATTGCTGATCATGTGGTAGTCATCGAGCACCAGGGTCACCGGAGAAGCGAGCTCGGCTAGCTCGTTGACCAGGGCCGGCAACACCGATCCCCGCAGGTCTGGCCCTTGCCTCCCCAGTTGCCTCAGCAGGTCCCCGACGCGGAGCTCCGGGCAAGCCCGCTGCAGCGCACCCACGATGTACCACCACAGCCGTGCGGCGTCGTTGTCACCCGGGTCGACTGACACCCAGGCGAATTTCCTGCTCTGGCCGGGGAAGGCGCGCCACTGCGCCACCAGGGTGCTCTTGCCGAACCCCGCCGGAGCGTCCACCAGGACGAGTTTGGCTGTGCTGCCCGCTAGGTCCTGGACGAGTTCGGTCCGCTTCACCCACTCCTCACGGATGCGGGGGGGATGAAGCTTGGTCTCAAGAAGCACGCCAGCATCCATCAGGACCAACCTTGACGCGAGTATGAAGGGGGCAGTCTACGGAACCCCTTCCGCCGCCGGTGATACGTGCCATTACGTAGTTTCTCATGAAGTGATACGTGTCATTATTTGACTTCTCATTCAGCCTGACAAGGTTCTTTCACCCGCAGGGGGTGGGGCGCGCCGCCCAGGGTCCTGCTCGACTGGCCTTCGGCCCGGCCGATGCCGAGCCTGGTTCGCCGTAAAAGGAGACGAGAGAATCATGGCTGACCTGATCGCGATCGGATACCCCGACGAGGCCACCGCCGAGGAAGCCGCGGCAGAGGCACGGCGGCTGGCCCGGGACCTGATCATCCAACCTGACGCGATCGCCGTGATCGTGCGCGACGGCGAGGGCAAGTACCACGTCCACACCACCCATCACCCGGTCGGCGCCGGGGCGACCTGGGGAATGTTCTGGGGACTGCTGTTCGGCATGCTTTTCTTCATCCCGGGCATCGGGATTGTCCTCGGCGCCGGACTCGGCGCCTTGATGGGCAAGGTCACCAAGGCCGGGATCGACAAGGAGTTCCAGGACCAAGTGCGGGGCATGCTCAAGCCGGGCACCTCGGCCCTGTTCCTGATGGTTGAGAAGGTCACCCCCGACAAGGCCGTCGAGGCCATGAGCAAGTACGGCGGCACCGTGCTCAAGACCTCCCTGTCCAAGCAGGGCGAACAAGAACTCCAGGACGCCCTGCACGGCACCGCCGCATCGGGTAACTGAGGGGGCAGCGCCTGCGCGCTTCCACCCGCACGCGACCCGGAGAAATCATCACACTGATTTCCCGCCGGGGGTGGGGGGCGGCACGCCGCGATGATCATCATCGCGGCGTGCCGTGCTATGCGCCGGGGCTGTTCGCGCGGATTGGCCCCGAGATGGTCGCGGGGGCTTCGGACAACGATCCGACCAACGTTGGCACGGCCACCGTAGTCGGAGCGCAGTTCGGCTGGCGCCGCGGGCTGTCCGCGGAGATTGGCCGCGCCCGCGCCTTTTACAGGGTCCTGGCCACGTCCATCGGGCTGGCGGTCGCCGCCGCCATGGCCGGAGTCTCCGTATTCAGCATGCTGATCGCGGCCAGCGTAATCGCGGGGTTCGGGACCCCGATAGGTCTGGTGCTCCTGGTCCGCTTGGCCCGGGACCCCACGGTGATCGCGGACCAGCCGATCTCGGGCCGACTGGCCATCGCCGGCTGGACGGTCACGATCATCGTGGGCGGTCTCGGCTTGCTCTGTGTCGCGTTCACACTTGGCAGCTTCTGACCGGCGATATCGGCACGAGCCATACTCATCCTTCCGGGGTGACGCGGCAGGAGGGCGGACTGGCCACGCTGAAGGGAGGCACTGGCGTTCCGCGGAAGGGACCAGGTATGCGGCGATTGATGAAAAGCCTGCTCCTTGCCGTGACGATTCTCTGCGCAGCCGGCCTGGCGACGGCATGCGGGACTAGCGTCGGGAGTAGCGTCAGTAGCGCGATCTCCAGCCTGACAGCCAGCTCCTCGCCCGGGGAAACGACTTCCCCGCCCGCCACGGTCAGCTCCTCGGCCACGGCAACCACGAGCTCCCCACCTCCGTCAGTAACCTCGTCGGCGCCCGCCAGCTCGGCCGCACCTGCACCGGTGGTCCAGCCAAGTGCCAGTGCGACGGCACCGCCGAACGGGTCCGGTTCCCCGCCTATCTGGATCTGGATCGTCATCGGCCTGGCCGTCCTTCTCGGTGCGACCGCGTTGATCGTCCGCTCGGTGCGGCGACGCGCCGCGACTGCAGCCAGCTGGCGTACCAAGGTCATCGACGTCTACGCGGAGGGTTCGGCGCTGCTTGACGCGATGAAGATCGCCGCCACGCACGGCCTCGCCGGTGACCGGGCCGCCGACGCTCAGTGGTATGACATCCAGCGCCGTTCGGATGACCTCGCGCGGACCCTGTACGCGCTGCGCGAGGAAGCCCCAGATGGTGAGGCCCGCGCTCTCGTGGCAGACGTGCTCGCCGCGCTGCAGACTGTCCGCTCTGCGATGGAGAGCGAGCGTGCGAGCGGGGCGGTCGGCGGCCCGGGCCAGGAGATGGTCCGCAGCCGGCTGGCGGCATTCGAGGTGTCGCTCCGCGACCTCAGGCTCGCGCATTACCCCCAGAACTAAGCACCACCCCCAGCCCCCAGATTTCAGCAGTCGCCTCCAGCCGCAGGCGGAGCAGGTGCCTGTGGCTGGGGCGACGATCTCGGCCGGTCTTACTGGCCTTCCGGAAGTGCTTACTGGGCGCTTACTGGCCTTCCGGCAGGGGCAGCCCCAGCGCGACCATGATCTCCGGCGCGGCGGCCACCACTCTGGGCCCGCCGACTTGCGGGGCGACCGCACGGAGCACGCCGAGCAGGTCTTCCGGCGTAGCACCAGCGTCGAGCGCGTTGGCTACCTGCCAGAGATACGAGGCCGGAGGCGCATCGAGGGCGACCAGGGCGGCGATCTTGACCAGGGCGAAGCTCCGGGCGTCCAGCCCTGTCTTCTGCTGCTCGGCTTCCCGGATTTCCAGCAGGTCCTCCAAGACCTCCAGGTCGCCCACGGTCAGGCCGGCTAGCGCGTCCCGGGTAGCGTTATCGATGTCGGCCTTGGCAGGAATGGTCATGATCGGCTCCTCTCGATCAAGTAGCGTGCGCCCAGGCGGGGCTTGTCGCTTCGCTGCCACGGTCGCATTGCTGCCGTTGCGCCGCTTCACCCGCCAGGGATGGTCGCGACCTAACGTCCAGCGATCCCGTCCGGACTGGCCGACAGCAACGGCTCGCGGGCGAGGAACCGGAGCCGAGCCGCCCGTGCGTCCCAGGCGTAGATAACCACCGTGCCCGCTATGAAGTCATGCAATGCCCGGTGCTCGCGCTGCACGAGGATGCCCAAGAACCCTAGGCCGAAGAAGAGGAAGCTGAGCGGGAACGCGAGTGCGCGCACTATGCCGCGCCACGGATCAAGCTCTGCGCCATCGGCCCGGATCACGCGAAGCCCGAGCACCGCCATACCGGGGGTCCGGCCGCTGGCCGCCCAGGAATACCCGAAGTACAGCAGATACCAGCAGGCGTACGCGATGCCGGTGACGAGGTCATACTTGTTCCAGGCGATTGAGTGGCCGGTAATCACCTCGGCCGCGTAGGAGATGGCCGCGAGGGCGATCGCGAACAGGCCAGAGCTAACGATGAAGTCGATGGCATAGGCCGTAAACCGGGTCACCGATCCCGCGTAGTGCCGCTGCAAGCTGACCAAGACTGCGGTCTGCGGGTGGACGGTCACGATTGTGCCCCGGCATCGAGCAGAGCCGGCGGCGCCAGCGGGCCGCGGTCCTGGCGCCGGAGCAGCCGCGCCACCCAGCGGTCGATGAACTGGTCCAGGCCGACGGCCTGGCTGCGTACCTCGTCAAGAGCATCGGTCGCGAGTCCGCCGGATGCCCCGGCGATGACCGCACCCAGATCCGTCTGCTCGACCAGCGCGTCCACGTCGACACGCCCGACGAGATCGTTCATGTCTATCCGGTCAAGCAGGGCGGTGATGTCGATCCGCCTGAGGACTTCATCGATGTCCAGTCGCTTGGCCAGGCTGTCGACGTCCACCCGATTCAGGAGCTGGTTGACATCCACATGAGCCAGCAGCTGGTTGACGTCCACATGATCCAGCAGCCGGTCGACGTCCACGTGATCCAGGATTTGGTTGACGTCCACATGGTTCAGGAGCTCGTTAACATCGACGTGATTCAGCAGCTCGTTGACATCCACGTGATCCATGAGCTCGTTGACATCGACCTGATCGACCACGGCGTTCACGTCTATCCGCAGCAGCAGCGCATTGACATCCAGCGCCTCAACCACGAGATCGATAACACGCTCGGCGATACCCTGGGCAGCCAATTCCACCTGGTCGGTCATACGTTTCGCTGCCGACCGCAGCGGGTTGATCGGGGGCACGCCACCAGCATGACGGCACGCAGCGCGGGACGCACCATCCGCCAGGGGTGAGAGCCGACCCTGGAATCCAGCACCAGCTAGGCCTGTCCGCGGTCGACGAGGCGCCCCATCCGGCCGGTCTTAGCCCCCCTCAGTGTGAGCCGCCACCTCGGGCGCCACGGGCGGCCTGCCGATCAGCTCGATCAACCCGAGGACCACTAGCAAGAGGACGACGAGTACGATGACGACCAGCGCAGTGGGCTCACCCCAGAAGACGAATATCAGGGCGAATAGGGCCACCGCCCCGACACGAAGGCTCCTACGGTGCAGGTACGTCCACTGGCCGACCGGGCCGGTGGACACCCCCCTGCGCTCGCCGTAGTGCCGGATCCAGTCCGTCCCCGACGTCAGCGCCGAACGGGTCTGGACTGCCGTGTGAGAGGGTCCGGTGAAGAACGCCCCGATGGCGACGACCAGCCCGACCGCCAGCACAACCCGGAGCCCCACCTTGATGAAGTGAACAAACGCGTCGAACACGGAGGCCGCGGCATCGGTGGGCAGCGTGCTGCTGGGGACGCTGCTGAGGTAGATACTACGGGCGATCTCCAGGCCGATGGCGAGGACCAGCATGGACGCGGCCAGGCCGAGCCCGGCTCCCACCAGGGCCCGCCGGCGGCCTCGCGCGACGTACACCCCGGCGCCGATGATGAGCACCACCAGGATGGGCAGCACGATCTTGCCGGCCTTGACCAGCCGGTAGAGCCCCTGAGCCTTCCCGAGGTCCTTGGCCTGGAACAGCGCCAGGGTCGGGGTGACCGGCGGGATGCTGCTCGCCAGCTTGAACCCCTTCGCCACCAGGTCCTGCTTGGCCACGGCGATCAAGGGACCGAGGTTGAGAACGATCTGGCCGTTGCTCGTGCTGATGGCACCGCCGCCCTGCCCGGAGAGCACCTTGACCAGCGCCTGGTGCGCCACGGTATTGACCTGCACCCAGGCAGTGGCGAAGGCCTGGCTGGATACAACCGAGTGCACGGTGCTGTGGATGAAGCCGGTGACCGAACTGGCGATCTGCGGGGCGAATTGGTTGAGCAGCGAGCTGATCTTGGGCAGCCCTCTGCTGTTGAGCTGGGCGGCGGCCTGATTGACGGTTCCGGTTATGTTGATCCTGCTGGCTATCTGGTTCGTGATCTGGTCGGTCAGGTAGTTCTGCATGGCCGGGTCGTGGACCAGCGGCTCCACGGTCGCCACCCACCGGCCGGTATTGGAAACCTCGTTGCCAGCCCAGACACCGAGAACTGAGACCGGAGCCAGTATGCAGCCCAGAATGATGAGCACAAGGGAAACGGGGGTTCGCCAGCTGATGCGCCGCCGACGAGCCTTGCCAGCCTCCTGGCTGCGCAGCGCCGTTACCTCCGCGCGGAGACGTTCCACCTCAGCTCGTTCGTCCGCTTCCTCCGCGCGGCGACGTTCCAGCTCAGCTTTCTCCTCCGGGCTGGGCTCGGCGCCGGCCGCAGGCTCTGGCTCACTGCGGGTGTCAGGCAATACGGACACCTCCTGGCGGCTCCGGCGCACGGCGGCCACGTGATCGGGTCGCTCGGTCAGCGCTTGATAATGCGTAAGCTCACGTTCGCCCCGGCGCCCCCCGGCGGGGCTCACCCATCCGGGGTGAATCTCACAGGAAACCGGTATCGCGCCCCCGCTCGAGGGCATCGTGCCTGTTAGACACCTCGAGCTTCCGGTAGATCGCCTGGGTATGGGTCTTGACCGTGTTCGGTGACACGCCCAGTTCCGCCCCGATCTCGCGCAGCGACAGCGTGCCCCGGAGCAGGCGCAGCACCGCCACCTCGCGATCGGTGAGTGGATCCACAAGATCTGCGCGCGGCGGCGCAAGACGACGCCTGAGCCGGTCCAGCCGGGTCGTCAGAGCCTTCACGTCATCCGGGTACAGAATCAGCACATCCGCCGCGTCATCGATGATCTCCGCGGCACGGGCGCCGTCACCCAGGTCGAGCAGCACCTGGGCGAGCGCGAGCATGCCTTCCAGCGCGGCCCATGGGCTCATTCCGGGCGTCGGCCCGTGAGACGGAACGGCATGTTTGAACTCGGCCAGGGCCTCCTCATGCCGTCCCTGCGCGGCATAGACGGCACCGGTGGCCGTGTAGGCGAGGGAACTCTGCGGCGCGTCATCAAGCTCGCAGCGGGTCGCGAGGCAGCGTGCCGTGTGGGCCAGATCCCTGGCTCGCGGCAGATCGCCCCGCCGGACGGCGATCAGGGCGAGGGCGGACACCCCCAGAATGCTCAGCGGCGTGGCGGATCCCTCGCTCTGTACCGCCTCCGCCAGTTGTTCCTCCGCCGCCTGCAGGTCGCCACCCAGGTAGAGGCTGAAACCGTACGCGGCCTTGGCCAGGCCGTGCCACGGTGACCGCGGGTTCGTTTCCAGCGTGACCGCCATGCGGGCCGAGTCACGCATCACGCGAAGGCCATCGAAGCCGTAGACACCACGCAGCAGTGCCGCCGAGGACCCGAACGACTGAATTCCGTCCGGCAATGGCCCGTGCTGGCCCCCTGCCTCGATCGCCGGGATCCAGCGCCGAAGCGCCTCCGGCTCGTCCGAGTGGGCGGCCGCCCACGCCGCGCAGTGGGCGGCCAGCGGGTTGGCGGCGATCTGCTCGTCCGGCAGCGAGCGCATCCACCCCAGAACCGTCCCGGCCTTCCCGGCGCTCACGTATGAGTGCCAGTTGTTCGCGATGAGGTCAACGGCCCGCGGCACGTCACCAGCGGCCAGCGCGTGATCGATCGCTTCTCCCGCCAACCCCCCCGCTTGATACCAGGCACTGGCCCGCTCATGCAGGGTGAGCACCAGGTCTGGCTCGGTCCTGGCCAGCCGGCTACGGAGCATCTGCGCGAAGAGCTTGTGATAGCGGAACCAGCGGCGAGTCTCGTCGAGCGATACGACGAAGAGATTCTCCCGCTCGAGGATGTCGATGAACGCCGCTGCGTTGCCTGTCCCGGCCACCGCATCGCACAGCGGCGCGCAGAACCGGTCGAGGATAGCGGTCCGCGTGAGGAACTGCCTGATCTCAGCGGGCTGCCGGCTGAGAACTTCCTCGACGAGGAAATCAGCGACGAACCGGTTTTCGCCGGTGAACTGGCGGATGAAGTCCCCCGGCGAGGAATGACCGCGAAGGGCCGTGGCCGCGAGATAAACTCCCGTCGGCCATCCCTCGGTACGTCTGACCAGATCGGCTAGGTCGGGGGCGGTGAGCTCGACGGCGGAAACGGTACGTACGAGCCCGGTCGCCTCCTGGCGAGTGAAGCGCAGGTCGCGCGCCCGGACCTCGGTCATCTCGCCAAGGGTCCTCAGCCGGGCCAGCGGCAACGGCGGCCTGGTTCGCGTGACAAGCACGATCTTCAGGGTCGGCGGCAGGTGACGCAGCAGCGCGGCGACCTGCTCATGGCAGCGACGGTCCTTGATCACGTGATAGTCGTCGAGCACGAGGACGCCCCGTACCGGCATGCCCATCAACTTGTTGACCAGCATCGGGATGACCGTTCCCGGGATGTCCGGTTTGCGGGCCGCAAGAACGCCCAGGATATCCTCGGTGCCGAGCTCCGGGCAGGCCTGCTGGAGCGCCGACACGACATGCCGCCACAGCCTGCCGGGGTCGTCGTCGCCACGGTCGAGCGACAGCCAGGCGACTGGGCGGCCTTCGGCCGCTGTCGATCGCCACTGCGTCAGGAGCGTCGTCTTGCCGTAGCCCGCGGGCGCGTTAACCAGGACCAGTTTGGCCGAAGCGGTGTCCGTGAGTTCCCTGAGCAGCCTTGGCCGGTTCACCCACTCCTTGCGCCAGCCAGGACCACGCAGCTTCGTGTCGATGGGCACGTGGATCACGGGGTACGCCGGGAACGGGCTGGGGACCGTACGCACCATGCGTTTCGGCCGAACCTCCTGACCGCTCGCGTAGCGTCGCACCCTTCCCATCCTCGGCACGGGGCGCCTGGATAGGGCAGGGACGAAAGTCCTTCAGAATGGGAACATTGGTCCGCTAGCGCTCCATTTACCCGGGGTGGGCCTCGGCCGCGTTCGGCAGGTGGAGTCCGACCACCGCTCCGCCGCCCGGCTTGTTGCGGGCAGCGGCCACGCCGCCGTGCGCGGCCGCGACGGCCTGGACGATGGCCAGTCCCAGGCCTGCGCCCCCGTCGCCGCGGGAGCGGCCAGAATCAGGCCGCCGGAAGCGCTCGAACGCGTGCGGCAGGAATTCGGCCGGGAAACCGGGCCCGTCGTCGCATACCTCGAGGTCAAGATCGGTGCCGCTGGCCCTAGCCGCGAGCACGATGACCGACCCGCGGGGCGCGAAGCGCAGCGCGTTGCCCAGCAGGTTGTCGACCGCCTGGCCGATCCAGTCCGGGTCGATGCGGCCCCGCAAGTCGGCCGGGACGTCGACGCGGCAGGTCAGGCCCGCCTCGGCCAGCCGGGGCCGGGCGAGCTCGGCGCTGCGGGCAAGCAGCGGCCGCAGTTCGGTCTGCTCCAGCCAGAGACTGAGCCGGTCCTCGTCGCTGCGGGCGAGCAACAGCAGGTCGCTGGTGATCCGGGCCAGCCGGTCGGCTTCCGCCGCCGCGCTTCGCACCGCGGCGGCCAGTTCCTCGCGGCTGCGCCCGGGCCGGTCGGCGAGCTCGAGCTCGCCGCGGAGCACCGCGAGCGGCGTGCGCAGTTCGTGGCTGGCGTCCGCGACGAACGCCCGCTGCCGGCTCAGTGCCCGCTGAAGCCGGCCGAGCAGGTCGTTCATCGTAGTGGCCAGCGCGGCGATCTCGTCCCTGGTCGCCGGGACCTCGATGCTGGATTCCTCGGTGCTGGCTTTCAGGGGGCGCGCGGACAGCGCGGCGACCTGGCGCCTGAGCCGCTCCACCGGTGACAGGGCCGCGCGAGCCAGCCAGTAAGCGCCGGCGCAGGCGATGACGACGAAGATGGCCCCGGCTGCGGCGAGCTCCCGTTCGGCCTGACTCATGGTCGATTCGAAGGACTCGAGTGAGACCCCGGCCACCGCGGTCCAGCCGGGGCGGCCCGCCAGCGGCGCGGCGGTGATCCGCGTATTCTCATCGTCGATCGTCCGGTTCAGCGCGATCTGGCCGTGCCGGGCCTGGGCGAGCTCCGCCGCGGTCAGCAGCGGGACGGTCCCCGTGTCCGGGCTCGCGCCGCGCACGCGGCCCGCGGCGTCGATGACCTGGACCTGGTATTCACTGGGCCCAGGGACGCCCGCCGAGGCCGCCGGACCGGACTGGCCGCCCGCAGTCAGATACCGCCCGGCCTGGCCGAGCTGGACGGCGAGCTGGGAATCGATCGTGCCCAGCTGGGCGGACGAGAGGCCGCTGATGAACAGCCAGCCGCCCAGGGCGAAGATCGCCGCGGCCGCTACCGCGAACGCGACCGCGAGACGCAGCCGGATCGGCATGGCCCTATCCGGCCGGGACGGTCCGGAGGCGGTAACCCATGCCCCTGACCGTCTCGATATCGTGCCGCCCGAACGGCGCGTCGATCTTCCGCCGCAGGTAGTTGACATACTGGTCGACGACGTTGGACCCGCCGTCATAAGCGAAATCCCACACCGCGTCGATGATCTGCGAGCGGGACAGCACCGCGCCCGGATGCCGGAGGAACAGCTCGAGCAGGGAGAACTCCTTCGGAGACAGCGCAAGCTCGGTCTGGCCGCGCCAGGCCCGCTTGGCCGCCGGGTCCAGCTTCAGGTCCCCCTCGGCCAGGATGACCGGCCGGATACGGTCGTCGCGGCGGGCCAGCGCCCGGAGCCGGGCCGCGAGTTCGAGCAGGCTGAACGGCTTGACCAGGTAGTCGTCCGCGCCGGCGTCCAGCCCGCGCACCCGGTCCCCCACGCTGTCCCTGGCCGTCAGCATCAGCACCGGCACCCAGGTCCCCGCCTCCCGCAGCCGTCGGCACAGTTGCACCCCGTCGAAGCCAGGCAGCATGACGTCGAGGACGATCGCCCCGTAGCCGTTTTCTGTCGCCATCCACAGTCCCTCCGGGCCGTCGGCGGCCACGTCCACCGCATGGCCTTCCTCCTCCAGCGCCCGTTTGAGCAGTACGGCCATCCGGATCTCGTCCTCCACCACGAGCACCCGCATGCCTGAACAGTACGGAGCGCCAGATGAGAAATCGATGAGAGCCGCCCACGGCGCGACCACGGAGCGTCCCAGCTCAGATGTGAGACCTCACATCGTTCTCTCACGGACGGCTCACCAGCGCTGACGCACCCTGGGTGGACAAGCTCACGTCGTCCACGCAGGAGCAGTCAGATGGATCAGCAACTCCAGGACCCCCCGGCGGCCCGGGCCCGGGCTCGCGGCCTGCGGCAGGTACGCCGCTGGTCGAACGGGACGGCCGCCGCGCTTATCGCGGCGACCGTCGTGACGACCGGGTATTTCGCCCGGGCCAGCCACTCGGCGGCCGTTGCGGCATCGGCGGCATCGGCGGCCGGGGTGGCCGGCGGCCAGCCGGGAACGGCGGCGAGCACGCACCAGCCGTGTGTCTCCGTCCCGGTCGCCACGTCGGGTGGTTCCGGCGTCACGAGCCAGACCGTGATCCGGTCATGCGGACCGGGCACGGGCACCAGCGTCCCCGTTGTGATCACCACGGGACGGACGCACGAAGGAGGCGATTCCTGATGGCGTTCTCGGTCCGGTACACCGCGGACATACCCCGGCTGACCAGCCCTGCACCCGGCGTGCCCGGCAGCGGCCCGGCCTGGGGGGATTGGGTCCGTGTCGACGCCGAGGGCATGGCCATCGCCGAACGGGCGGCGCTGGGCACCACCGCGCGGGTCGCGGCCTGGCCGCCGGAGGACCTGGACCTGGCGCTGGCCGCCGTCGACGCCGAACTGGAGCGGCTCGACCGGCAGGCCAGCAGGTTCCGCGACGACTCCGAACTCTCCCGGATTCACCGTGAGCCGGCCCCGGTCCATCAGCTGAGCCGGGGCCTGGCCGAGGCGATCAGCGTCGCGCTGGCCGCGGCCCGGTGGACCGGCGGCCTCGTGGACCCGACGGTGGGCGGCGCGCTCATCGCCCTGGGCTATGACCGCGACTTCGCAGCCATCGGTCCCGCCCTGGCCCTGCCCGGCGCGCCTGCTCCGGCGCCCGGCTGGCGGTCGGTGACGCTGGCGGGAACCGTGCTGGGCCTGCCCGCCGGGGTGCGCCTGGATCTCGGCGCGACGGCCAAGGGACTCGGCTCGGACCGGGCGGCCGCGGCCGCGTACCGGGCCCGCGGGCGCGGCGGTATTCTCGTCAGCCTGGGCGGCGACATCGCCGTCGCCGGCCAGCCGCCCGTCGGCGGCTGGCCGGTGGCCGTGGCCGACTCCTCCGAAGGCGCGCCAGGCCAGGTCGTTCGGCTGACGGGGGGCGCGCTGGCCACGTCGTCGGTGACCGGCCGACGGTGGCGGCGGAACGGGCGGGCGGTGCACCACATCGTCGACCCCCGGACCGGGTGGCCGGCGGCCGGCCCGTGGCGGACGGTGAGCGTTGCCGCGTCAAGCTGCGCGCAGGCCAACGCCGCCAGCACCGCGGCGATCGTGGCCGGGCACGACGCGGAAGCGTGGCTGGCCGGGACCGGGCTGCCGTCCCGGCTGGTGGCCCACGACGGCGCAGTGCGGCTTCTGGGCGGCTGGCCAGTGGGCCGCCGTGACTAGCGCCGCCGTGACTGGCGCCGTCGCCGCGGGCACGGGGGCGCAGGGGCTGTGGTTCGTCTCGCGGGGCAGCGGGCTCGTGCTGCTGGTCCTGCTGACCGCGGTCATGGTCGCCGGGATCGCGACCCGGGTGGGCTGGGCGCCCCGGCACTCGCCCCGCTTCGTCCTGGCCGAACTGCACCGCACGCTGTCCCTGTTCACGGTGGCGCTCCTCGGCCTGCACGTCGTCACGGCCATCCTCGACCCGTACGTGACGATCGGGTGGGCGGCCACGGCGATCCCGTTCCTGTCGCCCTATCACCGGCTCGCCATCGGCCTGGGCACGCTGGCCGTCGACCTCGGGGCGGCGGTCCTGCTGACCAGCGCGCTGCGGTCCCGGCTGGGCTTCCGCTCGTGGCGGGCGGTCCACTGGCTGGCGTATCTCGCCTGGCCGGCGGCGTTCGTCCACGCCCTGAGGGCATAAACCGTGTCACGACTGCTGCCGGGCGACTATGCCGATCGCACCCTGGCCCGGCACCTGGCCCGGCACGGGAACCGGCCGTCGTGCGCAGGCACGCGGCGGCGTGACGAGCTCATCGCCGAGGTCGAGCGCGCCGGACTGACCGGCCGCGGCGGGGCCGGCTTCCCCACGGCGGTCAAGCTGCGCGCTCTCGCCGCGGCCTGGCCCGTCCCGATGGTCATCGCCAACGGGGTGGAGGGCGAGCCCGCCAGCGACAAGGACAAGGTCCTGCTCGCGGTGGCGCCGCACCTGGTGCTGGACGGCGCGGTCGGCGCGGCCGAACTGACCGGTGCCCGCGAGGTCGTGATGGTAGTGCACCATGCCGTCCGGGAGATCGTCGACCACGCGGTTGCCGAGCGGCGGACGGCCGGGACCGATCCCGTCCCGGTGCGGGTGATGACGGCCGCCGACACGTTCATTGCCGGGGAGGCGAGCGCGGTCGTCCACTGGGTGGAGCGCGGGGTGGCCGCGCCCACCGGGCGGCCACCGCGGCTTGGCCCCAGGCCGGCCCTGGTGCAGAACGTGGAGACCCTGGCCCACCTCGCGCTGATCCGGCGACACGGCGCGGTCTGGTTCCGTTCGGCCGGCTCGCCCGGAGAACCCGGCTCCATGCTCATCACCATGGCCGGTGCGGTGCGCCGCCCCGGGGTCTATGAGATCGAGACCGGCACGCCGGTCGGCGGGCTGATCGAGCTCGCCGGAGGAGCCGCCGCGCCGCTCGGCGCACTGCTGATCGGCGGGTACTTCGGCACCTGGGCCGAAGCCGCTGCCGCGCTGCCGCTGCCGTTCTCGTCGGCCGGGCTGGCACCGGTCGGCGCAAGACCCGGGGCCGGGGTGATCGCCGTGCTGCCGCGCACCGCCTGCGGGCTGGCCGAAACCGCCCGGATCACCCGCTACCTGGCCCGGTCGTCGGCGGGCCAGTGCGGGCCGTGCGTCTTCGGGCTGGACGCGATCGCCGCCCAGCTCGAGCGACTGGCCGGCGACGGCGCCTGTGACCTGACCCTGGTGCACCGCTGGCTGGGACAGGTCCGGGGGGCGTGCCGGCATCCGGACGGGACGGCGCTCATGGTGGCCAGCGCGCTGCGCGTCTTCGGCGCCGAAGCTGACCTGCATGCCCGCGGATGGTGCAGCGAGGCCCGGCCATGACCGCGCCGGTCCGGCTGGCGGTGGACCTGATCGCCTGTGACGGACGCGGCCTGTGCGCCGAACTGCTGCCGGAGCTGATCACCCTTGACGACTGGGGCTATCCCCTGCTCTCCGGCAGGACGGTCCCGGCCGCGCTGCGCGGGGAGGCGTCGGCTGCCGTCCAGCTGTGCCCCCGGCTCGCGCTGCGGCTGGAAGCAGGTGCGGGCGCGGCGGGAAGCAGGGTACGTCCGGGCGCAGGTAGCACCAGCCAGGCGAGGTAGGGCTTCATGATGTTGTCACCGTTGAACCGCATTCTGGTCATGTGAATACATGGGCGGCCTCTGCCGCCAAACCGATGCCGACCGCAGCCGGCGCTCCGAAGCGCCAGAAGGGCCGGGCGGCGCCGCAGGGCCGCCGGTCCCCCGCGCCCCGTCCGGCCCTGGCGGGCGCGGCCCTGGTCGTGGCCGGCATCGGGCTGGGGGCGACCACCGCGCTGACCATCACGGCGGAGAGCGTCGGTCAGCTGACCGCCACCGGCGGCCTGGCCACTTTCGTCGGCAACCTCACCGGCATGGTGGGGACCTACCTGGCCCTGCTGATGGTGCTGCTGGTGAGCCGCATCCCGCTCGTCGAGCAGGTCGTCGGGCAAGATGGCCTGCTGCGCTGGCATCGGCGGCTCGCTCCCTGGCCGATCAGCCTGCTGCTCGCGCACGCGTTGCTGCTGGTCGCCGGTTACGCGCAGGCCGCCAGGTCCGGCCCGTGGCATGAGGTGAACACGCTTCTGTTCTCCTACCCCGATGTCCTCATCGCCACCATCGGGCTGGGCCTGATATGCCTGGCCGGCGTGGTGTCGATCCGGGCCATCAGGCAGCGGGTGCGGCGGGAGGTCTGGTGGGCGGTGCACCTGGGCATGTACCTGGCGCTGGCGATCTCCTTCGCGCACGTCATCGTGCTCGGCCCGTCGTTCGTCGGCCATCCGCTCACGCAGCTGGTGTGGTCCGTGGCGTGGGCGGCCACGGCCGGCGTCGTGCTGGCCTACCGGGTGGGCCTGCCCGTGCTCCGCAGCTTCCGGTACCGCCTGCGGGTCGCCGAGGTGCGGCCGGAAGGGCCCGGGGTGGTGTCGGTGATCTGCCGGGGTCAGCATCTCGACCGCCTCGCGGTGTCCGGCGGGCAGTTCTTCTTCTGGCGCTTCCTGACCCGGGGCATGTGGTGGCAGGCGCACCCCTATTCGCTGTCCGCGCTGCCGCAGCCGCCCTTCGTCCGGCTGACCGTCAAGGGCGTCGGCGACCACTCCGCCGCACTGGCCCGGCTGCGGCCGGGTACCCGGGTCGCCATCGAAGGACCCTACGGGATCTTCACCCGGCATTCCCAGCGACGCTCCCGGGTACTGCTGATCGCCGCCGGCATCGGCGTGACCGCCGTCCGGGCGCTGCTCGAGGACCTGCCGCGCAGCGCGCGGCCGGTGGTCCTGCTGCGGGCCACGCAGCGTGCGGACCTGGTGCTCGGCACCGAGATCGCCGACCTGGTCAAGCGCCGCGGCGGCCAGCTGCACGAGCTGACCGGCAACCGGATGGCGGCGGTCATCGACCAGTACTCGCTGCGCCGCACCGTCCCCGACCTGAAGGAGCGCGACCTGTACGTATGCGGCCCGGAGGCGTTCGTGACCGGCGTCGTGGAGGTCGCGCGGTCGCTCGGCCTGCCCGATGAAGCCATCCACCACGAGGCCTTCGCCCTCTGACTGGTGTGAGGAGTCTGGTGTGAGGAGTCTGACGTGAGGGGTAAGGCCATGAAGCGGGCGCCGCTTCTGCTCTTCGCCGGGACCGCCGCCGGCTTCATCAGCGTCCTCGGCTTCCATCTCCGCCAGGCGCCGCCGACTGTGGCAGGCGCCAGTCCGTCTGGCGGTGCGTCCGCCGCTAGCCCGTCGAAGGCGGGCCTGACACCGGCCGGCCCGGTAGCGGGCCGCAGCGCTCTGGGCCCGGAGGAGCAGTACGGCTACGGCGTCCTCGACGTCGAGGTCACGGAGAGCGGAACGCGCATCACCGATGTCTCGGTTCCTCTGCTGCAGACCGCCGAACCGACCTCCCAGCAGATCAGCGAGCAGGCCATCGCCATGCTGCGCGCCGAGGTGCTGTCGGCCCAGAGCGCCCGCGTCGACGCCATCTCCGGTGCCACCTACACCAGCGCGGCCTACCTCTCCTCGTTGCAGGCGGCTATCGACAAGCTGCACGCCAGATGAGGGGAAAACCCGGCCAATACAGGACCATAGCCGTAACACTGGAATTAAGCGTCAGCGCGCCCCATAGTGCCCCACACGCCCCCTCTGCCAGGCAGAATGCTTCACGTTTCCTTCATAAATGTATTGCTTCATGTTGTCGTCATAAGCGGAACATACTGTTTTTCAGGAATGCAAACCGCCAAACTCGACCGAAGCGAAGGAAAAAATGTTGACACTGGAACGGAAGTGGGACAGGCGTGTTCAGCAATGGCATTCCCACGTCACGTCGGCCGTGGCGTTCAAGCAGTTGCTCGAGGACATGCTGAAGATCGCCGCGCCGCGGCTGGCTGACGCCTGTGTCGACCTGGGCGCCGGCACCGGCTTCGTGACGATGGCCCTGGCCCCGCTGACCTCCTCCGTCCTGGCGGTCGACATCTCCGGTGCGATGGCCGCTGCGCTGGCCGATCGCGCCCGACAGGACGGCCTGGGCAACGTGTCGACGCAGGTCGGTGACCTCACGACGTTCGACCTCCGGCCGTCAAGCACCGACCTCGTGGTCTCCAGCTACGCGCTGCATCACCTGGTCGACGCCGACAAGCGGGCCCTGGTCGCCCGGTCCGCGCAGTGGCTGCGCCCCGGCGGCCGCCTGGTCATCGGGGACATGATGTTCGGCCGCGGCGCGAGCCGGCGGGACCGCGACATCCTGCGCCAGAAGATCGTGTCCCTGGCCGCCAAGGGGCCGGGCGGCCTGTGGCGGATCGCCAAGAACCTGGTGCGCTACGGCCTCGGCGTCGGCCAGGAGCACCCGGCCACGCCGGAGTTCTGGCAGGCGGCCCTGCGGGACGCGGGATTCACCGATGTGACTTTCCACCCGGTCGTGGCCGAGGCAGGCATCGTCTCCGGCGTCCGTCCTCGGGACTTACCGGTGATAGCGGCCCGCGCCGAACCCGTGCCACCAGGCCTAGCTCACTGATGCAAGCCTCGACCCGTCCGTCCGGCAAATCAAGATCATTATCCCGAACGGGCCGTGGTTCCTGCCCCGGCGACAGCGATAGCGCATGCCTTCCTTGTCGCTTTCCCGCGAACACCACACGCCCCTCATGGGCACATTTAAACCATAGCCAACTTTTTCCGGTAGCGGCCTCGGATTAGGCGTTTCTTCCCGGAAAATGTCGTAGTCATCCGTTAGAATCGAACTGAAAACCTAGAGAAATGCCCGGTCGGTTTTCTCGCCAGGCCGGGAAGAAGGAGAACCACCAGGACCAGCCGCGACACCGGCCTGCACGCATCCTCCGAGGGAGGTGAAGACCCAGATGGGTACCGCCCCGGCCTCCGCCAGCGAGGCGATGGAGATGGTGCACGCCGGGCTGGGCTACCTGGCCGTCGCGGACGCCACCGCGATGGCAGCTGAGACGCAGGCCTGGTGCCTGCGGATGCTGGAGCGGGCCCACGCGATGGGCACCGCGGCGCGGACCTCGGTCCTGGCGGCGTTCACCGCCGGGCAGGGCTATTCGGCGGATGCGGATTACAGCCCGCGGGCGTGGCTGGTCAACCGGACCCGCATCACCAAGGGCGCCGCGGTGGCCTACACCGCGTGGGTCCGCCGCGCCGCGGCGCATCCGGAGGTCGCGGCCGTGCTGGCGGCCGGGGAGATGTCGGAGTCCTACGCGCGGACGATCTGCACCTGGACCGACAAGCTGCCGGAGGACTGCCGGGAAGACGCGGACGAGATCTTGCTGACCGCCGCGGGGACGGGGATGGGCCTGCGGGATCTGGCCGGGCTGGCCGCCGAGATCTACGCCCGGTCGCGGCCCGGTAAGCCGGACGAGGACCGGGACGAGGCGTTCGAGGACCGGTCGGTGCGGCTGGAGACGACGTTCGGCGGCGCGGGGGTGCTGCATGGGGACCTGACGCCGGAGTGTGCCGCGGTGGTGGGGGCGGTGCTGGATGCGCTGTCGGCTCCGGCCGGGGCGGAGGACACCCGCAGCCAGGCGCAGCGGTTCCATGATGGGCTGCAGGAGGCGATGCGGCGGCTCGTCGCGGCCGGGCTGCTGCCGGAGCGGGCCGGGCAGCCGGTCAAGGCGTGGGTGCATATCTCGCTGGCGGACCTGATGATGCTGGACGGGAGCTCGGCGCTGCTGGAGGAGTGGACGGCCCGG
>Ga0187807_1000147_pt1 | contig 19809 bp, 15 predicted proteins | sample NC_wetland_sal_i_4_FD_132432 | JGI IMG/M metagenome (GOLD analysis project Ga0187807, IMG submission 132432) | Wetland sediment microbial communities from Neuse River Estuary, North Carolina, USA - ASW_2 | ecosystem: Environmental > Aquatic > Freshwater > Wetlands > Sediment | place: USA: North...
CAGCGGAACTCGTGAGAGGAGCTACCCTCCGTTAGGGATGGCTCTGATTCTCTGCATTTCGCCTGGACGTACCTGCACCGCGGGGCGAACTTGCACCCCGGCGGCGGTGCCGTCAGGTCCGGGGGCTGGCCTGGGATGTTGTACAGCCGCTTGATCCCGACCGACTCGTCCGCGGCCTTTTCCGGGAGCGCCTCGAACAGAGCCTCGGTGTAGGGGTGGCGCGGGTTGGAGAACAGCCGCTCGGTGGTCGTGGTCTCCACGATCCGGCCCGCGTACATAACCGCGACGCGGTCCGCGCGGCCGGCGATCACGCCGAGGTCGTGGGTGACCAGGATGACCGACATCTTCAGGCGGAGCCGCAGGTCGTCGATCAGCTCCAGGATCTGCTTCTGGATGGTCACGTCGAGCGCAGTCGTCGGCTCGTCGGCGATCAGCAGCTTCGGCTCGCAGGCCAGCGCCATCGCGATCATGACGCGCTGGCGCATGCCGCCGGACAGCTGGTGCGGGTAGTTGCTGACCCGCTCGGCGGGCCTGGGCATACCGACCAGGCCGAGCACCTCGACGGCCCGGGCCAGCGCCTCCTTCTTAGAAGCACCCCGGTGCAGCCGGACGGATTCGGCGATCTGGTCACCGATCGTCCAGGTCGGGTTCAGCGACGTCAGCGGGTCCTGGAAGATCATCCCGATCAGGTTGCCGCGGACCTGGTCCATCTTCTCCTCGGACAGCGCGGCGACGTCGGTGCCGTCGACGAGGATCTGCCCGCCGGTGATGTGCCCGCCGCTGGGCAGCAGCCGCATGATCGACAGCGCCGTCATCGTCTTGCCGCTGCCGGACTCGCCGACGATGCCGAGGCACTCGCCGGGATTGACGGTCAGCGAAACGCCGTCGATGGCGTGCACGGTGGCCCTGCGCAGCCGGATTTCGGTGTGCAGGTCCTTGATGTCGAGAAGCGGGGCCATGTGGTCCTTTCAGCGCCGTCGCCGGCGGATCAGCGCCGCTGCAGGCGGACTTCGAACGCGTCCCGCAGTGCGTCGCCGATGAAGTTGATGGCGATGACGACGAGGATGATCGCGATGCCGGCCGGGAAGATCTGCCACCAGTAGCCGTCGTAGACGGCGTTGATGCCCTGGTTGAGCATGCCGCCCCAGTCGGTCTGCGGCGGCCGGATGCCAAGGCCCAGGTAGGACAGCGCGACGACGAGCAGGATCGCGTCGGCGACCTGGAAGGTGGCGTTCACGATGATGGTGCCGATCGCGTTCGGCGCGATGTGCCGGAAGACCGCGCGCGCCGAGCCGCCGCCCATCACCCGCATCGCCTGCACGTAGTCGCGGACCCGCAGCGACAGCGCCTCGCCGCGGATCAGCCGGGACGTGGTCAGCCACGATGTCAGCGCGATCACCAGGATGATCTCGGCCTCGGTGGGCGGGAACATTGAGACCACGACGAGCGCGAGGAACAGCGTGGGGATGGCGAGCATCGCATCGACGAGCCGCATCATCACCGCGTCAGTGACGCCGCCGAAGTACCCGGAGATCGCGCCCCACAGCGTGCCGAGCGCGGTGGCGATGATCGCGGCGGCCAGGCCGACCTCGAGCGAGATCTGGCCGGCGACCATGAGTCGGCCGAGCACGTCGTAGCCGTTCTGGTCGGTGCCGAGCGGATGCCCGGGCCCCGGATGCAGGTTCTCGTTCGCCAGGTTCACGTGCACTTGGTCGGTGTGGTAGAAGTACGGGCCGACGAAGCAGAACAACGCGATCAGCACCAGGATCGTCACGCCGACGAGCGCGAGCTTGTTCTCCAGGAACACCTCGAGGCCGCGCATGAACATGCTGCGCGGTTTGGAGGCGGGCAGGGCTCCGGGGGCGTGTGCTTCCGGTGTGGCGGTCTGGCTGGTGGCGGTCATGAGCTGACGTACCTAACCCGCGGGTCGAGCACCGCGTAGGCGATGTCGGCGAGCAGCGATCCGACGACCGTGGCGATCGCGACGACGATGATGAAGCCGAGCATGACCGGATAGTCCTGCCGCTGCGCGGACTGGTAGAACAGGTAGCCCATGCCCGGGTAGTTGAAGACCGACTCGGTGATCAGCGCGCCGGCGATGATCGCCGGCAGCGACAGCCCGAGCAGGGTGGCGATCGGGATCAGCGAGTTGCGCAGCACGTGCCGCCACAGCACCCGCCGCTGCGAGGCGCCCTTGGCCCGCGCGGTGCGCACCCAGTCCTCGTTGAGGTTGTCCAGCACGGACGAGCGCATGTAGCGGCTGAACAGGGCGATCGTCACCAGCGCGAGGGTGATCACTGGCAGCGTCAGGTCCCGCCAGTCAGTCAGATCGCTCCAGACGCCGCCCTGCGGCGCCTCAGGCCCGAACCAGCCCAGCTTCACCGAGAAGACCAGGATCAGCACGGTGCCGACGAAGAACGTCGGCGCCGCGTAGAACAGGAACGACAGCGAGGTGAACGTGTAGTCGGCCGCCTTGTTCCGCCGCACCGCCTGCCACATGCCGATCGGCACCGCGACGATCAGCGCCAGCAGCGTGGAGATGCCGACCAGCGCGATCGTCTTGGGCAGCCGCTGCGCGAGCAGCGAGGCGACGCTCTGGTCCAGGGTCCAGGAGAACCCGAGGTTGCCCTGCAGCAGGTGGCCGAGCCACAGCAGGTACTGCTGGAACCAGGGCTTGTCGAAGCCGTACTCGGCGTTGAACTGCGCCAGCACGGCCGGGTTGCGGTAGCTGGCCGGCCCGAGCACCGCGATGGCGACGTTGCCGGGAATGGCGCGCAACAAGATGAACGTGATCGCGGTGACGATCAGCACCACGATCGCCGCCTGCAGGATCCGCCGGATCAGGAAGCCGAGCACCGTACGCCGCCAGCTCTAGATTGTCCCGAACGGAGCCTTGTTGCTGTGCGGGGGCACCGGGACTGCTGCCAGTGCCCGGCGCCCCCGCACGAACTGCATGTCATGAGACGAAGTACCAGGTTTCCGGGTTGAGGTTGAGTGTGGTGGACTGCGGGATCACGCCGCGCAGGGTGTTGGTGATTTCGGTCAGCTCGTACACGCCGTTCGGCTGCCAGATCACCGGTATCTGCTTGGCCAGGTAGTCCTGCCAGTTGTCCAGCGGCGTCACCGAGTTGGTGGTCAGCGTGGCGTTGATCATCGAGTCGTTCTGCGCGTTGGTGTAGCCGCCGGAGTTGGCGCCGGAGCCGGACAGGAACAGCGTCTCGCCCGACGGGTAGTAGTCAGGCACGAACGTCCAGCCGCCGCCCCAGTTGCCCATGTCCCAGGCGCACGAGGTGTGCGCGACCTGGCAGTTGGGCGCGGCCAGCGCGGTCACCTGGTTGAACGGCTTGGGCTCCAGGTTGAGCTTGATGCCGACCCCCGTGGCGTTGGACTGCAGCTGGATCATCTCCTGCTCGATCCAGGTGGTCCCGGTCGCGTACGGCAGGGTGAATGCCAGCGCCTGCCCCTGCTTGACGCCGGCGCCGCACTTGGCGGGGTCGGTGCAGGTCGTGGTGCCGTTCGGCACGACGTTCCAGCCGTGGCTGGTCAGCAGGCTCTTGGCCTCGGTCGGGTTGTACGGGAACGGGTCGCCCGCCTTGCCCTGCGAGGACAGGTAGGGGTTCGCCGGGTAGGTGCCGACCGGTCCGACCGTGTACTTGCCGTACCCGTGCAGCGGGCCCTGGATGACCGCCGCCTGGTTCATCAGCAGCTGCAGCGCCTCACGGAAGTACAGCTGCTTGATGATCGGGCCGTTGCCGGTGGTGGACTGGAAGTTCACCGGGAAGTAGTTGATCGACCAGGAGTACAGCGGGTCGAGGGTGTACCCGTTGACCGGGTTGGTCCCGACGGTCGCGTTGGCCGGCTTGGTCGGCGCGTCCGTGGTCGGCAGGTAGCCGACGTCGATCTTCTGGCTGCCGCCGGCCGCGCCCGCCTGTAGCACGTTGTACTCGGCGTTCTCCGTGGTGAACGGCACTTCCTCGAACTTGGCCAGGGTCGGCTTCGGGCTGCCAGAGTAGGACGGGTTGGGCACGAACGTGGAGTTGCCGTCGGAGTTGAAGCTCGTTAGCTTCCACGGGCCGTCGACGATCGACCAGATGGGCGAGGACGCCCAGCCGGACATGTCCTTGGACTGGCTGTCCAGGTAGCTGTACACCGCCGCGCAGTCGCTGACCGTCGTGGTGCAGTGGCTCGGCCCGGACGCGGTCTTGTCCCAGGCCGTCGGCATCGGCGTGATCTGGCTCAGCTCGTTGTAGGTGAACCACTGCGGGTTGTACGCCTTGTTCATCGTCATCTGGACTTCGGTCGCGTTGACCGCCCGGACGTTGCTGACGTTGCTCGGGAAGCCGCCCGGCACGTACGCGCCCCAGTCGGTGGTGGCGACCGCCTGCATCATGTGGATCCAGAACACGACGTTGTTGGCGGACACGGTCTCGCCGTCAGACCACTTCCAGCCCTTGAGGTGGATGGTGACCTGGTTGCCGTTGTACAGCGGCGCCTCGGCCAGGCTCCAGTTGACGTTCAGCGTCGGGCTCGAGCCGTTGCCGAACCAGTAGAGCGGCCGGTACATCAGGTACTGGAAGTACTCGGCGTTGACGACGCTGAAGTATGTGCTCGAGTCGAACGGGAAGATGTAGTTCGGCGTGGTCGAGGGCGGCAGCGCGTAGGTCGCCGTGCCGCCCTTCTGCGGCGTGCCCCCGGTAGCGGATGCGCCGCCGCTGGGGGTGCTGCTGCCGCTGCTGCAGGCCGCCGCTACTACCGCCAGGGCCGCCGCGCCCGCGAGGATCGCTAGCAGGCGGGTCTTGCTGCGCCTAGATGGGAAGGCTCCCATTGTGAGCAGCTCCTAACTCTTAGTAGTCAGCCGGGCCGGGCGTACGGGGGCGCCGCCAAGCGAGCTGAGCTCCGATATGTTCCTTTTTTTATCAACAAGTTCCAAGTGGCGTTCCACCGGCCCCCTTGTTGTCGTGCTGTATCTCGTTCGCGAGCTGTCCCACGCTGCGTGCACATGCCACGCCGGGCGCCGGGCCGCACCGTTTCCCGGAGCCCGGCGCGCAACCCCCGATCGGGCAGGCTCTCAGTCGCGGGATCGCTACGTTGCCCAGGTAAACCTGGGTTCGACACCCCGAACGCAACGTTCCCCGTCACTCGCACTATAAGCAGCTTGACGCCCGGTCATCAAGCTAGGGCTAACGGAAAGTAACGTTACTGTAGCGCCTATGACTCACGCGCTACCCTGGGCGTGATCCGTTAGACCAACAAGATGCGACAAGCATTGATAAGTCGGTCTGTTCCAGGGCTGTCTGCATTGGCCGGAATTTTACCTGGGTCTCGGCGAGCTCGGCGGCCGGGTCGGAGCCCGCCACGATGCCGCACCCGGCGAACAGCCGCGCCCGGTTTCCGTCGAGCTGCGCGCAGCGCAGCGCGATGCCCCACTCGCCGTTGCCCGCGGCGTCCATCCAGCCGACCGGGCCCGCGTAGCGTTCCCTGTCCATGTTCTCGAGTTCCCTGATCAGCTCGACCGCGGCGTCGGTCGGGGTGCCGCCCACCGCGGCGGTTGGGTGCAGCGCCGCGGCCAGGGACAGCGCGGAGCGGTTCGCGTTGAGCGTGCCGCGCACCCGGGTGCCGAGGTGCTGGACGTTCGCCAGTTTGATCAATTCGGGCTCTGCGGAGACAGCCAGGACCTCGCACAGCGGTTCCAGCGCCTCCTTGAGGGAGGCGGCGGCGTAGCGGTGCTCCTCGTTTTCCTTGACGGACCCTCGCAGTTCGTCCGCCAGCAGCGCGTCCTCGGCGGCAGTGGCGCCGCGCGGCTTGGTGCCGGCCAGCACCAGCGAGCTCACCTCGCGGCCGTCCCTGCGGATCAGCAGTTCGGGGGTGGCGCCGACCAGCCCGGCGCAGGCGAACGTGAAGCAGTCGGGATACCGAACGGCCAGCCTTCGCAGGAGGACCCGCGCGTCGATTGGGCCGTCGGCGTACGCGAACAGGTCCCGTGCCAGGACCACCTTGCGCAGATCACCGTGGTGGATCCGGTCCACGGCGGCCGCGACCGCCTGCTCCCACGCGGGCGCGGTCAGCGACCCGTCGTGCCATTTCACCCCCGGGGGGTCGACCCCCCCGGTGCCCCCCCCGCGCAAGGGGACTACCCGTCCCCCTGCAACCCCCTGGCCCCCCGCACCCCCCTGGTCGCCTTCGGGAGTGATCGTGGTCAGCCAGGCCGCGCCGCTGCCGTCCCTGCCGAGCACCGCGCGCGGCACGACGAGGACGGATCCCTCGGAGCAGTCGTCGAACGTGAAGCTGCCGAACGCGACCAGCCCGGACCCCCGGCGGCCGGCCTCGTCACTGACCCGGGCGCCTTCGAAGACCTCGCGCAGCCATTTCTCGCCGGCGGTGAACCTGTCCTGCCCGGCTGGCAGCGTGACCCGGGCGGCCTCCCCCCATCCCGCCAGGCCCGTACCATGCCGTATCCAGGCGAGCGCGGCGGGGACCGGAAGCCGGCTGAGCAGATCGCCCGGATCGGGGACCAGCGTGCTGCGCACCACGAGGTGCTCGCCGCCATAGTCCCCGCCCGGCTGTCCGTCGGTGTCACGGTAGTTCCCGTACGGCTCTGCCATGAGAGGCAATTCTAATGGTCAGGCAAGGAAGGGCGGCCGCACGGGCACCCTATTATCGCTTTCTGTCACTTACTCATCAGGAGCGAGCATGCGGGCCATGGCCGGCAGCACGCCAGGAGCGACCCGGCAGTACACCCAGGTACCGCGCCGCTCAGAGATAATCAGGCCTGCCTCTCTTAGCTTCTTCAGGTGGTGGCTGACCGTGGGCTGGGACACGCCCACGTTCTGTATGTCACAAACGGAGGCTTCCCCGCTGTGATGCGCGGCGACTCGGGAGAAGAGCCGAAGCCGGACCGGGTCGGCCAGTGCCTTGAACATGCCGGCCATGCGCTCGGCCTCTGCGGCCGAAAGCTCCGCCGCTCCAAGCGGCGGGCAAGGAAAGTCAACCGCGGCTTCTCCGATGACTTCCGTCGGATTCGTCATAGGCACATACTCATGGGCAACAGCGACCCCTTGCTACCGAAGCGCCGATAACGTGACATCACGTATATCTAACCTTCCTTGTCCGCGGCCGTGTCCATTCGCCGCAGCATTCTTTTCAACGTCGTGCACATGCGGAATCCGCAATCCCATCGGGCTTCCGGGCACGGAATCCGCCTTCGGATGCGATCTCACGGCGGCTTCCGCTTGTTCGACTGCTTCGTAGAACATCGCGGTGCCATAAGTAGCAAGTTTCCCTATCCGCCCGGAATTGCTACCCGGTAGTAGCCGAAAAATGGTCACCGCCGGGTAACGGCGTAAAGCGCTCCGAAGACGCCGGCGAGCGCCGCCAAGTACCCGTCGCCCCAAGAGCCCCTGCCGTCCAAATAGCCACCCCGCCGCGCCAGACGCCGCGGCTGCAGGGTCCCCGGGCGTCCTCCCGCGCCGTCGCCGCTTTGACAGTCGAAATCCCATGGACATCTGGTGCCCCAGCAGTTGCCCGTGGCTGTCCTTGTCCCTCCTGCCACCCATGATCACGAAAACATGTTTTACGACGTAGAGAAATGGTCGCTATAGGCTATAAATACTTTCGTGATCATGACTTGTTGAACTCCTGGGACGGATGAGGTGGCGCGCGGTGGACCAGCCACCTCAGATGAGGGTGAGCTGCTCGTGCCCGGCCGCGCCCGCGCAGGCTTGCCCAGGTGCTCGCGCGGGTGAAGGCGGAATGGCTGCCGACGGCTCAGCAGGGGAACGGCTCGCGGGGGACTGGCTCCCGGCGGAACGGCGGGCCGGAGAACGGCCCGCCGCGGAGCGGAGCGCCCTGGCCTGGCGCGGGGTCCGGCGGCCTACGCCGTACTTTTCGGCGAGTTCACGCACCTGGCCGGCGATTCTCGCCTGGTAGCCCTTTGGCGCATAGGCGCCGCGCCGGTACAGCTCCGCGTAGCGGCCGGCGAGTTCGGGGTGTGCGGTATGCAGCCAGCCGAGGAACCACTCGCGGGTGCCTGGCCGCAGGTGCAGCACGATCGGAGTGACGTGGGTGGCTCCCGACTCGGCGATCTGCCGGACGGCCGCGTCGAGCTGGGCGGGGGAGTCGGACAGGAACGGCACGACTGGTCCCATCAGGACTCCGCAGCGCAGGCCGGCGTCGTTGAGCGCGGCGCAGGCCTCGATCCGCCGCTCCGGCGCGGGCGTGCCGGGCTCGATCGCGCGCCAAAGCGACTTGTCGACAAACGCGGCCGAGACGTTGAGCCCGACCTCGGTCACCTCCGCCGCTTCGAGCAGCAGGTCGAGGTCGCGCAGGATCAGCGTGCCCTTGGTCAGGATCGAGAACGGGTTGGCCGCGTCACTCAGCGCGCCGATGATCCCCCGCATGAGCTCGTACCTGCCTTCGGCCCGCTGGTAGCAGTCGACGTTCGTGCCCATCGCGATGTGCTCGCCCTGCCAGCTTGCCGAGGCGAGCTTCTTGCGCAGCAGTTCCGGCGCGTTGACCTTCACGACCACCTTGGAGTCGAAGTCCGCCCCCGCGTCCAGATCCAGGTAGGTGTGCGTGTTCCGCGCGAAGCAGTACGTGCACGCGTGCTGGCATCCCCGGTAGGGATTGATGGTCCAGCGGAAGGGCATCCGGGAGGCATCAGGGACGCGGCTGACGATCGACTTCGCCTGCACCTCGTAGAAGGTCATGCCGCGGAACCCCGGCGTGTCGAAGGTGCGCACGATGGCGCCGCGTTCGAACATGGGTACCTGGCGGCCGCCGTCCGGCGAGCTCGTGTCGCCGTCGGTGTCGAGTCGGAGGTTGTCCCACCGCATGCCAGCAAGCCTAGAACGACTATTCGATTATGGCAAACACGTGTTCGGCTCGAGGGGGGCCGCTGAGGTGCCTGTCACTCTATGATGTAGATTCAGGTACGTCGGGTAGTCGTGGCTGACGTGTTCCGAAAAGAGCTGGGCACAAAGTCAGAACGATTGGATAAACCTCCCTCCGTGGGGGATAGTAAGAGAGTTCCCACCGGCGCGCGGAACTCGGAGGTATGGCGCTATGTCGCTGTCTATGGACGAGCAGCGCATGCTCGCCGAGATCGAGCGACGGCTTTCGGCTGAAGACCCAAGGCTCGCCGCGAAGCTCTCCGCCTTCAGGCGCCCAGGGCCGGCCGGCCGGCTCAGGTCCCCGCGGGGCAGGATCATCGGCTCGCTGTTCACGGTGGCTTTGGTGGCCGTCATCTCGATGATGGTTTACGCGATGGTCCCCTTCCGCGTGCATGGTCTTAAATCGACGACGACCCCGCAGGCGTCCACCACCAGCGCGGCTGTGCAGAGCGGACCTGCCACGAGTTCCGTCCCGAATGCGAGCGCGCAGCCCAGGGCCGGCACCACCGCCGCCGTGCCGAAGATCACCGCGCCCAAGACCACCGTGGCGAAGACATCGGCCACGAGGGCATCGGGCCACCAGGGGACGACCAAGGCCAAGAGCACGGACGGCGCGAGGACGGCGGTCACCTCGCCAACCGCTAGATAGCTGCCCGGCAACCGGCCGACGCTGGAGTTACGAGTCGCGCCAGAGCTGGACGAGGTAGCGTTCCACGCCCTCGAGCTTGCGCTTCTCGCGCTGGAACTCGTCGCTGAGCGGGTCCTTGTGCTGGTTGAACAGGTCCTCGTACATCTGCACGACGGCCTCGCGGTAGCGCGCGTACACCCGCACCTCGTAGTTGCCCACCCCGCCGGACAGGCGCAGCCGCGACACCGCGGTCCCGGCCGATCCCATGTCGATGGATAGCTGGCCGCGCAGGTACAGCCGCGCCTTGCCCTCCTCGTCCCACGAGTCCGGCAGCAGCGGCTGGCCGTCCCATTCCTCGAGCACCAGCCGGACGTCGATGTCCTGCTGCAGGCTGCCCACCCACAGCTGCTCGCGGCTGGAAGACACCAGGACCCCGATCGGCGGCAGCGGCCCGCCCGGGGAATCCGGGTGCACCTCCGGGTCGTGAATTCGGAACATGCGGCGGTCGGGGAAAACGGGCATGACCAGTTGCAGAAGCCTGCGGCTCACGTATCCCCCCTCGGGCACGCTGCCACCTCACTAATCACGCATGTAACACGCTTGTCGCCGGCCAGCCCGGCACCACAAATAAAAATGTAGACCGAGACACCGAGGCGTGCAGCCCGAACGGGTACGGAGAATTGATTTGCTTACGGACCGTTTACCTATTGACTACAGCGCGCATCAATGTAATGTCATATACGGATATATCACTCGCCCACCCCCCTAGGCGGTGCGACATGCGTTCGATATCGGCTGCCCATCTTCAACTACAGAAAGTGCCCGAGCGGTCACCATCCGCAGCATTCGCACTGGCCGGAGCACCCGCGCTGCCGTCGGCGGCAGCGGCGGCACCGGGGGCGCCGACAGCCGCGGTGGGCAGCGGCCGGCGCGCCGTCGTGCTCGCGGTCTGCTGCAGCGCGCTGTTCATGGTCGGCCTGGACAATACGATCGTCAACGTCGGGCTGCCCGCCATCGGCAAGTCGCTGCACACCGCCGTGGCCGGCCTGCAGTGGACGGTCGCCGGGTACACGATCGTCCTGGCCAGCCTGCTGATGTTTTCCGGCGCCGCCGCGGACCGGATCGGCCGCCGCACGATTTTCCAGGTCGGCTTGTCGCTGTTCACGCTCGGCTCCTGGCTGTGCAGCCTCGCGCCGAACCTCAGCTGGCTCATCGCGTTCCGCCTGCTCCAGGGGGTCGGCGGGTCGATGCTGAACCCGGCGGCGCTCGGCATCATCACGAACACGTTCACCAGGCCGGCCGAGCGAGCCAAGGCCATCGGGGTGTGGGACGGGGTGTTCGGCTTGTCGATGGCGCTCGGGCCGGTGGCCGGCGGCATCCTCATCACCAGCGTTGGCTGGCGGGGAATCTTCTGGGCGAACATCCCCGTGGGCCTGGCGGCGATCGCGCTGACCGCGCTATTCGTGCCCGAGTCGCGCGCCGAGCGCGGCCGCCGCGCCGACCCGGTGGGCCAGGTCCTGGTGATCGTGATGCTCGGCTCGCTCGCCTACGCGATCATCCAGGGGCCGGGCTACGGCTGGTTCTCGCCGGACATCGCCGGCTTCTTCCTGCTGTCCCTGGTTGCGCTCGGCGTGCTGGCCCGCTACGAGCGGCGCCGCGCCGAACCGCTGATCGACTTCCGGCTGTTCCGCAGCGTCCCGTTCTCCGCCGCCAACCTGACCGCGGTCTGCGCGATCGCGGCTACCGCCGGCTTCCTGTTCCTGACCACGCTGTACCTGCAGGACGTGCGCGGCTTCTCACCGGTGCAGACCGGCCTGACGATCTTGCCGATGCCGGTCACGATGGCGCTGTGCGCCCCGCTCTCCGGCCGGATGCTCGCCAGCCGCGGCCCGCGCATCCCGCTCGTCCTCGCGGGCGCCGCGCTCACGCTGTCCAGCGCCGCGCTGTCCCAGCTGTCGGTCACGTCGGGCCCGGTGTTCCTCATCGTCACCTACGGCCTGTTCGGCGTCGGCGTCGGGATGGTGAGCTCGGCGATCACCAACGGTTTCATGTCCGGCCTGCCCAAGTCGCAGGCCGGCGTCGCGTCGGGGATGAACTCGGCGAGCCGCCAGCTCGGCACTTCGCTCGGCGTCGCCATCGTCGGCTCGGTGCTCGCCGCGTCGCTGCGCGGCTCCATGCACGCCGGCTTCCTCGACGCCGCGCACGCCGGCTGGTGGATCATGGCGGGCTGCGGCTACGCGGTGCTGCTGCTCGGGCTCATCTCGACGACAAGCTGGGCGAAGGCCACCATTGCCCGCGCCGTGGCGGAGTCCTAGCGCGACATGGCGACCGTGATAACAGCAAGAGGCGTCAGCTCGACAGTCACCCCGGATCCGTTCGGGATAAGCCTGGTTAGCCGCCGCACCCGCAGGAGCCGCCGCAGCAGCCCCCGCCACTCCCGCTGCCCCTAGCCGGCGTACGGCCGGACAGCCCCCCGACAGCCACCGTGGACAGCAGCTTGACGGTGTCGTCGTGCCCCTGCGGGCAGGTGCACGGCGCCGACGACTCGCTCATCGGCCGGTTCAGCTCGAACGTGTCGCCGCAGGCGCGGCAGCGGTACTCATAGCGTGGCACGAAAGCGATCTTACCTGGATGCGGCTTCTTTTGAGATATCCCGAACGGTCGCGGCTTGCTCATCATCGAAAATGAACTGCTTGCCGCGGAACCACGACACCAGTGCGCCGGCCAGCGACATGACGGCGGCGGCTGTGAACACGATCATCAGCCCGTGGTGGAACGGTCCGGAGATGAGGTTCGGGAAGAATTGCCTGCCGGTGAGCACCGCGACGTTGTGCGCGGGCAGCGTGTGCAGCAAGCCAGTCGGCGCGAGCAGGTTCCGCACTGGGTTGTAGCCGAGCATCGCGGCGAACACCGTCGAGACCGGCGGCAGGTGCGCGATCGTGGTGGCCTGAGCGAGCGGCACACCCTGCGCGGTCAGCCCGCTGGTCAGCGTGCGCGGCAGCGTGTTCGCCAGGCCCGCGACCATCAGCGAGAAGAAGATGCCGATGGATAGCGACATGCCCGAGTTCTGGAACGTCGACCGCATGCCGGACGCCGCGCCGCGGTGGTGGGCGGGGACGCTGGACATGATGGCGGAGGTGTTCGGCGAGGCGAACAGGCCGGAGCCGATCCCGTTGCCGAAGATGAGCAGCGCGAACACCCAGTACGGGAAGTCGATCGGCAGCAGCATCAGGCCGACGAAGCACGCGGCTGCGACGAGCAGGCCGGCGGTGGCGAAGGGGCGCGACCCGTATTTGTCCGACAGCGTGCCCGACAGCGGGCCGGCGATCAGGAACCCGCCGGTCAGCGGCAGCATGTAGATGCCCGCCCACAGCGGCGTGACGGTGAAGTCGTAGCCGTGCAGCGGCAGCCAGATCCCCGCCAGCCAGATGACCAGCATGAACTGCAACCCGCCACGCGCGATGGCGCCGAGCAGGCTGGCGATGTTGCCTGCCGCGAATGCGCGGATCCGGAACAGGCTCATCCGGAACATGGGGTCGGCGACCTTGCTCTCGACGATGCCGAAGGCGGCGAGCAGCGCGACGCCCGTGGCTAGGCCGCCGATCACCATCGGGCTGCCCCAGCCGGTGGCGGATGTGCCGTAGGGGCGGATGCCGTAGGTGATCGCGGTCAGCAGGATCCCGGCGCCGGCCGCGAACGTGACGTTGCCCGCCCAGTCGATCCGCGCCTTGCGCGTGCTGGCGATCTCGCGCAGGCTCTTGTACGCCCACACCGTGCCGAACACGCCGAACGGCACGTTGATCCAGAAGATCGACCGCCAGTCCCAGGCGGCGAGCAGGCCGCCGAGCAGCAGGCCGACGAACTGCCCGGAGATGCCGGCGATCTGGTTGATGCCCAGCGCCATGCCGCGCTGGTTGGCGGGGAACGCGTCGGTGAGGATCGCCGCGGAGTTGGCCATCAGCATCGCGCCGCCGAATGCCTGGACGACGCGCCACGCGATGAGCCAGAGCGCGCCGTTCGGCCCCTGCGCCGGGTCAAAGCTCAGCGCGACCGACGCCAGGGTGAAGACGACGAAACCGAGGTTGTAGATCTTCACCCGGCCGAAGATGTCACCGAGTCGCCCTAGCGTGACCACCAGCACCGACTGCACCAGCAGGTAACCCATGATCATCCACAGCAGGTACGAGACGTTGCCGGGGGTGAGCGGGTTCAGGTTGATGCCGCGGAAGATGGCCGGCATCGCGACGATGACGATCGAGGCGTCAATGGTCGCCATCGTCATCGCGAGCGTGGTGTTCGACAGGGCGACCCACTTGTACGCCCTGCCCCGCCCCTCGCCGCCGCCGGTAACCGTCTCGCCGCCGCCCGCCGCGTGCTCGCTGGTCGTTGTCGCCACGTCTCCCCAGCATAGCGGATAGTTGCTTAATGGCAACTATTATGTTCGCTAACGATACCGGGGGTGAGCGTAAGTCCGGCTTATCCCTTCTTGCCGGGCCCGACGGCGACCAGGATCTTGTTCACGCAGTCCTGGATCGCCGCCTGCCTGCCTGGCATGTCGTGGCTCGCGAAGTTGTTCAGGATGCTCAGCACCTGGTCCTGGCCCTTGAGGATCTCGAGCTGCTGCTTGGCCATCTCGTGCAGCGCGATGAGCGTGTCGTGGTCCGCGAGCGCCCGCCGGTCGCTCGCGGCCTGCGCCCGGTTGGCGCTGACCTGCAGCGAGATCATGATCGACAGCTGCGGCAGGTTCAGGATCGTGAGCAGCAGCGGCCACGGCGTCTTGTCGAACCCGACGATGTTGCCGAGGAAGAGCCACGCGACGATGCCGACGGTGATGACAATGAACACCCACATCGACCCGCAGAACCGGTTCACCCCGTCGGCGATCTTGTCGAGGATGCTGGTGCCGCGGACGTGGTCGGACAGGACCAGCTTGGGCTTGTGCTGCTCGGGGGCGGCGCGAATGTGTTCGGCGCGCTCGTGCAGGTCCTCCTTGGCGTGCGCGATCGCGCGCAGCGCGGCCGCGTCGCTGTGCGGCCGGGGAATAAAGTGCGGCGATTCCGGCGCGCTTGGCGCGCTTTGCGCGTCCGGGGCGGCAGTCGTCTGAGTCATGGCGATTCTCCAGGGGTTTGCGTATGTCGCGGCCGGGGCGCGCTTCCGGTGAAATTACTGTTTCTGGTTAATGCCGTTTGTGGTGAAAGTTGCTGTTTCCGGAAAAGTAGCGCACGCCGACGGCGAAACAACCCGCCACGGCCGAAATGTCTGCAGGAAATGCCGCTGCTAGCGGAATGAGGGGAGGAAGACCGACTTCGTGGTCAGGTAGGGGTCCATGCCTTCCGGACCGTACGCGCTGCCCTGGCCGCTGGCGCCGCGGCCGCCCCACGGCGAGCCGATGTCGGGCTCGTACAGGTTGACGCCGAACGTGCCCACCCGGGTCTGGCGGGCGATGTCGAGGCCGCGCTGCGGGTCGCCGGTCCACACCGTCGCCGCGAGCCCGAATCCGTCGTTGGCGAGCGCCACCGCCTCGGCCTCGTCCCGGTACCTGATCACCGTGGCGACCGGCCCGCAGATCTCCTCCTGCGCGATTGGCATCCCGGGGGTGACGTCGGCGAGCACGGTCGGCTCGTAGAAGTAGCCGCGGACCGGGGAGGCGGGCCGCCTGCCGCCGGATACCACCCGCGCGCCTGAGGTCACGCCCGCGCGGACCCGGGACTCCACGTCGGACCGGCGCCGGGATGAGGCCAGCGGGCCCATCGTGGTGTCCTCGGCGAGCGGGTCGCCGACCACCAGCGAGCCCGCCTGGGAGTTCATCGCGTCGACCGCGTCGTCGTAGAGCTGCTCGGGCACCAGCACCCGCGACATCGCGAAGCAGCTCTGCCCGGAGTTGCCGAAGCACAGCGAGCCAAGGCTCGTCATCGCCTTGCCGAGGTCGGCGTCGTCGAGGATGATCGCGGCGGACTGGCCGCCGAGCTCGAGGCTGGCCGGCTTGAGCTCGGCGCCGCAGATGGACGCGATCCAGCGGCCCTGCTTGGCGGGCCCGGAGAACGCCACCCGGTCCACGCCAGGGTGCCTGGCCAGCATGCCGGCCGTCTGGTGGGTCCCGGTGACCAGGTTGAACACGCCCGGCGGGAAGTCAGCCGCCTCGAAGGCCTCGGCCAGGATGTACGCCGACAGCGACGTCGCCGCGGCGGGCTTGAGCACGATCGTGCACCCGGCGGCGAGCGCCGGCGCGAGCTGGCTGAACGCCAGCATGATCGGGTAGTTCCAGCTGGTGATCACCGCGGCGACCCCGGCGGGCTCGCGGCGCACCACGGTGCGGCCGGTGAAGCTCACCGCGGTCCTGGTCTCCTCGGTGTCCATGCCGCGCGCGAGCTTGGCGTAGTAGCGCAGGATCGCGCAGGGTGCCGCCGCGTTGTGCTGCCGCGAGTAGCTGATCGGCATGCCCATCTCGGCGGTGACCAGCCGGGCGGTCTCTTCGGTGCGCGCCTCGAGGGCGGCGGCGAGCCGGTCAAGCGCGTCCGCGCGCTCTCCGGGGGAGCAGGTCGCCCAGTGGCCGTCGTCGAACGCCTTCCTGGCGGACCTGACGGCACGATCCACGTCAACGCCGACGGCTGCCGGAACGGCGCCGACGACCTCTTCCGAGGCTGGGTTGACGATGGTGATCACGTCTGGAGATGCAGACCCGACCAGGCGACCTCCCGCGTAGATGTCGCGGTACTCAAGCAACGCCTGCCCCTTTCGTAATGAAAGTGCTTGATCATTGTCGGGTGTGGAAACAGTATGTCAAGTCTCCGTAACATAACGATGTAACATAACGATCCCGCCGCGGAGCCTGGCAACAGTCTCCTGCAGCAACCTGATCTCCCGCAGCAGTTCCGCCTCACGCGTCCCTGCCAGCTCCGTGAGCCTCTGAACTTCCTGGTAGAGCGCGTCGAGAGCCCCGGCCGTGCCGCCCTTGATCGCGCCGCAGTGCGGGCAGCGCTCGCCGGGCATGCCCTCCGACACCTCTTCCGGCATGCCCTCCGACCTGACCGCCGACATGACCGCCATTCCAGGGTAAACCGTTAGAAATATTGTTGACACTGCCACGCGGACGCCGGCCCTGCATCGTGGTCAGCGCCAAACAGTGCTGCCTGGGGCTGTGCGCGGCCACAGTCGGCGCTACCCCAGTGACGTGAGGTCCATGTGAGGGGTTTCCGCTGGCCGACAACAGTGGTAAAGATCCCTGTTGTGGGCTCCCACAAACACACGGATGACACAACGTCGTATAGTGCAGTGATCATGCCGGATACCATCCCCGCCGGACACGAATCAGGCCGGCTCGCCACGCCGACTCCCCGGGAGAGTCCCAGGGACGTCGACAGGGAGAACGCTGTCCTGCGCGAGCTGGTGACCGTGTACCGGCACCTGTCGGGCCTGGCCATGCAGGACGCCGACCTGGCCGGCGTCGTCCAGCTCATCTCCGAGCGCGCCTCGGCGACCGTCGCGGTCGTCAGCCAGCTCATGGACGTGATGACCGCCGCCTCGCCCGGCCTTCCCCCCGAGAAGGCCGCCGCCCTGGTGCGGGACCACGTCGTCCACCCCAGGCTCGGCCAGGTGCTGCGCGCCTCCCGGCTGAGCCAGCGCGCGCTGCGGCTGCCGAACGTCGGCGGGGTCCCCGCGATCATCGTCGCGCCGATCCTGGTCGGCGACGAGGTGCCGTCGTACCTGATCACGCTCGATCCGGCCGAGGAATCCTTCGGCGAGGACATGAGCCTGCTGGTGACCGAGCACGCCGCCACCATCTGCGGCGTGATCCTCGGCCGCGAGCGGGTCGTCGCCGCCGCGGCGCGGCGGGTCCGCGACGATCTCGTCGAGGGCCTGCTGCTCGGCCGGGGCCGGGACCAGGGCGACGCGGCCCGCTGGGCCGCGCACCTCGGCTATGACTCCACCAGGCAGCACAACGTGGCGGCGATCGCCTTCGAGCTGCCGCCGTCCCGTGCCTCGGACGCCGAAGCACTGCGGCAGCGGATCAGGGAGAGCATCGAGCACTTCATGACGACCCGCGCGCCGGAGGCGATCGTGTCCGCCCGCGAGGCCGAGGTGGTCGTCGTGACCGCCGCCTCGCCCGACCCGCGCAAGCTCGGCCAGGCGTGCCTGGCGCGGCTCGCCGAGCTGTTCCCCGGCGCGAAGGTCGTCATCGGGATCGGCGGCCCGTGCCGCGACCCGGAAGAGATCGCGGGGTCTTACGACCAGGCGCACCGCACCACGCAGACGCTATGGCGGCTCGGCCGGACCGGCGCCGTCGCCGCCTTCGAAGACCTGGGCATCCACCGGCTGCTCTTGCAGGTCCCCGACCTCAACGAACTGAGGTCGTTCGCTGCGGAGGTCCTCGGCAAGCTCAGCGAGCACGAGCACGAGCACAAGTCCGAGTACCTGTCCACGCTGGCCTGCTACTTCCGGGAGAACAACAGCCCGCAGCGGGCGTCACGGCTGCTGCACGTGCACCCGAACACGGTGGCCTACCGGATCAAGCGGATCGAGGAGATCACCGGGCTGCGGCTGGACAACTACCGGGACCGGCTGATCGCCCAGGTCGCGCTTGAGATTCTCGACGCTCTGCCGGAGGCACAGTAATGAGCAAGGGTTCAGGTTCCGCGACACGCAAGCTGCTCTCCGGTCAGCGGGTGCTCGTCTGCGACGGCGCGATGGGCACCATGCTGCACGCGGCCGGGGCCGCGCTCGACCGGTCGCTGCCGGAGCTGAACCTGTCCGATCCCGGCCTGGTCGAGACCATCCACGACACCTACCTGAGCGCGGGCGCGGACATCATCCAGGCCAACACGTTCGGCGCCAACCGGCTCTGGCTCGGCGACCACGGGTTCCCCGACAAGGTGGACGAGATCAACCGGGCCGGGGTGCGGGTGGCCAGGGCGGCGTGCGCGCGCGCCGACCGCCAGGTGCTCGTCGCGGGCTCGGTGTCGCCCGCGGTTACCGCGCTGCAGCGGCGCCGGGTCGGCTCCGCCGAGCGGATGGACGTGCTCCGCGAGCAGATCATGGCGCTGGTCGCCGACGGCGGTGTCGACCTGCTGATCCTGGAGACGTTCGGCTACCTGGACGAGCTCGTCGAAGCCGTGTCGGTCGCCGCGTCGGTGACAGACGTGCCGCTGATCGCCCAGGCCACGTTCGCCGACGACGCGCACACCCTGGGCGGCGAGACCCCGCGCGAGGTCGCCTCCGTGCTCAGCGCGATGCCGGTCGCCATGCTCGGCACCAACTGCACGGTCGGGCCGCAGCGGATGCTCGTCGTCGCCGAGGACCTCGTCCGTTACTCGAACGTGCCGGTCAGCGCCCAGCCGAACGCAGGCCAGCCACGCCGGGTCGGCCCGCGCTCGTTCGAGTTCAGCATCGATGGCGGGTACTTCGCCCGGTACCTCGGGCGGTTCGCCGACGCCGGGGTGACGCTGGTAGGCGGCTGCTGCGGCACCACCCCGACGCACATCCGGGCGGCGGCCGAGGCGCTACGGACCCGGCTGGGCGAGGACGCGAAGGCGCCCGCCGTGCCGCGCGGACAGGTCAAGTCGGCGCCCGCCGCGGGCGCCGCGCTGCCGGCCGGCCCGGTCCGCCCAGCGGAGGCCAGTCTCGCCGAGCAGCTCGCCGCCGGCCGGTTCGTCGTCGCCGCGAGCATCACTCCGTCGGCCGGCGGCTGGGCGGGCGACGCCGACCAGGCGGCGGCGGTGCTGCAGTCGCACGGCATCGGGCTCGTCGCGGTGCAGCCGCGGGAGAACGCCCGTACCCACATGGACTCGCTCAACATGGCGCTCCAGCTGCAGCAGCGGGTCGGTGTGGAAACGATCGCGACGGTCACCACCTGGGACAAGACGATCATGTCGCTGCAGGCCGACCTGCTCGGCGCGCACGCGCTCGGCATCAGGTCGGTGGTGTCGACGACCGGCAGCCCGCCCGTGCTCGGCGACTACCCCGCGGTCGACGGGATCTGGGAGGTCGACTCGCTCGGCCTCATCTCGCTGCTGTCCGGCCTGAACGCCGGGCGTGACTCCGACGGCCTGGCGCTGACCACGCGGACGATGTTCTGCGTGGGCGCCCGGGTCAACCCCGGCGCGCGCGACCCGGACGCGGAGATCGCCAGGGCCCGCGCCAAGGTCAGGGCGGGGGCGCACTTCCTCGTCTCCCGGCCCGTCTACGAGCTGGACTCGCTGCTGCGCGTGGTGTCGGCGCTGGAAGCCGACGACGTCCCGCTGCTCCTGTCGGTCGCCCCGCTGCGCAGCTTCGAGGAGGCCGACTACCTGGCCCACG
>Ga0187807_1000148_pt1 | contig 19785 bp, 17 predicted proteins | sample NC_wetland_sal_i_4_FD_132432 | JGI IMG/M metagenome (GOLD analysis project Ga0187807, IMG submission 132432) | Wetland sediment microbial communities from Neuse River Estuary, North Carolina, USA - ASW_2 | ecosystem: Environmental > Aquatic > Freshwater > Wetlands > Sediment | place: USA: North...
ACGTCCAGCACCGGGGCCAGCCGCCGCACCTGGCGAGCCAGCACCCTGACCACCTCCGTGGCCGCCGGATTCCGGCTGCCGTGCGCGACCGCGAGCAGCGCGGGCTGGCTCATGCGCTCACCGCCAGGTAGCGCGCCGCTGCCCGCTGGGCCGCGGGAGAATCGACCGCGAACGGCGCGGGTGCCGCCGCGGCAGGCTGCAGCTGCTCGCGCAGCCGGACCACGTCACCGATGACAACGACAGCCGGCGGCCGCACCGCCGCGGCTGCGGCGTCGGCGGCCACGCTGCCGAGCGTGGACACCAGCACCTGCTGGTCTGGCGTCGTCCCGTCGCTGATGACCGCGACCGGCGTGGTCTCGTTCCGGCCGCGCTTGACCAGTTCGGCCGCGACCGCGTCGAGGTGCGTCACGGCCATCAGCAGCACGAGGGTGCCGCCGCCGCGGGCCAGAGCCTCCCAGTCGACCGTCGCCCCCGGCTGCGACGGGTCCAGATGCGCCGACACCACAGCGAAGTCCTGTGTGACACCCCGGTGCGTGACCGGGATCCCGGCCCACGCGGGCACCGCGATCGCGCTGGTCACACCGGGCACCACCTGGAACGAAACACCGGCCTGCACGCAGGCGAGCGCCTCCTCTCCGCCCCGGCCGAACACAAACGGGTCACCGCCCTTGAGCCGGACCACCCGCTGCCCGGCGCGGGCACGGTCCACGATCAGCTCGTTGATCTGCTGCTGCGTCAGGTTGTGCGCGTGCGGCTGCTTGCCCGCGTCGATGATCTCGACGTCTGGGTCGAGCTCGGCTAGCAGCGACCGCGGCGCGAGCTTGTCTGTCACCACCACGTCGGCCTCGGCGAGCAGCCGCCGGCCGAGCACAGTGATCAGGCCCGGATCGCCGGGCCCGCCGCCGATCAGCGCGACGCTGCCGACGGCCCGCCCGCCGTCACCGGTGCCGGCCGCGCGGGACGGGCGTACTGGCAGGCTGCCGTCGGCGAGGGCCACCGCGATCGCCGCCCGCAGCCGCTGCGATCGCGCCGGGTCCCCGCCGGCCGTCACCGCGACGGTCACGCCGCCGTGCCTGGTCACCGCCGCCGTCCAGGCCGGGGACGCGCTCGCTGCGTCGGCCCGCACGCACCAGATCCGGTTCCGCTCGGCCTCGGCCGCGATCGCCGCGTTGGCCTCCGGCTCGTCGGTCGCGGCGTGGGCGAGCCAGGCCGCCGACAGGTCGCCGTCGCGATAGCGCCGCCGCAGCACCGTTACCGGCAGCGCGGCCAGTTCCGGTAGCACCGCGGGCGCGATGACCACGACGTCCGCGCCGGCGGCGAGCAGGCTGCGGACCTTGCGCAGCGCGACCATGCCGCCGCCGACGACGACCGCGCGCCGGCCGGCCAGGTCGAGCATGAGGGGGTAACGGGCTGGCGCATCATCGCTGCCGGATTCGGCCGGCCGGCCGGCGTGGCCGGTCATGAGCTTCGCAGCGCCGGGTCGTGCGGCCTCGGGCCCACGACACCGACGAACTTGAGGCTGAAGCCGCGCGAGCATGCGCGGCACTCCCACTCACCGGCCTGCGCACCAGCCGGGCGCAGGTTCTCCTCGCCGCAGTAGGGGCAGAAAAACGGAACCTGCCGTTCGCCGCTCATGCCGACGCTCCTATGCGCGACGGCTCGCCGGTCTGGCTCAGCAATTCGGGGTCCGCACGCCGGACCCAGGTCGCGAACTGCTCGCCCGCCTGCCGGTCGGCCTGGTAGCTGCGCAGCAGCTTCTCGACGTAGTCGGGCAGCCCGTCCGCGGTTACCTTGAGCCCGCGCAGCTTGCGGCCGAAGCCTGGGTCGGTGCCGAGCGAGCCGCCCAGGTGCACCTGGAAGCCCTCCTCGCCGTCGACGATCGACCCCTTGAGCCCGATGTCGGCGAGCTGGAACCGGGCGCACGAGTTCGGGCAGCCGTTGACGTTGATGGTGATCGGCGTGTCGAAGTCCGGCAGCCGCCGGCTGAGCTCGGTGTACAAGTCCCTGGCACGGCCCTTGGTCTCAACGATCGCGAGCTTGCAGAACTCGATGCCGGTGCAGGCCATCGTCCCGCGGCGGAACACGTCGGGACTGGCCTGAAGGTCGACCGACGCGAGTTCTGACACCAGCTCTGTGACCGCGTGCTCGGGGACGTCGAGGATGAGCAGCTTCTGCTCGATCGTCGTGCGGACCCGCCCCGAGCCGAAGGCCTCCGCCAGGTCGGCGACCTGCCAGAGCTGCGTCCCGGACGTGCGGCCGGTGTGCGGTGCGACGCCGACGTAGCAGCGGCCGTCGCGCTGGCGATGCACGCCGAGGTGGTCGCGGGATCCCGGCGCAGGTAGCGGCGGCGGCGGCCCGTCCGCCAGGGCGTTCCCGCGCAAATATTCACGCTCGAGAACCTCGCGGAAGCGTTCGGTGCCCCAGTCGGCGACCAGGAACTTCAGCCGTGCGCGGCTGCGCAGCCTGCGGTAGCCGTAGTCGCGGAACAGGCTCGTGACCGCGGTCCAGACGGCCGGCACCCGGTCCGGCGGCACGAACGCGCCCAGCCGCTGCGCGAGCATCGGGTTGGTCGACAGGCCGCCGCCGACCCACAGGTCGTAGCCCGGCTCGCCGTCCGGCCCGACGACGCCGACGAAGGAGACGTCGTTGACTTCGTGCGCCGTGCACTGCCGGGCGCAGCCGGAGATCGCCGTCTTGTACTTGCGCGGCAGGTTGGTCAGGTCGGGACTGGTCGTGGCGATGGCGTTGGTCGCGTGCAGCACGTTGCTGGCGTCCAGGATCTCTGCCGCGTCCAGGCCAGCCACCGGGCAGCCGATGATGTTGCGCGGAACGTCGCCGCAGGCTTCCTGGCTGGACAGGCCGACTTCCTCCAGGCGCGCCCACACGGCCGGGATGTCCTCGATGCGCAGCCAGTGGAACTGCACGTTCTGCCGGTCGGTGATGTCAGCCAGGTCGCGGCCGTATTCCTTGGCAACCCCGGCGATCGCGCGCAGCTGGCCGGCGTCCAGCTGCCCGCCGGGGATGCGGACCCGCAGCATGAAGAACGGGTCTTCGATCTCGGCGTCCTCCAGGGCGCCGGTCTTGCCGCCGCCGATGCCGGGCTTGCGCTGGGTGTACAGGCCCCACCAGCGGAACCGGCCGCGCAGGTCGGTCGGGTCGATGGAGTCAAAGCCGAGCAGCGCGTAGCGGTTCAGAATGCGATCGCGGACGTGCAGCCCGTCGTCGTCCTTCTTGAACCGCTCGGCTGGATTGAGCGGCTCGTGGTGGCCGAGGGCCCACTGGCCCTGGCCGCGAAGCGGCTGGGATGACATGTCTGGTCCTTCTGCTGGCGGCTGGGCACCGGCTCGTGCCGCCCGGTCGTTCGGGCGCGCGGATGCGAGGCAGGAACGGTTGTCAGCAGAAGGCGCGACAGATCGCGCTGGAAACGCGCAGGAGGTCGATGTGACGGCGGCAGACGAGCCACAGGCCGCGGCAGGCGGTCGGGCGAGCCACTGGGGCCTCCGTGGGCTAGATCACTGTGCTCGGGCACGGCCAGTTGCGGCGGACCGCGCCACGCTGCGCAGACTGCACTGTAGCTGGACAGCGCATCATCGACGCTATGTGGCCGCTAACAATCGCGCAAGGCCAATTGTTTCTGCCGCCTAAGCAAATCCGCCTGACATGATGCACGGCATGGCCGACGACCTGCTGAGTGCCGCCATGCACGAGTACTACGAGCGGGGCGAGGAGGCAGACCGGCTCTCGGCCTCGGGATCAGGCCAGCTCGAGTTCGAGCGCACGAAACAGATCGTTCTGCGGCAGCTGCCACCACCGCCCGCGACGGTCGCCGACATCGGCGGCGGGCCCGGCAGGTACGCGTTCTGGCTCGCCGGGCTCGGCTATCGCGTGTTGCACCGCGACATCGTGCCGCTGCACGTGCAGCAGCTTCGCGAACTCGCTGGGCCGGGCTCAGCGGTCGAGACGGCGCTCGGCGACGCGCGTGGCCTGGACCTGGCTGATGCGAGCGTGGACGCGGTCCTGCTGCTCGGACCGCTCTATCACCTGACCCGCCGGAGCGACCGGGTACAGGCGCTGCGCGAGGCCAGCCGCGTCGTACGATCCGGCGGGCTCGTCTTCGGCGCCGCCATCTCCCGCTGGGCACCCCGGCTCGACGGCATCCTGCGGCTGCGGTTGTACGAGCTAAGCCCGCAGTTCCTGGAGCTCATCGGCCCGCTGGAGCGGACCGGGACCATTCCGCCGCTGGTTCGCGGCGGCTTCAACGGCTTCGCGCACCGGCCGGGTCAGCTTCGCGCCGAATTCCGGTCCGCGGGCCTCGATGTTGCGGAGCTGGTGAGCGTCGAAGGAGCGGCGTTCCTGCTCGCTGATCTGGATGAGCGAATGGCGGATCCGGCGGCGCGGCAGGTCGTGCTCGACTCGGTCCGCGCCCACGAGCGGGTGCCCGAGCTGCTGGGCCTCGGCCCGCATCTGCTGGCGACCGGGCGACGGCCCTGACCGTCGGCTGACGCTTCCGTCCTGGCCAGGCCCGCGCACAACGGGCTGGCTGGTGCTGGTCCGGTACCCTGACGCGGGTGCGACTGACAGAGTTCTGGCGGCGGATGCGCGAGCAGTTCGGCGACGTCTACGCCGAGAGCGTCGCGAAGGACCAGGTGATCGCCGCGCTCGGCGGGCGGACCGTGAACCAGGCGCTAGCCGACGGCGAGGATGTCAAGAAGGTCTGGCGAGCCGTCTGCGAGGCCTTCCGAGTCCCGGAGCGGCTGCGGTGAGGCGCCGGCGCGGCCCGGCGCTGCCGGCGGTCTGCGCGGCTGACTAGGTCGGCCGGTCCGGTGCAGCGTCAGCTCGTGCTCGTGTCCGGGCCGCCGGGGGCGGGCAAGACCACTGTGGCCCAGCCGCTTGCCGCCGAGCTCGGGTTCACGCTGCTGGCAAAGGATCGGATCAAGGAGACGCTGCACGACTGGCTGTGGCCTGCGCTCCCGGACCTGGCGCCTGCGCCGGACGTGGCGTCTGCGCCGGACCTGGCGCCCGCGGTGGACCTAGCCTGGTCGCAACGGCTGGGCTCGGCGTCCATGGAGCTGCTCTGGGCGCTCGCCGCAGACGCCCCCGCGGCCGTGCTTGACGCCAACTTCTGGCCAGACGACCCGCGGCTCCGTGATCGCCTGAGCCGGCTGACTGTCCGGCCCGTCGAGGTGCACTGCCGCTGCCCGGCGGCCGTGGCGGAGCGTCGCTACGCGGCGCGAGCGCGTGACCGGCACCCCGCGCACGCCGAGCACGCGCGGAGCGCGTCCCGGGCGGCGGGGTTTGCACGGTCGGCCCGGCCGCTCGGACTCGGGCCGGTCATAACCGTGGACACGACGCGGCCAGTCGACATCGCCGCGTTGGCCGCGGATGTACGCCGGCGCTTGGACAGTGCGAGCCGTTGGGTCGACGGCCAATCAGGCGACCGCGACCCTTAACGTTAAAAATCAGTCCGATTCCGCCAGGTTCGTTCCACGCTAAAGGTCGCGGTCGTGACAGGGACGCAAGATCGTCCGCGTTGGGCGACCTCCTTGCGGCGTGTCTTGCTCCATGATCGAACAGTTGTTCGTTAGAGTGTGCTGACTGGTGGTCGTCCGCGCCCGCGGCGGCCTGGAGATAGGGCGTGAATCCCGGCAGGCACGGACTGTCGGTGGGTCCGCGTAACGTCTCGGCCAGCAGGTGAGCACGTCCCGCACGACGGCACATTCGCCGGGCGGCTAAACCAGGCCAGGAGCACGCGAGCGGCTCGGCGTAGCCCTCGTTCTTCCCCCAACAGGAGCTTCAGATGGCACCGAACGACAAGGCGGGCAGCGGCAAGGGCGTCAGCGGCGACCGGGACAAGTCCCTGGAGATCGCGCTCGCGCAGATCGAGCGTCAGTTCGGCCGGGGTGCCATCATGCGACTCGGCGACGACACCCGCGCACCGGTGGAGATCATCCCGACCGGCGCCATTTCCCTGGACGTGGCGCTCGGTGTCGGCGGCTATCCCAAGGGCCGGATCGTCGAGGTGTTCGGACCGGAAAGCAGCGGCAAGTGCCTGACGGCTGACACCTACGTGTGGTCAGACCGAGGACTGGAGACCATCGTCGAGATCTTCGCCCGAGCAGGTATGAATGCCAGTTGCATGTCCCGAGTAACTGATGTCCGTGATCTGGATATCCGGCTTCTGAACGAGCGAGAGGAACTGGAGTACGTAGCGGCACTTACGCATAACAACCGCAAGCCCGTCCGCAAGCTGCAGTTGCGTTCGGGCCGCGTCATCAAGGTTACGCATAACCATCCGCTACGTGTGATGAGCGAGCGGGGGATGGTGGTGTGGCGCCAGGCCGATCAGATTGCCGTAGGGGACACGGTAATCTCTGCTCTCTACGGTGCCGTAGATGCCTCGAGCGGTGACGGAATCAGCGAGGACGAAGCCGTCTTCCTGGGCTATCTCGTTGCCGAGGGCACTCTGTCGTCCCGGGGCGCTGTCCACTTTACGAACTGGAACCCTGAAGTGAGTGGCGAGTACACCAAGCTCGCTGAGTCGCTGTTCGGCGTGACCGTCAAGAACTACTACGACAAAGAGTTCCATGTCCACAGCACAGCGTTCCGGGGACTCCTGGCCAGTAAGTACGGCCTTGACTACGTCAAGGCCGCGGACAAGAAGGTTCCTGCGTGTGTCCGCACGGCAGGCCACAAGGCTCAGCGTGCTTTCTTGTCTGCCCTGTTCGAAGGCGACGGATGGATTGACCCAAGCTCAACGATCGGGCTGGGGACTGCCTCTGAAGAGCTTGCCCGACAGGTGCAGCTTCTGCTGTATGGGCTCGGCGTTCCCGCGACCGTTTCATCGAAGTACAACGCGAGGTACCAGCGCGATTACTGGACTGTGACTATCAATCCCTCGGTGGCGCACCGGTTCCTCGCCGAAGTCGGGTTCCGGTCTGCTCGTCGCCGGGCTCAGGTGGAGGCGCACTTCAGAAAGTCACCGCGTGACCCGCAGTTCGAGAACATTCCCAACCTCGCTGGCCTCATCAAGGATCTGCGCGACAACTGCGGTGGTGACCGGGAGTTCGACAGGCTTGCCGGCGACTTGTTCCGCAAGGACATGGACCTTGGGTGCTCGCGGCAGCGGCTAGTGAAGATCGTCGACTGGTACGAGAGGCACTGCCTGCAGTTCGGTGCTGACGCCTTGGCAATCGTGCACTATCTCCGCTATCTCGCCGAGGCGCCATACACCTACGAAGAGGTGGTGGCGATTGACGACGCAGGACTCGAGCCGACGTTTGACGTTGTCATGCCACACACGCATAGCTTCATCGCCAACGGGATGCTCTCCCACAACACCAGCATCGCTCTACACGCCATAGCAAATGCACAGAAAGCGGGCGGGATAGCGGCGTTCATCGATGCTGAGCACGCACTTGATCCCGAGTACGCCAAGAACCTAGGCGTCGACATCGACGCGCTGCTGGTGTCGCAGCCGGACACGGGGGAGCAGGCTCTCGAGATCGCCGACATGCTGATCCGCTCCGGCGCCATCGACATCATCGTCATCGACTCGGTCGCAGCCTTGGTGCCGAAGGCGGAGATCGAGGGCGAGATGGGGGACAGCCACGTCGGCCTGCAGGCCCGGCTGATGTCGCAGGCGCTCCGCAAGATTGCCGGCGCGCTCAATCAGACAAAGACCACAGCTATTTTCATAAACCAGCTGAGGGAAAAAATAGGCGTTATGTTCGGTTCGCCCGAAACGACCACTGGTGGGAAGGCGCTGAAGTTTTATGCGTCAATCCGGCTGGACATTCGCCGAATTGAAACCCTGAAAGACGGAACAGACGCCGTCGGAAACAGAACACGCGTCAAGGTCGTCAAGAACAAGGTAGCGTCGCCACTCAAGGTCGCAGAATTTGACATTCTGTATGGACTGGGCATTAGCCGTGAAGGCGGACTTATCGACCTCGGCGTGGAGCAGGGCATCGTCCGCAAGTCCGGCGCCTGGTACACCTACGAGGGCGATCAGCTCGGCCAGGGCAAGGAGAACGCCAGGAACTTCCTGCGCGACAACCCCGACCTGGCGGATGAGATCGAGAAGAAGATCAAGGAGAAGCTCGGCGTCGGTGCCACGCTCGACGCGCAGCCCGAGCAGAGCGTCGGCCTGAATCTCACCGAGAAGGGCATGGCCACGGTGCGCAGCCTGCGCCCCGAGTAGCTGCGAGCCGGATAGGCAGAGCTGATGGCAGGGCGGCGCGGCGGGGGCACCGAGGACGACCGCGCCCGGCGCGTCGGCAGTCGGCAAACCGACGAGCGCAGCCGGGATCGGGGCGCGGACGGGCCGCGGTCGCCAGGGACCGGGCCGGACGCGGATCCGGAGGCGATCGCCCGGCAGATCTGCCTTCGGCTGCTGACCACCGCGCCGCGGACGCGGGCGCAGCTGGCCGCAGCGCTCCGTCGGCGCAGGGTGCCCGAGGACGCCACCGCAGCGGTGCTGGCCCGGTTCGCCGAGGTGAAGCTCATCGATGACGAGATGTTCGCCCGCGCCTGGGTCGAGTCGCGGCACTACGGCCGCGGCCTGGCGGGCCGTGCCCTCGGCGCCGAGCTCCGCCAGCGCGGTGTGGCATCCGATGACATCCAGGTCGCGCTCAGCAAGCTCGGCCCGGACCAGGAGCTGGCGACGGCGCGCGAGCTTGTCGGGCGGCGGCTGCCGAGCACCGCCGGGATGCCGCCGATCGCCCGCATGCGCAAGCTGGCCGGCCTGCTGGCCCGCAAGGGCTACTCACCGGGGCTGACGTATCGGGTCGTCCGCGAGGCGCTGGAGCACGAGTCGGCCGACAGCTCCGTTCCCTTCTTCGATCTCGACGACGCATTCGAGCCGCAGGATGACGAAGACCCCGTCGAGATGTAAGAGCGAACCGAAGTCAGATCCAAGATCACCTGCACGCTGGCCTAGGCGATGAACATAGCCGGAACCGTATCGCCTCTGTGAGCAAGGCGACTGCGGCACCATGGGCATGGAACAGTTCTGGCAGTAAGCTCGCGTGGTGACCGCCCTGACGCCAGACCAGATAGCTGTGAAGATCGCGACCGCAGAGGCGGGCCTTGCCTCGGCAACCAATCAGTACGACCGGAACGCGTTCGCCCAGGTCCGCGACGAATACCAGCGCTACGCCGCCGAGCGGGCCAAGCAGATAGCCAAGGCCACTGCTGCCTCAGATTGACTGAGCCGAGGCAGAGTACCGGCAGCCATCTCCCAGCACGTGCCGAGAGTGGTTGGCAACCCTCTCACGCGGCCGCCGGCAGGCGGGCCCTGAACCCGCGCCTCGGCTCAGGGCGCTGTGAGGCGTAGCGGATAGTGGCATCTCGCCCACCTCGTTGTCCCAGCGTACGGACAGTGTTGACCGTTTCGTTATAAGCGCTTAGCCTCACGGCAGCGAGGTTTTCTGCTCTGTGCAACGAAGTTCGGCGTGTAACGGCGTTCAGAGATACAAACCGGCGCGACGGAGACCGGCGACGGCCGGCCACTGGAGTGCCTGGCGGTGGCGGACGAGCGAACGGGCGACGAGTTTCCGGTTTCGCGGAACCGCGAGCCAGCGAGTCGGCGGCCCGGCGGAAAGGAGAATGCGCACCGAGCTAGCGTCGCGTGCGGTTAACGGATGCGGCGTCCACGCGGGCCTGGACAGCAGCGGGCGGCGGCGATTCGGTGTCTCGCCCGGCGCTCGCGATGGCCGGCTTCGCGGTTTCTAGCTCCCGGCACCGGATCTGCGCAGCACCGAGAATGCGCAGGTACGAGGTTCGCGACCGTTGCCTGTTGGCAGACGGCCGCACCGCCGAGTGTCGTCTGCTCGAGCAGCACCACCCCTCGCTGCAGGCACGCGTGCCTGCCAGCGGCCGACGAGAACCGTCGGCCACGGTAGGAGGGGGGCGACCTTGAACAGCACCGGTGCTGTGCTTGCAATCGCTATCGTCGGCTGCCTTGCCGCGGTCGGCGCGCTGGCTGTTCTGGTCATCCTGGTTCGCCGCAGCGGCAGCCTGCAGCGCGCGCAGCTGCCGGCCGCTACCGCCGCTGACCCCGGCCAGAGCGTGAACCTTCCGGAGGCCGACGCCACCCGGCTCAAGGCCGCGGCGGACAGCTTCGCCGCGGAGCTGAGAAGCCAGGCCGAGCGCGATGCCGCTGAGATCGTGACCAAGGCAGAGAGCGCGGCGGCGGCGGCCGTCGCGGCCCGGCAGGAGACTGAGGCCGAGGCCAGGGCTGCCAAGGAGGAGGCCAGGCGGCTGCGCGCTGACATCGAGCGCCGCGAGGACCGGCTCGGCGAGCGCGAACAGCGCATGGACGAGCTTGCGCGGAAGGCGGAGCAGCGGTCGGCCGAACTGGACGCGCGGAAGGCAGAGCTAGACCGGCTTACCGCAGACCGGCAGGTTGAGCTGGAGCGCATCGCGGGCTTGTCCGCCGATCAGGCCAAGGGCGAGCTCGTCGCGGCGATCGAGAACCAGGCCAAGCGAGACGCCGCCCGCATCGTCCGGGACATCGAGAGCGAGGCGCAGCGTGAAGGCAGCAAGCGAGCGCGCAAGATCGTGACCCTCGCCATTCAGCGCATCGCGAGCGAGCAGACCAGCGAGTCCGTTGTCTCGGTGCTCCACTTGCCAGGCGACGAGATGAAGGGCCGGATCATCGGCCGGGAGGGCCGCAATATCCGCGCCTTCGAGTCCGTGACCGGAGTGAACCTGATCATCGATGACACGCCAGAAGCCGTGTTGCTGTCGTGCTTTGACCCGGTCCGCCGCGAGGTCGGCAGGCTGACGCTGGAGCGGCTGGTGCTGGACGGCCGCATCCACCCGCAGCGCATCGAGGAGGCCTACGAGCGGAGCAAGACGGAGATCGAGGCACTGTGCGTTCGCGCGGGTGAGGACGCGCTGGTCGACGTCGGCGTCACGGACATGCACCCGGAACTGACGAACCTGCTCGGCCGGCTGCGGTACCGCACCTCGTACGGCCAGAACGTGCTCAAGCACCTCGTCGAGTCGGCGCACATCGCCGCGATGATGGCCAGCGAACTGGGCATGGACCCGGTCCTGCTGAAACGGTGCACGCTGCTGCACGACATCGGCAAGGCGCTCACGCACGAGGTACAGGGCAGCCACGCCCTGATCGGCGCGGAGATTGCCCGCAAGTACGGCGAGCCTGACGACGTGGTGCACGCCATCGAGGCACATCACAACGAGGTCGAGGTGCGTACCGTCGAGGCGGTCCTGACGCAAGCGGCGGACGCGATCAGCGGCAGCCGGCCAGGTGCGCGCCGCGAGTCGCTCGAGGCCTACGTCAAGCGCCTCGAGCGGCTGGAAGCCATCGCCAACGCGCAGGACGGCGTCGAGAAGGTATTCGCGATGCAGGCTGGCCGCGAGATCCGGGTGATGGTCAAACCCGGCGACGTCGACGACATCCAGGCTTAGGTCATCGCCCGCGATGTCGCCAAGCGGATCGAGGACGAGCTGACCTACCCGGGTCAGATCCGCGTCACCGTGATCCGCGAATCTCGGGCGATCGAGTTCGCTCGCTAACCGCCGTCGGCTGCGTGCTTGCCCGGCGTGGGAGCGTGGACCGTGATCTTCGGTACGCCCGGCGGGTCGAAGCCGAGTATCTGGCCGTAGAACGAGAGCTCAGCCTCGTAGGCCGCCACGATCGTCTCGGCCCTGCGGAACCCGTGTGATTCACCCTCGAAGCTGATGTAGGCGTACCGGGTTCCGTGGGCGGCTAGGTCGGCGGCGATGCTCTCGGACTGGGCGGGCGGCACGACCGGGTCATCGAGACCCTGAAGCAGCAGGATGGGACAGGTCGCGTCGCTGACATGACCCACCGGTGCGCGCTCGGAGTAACGGCTCTCGAATGCCGGCAGCGGGCCGATCAGGCCGTCGAGGTAACGAGACTCGAAGTCGTGCGTGCTCGCTGTGAAGCCGCGCAAGTCCGACACGCCATAGTAGGAGACAGCCGCGCTGAAGACCCGGCCGCGCCGGGTGCCGGTGGTCACCGCCGCCAGCGCGGTCCAGCCGCCGGCCGATCCGCCGCGAATGGCGAGCCTGGCCGGGTCGGCGTCGGCAGCATCCGCGACCCAGCGGGCAGCCGCGATCGCGTCCTGGACGTCGACGACCCCCCACTCGCGGCGCAGGCGCTCGCGGTACTGCCGGCCGTACCCGCTGGAGCCGCCGTAGTTGACGTTGATGATGCCGATGCCGCGGCTCGTGAAATAGGCCTTCGCGAGATCCAGGACCGGCGTGGCGCGGCTCGTCGGACCGCCGTGCACCCAGACGACGTAGGGCGCGCGTTCCCCGGGCGGCCCGGTCGCCTCTGGGTTCGTGGGCGGGTACAGCACAGCGTGGACGACCTGGCCGTAGGGACCCTCGAAGTCAACGAACTGCGGGACCGGCAGGTAGGCCGGGTCGGGGAACTCACCAGAGTCGTGCTGCAGCACCTCGGTCTTCGCCGTCGCGGCGTCGACCCGGATCACCGTCGGCGGGGTGCTCGGCCCGCCAGCCACCGCCACGATCGACTCGCCGTCCGCCGACAGCGCGGGCGGGCCGTGTGCGGCCGCGAACTCGGTGAACGGCGTGTCCAGATCTTTCAGCTCGAACGACTCGGGGTCCAGGATGGCGAGCCGCATCGGGCCGGCACCGTGCGTGACAGCCAGGCTGCCATCCTTGAGCAGCGCGAACGGCCGCGCACCGAGCTGCCAGAGCGGCGCAGCGAACTCTTCCTCGGCTGGATAGAGCGCGAGCGGCGGCTCGCCGACCAGGCCTACCTGGTAGATGTTCCACCAGCCCGGCCAGTCGGTGGCGACATAGAGACTGGCGTTATCCCGCCACAGCGGCGCCAGCACCGACTCGCGCTGGCCGCCCATGACGGGTCGGCCCCGGCCCGGTACGCCGTTCTCGACGGGCGCCACCCGCAGCTCGGTACCGTCCCAGGGCATGTGCGGGTGGTTCCAGCAGATCCAGGCTAGCCAGCGGCCATCCGGCGACGGCGTCGGGTAAGCGAAGAAGTCAGCACCCGAGACCAGGGTCCGGATGGCGTCCGGATTCTCCGCGGCCGAGCCGTCTAGCGGCACGCCGACGATGGCGCGGCTGACCTTTCCGTTGTCGTGCCGTTCCTGGACGCACCAGATCTCCGCGCGATCGGGCGACAGCGTGAAGTCTGCGTACCGCAGAGCTCCCGCAGCGAGCGTGCCCGTGCCTGAGCCCGCGGGAACCGAGCCAGGATCTGGGGTCAGCGGCCGCGGACCATCCTGTCCCTCCTCCACCCGCGCGGCGCTCTTCGCTGCCGGCAGCGTCAGGTACAGCCGCTGGTCGGCGAAGTTGGCGAAAACGATGAGATGGCCGCGCCCGCCCAGTCCCTGCGCGCGCAGCGCAGCCCGCGGGACCGGCAGGTAAGAAAGGCCGCCGTACTCATGCACCCTCGTCCTGGCATTCCACGGCTCGGGCAGCAGCATGGTCGGCTTGCCACCGGAGCTGTGCATCACCGTGGTGCGGCCGCCCTCCTCGGCCAGTACCTGCTGCCACCAGACCTCGCTGCCGACGACGATGGGGTAGCTGACCTCGACGCGGGCGCTGGCGACATCCGCGGCGGTTATGGGCGAGGGCCACTCGCCAAACGGCGCAGCGGGAAGTGTTACCTCAGCGCTGATCTGGTCACTTACTGTGTCGCCCGCGATGCCCGCCGTCTCGGCGGCTTCGTTCCCGCTCGCTGTCATAGCCATATGGTGCCCTAACCGACGACCTTCTGCCGGGGCGAACCAGGACACTCCTGCAAGAGGCGGGCGCTCCCGCCAAAACGCCGACTGCCGGTCTGGGCTGCCGCGCCTGCCGGAGCCCTGCCGCGGCGGACTTTCTGGCTGCTCCCAGGGCAGCCCGTCGCGCCCCGGCGGGCGGCGGCACCTGGCCCCCCAGCCCCGGCGGGCGGCGGCACCTGGCCCCCCAGCCCCAGCGGGCATCTAACCTTGACTGCATGGCCGGCGCCGTCGCTCAGCGAAGCTTCGAAATCCGCACCTACGGGTGCCAGATGAACATGCACGACTCGGAGCGGCTCGCTGGCCTGCTGGAGGCGGCCGGCTACCAGCGCGTGGCCGCCGGGACTGCCCCTGACGTGGTCGTCTTCAACACCTGCGCGGTTCGGGAGAACGCTGACAACCGCCTCTACGGCAACCTCGGTCACCTGCTGCCGGTGAAGAACTCCCGCCCCGGCATGCAAATCGCGGTCGGTGGCTGCCTGGCCCAGAAGGACCGCGCCACGATCACCGAGCGGGCGCCGTGGGTGGATGTGGTGTTCGGTACTCACAACGTCGGCTCGCTGCCGGCCCTGCTGGAGCGCGCCAGGGTCGAGCAACAGGCCCAGGTCGAGATCCTCGAATCGCTGGAGCGCTTCCCGTCCGTGCTGCCGGCCAGCCGCGAGTCGGCGTACTCGGCTTGGGTGGCGATCTCCGTCGGCTGCAACAACACCTGCACCTTCTGCATCGTGCCCAGCCTCCGCGGCCGGGAAGAGGACCGCCGCCCGGGAGATGTGCTGGCGGAGATCGAGGCGCTGGTTTCCGAGGGCGTGCTGGAAGTCACCCTGCTGGGCCAGAACGTCAACTCCTACGGCGTGGGGTTTGGTGACCGGCTCGCGTTCGGAAAGCTGCTGCGCTCATGCGGGAACGTGGCGGGTTTGGAGCGGGTCAGGTTTACCTCGCCACACCCGCGTGACTTCACCGATGACGTCATCGACGCGATGGCAGCGACACCGAACGTGATGCCGCAACTGCACATGCCGTTGCAGTCTGGCTCTGACTCAGTGCTGCGGGCGATGCGACGCGCCTACCGGCGCGATAAGTATCTGGCTATCCTGCGCCGGGTCCGGTCCGCTATGCCCGACGCGGCGGTCACGACCGACATCATCGTGGGCTTTCCCGGCGAGACCGAGCAGGACTTCGCCGACACGATGGACCTGGTTCGCCAGGCCAGGTTCGCGGGTGCTTTCACCTTCCAGTACTCGATCCGCCCAGGCACCCCAGCAGCCGACATGCCCGGCCAGGTACCGCCTGACGTGGTGGCGGACCGGTACGAACGGCTGGCGGCCCTCGTAGCCGAGGTAGCCGGGCAGGAGAATCAGAAGCTGGTCGGACGCGAGGTCGAGGTCATGGTCGCGGTCGGCGAGGGCCGCAAGGACAGCGCCACACACCGGATGTCAGGCCGCGCGCGCGATAACAGGCTCGTTCACTTCGCGCCGCCTCAGCCTGCGCCGCGGCCGGGTGATGTGATCACGACGGTGGTGACGGGAGCCGCGCCGCACTACCTCATCGCGGACGGCGTCCCGGTGAGCGTGCGCTGTACGAAAGGCGGCGATGCCTGGGAGGAGCGGCAGAATCGGGGCGAGCCGGGTAGCGGCCACCCCGGCGGTGGGCACAGGTCGGGGGATGACTCGGTGCTGCTGGGGATGCCAGCCATGCGGTCAGCTAGCTAGCAGGCCCGTGCTGGCGCGGACCGGCTACGGCGGGGTGAACAATCGCCGAGGGTCTCACTCCTCCTCAGGCTCATCCTCGCCTTCGTACTCCTCGTCGTCGTCGTCTTCGTCTTCATCGAAGTCTTCTTCGTCTTCGTCTTCATCGAAGTCGTACTCGTCGTCGTCATAGTTATCGTCGAGGTCGTACTCGTCGTCGAACTCATCCTCGTCGTCGAAATCGTCTTCGTCGCTGGGCGTGTCGAGGTCATCGGCGTACGTCATATTTCCCCCAAGGACCCGGGCGGCCACAGGCCACCTCGCGTGGGCTGGGACATACCCTGCGCTGCCACACTGATGCCATGCTACGGCCAGTCGTTGCGGTCGTGGGGCCGACAGCGGCAGGTAAGTCTGAACTCTCGCTGACCCTGGCGCGCTCCCTCGACGGCGAGGTGGTTAACGCCGACTCCATGCAGCTCTACCGGGGCATGGATATCGGCACGGCCAAGCTGACCATCGCCCAGCGCGAAGGGGTGCCGCACCACCTGCTCGATATCTGGCCGGTCACCCGGACCGCCAGCGTGCAGGAGTACCAAGTGCTGGCCCGGCAGGCGATCGACGACATCCGCGGGCGTGGCCGGACGCCGGTCCTGGTCGGCGGCTCCGGGCTGTACGTGCGCGCGGCGATCGACAAGCTGCAGTTCCCTGGTACCGACCCGGAGGTTCGGGCCAGCCTGGAGCGCGAGCTCGCTGAGGTCGGCCCGGCGGTGCTGCACACCCGGCTGCTCGCGCTTGATCCGATAGCCGCAGTAGCGATCCTGCCGGGCAACGGGCGCCGGATCATCCGCGCGCTCGAGGTGATCGAGCTGTCCGGGCAGCCGTTCAGCGCGACGCTGCCGGAGTACGAGTCGGTCTACCCAGTGGTACAGGTGGGCGTCGAGATACCCCGCGGTGAGCTCGACCTGCGGATTGCCGGCCGGGTGCAGCGGATGTGGCGGCTCGGGCTGGTGAACGAAGTCCGAACCCTGGTGCGGGCCGGCCTGCGCGAGGGCAGGACCGCCAGCCGGGCACTCGGCTACGCGCAGGTGCTCAGGTTTCTGGCCGGTGAGTGGACCGAGCAGGAAGCCGCGGCGCAGACCGTGCTCGCGACACGGCGGTTTGTCCGGCGGCAGGAGTCGTGGTTCCGGCGCGATCCCCGGGTCGTGTGGATCTCAGCTGGACCAGACCTGGCAGAACGAGCGCTAGCCGTCACCGGGGACTAGGCCGCCGTTGCCCGCTCGCGGTGCAGTCGCGACTCGTGGCTAGCATCGTTGGTATGCGGTTCGCTAAGGGGCACGGCACGGGGAATGACTTCGTGATCTTGCCTGATCCAGACGGCGAGCTCAACGTCACGCCTGAGCTGGTGGCCGCGATCTGCGATCGGCACTTCGGGCTGGGCGCTGACGGCCTGCTCAGGGTTGTTCATGTCGCTGCAGTCGAGTCCGCGGCCGACGCGCGGCCGGCCGAGTGGTTCATGGACTACCGGAACGCGGACGGCAGCACGGCGGAGATGTGCGGGAACGGGGTCCGGGTCTTCGTGCGGTACCTGATCGAGGAAGGGCTCGCATCCGGGCCGGACGTCGCCGTGGTCACCCGGGCGGGCATCAAGCTGGTGCGCGCTGAAGCAGACGGGCAGTTCACCGTGGACATGGGCGGCGCTGTCGTGCTCGGGGATGGTGTCGCCGAGGCTGGCGGCAAGAGGCTACCCGGCCTGGCGATCTCGGTGGGTAACCCGCATGTGGCCTGCCTTGTCGATCAGCCAGTGGCTGATATCGACCTGAGCGCTCCGCGGGTGCTGATGCCGGACGAGCTAGCGGCCGGCGGGGCCAACATCGAGGTGGTGCACATCGCGGGCGAGCGCGAAGTCGAGATGCGCGTGCACGAGCGCGGCTCGGGCCTGACGCTCTCATGCGGAACTGGTGCGGTGGCCGCGGCGGTCGCGGCGGCGGTGTCGGCCGGGGAGTGGCCGGCCAGCGAGTGCGCCTGGACCGTGCGAGTCCCGGGCGGCAAACTGGCCGTGACTCCGAGTGCCACGGCCAGTCTGCTGAGCGGTCCGGCTGTGATTGTCGCGCGGGGTGTGCTAGCCGCCGACTGGCTGGCTCGCCAGGCCGGGGCAGCACCGCGGCTCGCCTTGCTGAGCACGGGCTGAGGGCCCGTCACGGACTGGCCGGGCGCGCCACGGTCGGGCTGGGCTGGGCCACCAGCCGGAGCCCGAGCCCGACCAGCGTCCAGCCGGTGCGTACCCGCAGGGACTGACGCGGCAAGCGAACGCGACCACGGCGGCTCGCCGAAGCTGACTCCCGCAGCTCGGCGGCGCGCTGCTCGGCCAGCGCCAGGAGCATCTGCTGATTCATGGCGACGCACTCCCTTAGTGGTTGGTTGATCGTCGGCTAGGTGAGCTCAGGGTTATGACTATCCGGCGGCGGCGGATTCAGCGTCGTTCGCGTCGGGCCGGCCGGACGACGACCTCGTGATGCGGATGTCGCCGCTCGTGGTGCGCACTCTGATGTCAACCGCTGCCGTGGCACCGTCGGCGGCCTCGACCTCGTCCAGGTCGCTGCGGACGCCGCCGCTGGTGCTGGCCAGGTCCAGATAGACGCCGATCCCCGGCACCACCGCGATGCGCACGTCGCCCGACGTGCTGGCAACCTCGACGCTGCCGGACACAACGCCGCCGAGGTGCACGTCCCCGCTGGCAGTGCGCGTGGTCACCGGGCCGGCGCAGTAGCCGACGGTCACGTCGCCGCTAGCGGTGGTGATCCGTACCGCGCCGTCCACCTGGGCCACCCGCGTGTCGCCCGAGGCTGTGTGGACGCTCAGCTCGCCGCCCGTCTTGTCCAGCATCACGTCGCCGCTCGCCGATCGGACGGTGACGTCCCCGGTCACGGTCGGAGCGGTGAGATCCCCGCTGGTCGTGTGCAGCGCGAGGCCGCTGAGCTGCCCGACGCAGGACAAGTCCGCGGAAACGGTCCTGGCCGCGCAACTCGAGCCCGCCGGGGCCTTGATGGTGAGGTCCAGGCCGCTCCGGCGCCGGAACGGGCCGATACGGGGACCCCTGACGTAAAGCTGGCCGTCCTCGAAGGCGACCGTCACCTGGTCGAGCAGATCAGTGACGTTCGCTCCGCGATGGCTGGGTACGACCTCGACGACGATCGCGTCGGCCGGCTCGCCCGAGAGGACGATGCTCCCGGACGTCCAGGAGTCGATGCTGATGTCGACCGGGTCAGAGCACGGGAAATCCCACTGGGTCATGGCAGTGTCCTTCTGTAACGCGGGTGGGTGCAGGAGTGTTGGGTCGGAGTCGCTAGCTTCTCGCGAAGCCGGTGTACCGCTTGCCGGGTCCTTTCCGGCCGGGCGGCGGGAATGGCGGGCGCGGTCTCAGCCCGCCGGGCGACGCCTCGAGCGCCCGGCCGATCGCCCGGTGGATCAGCCAGCCGTTGACCGAGACGCCCGCGGCTGCGGCAGCCGCTTCCACCCGGGCCTTCAGGCCCTCGGACAGCCGGAGGGTGATCCGGGCGCTGCCCGCGTCCTCGCCGCTCTCGCCTGGCTCGGAACCAGCATCCGCTGGCCCGTGCGTGGTGCTCACCACGAACTCCGGCTGAGTACCGGTCAGCCGGACGTCGATCGTTGCGCCCTCAAGGCTCGCGGTTATCTCCTCCGCCGCCGCGGACAGCACGTCAAGCAGCGCAAGGCGGATAGACGAGTCCAGCGTGTCCGCGATCATCTCGGCCGCCCTGGCGATGTCGTCGCCGGCGAACCGTGTGATCGAGGTCAGCTCACGTCGGAGCGATTCGGCATACGCGCTGAGGTCCATGACGCCATCATGACGTCATAGACGACGTCATGTCAAGACATCCATGACGTCATTATGACGCACTGAGACGTCATGGAGACGGCACGCTGAGCGTTCTTGTCACCTACGTGACGTCAGCGTGATGTCTCGACCGGGTCATGCCTGCGGCTCGGGCACGATCACCGCCCGCCCCTCCAGCTGCTGGGCTTCTAGCTGCTGGTAGGCGCTGAAGGCCTGATCCAGGGTGAACGTGGTAACCGTTGGCCGCACCAGCCCCCGGGCGGCGAGAGCCAGGATTTCGGCCAGCTCGGGGCGGCTTCCCCAGTACGTGGTCTGCACTGATGCCTCGTACGGGATCGAGAAGAAAGAGACAGGCAGGGTGCCGCCGGCGATTCCGACGATGGTCAGATCGCCCAGTACCCGGGTGACCGCGGCACCGAGGGCGAGGGTGTCCTGCGCTCCGACGAAATCTAGGACGACGTCGGCGCCCCGCCCGCCGGTGGCG
>Ga0187807_1000149_pt1 | contig 19749 bp, 20 predicted proteins | sample NC_wetland_sal_i_4_FD_132432 | JGI IMG/M metagenome (GOLD analysis project Ga0187807, IMG submission 132432) | Wetland sediment microbial communities from Neuse River Estuary, North Carolina, USA - ASW_2 | ecosystem: Environmental > Aquatic > Freshwater > Wetlands > Sediment | place: USA: North...
AACTAAAGTCAACGCCACCGCCGTACCCGGCGGAGCAGGTGGCGCGGTCCGGTTACCGGGGAGACCTAAGGCGTACGTTATTCAAGGAGGCATCGACCGGGGAGCCAGGACGTGAGCGTCTCGCTAGATGAGCACAGGCTCGGTGGGCTGCGCTGGATCGTGCTGCGTGGCCCGGATCGCGAGGCGTTCCGGGCGCTCGGGGAACACACGCGTGACGAGATCACCGCGCTCACGCAGACGTGGCCCCTGCTGGCCAGGCTTCGTAAGCACGTCTGTGATCCGCCGGGAAGCGATCATCTCAACGCCGTCCGGCAGGCCAGCGCGTTGGGTTTCCCGGAGGTCTGGGCGGAACTGGCCGCGTTCGCCGCGGGGGCTGCGGTGCCGTTCGAGGATCTGGCGCTGCTGAACGTCCGTGGTGACCTCGGCCCCGTGGCCGGCGGCATCGGGTGCAGCGACCTGGCGTGGCGGCGGGAGCGCTCCGTCATCGGCCACAACGAGGACGGCGCGCCAGAAAACGTCGGGCAGTGTGCCCTGCTCACCCTGGCTCTCGACGACCTGCCGTCCGTCACCGCCTTCTGGTACCCCGGCTTCCTGCCGAGCAACGCGTTCGCCGTGACCGCAGACGGGCTGGTGTGGAGCATCGATCACCTCCCGGTCGCCGCGCCCGGCGACGGGGCGGGTCGGCATGTCGTGGGCCGCGGGCTGCAGCGATCGGCCAGAACGGTCGATGAGGCCGTCGACTACCTGCGGACCAACCCCTCGGCCGGCGGGTTCGCCTACACGATCGGCGACCGGACCGGGCGGATCACCTGCGTGGAGGCCGCGGCCGGGTGCCATGCCGTCGTGGAGGTCGGGCCAGGATCGGGTCCGCTGCTGTGGCACACCAACCACGGGCGGTACCTTCCGGGCTGTGAGCCATCACCTAGCGGCAACAGCGTGGCGCGTGGTCAGATGCTGAGCGCCCTCGCCATCCCCGCCACCGATCCCGACTCGGCCTGGTTCCTGCGCGTCCTGGCCGGCGCGCCGCTGCCGGACGGCGTCCGCTGCGATCCGGCGCCCGGCCACCCCGCCACCACGTTGTGCACGTTCATCGCTGACCTCACCGCGGATGAGGCCGTCATCGCCGCCCGGGACAACCAGCCGGTGGCCATCCCGCTGCGCGACCTGGCCGAAGGAAATCCGAACCGTCAGCGCCAGCCCGGTGCCGCTAACCGGAGCTGAGCTCCTAGCCCTCGGGGGTCTTCGCGGTCGCCGCGGCGGAGTTACCCGATCGGGATGAGGGCTTGCGGCTCCTCGTCCGCACGGGCTTCTTTGGCTCTTCGATCAGCTTGACGGTGAGGTCGGGGCCGCCCGCCTCGACGATCTGCACTCGCTGCGGCAGCATGGCCAGGAACGCGCGGAAGCTCCGGCACCCGTAGTTGTGCTCGTCGAACGAGGCGTCCAGCGCCAGCATCTTGCTCTTCAGGCCGCCCGCGGTCATCGTCTCGCCGTTCGATTCCTCGAACGCCCGCACCAGCAACCGCTCCGCGTCACCGATATCGAAGGCCGCCGTCGGCCGCGCCGCAGGCTCGACCTCCGCCACCAGCGTGCCCCAGTACTTGTACTCCGAGCAGACCGAGACAAGTTTCCGGCTGGCGTTCGCCTCGGTCCCGACCCCCACCACCCACTTGCCGAACTCCCTGAGCCGCTGCACCAGCGGCGAATAATCGCCGTCCCCGCTGACCAGGATGAACACGCTGATCTCGGGATGCACGATCAGGGTCTCCATGGCGTCGACGGCCATCCGGATGTCGGCGGCGTTCTTGTTCTGGATGCCGACCCGCGCCACCTGGATGAGGTCGACGCCGTTCATCGCGAGGTCATCCTGGTGGCCGCCGAAGAGCGGATTGGCCCAGTCCGCGTAGGCGCGGCGCACCGAAGCGTTGCCGTAACCGCGGCAGAGCCGGGTCAGCGCCTCGTACGGCGCCGGGTTCGCCTGGTCAGGCAGCTCCTTGACCGCGCCAAGGACGAGGTTCTCAAAATCCACGAACACCGCGACCTGCGCGGATCCATCAGGCTCCATTGTCCATCTCCTCAGCCGGCCCGGTATCCCAGGTCAAAGCTAGCTAAGGCTAGTGGACGTGGAGCCGCCAGTCGCTCGGCACCCGCCCCTTGGGACCGGGCACCGGTTGGTCAACCGGATGATGCTGCGGCGGCGCGAGCTCCGGACCGTCGTACATTTCCTTGGTCTCGTAGCTGTAGAACCAGTCTTCGCCTGGTTCGAAGCTGCGGATGAACGGGTGCTCGGTGGCCGTCGCATGGGCGGTCGCGTGCTGCATCGGCGAGGTGTCGCAGCAGCCGACGTGCCCGCACTGCGCGCACCGGCGCAGGTGCACCCACCAGCCGTTCGCGGCCTCGCACTCGAGGCACCCGGTACCGCTCGGCGGCACCGAAGGATCGATGCCCGCTATCTCGCTCATTCAGCTCTCCTCACCATCATCTTGCGGGGTGATCGGCAGCCGCACGCGGAACCGTGTGTCACCCGGCGACGATTGCAGCGTAAGGTCCCCGTGGTGCTTGCGCACCACGATGCGCCAGGAGATATCGAGCCCCAGCCCGGTCCCTTCGCCCACTGGCTTGGTGGTGAAGAACGGCTCGAATATCCGGTCCCTGATCTCCGGCGGTACTCCAGCCCCGGTGTCACAAAAATCCACGAACACCTGGTCGCGGTCCAGCCCCGTGCGCACCGTCAGGGTCCCGGAACCGTTCATCGCGGACACCGCGTTGTCGATCAGGTTCGTCCATACCTGGTTCAGCTCGCCCGCGTAGGCCGGGATCGACGGCAGCGACCGGTCATAGTCCTTCACGACCTCGATCCCGGGCGGGATCTTCCCGGACAGCATCAGCAGCGTGCTGTCCAGCAGTTCGTGCACGTCAACGACCTGGTACGGCGCCCGGTCCAGCTGCGAGTACTGCTTGGCCGCGCCCACCAGGGTGGAGATCCGGGTGGTCGAATCCTCGATCTCGTTCATCAGCAGTTCGGTCTCGACGGTGTAGTTCAGCCACCGCAGCGCGCCCTCAAGGACCCCCGGGTCCACCGCCATCGAGACGTGATCGAGCCACGCGGCATCGAGCCCGGCCGCGACGAACGTCGGGGCCAGATCCCAGCCGTTCCGCACGCCGTGGTCGTCGAGCCAGTCCGTGATGGCGTCCTCCCGGTCCGATGCCTCAAGCGGCGCCAGCGCGAGCGCTTTCGGCACCCGTTCGGCCGCCTCTTCCTGCAGCCGGATCAGTGTCTCCAGCGTGGTCCGGTCCCATCGCCCGCCCGCGATCATGCCGAGCTTGTGCCGCATCCCGGCGACCCGCTCGCGCAGCGACGCCGTGGCCCGCACCGCCGCGGCGGCCGGGTTGTTCAGCTCGTGGGTCAGGCCCGCCGACAGCGAGCCGAGCGCCAGCAGCCGTTCCCGCTGCCCGATCGCCTGCTGCGTGTTCTTGGCGCCGAAGAACAGCCCCTCGAGCAGGTGCACCGCCATCGGGAACCACTCGTGCATCAGCTCGGCGAAGACCGAAGCGTCCAGCACGAAGAACCGCGACGGTTCGGTCACCCGCAGCGAGTTGTTGTAGACCTGCGGCACCCGGTCGCCCAGGTAGGCGGTGAAGGCGCCCGAGTACACCCCGCGCGAGGACGTCCGGCCGACCTCGATATCGTCCGCGCCCACCCGGCGCGACAGCACCACGGTGCCCTCGAGCAGCACGTAAAAGCAGGTCGCGGGGGCACCCTCCGCGTACACAGGGCCCGGCTCGATCAGCTCGACGTGGCCTCGCTCGCACAGCCACTGCAGCTGGTCCTCGGTGAGCTTCTCGAACAGGAACAGCGTCCGCAGCTCATCGACGTCGCACGTCAGCGGATCCGACGAAGTCACCTCGGCGCTCATCGCTTCTCCAGGTATCGGTGCACGAGCATGACGGCCAGCGCTCCTTCCCCGACGGCCGAAGCCACTCGCTTGGCCGACTCCGCCCGCGCGTCCCCGGCCACGAACACCCCGGGCACGCTGGTCTCCAGGTGGTACGGCATCCGGTCAAGCTCCCATCCGCGCGGCCGCTCCCCGCCGACCGACAGGTCCGGGCCCGCGACCACGAACCCGGCGGAGTCCCGCACTACCACTCCATCCAGCCAGTCGGTCAGCGGCGCCGCGCCGATGAACAAGAACAACAAATGCGCGTCCACTGTTTCCGTCTCGCCAGAAGCGGTGCTCCGCAGCGTCAGGCTCTCCAGATGATCCTCGCCCCAACCCGCGACCACCTCGGTGCAGGTGCGCACGGAGATGTTCGGGACGTCCGCTATCTGCCTGATCAGGTAGTACGACATGGACCTTTCCAGCGACGGCCCGCGGACCAGGATCGTCACCGACTTCGCGTGACGCGATAGGTACACCGCGGCCTGCCCGGCCGAGTTCGCCCCGCCGACGATGTACACGTCCTGCCCGAGGCAGGCGGCGGCCTCGGTCAGAGCCGACCCGTAGTAGACCCCGCGCCCGGTCAGCTCAGCCAGCCCGGGCGCGTCCAGCTGCCGGTACGACACCCCGGTGGCCAGGATGATCGTGTGCGCGTCGATGGTCGTGCCGTCCGCGAACCGAACCCCCCGCGCCGACCCCTTAATGTCCAGCCCGACCACGTCCCGGGTCGTCAGCACCTCGGCACCGAACTTCGTCGCCTGACGCCGCGCCCGGTCCGTCAGCTGCGCGCCCGACACCCCGTCCGGGAAGCCCAGGTAGTTCTCGATCCGCGAGCTCTGCCCGGCCTGGCCGCCGGTGGCGGTGCGCTCGACCAGCACGGTGCGCAGCCCCTCGGACGCGCCGTACACCGCGGCGCCGAGGCCGGCCGGCCCGCCGCCGATCACGATGAGGTCGTAGAAGTCCTTGGTCGGCGTGGTGGCCAGCCCGACCCGGGACGCCAGTTCGGCATCGGTGGGCTCGATGAGCGGATCGCCGTCCTGCGTGATCACGACCGGCAGCGACAGCCCGTCCGCCTGGGCGGCCTCGAGCAGTCGCTGCCCCTCCGGCTCGTCAGAGTTGTACCAGCGGTAAGGCACCTGGTTGCGGGCCAGGAACTCGCGTACCTCGGACGAGCGCGCCGACCAGCGGTGCCCGACGACCTTGGTCTCCGGCACCGGCCGGTGGTCCGAGGTCAGCCACGCGTCGAGCAGCGCGTCGACCACCGGGTAGAGCTTCTCCTCCGGCGGGTCCCACGGCTTGAGCAGGTAGTGGTCGAGGTCGACCACGTTGATCGCGTCGATCGCGGCCCCGGTGTCGGCGTAGGCGGTGAGCAGCACGCGCCGCGCCCCCGGGTAAATGTCCAACGCCTGCTCGAGGAACTCGATCCCGTTCATCTCGGGCATCCGGTAGTCGGCCAGGATCACCGCGACCAGGTCGCCGCGCAGCTTCATCTGCCGCAGCGCGTCCAGCGCCGACGCGCCCGACTCGGCCCGCACGATCCGGTGCCGTTCGCCGTAGCGCCGCCGCAGGTCCCGGGCCACCGCCCGGGACACGCCGGGGTCGTCATCGACAGTGAGGATCGCCGTGCGGATCGTCTCGGCCTGCTCGGTCATAACGCCCATAGTAGGTCTGTCCTGTTACGGTGCCGAGGAAGGTACCCGCGGCGGGCTTCCGGATAAGACCATTTAGGCCGAACGGGTCAGGTTGCTCCCCATCCGCCCCCTCGTGCCCTGCCGGGACGACGTCGTCGCTACGGCCTCCCGTGCTCTCCGGCACCAGGCCTCACGGCGGGCCCAGCCAGTACTGGCTGATCGCCAGCGCCTTGGGCCAGGGAACGCCGGCCGCGGCCAGGATCCTCGCGCGGATCGGGGCCAGGCCGTCCGCGCGCGGCTCGACCTGGTCCGCGGCGCCGTGCAGGGCGAGACGCACGAACTCGGTGAAGTTCAAGGGGTTCAAGGGTTCGCGGCCCCGCGCCGGGCCGCTCCCCGGCCCGGGCCCGCCTCGCGGCGTCATTCGTGCTCCAACGCCGCGCGCAGGGCGGCCATGCCGCGGGACGTGTGACTTTTCACCGCGCCGCGGCTGATCCCCATCGCGGTCGCGATCTCCGCCTCGGACAGGTCAGCGTAGTAGCGCAGCACGATCGCCTCGCGCTGCCGGTCCGGCAGGTCACGCAGCGCGGCGACCACGGCCGAACGCTCCAGCAGCACCAGCGCGCCGTGCTCGGCGCTGGGCATGTCCGGCGGGGCCTTCTGCAGGTTCTTGTCGACCACCGTGCGGTGCCGCAGGACCGAGCGGGACCGGTTCACCACCGCCTGCCGCAGGTAGGCCAGTGCCTTCTCGGTATCCCGCAGCCGCTGCCAGCCCTCGTGCATCGCCACGAACGAGTCCTGCACGACCTCCTCGGCAGTCTGTGTGTCCCGCACCAGCAGGGCCGCGAGCCGGACCAGTGACCGGTAGTGCTGAGAGTAAAGCTCGACGACCGCGCGGTCCGCGCTCCACTCCGCGCGTGCCGTACCGGATACCGGGAAGGCGTCCGGAAGGATGGCATCGGTAGCCGCCAACTCGGCGTCTTGCGGGCCCGGGTCCTCGCTGTGCTCGGTGTGCTCGGTGTGCTCGCGAAGCCAGGGTCGGTACCGTTCCAGGCCTTTCTCGAGGTCGTAATCGCCCCCGAACCGGGGCATCTGCAGCTCGGTGACCTGGTTGTAAAGGCGGGAAAGACGCACGTCCTCATGCGAGCTGCCTGTCTCGCGGCCGCCGGCCCTCACGACGATGCTCCTTCCGGGGCGCCATCATCAAACGGGTAGTCCGCACCTAGCTGCAGGAGCAGCTTGCGCCGGACCCGGTACAGGTGCACGCTCACCGTTTTCTCGGCCATATCGAGGACCGCGGCGATCTCGCTCTGTTTCATGTCCAGTCCCCAGCGGAGCAGTGCGACCGCGTGCTGTTGTTCCGGCAGGCCCTGGATGACCCGCCAGCACCGCTCGAGCGCGATCGACGAGAAGGCCTGCTCCAAAGGATCGACCTGGATCTTCCGGTACAGGGCCTCGATCCGGGGCAGCCGGTCGCGGAAGGCCGCCTCGCGGCGGAAGCCGCTCACCGCGATATTGGCGAGCGTCCGGCACAGCCAGCCCTGGCGCTGCGCCTCGGCCAGGCCCCGCAGCGCCTGCCAGGCCCCGGCCGCGGCCTCGAAGGCAGCCTGGACCAGATCCTCGGCCAACGCCCGGTCCCCGCGGGTCACCACGCAGGCATATCCGAACAGGTCACGGGCATGGACCTTGAAGCAGTCGGCTAGCTCCTCGGCCTCGCGCGGTGAGATCTTCCCCTCACTCACCGCCCACCTCCTTGGCGTAAAGGTAGCCGAAGGCAGCCGGTATCACCGGAGGACCGGGAAGAATCACGCCGCTAAGTCGTATGGCCGCCGGGAAACCCTTACCTCAGGTGTCGGTAATCTCGCCGGCCGGACGGCGTGCGGTGGGGTGCGTCGTGCCGACGTAGCCGAACTGCATCAGCACCTGCGGGTTCCCCGGCAGGCCCAGCCGGTCCCGGATCAGGGCCCGGGTCACGGTCGCTTCGAGCGGCTGGGTGTACAGGCTGGCGAAGACCCACTTGCTGGTGGCGTGCAACAGCAGCCGGTGCAGCGCCTGCCCAGCGTGCAGCCAGTCAGCCCGGCGGTCACCTCGCGTCAGCAGCACCGCGGTAGCCGACGGTGATTCCCCGCCTCCGGGCAGCAGGGCCAGGCCGCGGTCCAGGTCGAAGTCGCGCTGCGGCAGGCGGCGCCTGGGCCTGCGCTGGGCGCGATCGGCGAAGGCCACGGCCGGGACGCCGTCCCGAGCCCGGCTGTCGGCGCTGCGGGTCCACTGCCGCGTCTCGGCCCGGACCCGCGGGTCCAGGTCCATCCGGCTGGCCGCCACGGCGACGATGGTCGCCAGCCGCTGGTAGGCGAGTTCCCCCTCGACCAGTGCCAGCTCGGCCCCCTCGGCCAGCGCGTCATGCTGCATGCCGGCGAGCAGCCCGCCCGGCAGCAAACCCGGTTCGAACGGTCCCCGGTGGGTGTGCCGGTGCGGTACGGCCTCGAGCATCCGGCGTTCCGTGCGGGTGACCGGTTCGGCCGCGCCTACCCTGACCCGGGCCAGCAGCCGTGGCCGGCTGGGGTCGGGCATCAGCTCGACGACCGGCAGGTACCCGAGTCCCCGCACCGCCAGCCGCAGCCCGAACAAGGCGGCACCACAGCTGATGATCATTTCCCGGCCCAGGGGATCGGCCCGCAGCTTGCGCCGCGGATCAAAGTAGAGCTCGACCCCGGATCGCCCGACCTGAAACCGCCACGGCTGCGTGTTATGTACCGACGGCGCGCGAGCCGCCGTGGTGATCAAGAACTGGGCGTGGTCGGCCAGGAGCGGCGCTGCGTGGATAGTCTTCTCCGGCACAGGGCTCACCTGCCTCTTCATCGGGCCATGATCGTGTCCGGCCGGCCGGGGAGCCAGGGTCCTTGGCCGGCCCGCCCGGGTGACCTAGGTCCCGGCCAGCTAATGGCGACGACGACTTGCCGCGACGGTTACCTTGATGGGAGTTTTGTGCATCAGAGTTAAATATGTCCTTGCGGGTGTCCTAGCCTGACGAGCGGATGCCCGGGTGGCCTGGGGGGTTGCGATGGTGGTCAGGGTCGGCAGAGGAATGGTAGCCGGGCCACAGCCGGGCCCGGGAAGGGCCCGGTAATGGGCCCGGTAATGAGCAGTGTCAGGGGGCCTTCGGACCGGGCCCTGGATCGGCTGGTGGGCCGGTTCGCGATCGGAATGCGGCTCGGGAGCGCGGCGGCGTCTGCCGTGGCCGGGCCGCTGGCCGCGGTGAGGGGGATCGCCAGTTCCGACCTTGCCCTGGTCCTAGCGGGCCTGGGGGCCTGGTCGGTGTTTTTCGTCGTCAGGGTGGCGCGCCGCGGGCCGGCCGGGCCGCTGGTGCTCGCCGACGCGGCCGTCATCATGGCCATCGTCGCTGCGCAGCGCTACGTAGTTCCCGCTCCGTTCATCGCCGACGGGACCACCTGGATGCTGCCGCTGGCGAGCACGGCGGTGTACATCCCTGCGCTGGTGCTGAGCCCGTGGCTGAGCTTGCCGACCGCGGGCGCGGTCACTGCGGTGTACGTCCTGACCGTGTCCCATCCTTCAGACGCCGGGTTCCTGATCTTCCAGGCTCTGGTGACGGTGGCGCTGATGACGCTGGTGCGCCGCGGCGGCCGCAGCGCGGACGCGGTGATCGCCGGCTATCTGCGGGCCGGGCAGGCGGCCCGGGTCGAGGCGGCCCGGCGCGCCGACGAGCGGGAGCAGTATCGCCGGGTGCATGACACGGCGCTGTCGACGCTGACGATGGTCGCCTCGGGGGCCTTCTCTGCCCCATTAGTGACGTTGCGCGCCCAGGCGGCGCACGACTTGCAGGTCCTGCAGGCGCTGCCCGGGATACCCGGGGCGATGACCGGCGGAGAGCCGTCCGGGACATCAGGTCAAGGTCCCGGGGCGGCCGCCTCGCTGCGTGACCGGCTGATGACCGAAGCCGCCCGGGCGGCCCCGCTTGAGGTTACGGTGTCAGGGCCCATGGCCACCCTGCCGCCGGAAGTCAGCACGGAGATAAGCCGCTGCGTCGGGGAGGCCCTGCGTAATGTAGCCCGCCACGCCGGGACCAACCGGGCGGAGGTAAGCGTACGGGATGCGGGCCACGCCCTGGTCGTGGAGGTCAGCGACCAGGGCCGGGGCTTTGACCCGCGGCTGGTCGCCGCGTCCCGGCGCGGCATCAGGGAATCGATCCGCGCCCGGATGGAAGCCGTCGGCGGAGGCGCGGAGGTCATCAGCGCGCCGGGAGAGGGCACCCGGGTCGTGTTGCGGTGGCCGCGATGAGCTCGGTACAGCCGTCCGCGATCCTGGCCACCCGGTATTCGCGCGCGCTGGACATCGCGGTCGTGGTCGTGGTCGCGGGATGGGATCTGGCCGGGGCCGGCGGCGAGCTGCTGGCCAATCTGGCTGGCTACCGTTCGGCCGCGGTCCAGGTCGCCGCGTGGCTGGTGCTGGCGGCGGTGGTGACGGCCGGTTCGGTCCTGCTGCTGCGCGGGCGAGGCGGACGGAGGTCCAGCTGGACGATGGCGGCCCTGGCCGCGGCGATCAGCACGGTGGTGGCCGCGGGCTGCCCGCGCGGACATATGCTGGCGGCCGACTGGGGCTGGGGGATAGCCGGCTGGATCGGCGTCCTGGTCCTGCTGCGCCGTCCGCTCACCGAGTTCGTCGTCTTTCTCGGCCTCGAGGCGCTGGCGACCTTCGCCGTCCTGGTTCGTGATGGGCTTACCCGGGAGAGCCTGGCCGCCTTCGTCACGGTCTTGTCCGCCTCGGTGGTCATCCAGCTGGCGGCCGCGCTGGCCGCCCGCGCCGTGGCCATTCCGGCCCGCCAGGCCGCTGACCTGGCCGCAAGTGACGCCGCGGCCCGGGAGCAGCGGGTTATCAGCGCCCGCGTGCACGCCGCGCGGCAAGTGCGCTGGATGGCCGTGCGGGAGACGGTGGAGCCGCTCCTGCAGGACCTGGCCGCCGGGCGGGCGAACCCGGCCGACCAGGCGGTACGGCGTGATTGCGCGATCGCCGCGGCCAGGCTGCGCCGCCTGTTCGCCGAGAGTGACGACGCCGCCGACCCGCTGATCCACGAGCTGCTCGCGTGCGCGGATGTGGCCGAGCGCCGCGGCGTGGCCGCCGATCTCGAGGCCGTCGGCGCCATCCCCGCCGTACCCGCCGGCGCTCGCCGGGTTCTCACCGACCTGGCCATCACCATCCTGTCGGCCGCCGCGACCCGGGCCCGGATCACGGTGGCGGCAGCCGGTGACGGGCTGATCGTCAGCTTCGTCGCGGATTGCCCGGCCGGTGCTCCGCTGCCCTCCGCCGACGGTGATATCGCGATCAGCCATCAGCGAGACGACGACGTGCTATGGGTGGAGGCCAGGTGGAACGTCAGGTAACGATCGCTATCGTCGAGGATCACCCGGTGGTCGTCGAGGGCGTCACGTCCTGGGTGAACGGTGACCCAGCCCGGCGGATCCGCATTGTCCAGGTGACATCGGACCTCGCCGATCTCGGCCCTGAACCTGACGTGGTCGTGCTCGACCTCGAACTGGGCGGACAGATGATCACCGAGAAGATTCCCGGCCTCGTCGCCGGCGGACGCCGGATCGTGGTGTTCTCCGCCCACGTTGATCCCGGCATCATCCTGGCCGTACTCGAGGCCGGCGCCTATGCGTACGTCACCAAGGAGGAGGGCCGTGACCACCTGGTCGAGACGATAGTCGCCGCGGCCGGCGACCGGCCGCACGTCACGCGGTCCCAGGCCCAGGCCATGCTGGCCGATACCAGGCCGGGGCGCCCCGCCCTGTCGGCACAGGAGCGCCAGGCCCTGCTGCTGTGGTTCCAGGGGATGTCCAAGGCCTCCGTCGGCAGGCGCATGGCCATCACCGAGAACACCGTCCGGCAGTACATCGACCGGGCGCGGATGAAATACGCCGCCACCGGGCGACCCGCGCCGACCAAGGATGCCCTGCTGGCCCGCGCCATCGAAGACGGCTTGGTGCACCCCTCCGAGGTCGCCGTGTATACCTCCTGGGCCTTCAGGGAAGCCACCTGATCACCGGATCTCCTCATGACCCCCGTTCGCAGGTCATGACAATGACGTGCCCGCCACGCCATCGTGGCAGTACCCCACTCGCGCCTGCGAGGAGGGGAGCGACGTCGTCCGCCGTCGTGGAGGGGAGGCGGCGGGCACGACGCATCACCCCCGCTCGGTAACCTTTCTGCTCATGGACCACTCGGACGACACCAACGCGGCCATCTGGCAGTCCGGGGAGGCCGTTCAGGCCTGGGCGGCCCAGGCGCAGGTACAGGAGCGATACCGGGCGGAGCACCGGCGGTTCATGGCGGCCCTGCTCCCCTTCGGCCCGCAGGAGACGTTCACGTTCCTGGACCTGGGGGCGGGGACCGGGGCGGCGTCGCGGACGATCCTCGATGCGCATCCGGGCAGCACCGCGATACTCGCGGACTTCTCGGCCGAGATGATGCGGGCAGGCGAGCGAGAGATGCGGCCGTACTCCGGGCGCTACCGGTACGTCGAGTTCGACATGTCGGCCGACGGCGAGTGGCCCGCGGCGATCCCCGCGGCGCTCGATGCCGTGGTGACCTCGATGTGCGTCCACCACCTGCCCGACGAGCGCAAGCAGGGCCTGTTCGCCGAGATATTCGGCCGGCTCGTCCCTGGCGGCTGGTACCTCAACTACGACCCGGTGGCCGCGGGGGATCCCGTGGTCGAAGCCACCTGGCAGCGCGTGAACGACCGCGACAACCCCGAGGCGGCCAGCAAGCGGCTGCATCGCACGCCGCTGGAACAGGCCCGCTGGGATAACCACGTGCGCTACATCATCCCGCTCCGCCCGCAGCTGGAATTCCTGCGGTCGGCCGGATTCGAAGGCGTCGACGTCTACTGGAAGCAACTGGAGAACGTCATCTACGGCGGCCGCCGCCCCGGATAAGGCCTGTCTAGGCCTGCCGCCGCCTGGTCGCCTCGGTGAGCAGCCTGAGGTCGACGGCGTGATCCGGGGACGCGAACGGCGTCCCGGGTGCGCTGACATCGAAGCGTCCGCTGTCGGGCAGGTAGTCGCGGCCGCGGGCGATGACGCGCCGCAGCTTGCCGAGCGCCGCGATGTCGGTGCCCGGATCGCCGTCCACGACAATGAGGTCGGCGTCGAAGCCAGGCGCGAGGCGGCCGGTGATCGCGCCGACGCCGAGCGCCGCCGCGGCCTCGGTGGTGGCCATCGCGAGGACGTCGGCGGGCCGGAAGCCAAGGGTCACGAGGTACTCAAGGCCGCCGACGTACTGGTGGTGCGGAGTGTTGTCGATGCCGGCGTCGGTGCCCGCGATGAGCTGCACGCCCATTTCGTGCATCGCCTTGAGGTGCTCACCCACCACGATGCCGGTCAGCTCGGCGACGTAAGGCGCGTTCACGTTGACGGTCGGGCAGACGAAGATGCCCCGCTCCGCGACCGGTCGTCATGAACCCGCCCGTGGACATGACCTTGATCAGGTCGGCGCCGCGCTTGTGGTGGGTGCGGACCATGCGGCGGAGTTCATCGTCGCTGTCGGCTTCACCGCCCATGAACCAGCAGTGCCCGCCGGTCACGGTGATCGGGCGAGCGGCCACCACCATCCGCGGGCCGCGGGCCAGGCCCGCGGCTATGGCATCACGCACGACCACGTCGAGGTAGCCCCGCGCGCCGAGGTCGCGGGCCGTGGTCACGCCCACGCCCAGCAGGTCCCGCGCGCTGTGCAGCATCAGCACTAGCTGCTGCTCGTCCGTCTCGCCGCGCATCCGCCCGGCCGGATTCGGCCCGCCGTCGAACCCGAGATGAACGTGGCAGTCGATCAGCCCGGGCATGATCGTCGAGCCCGGGTAGTCCGTCCGCGGCAGCGCCGCGTACTCGGCCGGCAGCGCTCCGGCGGGGCCGACCCAGTCCAGGGCATCGTCACCGATGACCACCGCACCGCCGGTCACGGTCCCATCGCCGGTGATGACCCGCGGCGCGGTGAGCACCTCGGACATCGCTCCACCTCGCCCTCGGCCAGCCTGAGTGACATGCGGACGGCAGCGTCGACGACGACGGTGGACTCACGTTATGGCGGCGCGCGAAGTGGCGTCAAGATGTCAGTGTGCCAGGAACTCTCAGACTCCAGATCGACGCCACGACCGTGGCGATGCTTAGCGCTCGCGGCAGCTTCAAGTGGACGGCTCCCGGGCCGGACGGTTTTGGTGCCGCCGTCGCGGAGATGGACTTCGGCGCCGCCCCGGCCATCCTTGACGCGCTCGCCGGGCTGTCGGCCGACGCGAACTTCGGCTATCTGCCGCAGTTCCTGGCCGACGAGCTGGCCACGGCATGTGCGGATTTCACCAAACGCCGCTACGGCTGGGACGTTGATCCCGCGCTCATCCACCACGTCCCGGACGTCCTCAAGGCGCTCGAGATCGCCATCACGCATTTCTCCCGCCCCGGCTCACCGGTGATCCTGCCGACACCTGCCTACATGCCGTTCCTCAGCCTGCCGGGTTTCGTCGGCCGCGAGATCATCCAGGTCCGGATGCGCGATGACGCCGGTTTCTTCACCCTCGACCTCGACGCGATCGAGGACGCCTTCCGCGCCGGGGGACACCTGCTCATCTTCTGCAACCCGTACAACCCGCTCGGCCGGGTCTTCACCCGCCAGGAGATGACCGAGCTGACCGAGGTCGTCGACAGGCACCACGGCCGGGTCTTCGCCGATGAGATCCACGGCCCGCTCGTCTATCCCGGGATGCGCCACATCCCCTACGCGTCCACCTCCGATACCGCCGCGGCGCACGCCCTGACCGCCACCTCCGCCTCGAAGGCGTGGAACTTGCCCGGCCTCAAGTGCGCGCAGGTGATCCTCACCAACGACCCTGACCGGCAGCGCTGGGAGGAGATGGGATTCTTCGCCTCACACGGCGCGAGCAATCCGGGTGTCGTGGCCAACATCGCCGCGTTCCGGCACGGCGAGGCATGGCTGGACGAAGTCCTCGGCTACCTGGACGAGGGCCGCCACCTACTGGCCAGCCTGCTCCGCCGCCACCTGCCGCAGGTGCGCTACCGCCCGCCCGACGGCACCTACCTCGCCTGGCTCGATTGCACCGCGATGGACCTGCCCGACTCGCCCGGCGCCCTCGTCACCGACCGGGCGCGCATCACGGTCGTGGACGGACCCGCCTTCGGCGCGGGCGGCCCTGGGTCCTTTCGCTTCAACTTCGCCACCCCGCACCCGATCCTCACCGAAATGGTCGAGCGCATCGCCGCCGTCCTGACCTCTGCTTAGGCCGCTCGCCGAACCCGGTGTGCCTGTGAGCCAGGCGCGCCGACGCGCAGCTATGCCGGCTTGCGGCTCTTTCTTTGCCCTTGAGCCCGGTACCATTCCAGGCCGGGCATACCGCGCTCACTTGCCATGCCTTTCACCGCGGCCAGCCCTATCGCGAGCACGATTACGGCCGCCAGGGTGCGCCTATCCACCGCCTTACGGGCCGCCGCGGCCAGCATGACGAGCGTGATCACGTGCCGCCGTCGTTTCGCCTCCTGCGCCTGCTGCCGAGTGCCGCTCGATAGGGGGGCGGGCTCCGCCGATCCGATGTCGATCGTCATCCCATCTCGCTCTCCCCGAAATCACCTGCGCGGTGCGCCTCAAAATTTCGGTACTGCGGGTCCTTCGAGCACAAGCCTGCCCGCAGGGGCTCGACGCGACATCACCCTGCCCGAGGGATCATCCAGGTAAACGTGGGTGATAGCGATGCCGATCCCCTGGGATGGGCGCGGCCTTCCCCTGGCAGGCCCTCAGGCAGATGCCTCGCGGGCTACCAGGGTGTCCAGGACGCGTACCACGTTGGCCCGCAGGTCCTCGGCCGCCTCCTGGTTTCCGGCGAGATGGTGCAGCAGCGCCTGCTGGAACAGCCCGTCGAGGATGGCGTACGCCGCACCCGGAGACAGGGCCACCCGAAAACCCGTGAACGAGGCGTACCGGCTGATGACCCGCCAGATCATCTCCTCGCGGCGCTGGTCGATCTCCAGCACGTCGGCGCGGAACGACTCCTCGAACAGGCTCTGGTTCCGCAGGTCGTACCAGAGCCGGTGCATCGCCGCGTCGGTCCGCAGCGTCTGGGCCATCGCCGTGCTGAACTCCCGCTTGAGCTCTTCCGCCGACGAGGCGGTCGCCACGATCTCGTCGTAACGGGTCACGCAGGCGGCTTCGTACTGGCGCACGCAGTGCGTGATCAGGTCTTCCTTGTCGCTGAAGTAGTAGTGCAGCACGCCGTGCGAGAACTGGGAATTCTGCGCGATCTCGCGCAGGCTGGTGCGGGCATACCCCAGTTCCGCGAGCGTCTGCAGCGCGGCATCGGCTAGCTGCGCCCGCCGTTCGGCGAACTTGTCGACCTGCCGCCGCGAGACCCGCTCCCGGTTCGTCTCGGTCACGCGAGGTTCATCACCCACGCCAGCCTCGCTGGCCACATGGGCCACGTCCGTCACGGCAAAAGCTTCCTGTCAGCTCTACGAAAACGCCCGCGCCCTGCGGGCCCGAACCAACTGTATCTCGGCCAGCGCCCGCCGCCCAGAACAAACTTGACAAGTGTCCAAGGAAGTCTTGACGACTGTCCAGATTTCGTGGCAGTGTGACCTACGTCGCACCGCCGACCAAAGCCCCGATGAAAGCCAGGGTAGAACGCCAGCTCAGGGCGGGGCACCCGAGGAAAAGCGCCGTCTCAAGGAGGAGATGCCCGATGAGTGTGTACGACTTGACCGGACGCAAGGCCCTGGTCACCGGCGGAGCGCGCGGGCTCGGCGCCGGGATGGCCGAGGCGCTGGCGCGGGCCGGCGCGGCCGTCGTCATCGGCGACATCCGCGAAGAACTCGGCGAGGCGACCGCCGACGCGATCAAGAAGGCCGGCGGCGACGCGGCGTTCCTCCCGCTGGACGTGACCGACGACCGGAGCTGGGAACGGGCCGTCGAGGGCACGATCGCCGAGCTCGGCGGCCTGGACATCGTGGTCAACAACGCCGGCGTCGAGATCACTCAGCTGGTTGTCGACCTGGATCCGGACGAGATCCGCCGCATGCTCGAGGTCAACATCCTCGGCACCTCGCTCGGCATCAAGCACGCCTTCCGCGCCATGCGCCCCGGCGGGCCGGCTGGCCGCGGCGGCGCCGTGGTCAACATCGCGTCGGTCGCCGCCACCATCGCCTTCCCCGGTATCGCCGTCTACTCCGCGACCAAGTCGGCGGTCGACCGGCTGACCCGGGTAGCCGCCATGGAATCCGGCAAGCTCGGCTACGCCGTGCGGGTGAACTGCATCTACCCGGGCCTGGTCCCGACCGAGATGGGCAACCAGCTCGCCCAGGACGTGGTGACGCTCGGCCTGTTCCCGAGCGTGCCCGAGGCTGTCGGTGCCGTGGTCGGGCTCACCCCGCAGGGCCGCCTCGGCGAGGTCGCGGACATGGCCGACGCCGTGGTCTTCCTCGCCTCCGACGCGGCGCGTTTCATCACCGGCGCCGGGCTGCCCGTCGACGGCGGCATGGGCATGTGAAGGAAGGCCAGAGGAAGGACAGAGGACAAATGACCAAGCCCGTCATCGTCTACGGCGCCTCCGGCTACACCGGCCGCCTGATCTGCGAGTACCTGCGCGAGTTCAACGTGCCCTTCGTCGCCGCAGGCCGCGACAAGGCGCGCATCGCCGAGGCGCTGGACAAGGTGCCCGGTATCGGCACGGTAGAGCACGAGATCGTCGAGGTCGCCCACGACGCCCAGCCGCTGACCGAACTGTTCCAGGGCGCCAGCGTGGTCTGCAACACCGTCGGGCCGTTCGCCCAGTACGGCCGCGAGGTCGTCGAAGCCTGCCTGGCCACCGGCTGCCACTACCTGGACACCACGGGGGAGCAGGACTGGCTGATCACCTGCGACGAGGACTACGGCCGGCAGATGGCCGCCAAGGGCCTGCTGCTCGCCCCGGGCATCGCCCAGATGTACACCACCGGCGAGATCGCGGCCCACCTCTGCCTGGAGAAGCCGGGCGTCGACACGCTCGACATCCTGGTCTTCTGGAAGGGCATGCCGACCATCGCCTCGACCCGGACGATCCTCGTCAACGCGGCCCTGTCCAAGGCGTACTACCTGGAGCAGAACTCCTACGTCGAATGGCCCGCCGACGCCGGCCTGTACGACGTGGTGGTCCCGGGCCAGCACGAGACCGGCCTGGCCCTGCCGTGGGGCGGCACTTCGCACCCGGTGTGGTTCAAGCGCGACCCCCGGGTGGCCAACGTCAAGGTGCTCGGCGGGGTGTTCAACCGCGCGCTCATGCTGGGCGTCCCGCAGATCGTCGCGGCGGTCCTGCAGCAGATCGAGGGCCTGCCGGAAAGCGAGAAGCTCCGGGTCCTGACCGCTCGCGCGGCCGGCGTCATGAACCAGATGCCGCCGCGCGAAGCCACCCGGATCAACACCTCGCTGGACTCGGTGCACGCCTCGGGACCGCTGGGCCGCGCGCACTGCGTGATCCACGGCAACTCCAACTACAAGCAGACCGGCCTGATGCAGGCCTACGGGGCGTACTCGCTGCTCCAGCAGCCGCCCAAGCGGGTCGGCTTCGCGTCCGGCTGCCAGGCCTTCGGCCACCGCGAGCTGCTCGGCGTGCTGCGCAGCTTCGGCCTGGTCATGGAGCCCAACCTCACCGTCCACCACTAGGAACAAGGGACACGCGTGCGCCTGACCGGCTTCCTCGACAAGGGCGCCTCCCTGGGCCCGGAGGCACCCTGCCTGACCACGGCCGGGCGCACGCTGTCCTACTTCGACGTCCAGCGGCTGTCGTGGCGGATCGCCCGCGCGCTCGACCGGTCCGGGATCGCTCCCGGTGACAAGGTCGCCATCTTGTCGGCAAACGACCCGGTCGCGTTCAGTTGCGTGTTCGGCATCTCCCGGGCCGGCGCGGTGTGGTGCCCGGTCAACCCGCGTAACGAGGCAGCGGAAAACCGCGACCTGCTCGACTTCTTCGACTGCACGTGCCTCATCTTCCAGGCTGCCTTCGCCCCGCTGGTCACCAAGATCCTGCCCGATCTGCCCAAGCTGACCACCCTGGTCTGCCTCGACGGGGAGCCCCCCCACGCCACGCCGTTCGACCTGTGGATCGGCCCCGAGCCGGCCGAGCCCTGGCAGGCCGAACCTCCCGACGACATGGTCATGCTGGTCGGCACCGGGGGCACCACCGGCCGCCCCAAGGGCGTGATGCTCACCGGCCACAACATCGAGACGATGTCCGCGCTGACGCTGATGAGCTACCCGTTCCGCCCGCGCCCGCGCTACCTGGCCCTCGCGCCGCTCACCCACGCGGCGGGCGTGCTGTGCTTCCCGGTCATGACGCTCGGCGGCGAGATCGTCATCATGCCCACGCCGGACCTGACCGAGTTCCTGGCCCTGGTCGAGAAGAACAAGATCACTCACACGTTCCTGCCGCCGACGCTGATCTACATGCTCCTCGACCACGGCAGGCTCGCCGAGACCGACACCTCTCACCTGCAGTGCCTGTGGTACGGTGCGGCCCCGATGTCGGCCAGCCGCCTCGAAGAGGCCCTGGCGAAGATCGGCCCGGTGATGGGCCAGTTGTTCGGCCAGTCCGAAGCCCCGATGATGATCTCCACCCTGGCGCCCGCCGACCACTTCCGTGACGACGGATCGCTCGCCACCGGGCGCCTGTCCTCGGCCGGGCGTCCCACCCCGCTCACCACGGTCGCGATCATGGACGACGAGGGCAACCTGCTCGGCCGGGGCCAGCGCGGTGAGATCGTGGCCCGAGGCCCGCTGATCATGGCCGGTTACTACAAGAACCCGCAGGCCTCGGCGGAAGCCGCCCGATGCGGCTGGCACCACACCGGGGACATCGGCTACCTCGACGAGGACAACTACCTGTTCATCGTCGACCGCGCCAAGGACATGATCATCACCGGCGGCTTCAACGTCTACTCGGCCGAGGTGGAGCAGGTCCTGCTGGCTCACCCGGCCGTGCAGGACTGTGCGGTCATCGGGCTGCCCGACGAGAAATGGGGCGAGCGCGTCACCGCCGTCGTGCAACTCCACCCCGGCCAGTCGGTGACCGAGGCCGAGGTCCGTTCCTTCGTCAAGGAACGCCTGGGCAGCGTGAAGGCGCCCAAGCAGGTTGAGGTCTGGCC
>Ga0187807_1000150_pt1 | contig 19707 bp, 17 predicted proteins | sample NC_wetland_sal_i_4_FD_132432 | JGI IMG/M metagenome (GOLD analysis project Ga0187807, IMG submission 132432) | Wetland sediment microbial communities from Neuse River Estuary, North Carolina, USA - ASW_2 | ecosystem: Environmental > Aquatic > Freshwater > Wetlands > Sediment | place: USA: North...
TGAACAGGCCGCGCATCTTGTTCACCACCAGGGTCGCCAGGGCCTCGCCCTCGACGTCCTCGGCGATGATGACCAGCGGCTTGCCGGACTGCACCACCTTGTCGAGCAGCGGGAGCAGGTCCTTGTTGGCCGAGATCTTGGAGTTCACCACGAGGATGTACGGGTCCTCCAGGACCGCCTCGAGCCGCTCCGGGTCGGTGACGAAGTAAGGCGCGATGTATCCCTTGTCGAAGCGCATGCCCTCGGTGAGCTCAAGCTCCAGGCCGAAGGTGTTGGACTCCTCGACGGTGATGACGCCTTCCTTGCCGACCTTGTCCATGGCCTCGGCGATCATCTCGCCGATGGCCGGGTCGCCGGCCGAGATGGAGGCGGTCGCAGCGATCTGCTCCTTGGTCTCCACCTCCTTGGCGAGCTTGGAAAGATCCTCGCTCACCCGCTCGACCGCCGCCTCGATGCCGCGCTTGAGCGACATCGGGTTGGCGCCCGCCGCGACGTTGCGCAGGCCCTCGCGCACGAGCGCCTGAGCCAGCACGGTTGCCGTCGTCGTGCCGTCGCCGGCCACGTCGTCGGTCTTCTTTGCTACTTCCTTGACGAGCTCCGCGCCGATCTTCTCCCACGGGTCCTCGAGCTCGATCTCCTTGGCGATGGACACGCCATCGTTGGTGATCGTGGGTGCGCCCCACTTCTTCTCGAGCACCACGTTGCGGCCCTTGGGGCCGAGGGTTACCTTCACGGCGTCGGCGAGCTGGTTCATACCGCGCTCGAGGCCGCGCCTGGCGTCCTCGTTAAACGCGATCATCTTCGCTGCCATAGGCTCCAGTCCTCCGTGGCGTATGCGCGGATCGAGCCGACGCCCGCGACGGACGGCATCCCGCGCGGCAGTCCCTTCCCGCCGCGAGAGGTGCCTCATCGCCCGATCCCGCCATCATGCTGGCACTCGCATAAGGAGAGTGCCAGCACCATGTTTAGCACTCTCATAGTGAGAGTGCAAACGCCTCCCCCCCGGGCCGGAGGACCGGGGGGGCCAGGGGGCACGGGGGGCGGGCAGCCCCCCGTGAATCGGGGGGGTCTTGGGGGGTCGTCCCCCCGGCTAGCACAGATCGGCCCGGCCCCGCGGCGGGGCCGGGCCGGCTAGCTGAACCCGGCAGATCTGTGACCCCGCGCGAACCCGGGGCCACGAGCGAACTTAAGAGACCACGACAACCTTGTCGGCCTGCGCGCCCCGGTCGCTTTGCGTGATCTCGAACTCGACTCGTTGTCCCTCTTCGAGGGTGCGGTAGCCATCCGACTGGATCGCTGAGAAGTGGACGAAAACGTCCTTGCCACCGTCGACGGCGATGAAGCCGTATCCCTTGTCCGGGTTAAACCATTTGACGGTGCCCTGAGCCATTCCAAACAACTCCCTAACTGCGCTCGGGACTCGAGCCCCGCCCTTGTCACCGCGGAACCCGTCGATCGCACCGGGTGAGAACGGCTGCGTACGCAGAACGCACGAATCCCGTCCCCGTCCGACGGCGACCGGAATTGACCTTACCTTGTACCGAGGCTGCCTGGCGCCACTTACCCACCAATCACGCCATCTGGGCCCACGTTGGCCGTGGCCCCAGGCGCCCCACCAGCCACCGCCGGTATGACGGAAACGCGCTCTCCCGGAGGCACTCGCGTGTCGAGTCCCTGCGCGAAACGCACGTCTTCGTCGCCCACGTAAACGTTGACGAACCTGCGCAGGTTCCCGCCGTCGTCGATAATCCGGCCGCCCAGGCCCGGATAGGTGGCGTCCAGGCCGGCGATGACCTCACGGAGGGTCCCATCCGCGGCCGTCACCTCCGCCGCGCCGCCGGTATAGGACCGCAGGATGGTAGGGATGCGAACCTGCACTGTCACGACATTGCCTCCTGGAATGCCTCAAGGGTTGGCCTGATCGGGGCGGGCACGTCCACCGCCGCGATGACCGCGTCGAGGGTCTTCAGCCCGTCGCCCGAGTTGATGATCACCGTCTCCGCCTCCGGGTCGATCTGGCCGTCCTTGAGCAGCTTGCGCAGCACGCCCAGGGTGACGCCGCCGGCGGTCTCCCCGAAGATACCCTCGCACCCGGCGAGCAGCCGGATCGAGTCGACAACCTCGTCGTCGCTCACGTCGGCGATCGACCCGCCGGTGCGGCGCACCACGTCGAGCACGTAGGGCCCGTCGGCCGGGTTGCCGATGGCCAGCGACTTGGCGATCGTGGACGGCCGCACCGGACGCACCACATCGTGCCCGGCGGCGAAGGCGGCGGACACCGGCGAGCACCCGCTGGCCTGGGCACCGAACACCCGCCACGGCGTCTGCGGCACCAGGCCGAGCGAGGTCAGCTCGCCGAAGCCCTTGTCCACCTTCACCAGCTGCGCGCCCGACGCGATCGGCACCACCACCTGCTCGGGCAGCCGCCAGCCGAGCTGCTCGGCGATCTCGAAGGCGAGTGTCTTGGACCCCTCGGCGTAGTAGGGCCGGACGTTGACGTTGACGAACGCCCAGTCCGGGTGCTCGCCCGCGAGTTCGGACGCCAGCCGGTTCACGTCGTCGTAGGTGCCGTCCACGGTGACGAAGGTGCCGCCGTAGACCGAGGTGGTGATGATCTTCTGCAGCTCCAGGTCGGCGGGCACGAGCACCACGGAACGGATGCCGGCCCGCGCGGCCGCGGCGGCCACCGCGTTGGCCAGGTTGCCGGTGGACGGGCAGGCGAGCACCTTGAAGCCCATCTCGGTGGCGGCGGCCAGGGCCACCGCCACCACCCGGTCCTTGAACGAGTGGGTCGGGTTGCCCCGGTCGTCCTTGATCCAGAGCCGGCGCATCCCCAGCGCGTGCGCGAGGTTGTCGGCGCGGATCAGCTTGGTGTAGCCCGGCTCGGTCGTGGGGCGCTCGGCGATGTCGGCGGGAACCGGGAGCAGCGGCGCGTACCGCCACATGTTCGGCGGGCCGGCCTCGATGTCCGCCCTGCTCAGCCGCGGGTAGTCGTAGCGGACTTCCAGCGGCCCGAAACACTCCTCGCAGGCGTAGTGCGGGCCGAGTTCGTAGACCTTGCCGCACTCGCGGCAGGACAGCCCGGTGGCGTAGCCGAACCCGGAAGCTGCAGGATGCGTGCGTGTCGTTGCTGTAGTCACCGGCGAGGACTTCCTTCCCCATCTTTCCCAGCGGTCACCCTGACCGCGGGCCGGAGTTGGCACCATGTCACGCGCCTCGCCGTTCACGACGGGCATGCATACGCGCTAGGTTGCCGGGGCTTCGCAGGGCCGATCCCTCCACCCCTCTGGATGAGCGTTATTCAGTTGTGTCCAAACGGGATAAGAGTACCAGTATTGCCTCGGGGGGAACGATCCCTCCCAGACCCCCCCTGCTCACGGGGGGGCTGCCCGTCCCCCCGTTCCCCCCCGGCCCTCGGCCCCCTTGGGCCACGCGCCCTCCTTGTGTCCCTCTGGCCCCCCGGCCCCGTGGAAGGCCCACCTTGCCACTAGCCTGCCGGATTATGAAGCAGCGAGTCCTCGTGGCGTCTAATCGCGGCCCGGTTTCGTACCAGTTCGGCGCCGACGGCTCGCTGGCAAGCCAAAGGGGCGGCGGCGGCATGATCGCCGGGGTGACGGAGGGGCTGGCGGCGATCGGGCCGGAGGCCGACGTGACCTGGGTCTGCGCCGCGCTCAGCGACGCGGACCGCGCGGCCGCGGAGGGGCCGCACGCGGCCGGCGAGCAGGGCGCCCACGAGGAGGACCGCATCACCGTGCGGATGCTCGACATCCCGCCCGACGTCTTTGACCGTGCCTACAACAACGTGGCCAACTCGGCCCTGTGGTTCATCCACCACCTGCTGTACGACATCCCGAACCAGCCGCAGTTCGACCACGACTTCCGCCGCGACTGGGAGTCTTACCTGACCTACAACGAGGCGTTCGCCGACGCCCTGGCCCAAGAAGCCCGCGAGGCCCTATCCGCCGAGGCAGGACAGGACCGGCCGCCGTCCGGCGGCCTGCGGGTCCTGATCCAGGACTACCACCTGTGCCTGGCTCCGCGGATGCTGCGGGAGAAGCTGGGCGGGGCCGCCCGCGACGTCGGCATCGCGCACTTCAGCCACACTCCCTGGGCGCCGCCGGACTACTACCGGCTGCTCCCGGAACAGGTGGGCCGGGCGCTGCTCGACGGCATCCTCGGCGCGGACCACGCCGGTTTCCACGCCGAACGGTGGGCGGCCGCGTTCGTGGAGTGCTGCGCCGCGATCCTGGGCGCCGAGGTGGCGCCCGCGGGCCGCACCTGGCGGGTGACCTACCGGGGCCATGTCACCGAAGTGGCCGTGCACCCGCTCGGCGTGGACGCTCCCGCCCTGCGGGAGCGGGCGCGGGCCGGGGATGTGCAGGCCTATGTGAGCACGCTGCGAGCGGTGGCGGCCGACCGGAAGCTGATCGTCCGGGTCGACCGGACCGAGCTGTCCAAGAACATCGTCCGCGGCCTCGCCGCGTACCGCGAACTGCTCGCGACCCGGCCGCAGTGGCGGGGCCGCGTCATGCACCTAGCCTTCGCCTACCCGTCCAGGTCGGCCCTGGCGGAGTACCGCGCCTACACCGACCGGGTCCGGCGGCTCGCGCGGGAGATCACCGAGGAGTTCGGCACCCCGGACTGGGACCCGCTGATCCTCGAGGTGAGGGACGACTACCCGCGGTCGCTGGCCGCCTGCGCGGTCGCCGACGTCCTGCTGGTGAACCCGGTCAGGGACGGCATGAACCTGGTCGCGCAGGAGGGCCCGGTGCTGTCCGAGCGGGGCTGCGCGCTGGTGCTCTCCCGCGAGGCTGGCGCCGCCGCGACGCTGGCCGCCGACGCGCTGATCGTCAACCCCTACGACATCACCGAGACGGCCGAGGCGCTGCATCAGGCGCTCGCCATGCCCGACGCCGAACGCCAGCGCCGCAGCGCCGCGCTGGCCGCCGTCGCCGCCGCGGATCCGCCCGCGCGCTGGCTGGGCGGCCAGCTCGCCGCGCTGAGATCCTGACACCGGGGCACGCGGCCCGGCTCGTTCGGATCAAAAGATCTTTGCCGGGGGTTCGGGGGTCGTCCCCCGGAGCCAGCAGGGCCGAACGGTCCCGGTGCACGCTCCGTCTCCGGCTCACTGCCTCAGCTGGCCGGGCCTCAGCTGGCCGGGCCTCAGCTGGCCGGGCCTCAGCTGGCCGGCGATCGCGGCGAGCAGGGCCACGATCCCGTCGGGTCCCGGCACCACGAGGTCGGCCTCGGCGGCGACCTGCGGTGACTCGGCGCTGGCGCTGGCCACGGCGCATCCGGGGATTCCGTCGGCACGCAGCGCGCGCACCGCGGCGAAGGCGGGCAGGTCCCCGAGGTCGTCGCCGCAGAACAGGACCGAGCGCGCGGCCCGCTCGCCGGCCAGGCCGGTCAGCGCGGTGCCCTTGTCCACCCCTGGCGGGCGCAGTTCGATAACGAAACGGCCGGGCTGCGCGTCCAGCCCGAGCCCGGCGGCGAGCTCGCCGAGCGGGTCGCGGAGCCGGCGCAGCGCCGCTTCCGGATCGGCTGTGCCGCGGGTGTGCACCGCCACCGCGTGCGCCTTGTCCTCGACCCAGGTACCGTCCGGTGCGCCGGCCGCGCGGAGCACGCCGGGCAGTGCGCCGCGGGCGGCCTCGACGGCCGGCGTGGCCGCGGCCGTGGTCAGCTGGCCGTCCTGCCACCGCTGCCAGCCGTAGTGGCCGATCACGATGAGGCCGGGGACGGCCCCGAACCCGCCCAGGTCGACCGCGTCCGTCGCGGGCCGGCCGGTAATGACCGCGAGCGTCCCTACGGCCCCGGCCAGGGCGGTCAGGGCAGGCGCCGCGCCCGGGTGGGCCCGCGCGTCGCCCGGCCGCGCCACGATCGGCGCTAGCGTGCCGTCGAAGTCCGCGGCGATCAGCGCATGCCGCGGGTCCGCGAGCAGCGCGTCGAGACCGGCCTGGCCCTCCGGGGTGGCCGGCCGGGGCAGTGGCGTCACGTGGTCCGCCGGGGCGACCGCATGCGCTGCCTGCGCGCCCGCTGGGCGCGCAGCCGCTTGACGAGCACCGGGTCGAACGCGAGCGCCTCGGGCCGGTCGATCAGCTCGTTCAGCAGCTGGTAGTACCGGGTGGCCGGCATGTCGAGCACCTCGGCGATGGCCTGCTCTTTCACGCCGGGCGATCGCCAGCCGCGCCGCTCGAACGCCAGGATCCGCATGTCACGTTCGGACAGCCCGGACATTAGATCCTCCTCCCGGTTCATTCCAGACCGTACTCCAGTGGCAGGGGTGTACCCCGGCGGGCGGCCGACGTACGCTCACGGGTCGTGACCCGTTTTCGCTACCTCAGCTTTCTCACCGACTATGGGCTCGAAGACGGCTTCGTGGCCGCGTGCCACGGCGTCGGCGCCCGGATCGCGCCGCACGCGGACATCATCGACGTGACCCACCTGGTCCCGCCGGGCGACGTCAGGCGCGGCGCGGCCGTGCTTGCGCAGACCGTGCCGTACCTGCCGCCGGCGGTGCACGTGGCGGTGGTCGATCCCGGCGTCGGCACGGCCCGGCGCGGGGTGGCGGTGGCGGCGGGAGATTCGCTGTTCGTCGGGCCGGACAACGGCCTGCTGTCCTGGGCGGTGACCGCGGCGGGAGGCGCCGTGCGCGCGTTCAGCCTGACCAACTCCACGCTGTGGCTCAGCCAGGTGACGCCGACCTTTCACGGCCGGGACATCTTCATGCCGGTGGCCGCGCACCTGGCGGCGGACGCGGAACTGGCCGCGGCCGGGGAGGAGATCGACGTCGGCGAACTGGTCACGCTGCCGACCCCGGAACGGCTGGTGCGCGATGGCACCGCGGAGGGGGAAGTGCTGACCGTGGACCGGTTCGGCAATATCCAGCTCGCGATCACCGGGGCGGACGCGGCGGAAATCGGCGTCAAGCCGGGCGGCACCGTGCTCGTGCACTTCGGCCACCGCCAGCTGATCCTGCCCTACCGGGAAATGTTCGGCGCCGTCGCGACCGGCGAACTGGTCGCCTATACGGACAGCGCGGGACTGGTTTCCATCGCGGTCAACGGCGGTAACGCCGCCCATCGGCTCGGCCTGCCACCTGGCGCGCGGGTATCGATTGCAGCAATACCGCGAACTATTAATCCATGACGCATTCCACGCATGGCGACCTCGTGGCACGATTACGACAGGCCGGGTCGGAACATCGCTACCGCAGGCCAGCTCGGCCAGCCTCGGAGGAGATATCTGACCAAGTGTCACATCGATCGCTCCGCAGCACCCTGATCCCAGTCACCTCAGGGCTTGTTGCGGTTATTACCGTTTCCGGGCTCGCTGGGATTATCGGGGTCCTCGGGTCGGCCCCTGCGCACGCCAGCGCGGATTATGGCGTCGCGGGCACCGGCGTCCAGGGCCAGGAATGGTGGCTGGCCGGCCTGCACGTGACGCAGGCGTGGCAGACCACCGAGGGAGCCGGGATAACCGTTGCCGTGCTCAGCACGGGCGTCGCCGCCGGGCACCCCGACCTGGCCGGCTCCGTGTCGACGGGACCGGACTTCACCGGTTCGGGCCGGACGGCGGGCGGGCCCTTCTGGGGCATCGACGGGACCGAGGTCGCGGGGGTCATCGCCGGGCACGGGCACGGCACCGGCGGCGAGTCGGGCATCCTCGGCGTCGCGCCCACGGCGAAGATCCTGTCCATCCGGGTCAACCTGGAATACAACGACCCGCTGAACTCCGATGCGGCCATTGCCCGGCGGCTGCCCGCGGCCATCGCCGACGGCATCACCTACGCGGTCGATCACGGTGCCCGGGTCATCGACCTGCCGCTGGACCCGGGGACGGCCGGCCTGACCGGCCAGGGCGACCCCGCCGCGGCCGGCGGCAGCCAGGCCGAGCAGGCGGCGGTGGCGTACGCGCTGCGCAAGAACGTGGTCCTGGTGGCCCCGGCCGGCGATGACGCCCTAGGGCGCGGCCTGGTGAATTACCCGGCCGCCTACCCGGGGGTCATCGCGGTAGGCGCGGTCGCCCGCGACGGGCAGCTCGCCCCGTTCAGCAGCAGGCACTCGTACGTCTCGCTGACCGCGCCGGGCGTTGACCTGATGGCGGCGACGCCGCCCGACGACTACGCGCGGATAAGCTCCACCAGCACGTCCAGCGGCATCGTGGCGGGCGTGGCGGCCCTCATCCTGTCCAGGTTCCCGCACCTCACCGTGGCTCAGGTCACCCAGGCCCTAGCCGAGGGCACGGCCGAGAGCGCCACCGGGGGCACGACTACCGCCCGGGCGGGCGCCCCGGGCACCGGGCACGGCACCGTCGACGCCGCCCGGGCGGTCGAGGAGGCGGCCGCTATTACCTCGGCCGGCCAGCCCAGGCGGCCGGCCAGGACTGCGGCCCGGCCGCATAAGCCCGAGCGGCTGCCGGCCACCACGGCGGCTGACCGGACGGGCGCCAGCGCCCTGGCCGGGTCGCTGGTGCGCTACGTGGTGGCCGGCCTGTGCGGGCTGATCGTGCTGCTGGTGGTGCTGACCCTTCTCATGCGCTCCCGCCGGGAGCGGGCCAGGGCAGCCGCGGCCGAAACCGGGTCCACCCGGGTCCGGCCCCGCGGGCTGCACGAGCAGCGCAAACCAGAACCCGGGCCCGCGCCCGGCCAGGTCACCGCCGGGCTCAACGGGCTGGGTGCCGCCGGCCGGCCTGACACCATCGGCCGGCCTGACACCATCGGCCGGCCTGGCCTGGCCCCCGCAGGGCCGGCGACCACGGGCGGCTGGCCCGCCGCCGGAGGCTGGCAGGGCGGCAGCGTGGGCGAGATCGCACACTCCTCCGGTGCGCCGTACCGCCCCGTCATGACACCGGCGCCGAAGCCTGCCAGGACCGCCAAGCCGACCGCGAACCCGTCAGGACCGCCCTGGGCGCCCGCGCCGGAACCCGAGCGCACGATCGGGCCGCTCCCGGTGGTGGCGAACAGCGCCCTCCCGCCGGATCCGGGCCCCGGCATCCGGGTGCCCGGGGACATGGCGGCGTTGCCCGCCGTGGCACCTGACTCGCTGCCGCCCGCGCCCTTCGACTTCGCGGCGTCGCCGGACCCGGACTTCCCGCCGCGGCCCGCCGTCAGCGACGACCCCGGCCTGGCCGCCGTCCCGGGATTCCCCGGCCACCCGGACCTTCCGGTCCGGCAGAGCCTCGGCTTCGCCGCGGCTCCGGTGCCGGTCGACTACGCGCCGCCCCAGGCCCCTGACTTCACCGTGCCGTCGCGCGCCGCTGGCCTCGTCCTGTCCGCCGACACCAACGCGGCCCCGGCTCGCCCGGCTGGCCCGCAGGCCCCGGCGTCCGCCGCCGATCCCAGCTACATCTGGGACCTGGCGGCCACCGACGTCTTCCCGGCCGCCGTCAATCTCGACCCGCAGCAAGAGGCGCCGGGCGCCGTCCCGGAGGACGGCGATCCCGGCGCCAGTACCAGCTAACGCAGTGCCACAGCTAAGGCCGTCGGCTAGGCGGCCACCCCGGTAGCCTGCGGGGCCTGCGCGGGCTCGAGCGCGAGCGCGAGCACCTCGCGGACGTCGCCGAGCGTGTGCACGTCCAGCTTCTCGAGCACCTCGGCCGGGACATCGTCCAGGTCCGGCTCGTTCCGCTGCGGGATCAGCACCGTGGTGATCCCGGCCCGGTGCGCGGCGAGCAGCTTCTGCTTGACGCCGCCGATGGGCAGCACCCGCCCGGTGAGCGACACCTCACCGGTCATCGCCACGTCGGAGCGGACCGGCCGCCCGGACAGCAGCGACGCGAGCGCGGTGGTCATCGTGACGCCCGCGCTCGGCCCGTCCTTGGGCACCGCGCCGGCCGGCACGTGCACGTGCACGCCGCGGTCCTTGAGCTCACTGACCGGAAGGTCGAGCTCGGCGCCGTGCGAGCGCAGGTAGGACAGCGCGATCCGGGCCGATTCCTTCATCACGTCACCGAGCTGCCCGGTGAGCGTGACCCCGGTCTCGCCGGTTTCCCTGTCGGCCAGGGACGCCTCGATGAACAGGACGTCCCCGCCCGCTCCGGTCACCGCGAGCCCGGTCGCCACGCCGGGCACCGCGGTCCGGCGGTCTGGCGCGGCGAGGCTGGTCTCCGGCGTGAACCGGGGGCGGCCCAGGTAGTCGCGCAGTTCGGCCGCACCGACGGTGACGGGCAGCGTGACCTCGTTCAGCGCCACCCGCGCCGCCACCTTGCGCAGGATGCGCGCGATGGAGCGCTCGAGCGACCGGACCCCGGCCTCGTGGGTGTACTCGGCCGCCAGCAGCCGCAGCGCGTCCGGGCCGACCGACACCTCGTCGGCGGACAGGCCGGCCTTGGACAGCTGCCTGGGCAGCAGGTGATCGCGGGCGATGAGGACCTTCTCGTCCTCGGTGTACCCGTCGAGCTGGACCAGCTCCATCCGGTCGAGCAGCGGTCCGGGGATCGCGTCGAGCACGTTGGCCGTGGCCAGGAAGACCACGTCGGACAGGTCGAGCTCGACCTCGAGGTAATGGTCGCGGAACGTGTGGTTCTGCGCCGGGTCGAGCACCTCGAGCAGCGCCGAGGCGGGGTCGCCGCGGTAGTCCGAGCCGATCTTGTCCACCTCGTCGAGCAGCACGACCGGGTTCATCGAGCCTGCCTCGCGGATGGCGCGGACGATCCGGCCGGGCAGCGCCCCGACGTAGGTGCGCCGGTGCCCGCGGATCTCCGCCTCGTCCCGGACGCCACCCAGGGCGACCCGGACGAACTTGCGGTCCATGGCCCGCGCGACCGATTCGCCGAGCGACGTCTTGCCGACGCCGGGCGGGCCGACCAGCGCGAGCACGGCGCCGGAACGCCGCCCGCCGATGATCCCCATGCCCCGGTCGGCGCGGCGCTTGCGCACCGCCAGGTACTCGATGATGCGCTCCTTGACGTCGTCCAGCCCGGTGTGGTCCTCGTCCAGGATGCGGCGCGCGTCGGCGATGTCGTAGGCGTCCTCGGTCCTGGAGCTCCAGGGGATGTCGAGGATGGTGTCCAGCCAGGTACGGATCCAGCCGGTCTCGGGGGACGCGTCGGGCGTCCGCTCCAGCTTGTCGACTTCCTTCAGCGCGGCCTCCCGGACCGCCTCCGGCAGGTCGGCGGCTTCCACCCGGGCCCGGTAGTCGTCTTCCTCGGTGGCCGAGTCGCCGTTCAGGTCGGCGAGTTCCTTGCGGACAGCGGCGAGCTGCTGGCGGAGCAGGAATTCCTTCTGCTGCTTCTCCATGCCCTCCGCGACGTCCTTGCGGATGGACTCGGCCACGTCCAGCTCGGCCAGGTGCTCCTTGGTCCAGCCGATGACCAGCTCCAGCCGCTCGACCAGATCCGCGGTCTCCAGCAACTGGACCTTCTGCGCGGTGGTGAGATAGCTGGCGTAACCGGCCCGGTCCGCGATCGCAGAAGCGTCGTCGAGCTGCTGGATCGCGTCGATGACCTGCCATGCACCGCGCTGCTGCAGGATCCCGGTGACCAGGGACTTGTACTGCTGGGCCAGTTCGTCGGCCCGCGGCCCGCGGCCGGTCTCGTCGACCACGGTGCCTTCCACCCACAGCGCCGCGCCGGGACCCGTGGTCCCCGAGCCGATCCTGACGCGAGCGGTGCCCCGCACCACCGCGCCGGGCTGCCCGCCTGGCAGGCGTCCGACCTGCTCGATCACGGCGAGCGTGCCGACGCCCGCGAGCCCGCGGTCGGCCAGCCTCGGCACGAGCAGCACCCGCGCCTTAACCTCAGAACGCATGCCGGGAACCTGCCGGGACGGCATCCGGGCCGCGTCGATGGCGGCGCCAACCTCCGGCTGCGACGTCTCCAGCGGCACCACCATCCCGGGCAGCACCACTTCGTCGTCGAGCGGCAGCACCGGCAGCGTGAGCGTTTCACTCATATGATGGCCTCCGTATAACTTGAGTCATACTCACTCAAGAAAGACGAGCCCCGGTAAATTTCCGAACGGTGTTCGCCTGAAGCGATCGGCCGTCGCCCTAGTGGCGTTCGGCTAGCAGCACGTGCAGGTTGCGGGGGCCGTGCACGCCCTCGACCCGGATCAGCTCGATGTCGCTGGTGGCCGAGGGGCCGGAGATCAGGGTGTGCGGGCGGCGATTTGGGTCCGGGACGAGCCGGGCGAACGCGTCGGCCAGGTCCGCGTAGACCTGGCTGGCCCGGACGATGACCAGGTGGAAGTCAGGCACCAGGGTAAGCGCGCGGCGGCCTTGTCCGGGGCCGTGGTCGAGGATGATCGTGCCGGTCTCGGCGATCGCGACCGCGCATCCCGTCACGACCCCGGCCATCCGGTCGAGTTCGGCCGCCGGGAGCGGCGGGGTGTCCCTGGCCAGCGCGATGGCCGGGGACAGCGCGTCCAGCCAGCCGGACGGTAGCCCGTCCGGAACGACGAAGGGACCGGGCGCGGCGGCGGCGCGTTGGGCCAGGACCCGGGCGACGGCCGCCGCGAGGCCGGACTCGGGGACCCGCTCGACGACGGCGCGGTAGTCGGCGGTCCGCTCGGCGAACAGGTCCGCGATGCCGCCGGACGCGGGGGCGTGGTGGGCGCGCAGGTACTTCCGGGGCAGGGTCGCGTACGCCGCGTCGGCGTCGTCCCCAGCGCCCGCGGCCTCGTTGGCAGGACGGTTGGCAGGGCGGTTGGCGGCGCGGATCCTGGCCAGGATCTGGTCTCTGGACGTGCTCATCGGCCTGTCCCCCTGGTCCTGGCCCACCAGGCGCGGAAGGATTCCGGCGGCGGGGCGGGGGCGTCGCGGGTTTCGGTCCAGCCGTTCAGCGGCGGCGGCAGCCGCCTGATCCGGCCGGACCTGGCCACCAGCTTGCCGCCCGTCGCCGCGGCCCGCTGGGCCGCGGCGAGTAGCCGGGGTGAGCGGAGCACCCAGCCCGAGAGCTGGAAGATGGTCCGTTCGGGGGAAAATGTCTTTTCGCGCTTGGCGTCGACGACCTTGGCGCGCAGGTGGACCAGGACCTCGGGGATGTTGATCGCGACCGGGCACACCTCGTAGCAGGCGCCGCACAAGGTGGAGGCGTAGGGCAGCGACGCGTCGGCCGGGGAGGTGACGCCGCGCAGCAGCGGGGAGATGATCGCGCCGATCGGGCCCGGGTACGGCGAGCCGTAGGCGTGGCCGCCGGTCCGCTCGTAGACCGGGCACACGTTCAGGCAGGCCGAGCACCTGATGCAGCGCAGCGCCTGCCGGCCGGTCTGGTCGGCCAGCGCGGAGGTGCGGCCGTTGTCCAGCAGCACCAGGTGGAAGTGCTCCGGGCCGTCCCCGGGCGTGATCCCGGTCCAGGTCGAGGTGTAAGGGTTCATCCGCTCGGCCGTGGAGGACCGGGGCAGCAGCGCGAGGAACACCTCCAGGTCCCGCCAGGACGGCAGGATCTTCTCGATCCCCACCACCGAGATGAGCGTGCGCGGCAGCGTCACGCACATCCGGCCGTTGCCCTCGGACTCCACTACCACCAGCGACCCGGTCTCGGCGATCGCGAAGTTCGCGCCGGACACGCCCACCGACGCGGACAGGAACGCCTGGCGAAGGTGGGCCCGCGCGGCGGCCGCGAGCGCCTGCGGGTCGTCGGTCAGGCCGGCCGGCGCGCCCGGCATCTGGGTGCGGAAGATCTCCCTGATCTCGGCCCGGTTCCGGTGGATGGCCGGCACCAGGATGTGGCTGGGCCGGTCGTGGCCGAGTTGGACGATAAGCTCGGCCAGGTCGGTCTCGAGCGCGCCGATGCCGTCGGCGGCCAGCGCCTCGTTGAGCCCGGTCTCCTGGGTGGCCATCGACTTCACCTTGACCACGCCGTCGGCGCCGGCGCTGCGGACCAGGCCTGCCACGATCGCGTTCGCCTCGTCCGCGTCGGCTGCCCAGTGCACGTGCCCGCCCGCCCGGGTGACGTTGGCCTCCAGCCGGAGCAGGTAGGTGTCCAGGTGAGCCAGGGTGTGGTCCTTGATCTCCTTGGCCGCCTGCCGCAGCTGCTCCCAGTCGGCCAGTTCGGCGACGGCCCCGGCCCGCTTGGCGCGGATCGTGTGCGTGGCGTGCGTCAGGTTGGCGCGCAGCTGGGAATCGGCCACTGCGGCCCTGGCCGCGACCGGGAACGACGGCATGCCCAGGTACGTCGGCATGCCTGGATGAGGTGCGCTCGCCGGGGGCGCGCCCGGCTGCAGGCCGCCCGCGCCCGGCGCCGTCACCGGGCGTCCTCGGTGCGGGCCAGGATCTCCGCCAGGTGCATGACGGCTACCCCGGACCGCTGCCGGTCCAGCGCGCCGCCGATGTGCATCAGGCACGAGTTGTCCGCCGCGCACAGCACCTCGGCCCCGGTCTGCCGGACCGCGGCGACCTTGTCCGCGCAGATCGCAGCCGACACGTCGGGGTTCTTCACCGCGAACGTGCCGCCGAACCCGCAGCACACGTCGGCCTCCGGCAGGTCGGCCAGGTCCAGGCCGCGGACCGCGCGCAGCAGCCGCAGCGGGGCGTCGCCCACCTGCAGCATCCGCAGCGAATGACAGCTCGGGTGATACGTCACCCGGTGCGGGAAGTACGCGCCCACATCCGTCACCCCGAGCACGCCGGTCAGGAACACAGAAAGCTCATAGGTCCGCGGCGCGACCTCAGCCACCGCCCTGGCCAGGCCGGGGTCCCGTGCCTGCGCCGCCAGCGCCGGGTAGTACTCCCGGACCATCGAGGCACACGAGGCCGACGGGGTGACGACGGCCTCGTAGCCGGCGAAGGCGGCGGTGAACCCGCGCGCCATCGGCACTGCCTCCCGCCGGTAACCGGTGTTGAAATGCATCTGACCGCAGCACGCCTGGGCCGCAGGGAAATCCACCTGATGGCCCAGCCGCTCGAGCACCGCGACCACGGCCTGGCCGGTGCCCGGGAACAGCGTGTCGGTCAGGCACGTCACGAACAAGCCGATGCGCATCAACCGCCTCCGCCCGCCACGCTACAAGACGCGCGCCCGCCGTGACATAGCGCCCGCAGATACATCCGACCTTTCCTGGCCTCAGGCCCGGTCCGCGAGCAACGCCGACCCGTCCCTGGCCCGCACCGCCTCGCAGCGGCCAATGACCGCGAGCGCCGCCACGTACCCGGGGTCGGAGTCCAGGTCGAGCAGGGACACACTGTGGACAGACCGCGGGTAGGGCCAGGACACCAGGCGGGGCGGGCCGGCGTCGGCGGCCACGACGACGTCGCTGAAGGCGGCGCGCAGGCCATCCCCGGTCGCCTTGGTCACGGCTTCCTTCCTGGTCCAGGCGACCAGGAAGGCACGGGCCCGGCCGGCCGGAGGGACCGCGGCCAGCACGGCCCGTTCGGCCGCGGACAGCACCAGCTGGGCGAGCGCCTCCGGATCGCCGTCACCGCCCAGCGGGTGCGGGCGCCCGTCAAGCTGCTCCACGTCCACGCCGACCGGGGTCCGCGCGACCGCGACCGCGATCAGGTCACCGGAGTGCGCGACGGAATGCTCGATGACCCCGCCCTCGATGACGCCGACCTCGATGACCGGCTTGCCGTGCGGCTCGCCGCACTGGTCGCAGGTCCGGTCGAAGCGCACGTCGGCCGGCCGCAGGCCGGTGTACCGGGCAAGCACGGTCTTCGCCAGAGCGCACCCGGCCAAAAAACGCGCGCGGTCCTCGTCGCGCCGGTAGGCCGCCCAGCGCCGCCGTTCGGTCGCATCGAGCAGCCCGGCGTGCCGGTCCGAAGCGTCCTGCCTGCGCGCCCACCAGACGTCCGCGGTCCCGTCCGGTGGCAGGTCCAGACCCGCCAGTTCAGCCACTCAGCCAGCCTAACGGTCAGCGAGCCCAACGGCCGGCTGGCGCCGTCCCCGGCCACGAGCCTCAGTCATCCGTCCGATGACAGCGCTGCCGTCCGGGCTGAACATGGACACCGGCCAGGCGCTCGCCTCGCTGGACGCGCTGCGCGGGATCGACGCGGACCTGCTGCTGCCCGGGCACGGCGACCCGTGGACCCAGGGTGTGGCCGAGGCCGTGCAGAAGGCCAGGACGGCCGGGCCCTCGTAACGCCTATCATCGGCTCATGTGGCCGAAAGGTTGCGCGCCACGATGGTGGCGGCCCGCGGGCGGCCCCGACAGTGCTGCGACAGGTCCCGCGATCACCACCCTGAGAGTGGCGGCTACCAGGACGGCGTCCATCATCCGGTGCGTCGGCATCGCAAGCGTAGCGGTGCAGGTGATCATCTGGCACTCGTTCTACCTGACCGCCCCGTGGCGCCTGGCGGGTCCGGTGGTGGCGGTGGCGTGGGGGAGCGCGGCGGTGCTGTACTTGCTGCGCCGCTGGCCTGTGTGGCAGCTCGCCGCCGTGGACTCCGGGGTCTACGTCGTGCTCGCGCTCTGCGCCCGGTGGTGCTTGCCCACGGTGATGCGCGGCGACAGCTCCAACTGGCTGTACATCGTGCTCGTCGGGCAGCTTGTCGCGCCCGCGTGGTTCGCGCGCACCACGATGCTGGCCGTGCTGGCGCTCGCGTCGGGGGCGGCGTACTGGGCTGGCGCGGCACTGACTCCGCCGGCCGGTTCCGGCTCACCCACCTCGCCCGCCACAGCCGTGATGTTGCTGCTGGCCATCGTGTCGGCCGCCTGGTTCGGACGCCGGATGCTCCACCGCCGGGCCGTCGAGGCCGACGCCGCACTCGAGCGGGCGGACCAGGATTCCCGCGAGCAGTACGTCGTCTTGTCCAGGCAAACCGAGCGTCGTGAACATGAGCGATTGCTCCACGACACCGTGCTCAACACCCTTACCGCCCTGGCGCGTGCCCACGGTAGCGCGGCCGAGGTGGTGAGCCGCTGCAGGGACGACGTCAAGCTGATCGAACGAGTGCTCGGAGATCCTGAAGATACGGCCGGGCCCGCCTGGCAGCCATATGACGGCATGCTCACGGGGATCAAGGCGGTCGCCAGCCAGATGCGCTCCCGCGGCCTGGATGTGCACGTCGAGATCACGGACAGCGTCGAGGTCACGGACAGCTCGGTACCGACACGAGTTGCCCGGGCGATGGCGCAGGCCGTCCGGGAAGCGCTGGTGAACGTGGCCGGCCACGCCGGAACCAGCGAGGCGTGGATCGAGGTCAGCCAGGCAGCGGACGGCGGCCTTCAGGTCACCGTGCGGGACGCGGGAGCCGGCTTCGACCCGGACCGGGTCGGCCCGGGCCGGCTGGGCTTGCGGCGGTCAATCGTCGAACGCCTCGCCGACCAGGGCGGGCAGGCCTCGGTCAGGTCGGCGCCCGGGGAGGGCACCGTGGTGAGCCTGCGATGGCCGGCCCTGCCGCATCCGGCGGACGGTGCCACCGCCGGCAGTGCCATCGCGGGCAGGGCCATCGCCGACAGGGCCATCGCGGATAGTGCCGTCGCGGGCGGGGCCTCCGGCTGGGGTGGCGCGCCGTGGTGAGCCGGGACGGGGTGGTAGAGGCCGCGTATGAGTCCGAGCTACCGCGCGTGCTGGGCATGCTGGCAGCGATCTGGCAGCTCACCCTCCTCGTCCAGGTACTGAGTTACCTCCGCGAATACCGCGAGCCGGCGGTGCCGGTCCTGGTGTGGCTCGGCCTCGTCGCGGCCGCCGTATGGCTGGTTCCGCGGACCCGGGCCGGCGACCTCACCGGCCGGGAGGCGGCCTTCGCGATAGCGATCGCGGTCACGGCGGTGTCCCTATGCGGCTGGGCAGACCGGGTGCCGGGCGCCGTCGGGTCGGTGGAGTGGTCCGTCTTCGGTACGAGCTGGCTGCTCGCGCTGGTGGCGGTGAGCCGTCCCGCCTGGGAATGGGTGTCCGGTGCGCTGGCCGTCTTCGGTGCTCACTTCGTCTTCTCCGGCCACGTGCTGGGCACCGTCACGCTGGGCCTGACCCGGCTCACGGCGAGCGTGTACGCGCTCGCCGTGATCCTGATCATCTTCGCCGCGATCCGGCCGACCGTCCGCGCCCAGGCCGCGATCGCGGTGCGCCGCGCGACCCTGGCGAGCCGGTCAGCAGCGGAACGCGCCGCGGTCGCCGCCATCCGCGAGGACCGCCAGGAGAGGCTGGCGGTGCTGGAAATGGAGGCCCTCCCCCTGCTCCGCGGCATCGCCGACGGGACGCTTGACCCGGCCGACAGCGCCATCAGGGAACGCTGCGCACGGCATGCGGCGACGCTGCGGCGCTCCCTCACCGACCGGGCGCGAAACGGGCCAGGAGGGATCCTGCCCGCGCTGGAACCGGCACTGCGCGCCGCGAGCGCGCGGGGCCTGCTCGTGGATGTTCAAGTGGTCGGCGACCCAGGGGAGACCGGGCCCGCGGTAACTGCCGCCACCCTCGCGGCGGTCGAGAGCGTCATCAGCGCGCTGCCGCCGCATCCGGTGACGCTGACGGTCCTCGCGCCTGCCGACGACGTGGAGCTGTACGTGACCTTCAGCGAGCCGCCGCGGACCACCCTCGACGTGAAGCGGGCGGCGCAGAACATCCCGGCGGCGGCGTGCTGGCGTGTCGCTGTGAATGTCGACGAGACTGGGGCAGGGTGCCTAGAGGTCTGCTGGCGGAAGGGGCACGCGGGATGACCGACGCTATCGACATCGCGGCGGTGGACGACCACCCCATCATCCTCGACGGCGTCGCCGCCTGGGTCATGGCAGCCGAGAGCGGCATCCGGGTTATCGCCACTGCCGCGACCGTCGCTGCCCTTCTCGCCGGACCAGGACGCCATGCGCACGTGGTCCTCCTGGATCTGGACCTGGCCGACGGGACCACGGCCGATCGCAACGTGGCCGCGATCCTTGAGGCCGGCCCGGCCGTGCTGGTGCTTTCTGTCTCCGACAAGCCGGCCGCCGTCCGGGCGGCCATGCGCGCCGGGGCGCTCGGCTACGTCCTGAAGAACGAGCCGACCGCCCGGATACGAGCGGCCATCAAGGCCGTCGCGGCGGGAAACGCGTGGATCTCGCCTCACCTCGCGTACATCTTTGCCACCGACGACGCTGCTGACCGGCCGGTTCTGAGCCACCAGGAGACGCGTGCCCTGCAGCTTTACGCCACGGGCATGCCGATGAAGTCGGTGGCCAGGAAGATGACGATCAGCGAGGAAACCGCGAAGCAATATCTTGGCCGCGTACGGGAAAAATATTCACGTGCAGGCCGTGCAGCGCCAACGAAATTGGAGCTGTACTATCGAGCCGTCGAGGACGGGCACCTCCCCCCACTCCCATAGCTACGATCCCCCCCCGTGGCGAAGGAGACAGGATGTACCCGTCCTCGACCTCGATTTCTCACCTGCGTAATTCTCTTTGAGAGTGTCGGGTTATGTCATGACCCCTATTTGGGGGTCAGCCCCGCGTAAAGTTCGCTGTCAGGCGTGGTGAGCAGCGATTATCCGCCGGGCAGCCGTCTGCGTTCGGGAAAAATCCGGCACGGCCATCACCAGGCAACCGGCAATTCCGCGCAACTGAGTACCGAAGGCGGGATTGGCGAACGGCGGGTAGCCCGCCCGCGTAACGCCCGCTGGGCCAGCCGGGCCGCGATGCCGTCGAGCACGCAGTCCAGGCCGAACTGGAAACGCTCGTCCCACGCTCCTGCGCCCGGACGGGGGCCGGGCGCGGGTGCAGGGCCGCGACGTGGTGACGGAGGCGGCCGAGGTGCGGCGGCTGATCGGCCTGACCGGGCAGTACGCGGCGCTGGACGAGTACCTTACCGGCCGCGCCAACCTGATCATGATCGGCCAGCTCAGCCGGCTCACCGCGAA
>Ga0187807_1000152_pt1 | contig 19496 bp, 14 predicted proteins | sample NC_wetland_sal_i_4_FD_132432 | JGI IMG/M metagenome (GOLD analysis project Ga0187807, IMG submission 132432) | Wetland sediment microbial communities from Neuse River Estuary, North Carolina, USA - ASW_2 | ecosystem: Environmental > Aquatic > Freshwater > Wetlands > Sediment | place: USA: North...
ACCCGGCCGGGCACGGCCCGGCGCAGCCGTGCGCGGTGCTCGAGCTGAACGCGTGCCCGGGTCTCCGCATGCACCTCGCCCCCGCGGAGGGCAGGCCGCGCGACGTCGCGGCCGCCCTGGTCGACGTTCTGTACCCGCCCGGCGTCCCGGCCCGGATCCCGGTGCTGTCGGTGACCGGCACGAACGGCAAGACCAGCACGGTACGGATGATCAGCCAGGTGCTCCGGCAGGCGGGGCTGCGGGTGGGCATGTCCTGTACCGACGGCGTGTTCATCGGCGGCGCGCTCGTCTACGCGGCCGACGCATCCGGACCGCGTTCGGCCGACATGGTGCTCGGCGACCCCACCGTCGAGGCGGCGGTGCTGGAGACCGCGCGCGGCGGCATCGTCCGCCGCGGGCTGGGTTACGACCAGGCGGACGTCGCCGTCGTCACGAACATCAGCGCTGACCATCTCGGCGACGACGGCATCGACGACCTGCACGAGCTTGTCCATGTCAAGGCCCTGGTCGCGGAGGAGATCCGGCGCGGCGGGTCGGTCGTGCTGAACGCCGACGACGCTGCGACGGCAGCGTTCGCCGACCGCCGCGCGGTGCAGGCGCGCGCGCCGGTCGTCCGGTTCTTCAGCATGACGCCGGGCAACCCGGTGATCGAGAAGCACCGCGGCGCAGGCGGGCTGTGCTACGAGGTGATCGACGGCCAGCTGACCGAGACAGCCGGGGACGAGTGGCGGCCGCTACTGGCGGTGGCCGACCTGCCTGGTGCGTTCGGCGGCCAGGCCGCGCACGTCGTCGCCAACGCGCTAGCCGCGGTCGCGGCGTGCCGCGCGATGGGCATCAGCGCCAAGGACATAGCGCGCGGGCTGGCGGCGTTCGAACCCGGCGCGGAGAACCCGGGCCGGGCCAGCCTCTACCGGGCAGGCGCGAGCCAGGTGGTCGTCGACTACGGGCACAACGCGGCCGCGCTCGAGGCCACCGGCCGGTTCATGCGCTCGGTGTTCGGTGCAACGCCGGTCGCGGCCGTAACGCTGCCCGGTGACCGCCAGGACGACCTGCTGGTTCAGACGGCTGGCGCGATAGCGGCCTGGTTCGGCCGGGTCGTGCTGTATGAGGATAGCGACAAGCGCGGCCGGCCGACCGGCGAGATGATCGCCCTGATCGGATCTGCGCTGCGGGCCGCCCGCCCTGGCATCACCGTCGAGCAAGCCGAGAACCCGGCCGATGCCCTGCGTGCCGCGCTCGACCTGGCCGGGGGCGGGCCGGTCCTGTTCCTGTACGAAAAGCTGGCGCTCGCCCGGGACGCGCTGGCCGCGGTCGGCGCCGAGCCGGCGGCAGAAGCCGAGGCCGGCCTCGGTGCGTCCGCCGTGCCCGGAGCCGCGGAAACCACCGACGCGGCCCGGGCCGCCGTGGCGGCCGCCACGGCTGTCGTCGCGGGCGCCGCCGAGGTGGCGCAGGCCGCGGTCGCCGACGCCGCCGCCGTGGTTGAGGACGCGGCGAGAACCGACGCCGCCATTTCCGCCCGCCCGCCCGGTCGGCCCAGCCCGCCGGCCCAGGCGCGCCGGGCTAGCCCGCGGACGGAATCGCAGGACGGCTCGGCCGACTACGGACCGATGGCCGGCTCCGGCGGAACCGCCTGAGGGGCCGGACTCGCCCAGGGTGTCTCAACCGGGAAGGGAACGCGGGCCGCGGCACCGACCGGCGCGTGTTCCCTCCCGGTTAGGTGGCCGGCTCGGCGACCGCACCTGTCGTCCACAGCCCGGTAGCGTCGCGCATCGGCGTCTCGCACGGCCACCCGTCGGCGGTCAGCACCGTCGGCAGGCCGACGGACGGCACGGTGACGATCATCGATGACCGGGTGCCGTAGCCGTCCGCGTGCACGCAGGCAGCCGTCAGCGACGCCGGCCAGGTGCGGCCAGCCGCGTCGGTGCGCGGCTCGGGCACGGCCGGCCGGTGATCGCGCAGCACATCGTGCAGCGCGGCCACCGATCCCGCGACGCTGCGATCGGGCTGCGCGGCCAGCGCCCGCGTGACCAGTTCTGTGACAAAGGCTGTCTTCGCAGACGCCGCTCGCAGCGGCGCGTTCTCCAGCACGTGCAGGCCCGGTGGCAGCTGTTCGACCTCAGGCTTCGTGCCCCCGGACAGGCCGACGGAAAACAGCGCCTCCCGGTCGCCGACGAGCATCCAGCACGGGTTGTAGCTGCGCGGGTCGATCCCGACGGACAGCGCGGTGACCGCCTCAGCCGCGGTGTCGTGACCGGCACAGGCCAGCGGCAGTTCGCCGCGCGTGCGCTTGGTCGGATCGCGGCCGTTCGCGGACGGCTGGTTGGTCAGTCCCGCGACCACGCCCCGCTCGTTGACCGCGAGCCAGGTGCCGCCTGCCAGCAGATCCCGGCCGCCCAGTATCCGCGGCGCGGTGTCCCGTAGCACCGTGATCGGGATGGCCGGCCGGTCCAGCCGCTCGTCTCTGTTGGCGGCCACGATCACCGGCGCGTCCGGCACGACCCGAAACATCACGATGAGCAGGCACACGCCTCCGAGGCTAGCCGACCGGAGCAGCCAGCGCCGAGGACGGGCACCGGCCGCAAGTGACGCAAGTGAACTGTGCTTGCCCGCAGCACGGCGCGTAGCCAAACACTCGGCTCGGGTAATTGCGCGCCAAGCCGGACCGACGGACGCTTAGTTGCAGTCAAGTCACCTGCGCCGAAACCGTTCCCGCGCAGGTGGCAAAGGCCACGGAACGGGGGCCTAGCGATCAACGCCGCAACCGCGCACGGCCTCGACCCGGCCTGGCTCCGGGACAACTGCCCGTGTCCGTCGTGTCGCGATCCAGCGACCGGGCAGCGGCTCATCAGCATCACTGACCAGGCCGCAATGGTCACCGTCGCCCGCGTCAGTCAGGAGCCGGACGGCCTGCACGTGACGTTCGGGCCCGACGGACACCAAGCCGTCTTTACCAGGACCTGGCTGGCCGCGCATGCGACCGCGGAAGTCGATTCCCGGAGCGAGGATGCCAAGCAGCTGTGGTCGGCGCGCGACTTCCTGGCCGGCCCGCCGGTCACCCCGTGGCAGGCTTACGCCGGCAGTGACGCGGTCCGACTGCGTTGCCTGCGCGGGCTGCTGAGCAGCGGGTTCATGCTGCTGAACGGGGTGCCTGCCGAGCCCGGCGCCGTAGCCGAGGTAGCCGCGACCTTCGGCTATATCCGGGAGACGAACTACGGCCGGATATTCGACGTCCGGGTCGAGCCCAGTCCGGCCAACCTGGCTTATACCTGCCTGCCGATCGGGCCGCACACCGACAATCCCTATCGCGACCCGGTGCCCACTCTGCAACTGCTGCACTGCCTCGCCAGCGCCGCGAGCGGCGGCGAGTCGGGTCTGCTCGACGGGTTTCGGGCCGCCGCGCAGCTACGCGCAGAGGACCCGGCGGCGTTCGACTGGCTCACCCGGACCTCGGTCACGTTCGGCTACGCGGACGCAGGCGCCGAGCTTCGGGCGTCCAAGCCGATGATCGGCCTCAACCCGGCCGGGCTGGTCCGCGAGATCAGGTACAACTGCAGGTCGATGGTGCCGATGCGACCACGCTCCGGGGCCACGCCGGCCGAGGCAGCGGCCGAGATGCGGGAGTTCTACCTGGCCTACCGAGCCTTCTCCGTCATCCTGCTGCGCCCCTCGCTGACGCTGCGGTTCGCCCTCGCGCCCGGCGACTGCGTGGTGTTCGACAACACCAGGATCCTGCACTCCCGCGCGGGCTTCTCCGCCGCCGGGCGCCGGCACCTGCAGGGCTGTTACGCCGACATCGACGGCGCCGAGTCGACGGTCGCGGTGCTCGGCCGGAGCTGCAGCCGGAAAGCCGGGTAGCCCCGGCTGCCATCGGCACGGTGCCGGAGCCCGCGAATGCCGCCGCTCGCAGCGACATGCGGCTGTTATCCCCGACGGCGACCGGGTGATCGGCCTGATCTACCGCACATTTGCCGACTGGGCCGGCGCAGAGTTCGCAGACGCCGCCGAAGTGGCGACGGACCTGACGGTCAAGGACATCTCCGCTGCCGCCCTCGTCGGGGCCTGACCAGGGTGACGCTACCTCGCAGGCCCGCGGCGGCCAGTGGTCAGGCCGTCAGGCAGCCTGGTGTGGCGCCACCAGCGGTAGCCGCCGATAGCGACCGCCAGCGCGGTGGCCACTGCCATGGCGACGAAGCCGCCCGCGACCCACTGGGTGGCGCTGAGCGCGAGCGCGGTGCGCGAGGTGTCCGTCGCGTGGTCGCGGATCAGTCCCGCGAGCACGGCGGTAGCCGCATACGCGAGCGCCGGCACCGGGAAGATCAGGTAGACCGCGTCCGGCCGCACCGCCAGGGCCGCGGCCACGGTGCCGATCACCAGGCACACGCTCAGCACTACGCCCGGTTCAGCGCCCGCCGCGATGGTGATCAGCATGCCAAGCACGGCTGCGGCAATCACCGCGAAGACGCCGAGCCTGCCCGGCCGGGTGCCCCACAGCTGCGGCGCCGGGGTAGGAAGGCGTCGCTGAGCCGCCTCCGCGTCCCCTGCGGGCCTGGACTGGGCCGCTGTCCTGGACTCCGCCGGGGGCCTGGACTCGGCCGCGGGCCGGGTCATCCCCGGTCCGCCGCCCGTGCGGCCCACTTGTCCTCGTGATTCCGTGGCGTCCCCCCGGTAGCTCCGGCGTTCAGCAACTCCAGGCGAGATGATGCCCGGCTGTGTCCGGCTCGCACCTGGTTCCCGCCAATGTTGACACAGCCTTTCGGTTACCGGGTGATGGCGCGGCGGGCAGATAGTCTCTTGTGACACGTACGACGCAGGGGAATCGCGACGCGCGACCGAGGAGGCGGGCCAGGAGTGGCCGGTAGCCGCGAGGATCCCATCGGGCCGCCTGGGGTCGGGCGGCCCGGCGCTGTTCGGTCGGGGCCTGTGTGGCCCGGCGCGCCCGCACCGAGTACCAGTCCGAGGCCGGTCTGGTCCGCCGCAGCCTCGCCAGGCGGTAGGCCGGGGCCTGGCGGGCCAGGTTCAGGCGGGCTAGGTTCCACCCAGCCGAGCTCAGGATCGCCGGGCCCCGGCCGCGTCGGCCTAGCCCCGCGGCCCCCGGCTGGCCCTCCGCCAGGCGGTGTCACGCGGCGGCGCAGGCCACGCGCCGGGTACATCGCGAGCTGCGTCCTGGCTGCACTCGTACTGGTCGTGAGCGGCTTTGCCTACAAGACCGTCAGCGACGTGGCCGGAATCGGCAGCTCCAACGCCATCGTCAGCGGGGCCTCAACCGGCCCGCAGAACATCCTGCTGATGGGGATCGAGAGCCGCAGGTACTGGAACGGCGACATCCTGCCCCCGCGCATCCTCGCCAAGCTGCACGCGGGCAACGCGCAGGCAGTCGCCAACGGTGTCGGAGGAAACGACACAAACACGCTGATCCTTGTTCATATCTTTGCGGACGGGAAGCGAGCTGTCGGGTTCTCCATCCCGCGCGATGACTGGGTCCAGTTCGCCGGAACTATCGGCCCGCAGCAGTCCGGCAAGATCGACCAGGCCTACGGCGTGAGCATGTTCTACCGGGAGCAGCAACTCACCCAGCAGAACCCGAACATCGACCAGAACACCCTCGCCACCTTGGGCAACGAGGCCGGCCAGCGAGCGGCCGTGGCAACCGTGGAAAAGCTCACGGGTGTCCATATAGACCACTTCGCGGCGGTAAATCTCTACGGGTTCTACGAGGTAGCACAGGTGCTCGGCGGCGTCGAGGTGTGCCTGAATCATCCCGTCGATGACCCCAAGTCCGGGGCCGACTTCCCGGCCGGCTACCAGCACCTGGACGCCGCGCAGGCGCTGGCTTTCGTTCGCCAGCGCGACGGCCTGCCCAACGGCGACCTGGATCGCACCCATCGGCAGCAGGCGTTCATCGACTCCGTGACGCACCAGTTGCGCACCGAAGGCGTGCTCAGCGATCTGACCAAGGTGTCGGCGCTGCTGAGCGTCGCGAGGCAGTACGTCATCACCGACTCGGGCTGGAACCTGCTCGACTTCGCAGCGACCGCACGGAACCTGACCAGCGCCAATATGGTCTTCGCCACGCTGCCGATCCAGGGCTACCAGACCATCGACGGCCAGGACGCCAATGTCGTCAACCCGGCTCAAATCCAGCAGATCGTGCACACCACGTTCTACCCGCGACCCGCGCCACGTGCTACCCACTCCAGCAGTGCCGCCAGTGCCGACAACCCGAGCGCCACGACCGTCGACGTCTTCAACGGCGGCCAGACCGCGGGGCTCGCGCACAGCGTGTCAGCTGCCCTGGCATCGGCCGGGTACCGCGGCGGCCGGATCGGCAACACCAGCCCAAGATCTACTACTGGCGTACTGTACGGCAGCGGGGTCGCCGCGAGCGCTGGCAAGATCGCTGGGTTGTTCGGCGTCACGGCGGTCGCCAGTGACTCGGTCCAGGCGGGGCACGTCGAGGTGCTGCTCGGAGCCGACGCCACCGTGCCGACCGTGAGCGCGGTCAGTACCCAGAAGTCATCGCCGACGTCGGTGATCCCCAGCACGGGTCCGCAGGGCGGTGCGGTTAGCGCCAAAAACGGCATACCGTGCGTCAACTGAGTCCGGCAGGCCGGTCAGGCCAGGCGTCGGCGATCTCGCGGTCGCGTACCCAGACCATCAGCCGACCGCTCTCACCCGGCGCCTCGGGGCGCCGCTCCTCGATCCGCTCGAGCCGGTAGCCCAGCTTGCGGGCGACGCCGGCGCTGGCCACGTTGGCCGCGTCGCAGTGGATCTCGGCGCGGTCCACACCCGGCAGGGCGAGCGCCACGGACGTGATCGCCTCACCGGCCAGGGTTCCGTACCCGCGCCGCGTGTGGCTCGCCGCGATCCAGTACCCCAGCTCGAAGCTCTGGCCGTTGTCCCGCCGGTGCATCGCGATCTCCCCTACCAGCGTGCCAAAGTCAGCGGTCAGCACCGAGTACACGTAACCGAGGCCCGACTCCCAGTCGTGGTCCGCCTCCGCCACCCGGCCCAGCTGGTTGCCCCGGTCCGCGGCGGCCGGCGTGGCCCACGGCATCCACGGCCGCAGGTGATCCAGGCTGGCGCCCACCGCGGCCGCGATCGCGCTTGCGTCCGAGGCCCGGACCCGGCGCAGAATGACAGACCCGGCTTCGACTCGGTCAGGCGGGACGCTGGCGGGGTGTCGGGGCACCGCTCCATCGTATGAACCGCCCACGGCGCATGGGCCGCCGTGGCCAGCAGGGCATGCCCAGGCGAAGATGGCGGCATGACCAAGCCACGCCTCGCGCGCGATCTGCCCCGCGGCACAGCCGCCGCCCGCGAGGTCGCCCAGCCGGGACCGTCGGCCGTTGAGCTCATCCGGGCCGAGACCCGGCTGGCTTGCGTGCCGCTGGTCCCTGAGATCCGGCTGCACCAGGGCGCCGATCCGATCGTGCTGTGGCAACGCACCGAGACGGCAGCAGGCCGGACCGGCCTCGACCCGCCGTTCTGGGCCTTCGCCTGGGCTGGCGGCCAGGCGCTAGCCCGTTACCTGCTAGACCACCGGAATGCCGTCGCGGGCCAGCACGTCATCGACCTTGCGTCCGGATCCGGGCTGGTAGCGATCGCGGCGGCCGTGGCCGGGGCGGTCGCCGTCACCGCCTACGACATAGACCCGCTCGCGACCGCGGCCATCACCGTCAACGCCGCAGCCAACGGCGTCGCGGTCCAGGTCGTGTGCGCTGACATCCTCGACACCGAAGAGCTTCCGGCCCGGGACACCGACGCTGTGCTGGTTGCCGACGCCTTCTACGAACGAGAACTGGCCGACCGCGTGACACGGTTCCTGGACCGAGCCCGCGCTCGCGGGGTGACCGCGCTCGTTGGTGATTTCGGCCGTCGGTACCTGCCGCGGGACCGGCTGCGCGCGCTAGCCGCGTACGACGTTCCTGGCCTGCGGGCGCTGGAAGGCAGCGACGTCAAGCACACCACCATCTGGGCTCCGCTGGACCGGCAGCCACTGTGTGCCGGGCAGTTGGCCGAAGTCGAGGGCGGCGCCGTTTGTGCCACGGCCTGAACCATGCAGCTGCGGCTCCGGTGAGGTTCGCGGTGTGGAGGTCGGCCTGGCTGAGTAGGTGCCGGTGAGGGGCGCGTCGACGAGCCAGGCGCCGGCAAGGTGTGCCGGGTCGGCGGCTGGCTCGCCAGAAACATGCGGGAACCAGTTCGGCTGACTCTGTCCGCGCCCAGGCCGAGCAGTCCATTGCCATGAGGCGCGCAGGCGCGCGAACCTGTCGAGCGAAACAAAGCGGCGCCATAGCGTTGTCGCGCACTGTCACCGTCGGTCCTGCAGGTGCCGATAGGAGCACCGCCGACCGTGCATGCACGATGAGGCCTGCGCCTCCGGCGACAGTCGAGAGCAGCTAGATAGGAGAGCCAATGACCGCTAACCCGGCGCTTGATCAGGTGCAGTTCCTCGTCGGCGCGTGGGATATGGAACTGTCCGATGCCGCGTTCTTGCCGGACCCGGACGCCAAGGTCAGCGGGTCAGTCACCGTCGAGTGGAACGAACACGGAGCGGCTCTGGTGATGCGAATGGGCGACACCGCGACCTGGATCATCGGCAGGGACGAATCGGAGCCGGACTACACCGTCCTGTACGCCGACGACCGCGGGGTGTCGCGTGTCTACCGGATGAGCCTCACCAAGAGCAACTGGCGGATCTGGCGCAATACCGCTGAGTTCTCGCAGCGGTTCGATGCCGAGATCAGCTCCGACCAGGCGGAGATCAAGGGCTCGTGGCAGAAGTCAGTTGATGGCGGCACCACCTGGGAACATGACTTCAAGGTCCGTTATAGCCGCCCTGCGCAGCCGTGACCCTCGACCGAGCGAGGATGCAGAAGGGATGCGGCGGGGTCGGCGAGCACATACAACGGCTCATTCTCGTCGTCTGTGCGGTCATGCAGCAACGTGGCCCCGAGTTCTTCGCACGCTGCCGTTGACGATGTAATTCCTCGATGCTGGGCACGCGGAAATCGTGATGCATCTGCTTCGGGACCTTGTGTGCGGGCCAGGTCGGTCGCGCGAGGGCCGGGACCTGCCGGAAGGCGAACACGCGGTGGCTGGCTCGAGCAGGACCAGCCAGTCGGCGTCATCGTCACTCCCGGCGGCGGGAATCTCATCGCCGGGACGGTAGTACTGCTCTGCGCACCTCATCTAAGCACCGGGGTGCGCCCAGGGCCGCGTGAATCCGACCGGGTCGCGGTCACCGTAGGGCGCGATTCGCACCGGGAAGCCGACGGCATATGCCTCGATCATCAGTCCCTTGCCGATGACAAGCCCGACGTGGCCGGGTGACGTCGGGGTGCCGTCCGCTCCGGCAAAGAAAACCAGGTCCCCCGGCTGCACCTGGCTCGGGCTGACTCGCGGACCCCACGCCCACTGCTGCTGCGAGGTGCGCGGGATGTCGATGCCTGCCGCCCGGTAGGCCATCATGACCAGCCCGGAGCAGTCGAACGCATCCGGGCCGGTGGCGCCCCACTCGTAGGGCTTGCCGAGCTGCTGCTCGGCGTAGGCGATCGCGGCGAGCACCACAGCGTTGGTGGTCTGGCTCGTCTCGCTGGCGGCAACCAGGCACTGCGGCGCACTGGCCGGGGAGACCTGGCTGACGCTGTAGCCGCCGCTCGCGTACACGCTTGCCCAGTAGAGCACGGCCTGCACATACGACTGCAGGTGGTTATAGGCGAACACCGCCTGCGCGACGTTGTCCAGGACTCCGTCCGCGAGCAGGTACTTCGCGGCGCCCGCAATGGCGTCCGCAGGCTCGTAGACGCTAGCGATCCCGTCGCCGTTCGCGTCGGTCGCGACACCGTTGACCGTCTCGCTCGCCGGGTGGACCGGCGCACCGCCCCACTCGTTGCCCGCCGCGCCGCCGATGCCGATCTGCATCGGGCCGGCCGCGCCGTACGCATTGGCGCCGCTGTTCACGCCGGGCAGGGTGGATCGGCCGTCGTCGCTCTCGACCTTGCCGATGCCGGCCAGGATCACCCACGGCACGTTGTACTGCGCCCCGATCGACTGGAACAGAGCGAGGTAGTCCGCCGGGATCGAGTTGCGGGCCGACTGGCTGGCGGCCGGCTGCGTGCTGGAGTTGGCGTCGGCCGACGTGCAGGACGTCCCGGTGACGGCTAGCAGGCCGCCGCTGGCGAACATCACGACGGGCCCGGCCAGCAGCGCGGTGAGCAGGCCCGCGCCCGCGAGCGCCACGACGACGATGCGCCGGCGGCCGGTGCCGGGCGCGGTGCTCACGAATTTCCCAGGGTGGCCAGTTCCACGTCGGTGACCTGCCAGGTGGTGCCAGCCCCGGTCACGGTCACCGCGTAATCGGTGATCTGCTCGGAGCGGCCCGCTGAGCCGGTGAACTGCTGCGCCACCTCGACGACGAACGTCAGGCTGCCTGGCCCGAAGGTGCGGATGGAGTCAATGGTGGCGGTGCCCACGACCGTCTGCTTCTCGCTCTGCCTGGTCGCCGCCACGCCCGGAGCCGCGAAAGCAGCCTCGATCTGACCGAGAAGCTGGGCCGAGGTAACGGTGCGCATCGGGGCCGCGTATTCCGCGGCGTCCTGCGTGTAGGAGTAGCTGCCATACGCGTCGGCGAACTTGACCGCGGTCGCCGCTGCAGCGGCGAGCCCGGCCTGGGTGAACGGCAGCCATTGGAAGATGTCTGGCTTGCCAGCGGCCAGCCCGACCACGGGTGTCGTCGGGCTGGTCAACGGACTCGCCCGGCCGGCGGGCTTGGATCCGCCGGCCGTTGAGCCGCCGCCGTGGTAGATCGGACCGAGCAGGTAAGCGCCGAGCGCGGCGAGCACGACGACAATCACGGCGAAGGCGAGTCGCCGGATGGCCGGCCTGTCGTCCATCGGCAGTTACCTCCGGCGCATCGGCCGCAGCCAGAACGGCAACGAGCGCTCTGACTGCTCAGGCGGGCGGGTGAGCGGCCCGGTCATCGGCTGGCCCTGCCACGCGACCGGCCTGCCCGACGCAGGTGGCGCGCTGTCCGGGTGGCGGCCATCCCCCCCGGACGCCGCGCGCGGACGGGGCTCACTCGCGCCTCGCTGCCGGTCACGCGCTACGGCGGGGCCAGCCCGCTGGCCACCTCGCAGCCTGCCGCCCTGGCCGGTCTGACCCGGCGTCGGCTGGCTCCGCGCTGCCCGGCCCTGGACGATGGCGCGCGACTGGGCCTGCCGGGAACGGGCAACGGCGGGCTCGCGCGCGGGCGGCGGACTGCCAGGCTGCGGACTGGTGCTGCCGACGGCCCGGCCAAGGGGCCAGGCGCCAGGCGCCGGTCCAGGCACGGACGACGCCGGCCCGGACGAGACGCCGGCCCGAGCCGAAGCGCCGTTCCTAGCCGGCAGGTTGAGGGGCGGTGGCTCGGTGGCGGCCGCCATAGCCGTCGTCGCCGTAGTCCGGACCCTCGCCCCTACCGGCATCCGGCCGCCGTTGCCGTCGGTGCCCCCGGCTGCCGTGAGCGCCGGCCCTGCGGCACCCCCGGCAGTGGCAGTGCCGTCCGCTGCCGCCGAGGCAGTCGCGCCCGCCTGCAGGCCGGTCGCGGCTGCGGCGGCTCCGCCCGAAGTGGCAGCCAGCGCCAGGCCCGCGGCGTGACCGGGATTCCGCCGGACCCAGCGGCCGACCCGGTAGGCAGCCACACCAGGGAATGCCGTAGCCGCCGCTACCGTGTTGCCGCGCGCAGTGGTCGCCGCCCTGGCGAGATCGGCGTCGGCGCGTTCCTGCGACCCGATGACGCCGTAGCCGACCGCTGAGAACAAGTGCTGGAACGGCTTCCGGTAGATGAAGGCTGCGACAGTGACCAGCGCGATCATGAGGATCTTGAGTGCCCACGGGAGAACCGCGTCGCTCGTCCCCATGATCAGCGCGTAGCAGTACAGCAGCAGGCTCAGCACCAGCGCCACGGCCCCCTGCTTCAGCAGCACGCCAATGATCATCTCGACCCACCGCAGCGCTACGACCCGGCCGAAGCCGGGATGCGCGCCGATGAGCAGAAAGAACGGACCGACGATGAGCAGGAGCAGGAAGCTGAGCTTGAGCAGGATGAGCGTGACCGAGATCAGCAGCACCAGCACGCCAGCCACCAGCGCGGCGAAGAGTGCCGCGAACGCGACCTCGAGCCGGGTTGTCCATTCCTTGCCCTGGAACAGCGGGTAGATAGCCGGGTCATTGACCTGCATGCTGCTGGCGATGCCGGAGAAGGCGGCTTGCTTGGCCTGAATCAGGCCGGGCGTGGCTTTCTCGTTTGTGGCGATGGCCTGCGCCCAGAGCAACGACCGGCCGTAGGTGTTCACCACCGTCGGCGTGCCGCTGCCGGTCGCGTATGCCGACGTGCCGAACTCGCCGACCAGCCAGGGCTTGCACACCAGCACGGTCCACAGTTCGTCCGCGTTCTGGTCGACGACCGTGCTACCCGATGTATAGCTGTAGCTCGACAGCGGAGCCTCGGGATCATGCTTTCCCACCGGGACGCAGCTGCTCGGACCCGGGCTCGGCAGCCTGGCGAAGGCGACGTCGAGGGCCTGGGAGATGCCGTTGGATACACCGCTGCCGACACCGGTGACGGCGGCCGGGGCGCCGATCAGGAAGATGGCGGCGGCGCACGCGCCGACCATCCACACCGTGCCTTCGATCGTGCGGGTCGCACGCTTGCGGATCAGACCCTGCCAGGCCAGCCAGATTGCGGCCAGGATCACCACTACGGACAGGTACGGAAAGTAGATCGCCCGCCCGAGGCTGGTGATCAACCGGTCGGTGACGCGCTGCAGCCAGCTGACGATGCCGTTCCCAGCCGCGGACTGATACACGGTGATGGTGACCCGGTCTAGGGACTTGGCCGCGTCAAACACCATGCCCGCGACGTTGTTCCCGATCAGCGACGTCATGTCCGAGCACTGCAGGTTGATCGCTGCCCAGTAGTTCCCGGCCACGCCGTACTGGTCGTAGAGCGTGGTTAGTTGCTTCCCCGAGGCGGGCGGCGCGACCATCGCGTCGAGGCCCCCGCCGGCGGGCTCGGGATTAGGCAGTGACGGCTGGCAGACATTGTTGAGGTCGCCGAGTAGCCCTGAGCTGCCAAGCGAGCAGAACCCCAGCAGGCCGCCGATGTCTCCGATGCCTGGTACCGAGCACAGCCCGCCCGACGTGCCCGCCGTCGTGCCGGTGCCGGCTGCCGCCGTCTGGGCTGCCTGCTGCCCTGAGCCCGGCGACGAGGACTTGACGAAGGCAACCGTCTCTGCCGCGGGCACGGCGGCCCGCGGCGCTGAGCCGCCTGCCTGCTGACCGGCGTGATCGATGCCGCCGAACTCAACCAGATGTGGCAGGAACACGACCGCCGCCAGGGCTGCCAGCACCGCGGCCAGCTTGCGCGGGAGACGGGGTCTGCACATCGGGGAGGGCTCCAGTGAGGGGTCGGCGGCGTAGCGGTTTCGTCAGCTGGTTCCCGGTTGTGCCGGCCCCGGGTCTGCTCGCCCCGCGTCTGCTGGCTCCGGGTCGGCCGACCCCGGCGGCGCTGGCTGCGGCCCGGCGGTGTCCGACGCGGCCGGGTCGTCTGAGGGCGCGCCCGCCGGCCCGTCCGCTGCACGCGCGCGGGTGGGGTTGGTGTCGAGGCACAGTCGCAGCTCGTCCGAGATCAGGTCCACAGCGATCCGACCCGCACGGCCGTCCAGGTCACGGAAGATGCACTCGCCGTTGCCGAGCGCGCGCAGCGCGGCCTTGTGCTCCGCCGACTGCTCGATTCCGAGCAGCGCGAGCACGCTGGCGATCTCGGTCCGCTCCGACGACCGAAACGCGAAGACGCTGGAGATGCAGTTGGTGACCTGCTCGTTCAGGAGATCGCCGGCGTTCTGCGAGACCATGATCAGCGCAGTGTTGCGTGACCTCCCCATCCGCGAGACCTCGGGAATGAGCTTGGCACCTTGCGGGGTGGATGTGATCGCCCACGCTTCGTCGAGGAAGATCGCCTTCGGCAGCCGCCGGTCCATGCCATTCAGAAGACGCCGCGCGAACTGTGAGACCAGGTAGAGCAGCGCGACCGACAGCCGCTGCTCGTACGAGTAGTCATCCCTCGTGATGGCGGTGTCCGGCAGGGTGAGCCCGGCCAGGGTAAAGACCGTAGTCCAGCCTGCGGCGTCGATCCGCTCGGCGCCGGACGGTGCGAAGCACAGCCGGGCGAGCCGCATCTCGGCCATGGACCGGAGCAGCGCGCCAAGGTTGACCGAGGCCGGGTCGTCGGCGCGTTCCAGGTGGCTGACGACCTTGCCGAGGCTCGGCTGGTCCCCGGCCGCGATGGCGGCAACCGCCTGGATCATGGCGCTCTCGCGTTCCTCGCTCATCCTGGGCAGCAGCAGCCGCAGCGTCTCGGTCGCCATCGTCCGCCGCTCGGCCAGGTCATCGCCGAACGAGAACGGGTCAAGCAGGCCAGGCGCGGCGCTGCCGAGCGGCACCACCCTGGCTCGTCGGCCCCGCCGGGTGAGCCAGCCGGCCAGCGACTCGGCGTCGCCCTTGGGGTCGATGACCGCGACCGTGACGCCGCGCAGCGCAAGCTGCAGGATGAGCAGCAGGGCGAGCGTCGTCTTGCCGCCGCCTGGCTCGCCGGTGATGGCGACGGCCGTCGGCCGGTTCCGCGCCGCTGCCAGCAGCGGATCGAAGTGCACCACGGCCCGCGCCCGGCCGGTTGTCTCGCCGATGTACGGACCGATCCAGCCTGCATCCTCGGCGAGCCGATCGCCCACGTCGACGGTGGCCGTCGGCATGCCGCCCGCGATGGTGTAAAGCGGCTGGCGCTGCAGGTAGGAGTTGAGCCTGACCCGGTCACCCGGCAGCGACTCGCACAGCAGAGAGAACTGGTCCCCGGTCGAGTTGACGACGTCGAGTCCCGCGTCTCGGTAGTGCTCGATCACTGCCTCGGTCCGGCGGACGCACATGTCGCGGTCGGGCGCCGACACTATGAGCCGGTGCCACCCGTAGACGAACGGCAGCCGTTCCTTCGTGATGCCGTGCTCCAGCAGCCGCGCGGCCTCGATCTGCTCGGTCAGCGCGATAGGCAGGTCCGCGCCAGCCTCGCGGATGTGCGCGTCCATGTCTCGCGCGTGCGCCAGCCGCCGGCTTACGTCCTTGCTGGCCCGGGCCGGCGCGATGAGCTTCATCCGCAGGCTGGCCTCAACCGGGAACGGCAGCGCGTCGGCATAGTGCAGCCACGGCTCGCCGTCGGGGAAGTGCATCACATCGGGGAACCTGGCGAACGACATGAACGCGGCCCAGGACTCGCCTGCTAGCTGGGACAGCCGCAGCACCGTCCGGCCGTTATCCACCTGTCCTTCCAGCAAGGACTCGATCTCGCCGGCACCCCAGGTCCGGCGGCGCGACGCCGCGGACGGGGCCGGCGCGGCGCCGCCGCTGAGCGCGTGCCGGAATAGCCAGGCGACCTCGTCAGACCTTGCGTGCGCCGCCGCCAAGACGCTGGACCCGAGCGCCCGGCCAAGCCGCTCCGAGTGCTCAGTCCATCGCGCGATCTCGGCGGCGGGCACCGCCTCGTCGGTCAGCCCGAGCGCCTGTTCGGCCGCCCGGTAGGAGCTCGTGAGCTGAGCTAGCAGGCCGCTGGACAGCTGGGCACGCACTCCGCGCTGGCCGAGACGGACGCCGAGGTAGACCTCCTTGGTCCAGAAGTCCTTGGCCCAGACGTGCCGGTACATCTCCTCCAGGTAGTCAAGCCAGCCGGGCCCGCTGTCGGATGTGGCATCCAGGCTGGTAGCCCACTCGGCAGCGGGATACGGCCGGTGCGCTATCCGCAGGTGGACCTCCGCGTCGGGCATCCGGATCGCGGCCAGCCCGACGGTGATGCCCATGGCCAGCGCCTCGCGCTCGGCCGGAGTCGTGAACTCAAAGGTGACCGTGGGCAGCCGGAAGTAGGCCCAGGCGTGCGTCTCGGTGAGGAGTATCCGGTCGTCGAAGTACCGGACCGATAGCCTGCTCCGCCCGGCGGTGCGCGCGCTCACCGCTGCACGCTCCCGGCGGGCGCTTGGCCAGTCGGCGCCGAGTCTGCCAAGGCCGCGTCAGCCAAGGCTGAGTCAGCCAAGGCCGAGTCAGCCAGGGCCGCGACCAGCAGGCCAGCCAGCGCGGTGTAGGCGCGCACCGCTTCGGCGCCGAGCGGACCGCCGCTGGCCATGCCAGCGTCCCAGGGAACGCGGACGACTGCGCGGCAGCGGCCTGCCGCCACCGTCGCCGCGCGCTCGGCGTGCTCCACCGTCTGCTCGCTCACTCCGTTCAGGACTATGACGGCTGCCCGCGCGAGCCGGCTATGCCCGTGCGCCTCTAGCCATTCCAGCGTCATGGCCAGCGAGCCGACCGCGTTCGCGCCAGCGGGCGTGACCAGCACGAGCTGATCCGCGACGTTCAGCGCGCGCGGAACGTGCACAGCAGCGGGGTCCGCGAGGGTCAGCGGGTACCGCGCCACAACGGCTTCAATCAGCTCGCCGGCATCGTGGGGCTCAGCACCCGAATCGGCCGTCACCACCTGCAGCCCGCGTTCCCGTATCGCGCCCGGCTGGTCTGCCACGGCGGCCTGGCCGGAGATCCTGCGGCTCGGCAGCAGCCGAGGCACCGTGCGCGCCAGTGCGGTCAGGGCGCCCGGGCCGCTGCCGAGATCGAGCACGGCCACTGCCTGGCCGCGCAGGTTCGTGAGCAGCTGGCCGGCGAGCAGCGTGGTAACCGTCTGCCCGGCGCCGCCGGTCGTGCCGAGGAGCACGATCCGGGCCGGTCGGGCCAGGGGTGCCCGGGCTCTCGCCTGGTCGCGCTGCAGCGGGTCGGGCTTGCCGGGCCGGTGCCCGCCGGGCACTACCACGACGCGGTCGTGCCAGCCGTCCGTCGGCCCGGCCGATGAGATTCGCAGCGCCCGCTCCACCATGCGAAGCGGCCGGTCAGCGAGCGCGTCGGTGCGCACCGTGACTGCCGGGTGGGCAGGTGCGGATCGCGCCGGCACCGGCTGCGGCGTGATAACCGGGTGGTGCCGTGTCGCCGATGTTCGCCGCGACGCGCTGCGGTCTACGGCCGTCGCGCGAACCCGGCCCGCGCCCGACTCCAGCGCTGCCGTCCCCGCCTCCGACCGGCTTGGTGGCGCCTTTGGCCCGGCCGCAGCTGTCGGCGCGGCCGGATGGGCCGGCACCGCTGCGGCGAGCCTCGCCGCGCGCTCGCCAGGCCCGGCCTCGTAGGCCGGCGCGCGGACCGCTTGCGCGGCAGGCAACCACGGCACCCGGGCGCGCCTCCGCACAGCCGGCTGGTCTGGCCAGGCCGGTTGCACCCACGCGGACTGTTCGTCAGCGGCGTCGGCGGCTGAGTCGGCGTCTGAGTAGGCGCCGGCGTCAAGATTCGCGGCGGGCACCCAGGCGGCTCGCCGCCAGACGCGGGCAACCACGATGATCTCGTCTCGCTCGGCCAGCGGCGCTAGCCGGCACCAGGTCCGCGGCTCGGTCAGGTAGCGGAGTTGCGAGAGTATGAGTTCGGGCAGCCGCTTGCCCTCGAGCACCGGCCTGGTTACCAGCCACGCCAGCACGGCGGGCGGCAGCACGTAGAGCCACACCCACGTGTGACTGAAGGGCATGCCTACCAGGGTGAGGATGAGCGTGTACGGAATCGCGATCGCCAGGAAGGCTGCGACCTGGCCGACAGGCACGGGCATCGGCAGCCGGAAGTCGTACAGCTTGTAGAGCCGCTTCTCGATCTTCCAGATGTTGGTGTACGTCGGGAGTTCCATGTGCCGCCTCCTTCCGTCCGCTAGCGCGGGACCGGCCGCGAGCCGGCACCGACGTCAGTGCACCCCGAGCGCATTCGCGATGCCGGTCGCGATGGTCTGCACGATGCTGGGCGTGTAGAAAATGACGGCAATCGCAATCGCCAGAACGACGAACTGCACGAAGCGAATGATCTCGCGAGTGAAAAGAAAGAAGATCGCGACGATTCCGACGATCCCGAGGAACAGCGGGCCGAAAAGGCCCTGCAGGTAGGAAACAAGGCCGGTTGTGCTAAGCGCTATGGGATGCGCGGCGGCGAGCCATTGAGCCGACATCAGGTCTCCGGGGGTGAGTGAGCGCGGCCATCGGGGGCGGGAGGTTGGTTGCAGCGTCGTGGCGTCATGGCGGCCCCTGCGTCAGCACGTCGGTGGCGGCGCCGATGGACTGCACGTCCCAGCTGCCGCCCCGCTGGACGACCGTCATCGCGTAGGTCATCTGCAGCGACGCCGGTGCGGACGCGATCACCCCGGCCTGCCGAGGCTGGGGCTGCGACGGAAGCTGCCAGGTCACGGTGACGGAGATCTTGCGGGTCTGGCCGCCTCGAGGCGCGTACACGTTGTCGATGCCAGCGAAGGTGACCTGGCCGCCCAAGCCGACGATCCGAGCGCCGGGCGCCAGGAACCTGGCCAGCGTCGCCTGGTCGCCGCTGGCATACGCGGGAAAGAACGCTGCGAGCTGGGTCTGGAGCGCGGCCTCGGTCGCCTGATCCGCCGCCTTGGTGGCCGGCGGGGCGGCCGCCACAGCCGGGCCGGGCAGCAGGGCCGGGTCGCCGGATACGCTCATGCCTCCGCCTGACGCGTAGATCGGCACGCCGAGTTCGACGAGGCTGCCGCTAGCCAGCCGGGCCAGCAGGGTCACGACGGCCGTGTGGTTGCCAGTGACGGAGATGCCTGCGACCTGCTCATCGAGCAGCCGTTGGGTGCCCGCGCCATTCCAGCCGAGCTGCGTGTCCGCGCCCGCCGGCAAGAAGACGGCTAGCGCCTGGCTGCGCGCACTCGCGGTGGCCGGGCTGAAGTTGAAGTACACGTTGCCGAACTCCAGGGCGTACGCCTCAGCCGCAGTGACGGGAAACTGCGTACCACCGGCCGGCCGGCTCGGGCTCGCCGCGCCGCCAGCGCTTCGGCCCTCGGCGATCGCGAGGACACCGCGATAACCGACTAGCAAGATCACGGCCCAGACGATGACGCGCGCAACCCAGACGAGCCAGCGACCGCCAGCGCCAGGCCACGGCGCGGCGACCCGGTCGGAGCGGGCGGCGGGCGGCCAGCTATCGGACAGTGCCTCGTCGTCGGTTGTTAGCTCGTCGCCGTGATCGAGGAGTGCCCTGCGAACCATCACACCTCCGTCCGTGCTCGCGTTGCCTCTCGCCCGGGCACGCCGCAAAAGCGCACGGCGCGATGTTCCTGACCGAGACCATTCTGGGGCTAAACGCCCAGCCAGCCCGGGCGGCGCGCCGGCGTAAGTAAATGGCGGCTTGATATCGGGTAATGGCCCGCTGGTGACGTCACTCAGCAGCCAGTCACGCTCTCCGTGCGCATTCTGGCGTGCGCCAGTCCCGGCGGCTCGCGCGGTCACCGCCAGCTCAGGCACGCCACCGCCCGGCGGCCAAGGCGGCCAGGACCCGTCCGGCGGCCACGACCCGTCCGGCGGCCAGGACCCGTCCGGCGGCCAGGA
>Ga0187807_1000153_pt1 | contig 19493 bp, 19 predicted proteins | sample NC_wetland_sal_i_4_FD_132432 | JGI IMG/M metagenome (GOLD analysis project Ga0187807, IMG submission 132432) | Wetland sediment microbial communities from Neuse River Estuary, North Carolina, USA - ASW_2 | ecosystem: Environmental > Aquatic > Freshwater > Wetlands > Sediment | place: USA: North...
GCGGACGATCCACCGCTCGGACGTGATCACCAGGCGGGAGATGGAGGCGTTCTCGGACCCGGTGAACGCGAACGGCCGTGATGCGGTTGCCAGTGCAAGCGCCTGGCCGATCCAGCCGCCGTGGGTGAACACCGCGACCCGCTCGTCCGGATGTGCCGCCGCTATGCGCTCGATCGCGCCGCGGACCCGGCCGGCGAACGAGTCCGCCGGCTCGGCGCCCGGGATGACATCCCAGCGTTCCTCGGCCATCATCCGCAGGGCGATGGGATGACCCTCGGCCACGTTCTTGCGGAACACGCCGCCCTCCCAGTCACCAAGGTGCACCTCGCGCAGCGCGGCATCGACGGTAGGAGTCAGCCCGAGCTCCCGAGCGAGCGGCACCGCGGTCTGTGGGGTCCGGCGCATCGTGGAGACGTAGATCGCCCGGATGTCGGCGCCCGCGAGCCGAGCGCACACCAGCCGGGCCTGTGCCTGACCCTCGTCCGACAGCGGCGGATCGCCCTGACCGTCGATCAGGGCGAACAGCGTGCCATCGATGTAGGCCTCGGACTGGCCGTGGCGCACCAGCAGGATGTCTGTCGCGCCCGGCGGCGGCTCGAATCGGCGCTGCCGGAACGCGGGCGGTTCGGGCTCGGGATCCTCGGCATTCGTCACGAGTCGTAACTTACCGGTCAGCGCGACTGCGGCAGTTTGAACGAGCTCTTCTTGGCACCCGGCGCGGAGGGCGGCGGTACGACGGGGCCGATGTCGCCATCGGGAGCCTCGTCGAGGTCGATGATCACCGGAGCGTGGTCGCTCGGCCCGGTGCCCTTGCGAGCCTGCCGGTCGACCCAGGCCGCCCGTACTCGGCTGGCCACGGCGCTGGTCGCGAGGACCAGGTCGATGCGCATGCCGAGGTCCTGGTGGAACATCCCCGCGCGGTAGTCCCAGTACGTGAAAACCCGCCGATCTGGCCACCGCTCGCGGACCACGTCGTGCAAGCCGGTTGACTCCAGGCTGGCGAGCGCGGCGCGTTCAGGCTCGGTGACGTGCGTCTGCCCGATGTACGCTGCTGGATCGAAGACATCGGCGTCGGTCGGCGCGATGTTCATGTCGCCGCAGACGATCGCGGACGCGGGCGCTTTGCGGACCGATTCTTCGAGCGCGGCCAGCCACTCCAGCTTGTACTGGTAGTGGTCGGAGCCGGGCTCGCGGCCGTTCGGCACGTACACCGACTGCACCCGGATGCCCGCGCACGTCGCGGCGATCGCGCGCGCCTCCGGGTCGGGAAAGCCAGGCGCATCCTCAAGACCAGGCACGACGTCGTCCATACCGACCCTGGACAAGATCGCCACGCCATTCCATCGCGGCTCGCCGTAAAGAGCTGTGTCGTAGCCGCGGCTGTCCAGGTCGTTGCCGAGCAGGTCGGTGAATGCCTTGTCGGAGAGCTTCGTTTCCTGCAGGCAGACAACGTCCGGCCGACGCTCGTCGAGCCACGGCAACAGCCGCGGTACGCGCTGCTTCACCGAGTTCACGTTCCACGTCGCGATTCGCATCGCGCCTAACAATAGCCGCGTTCAGCACGGCGCTGGCGGCACCATCCGCTCCGCGACGATGCGCATCCCATCGGCCAGCTCGCGAGCTGACGGCGCCTGCGGCGGGTCGATGTAGAACTTCGCCATCAGGCCGAGGAAGAACGCGTGCAGCACGGCGCCCGGCGTACGTCGCGGCCGGCGGCCTGGTCGTCGCGGCTGCCGGGTACGGGCTACTCACCCAGGCGCACGCAACCTCGCCGTTGTGGCTGGTCCTGGTCGGAGCCAGCACTTACGCCGGAGGCGCCGTCGCGGCCATGACCGTCAGCAGCGAGCTGATCATGGGCGAGGTCCCGCCCGACCGGGCCGGCGCTGCCGCCGCAGTCGCGGAAACCTCGTCCGAATTCGGCCGCGCGCTCGGCATGGCGGTCCTCGGCAGCATCGGTGTCGCCGCCTACCGCGCCAACCTCGCGGCGAGCGCCCGGGCGCATCTGCCACCGGGCGCTCTCGGCGCAGCCCGCTCCACCCTGGGCGGTGCGCTGAGCGTAGCCAGCGGTCTGCCAGCGCGGCTCGGCGATGAGCTGACAGTCGCCGCGCGCGCCGCCTTCAGTCACGGGCTCGACGCGGCGGCGCTAGGCGCCGCCATCGCCATGGTCTGCGCCGCAGCATTCTGCGCCCGTTTCTTCCGCGGCGTCACGGTAGTGCCCGACAACACGGCGCTGCCGCAGCCAACCGAAGATCGTGATCCGGTCATGCAGGATCGGGCCCGATGAGACGCGCTCGCGCGGGCCTGGCGTAGCCGCCCGCCCAAGGCCCGCGCCAGGCCGTCCTCACCGCACGCCCCAGAAGAACCGTCGCCAGAAGCTGCGCCTGCGCATCAGGAAGGCCCACTCGCGCAGTGACCGGTGCGGCACCGGGTTGTGGATGCACAAGCCGGTATCCCCCGGCAGCAGGCAGTCCCCGGTGCAGTTGCCCAGGCAGTGCCGGCAGTGGCGGGTCATCAGCATCCAGGCTAGCCATGCGCACCCGGGGCGGAACCCGGACAACCGCGGCCAGGCGGGTTCAGTCCGGCCCGCCCGGCCGCGGTCTCGATCGCCTCAGTCGACAAGCTCCTCCACCGGCTTGACCCCGGCGGTGCCGCGGCGCAGCCGCCACAGCAGCGCGCCGAAGTACCAGACCGCCGCGACACCGGCGCCGTACGCCACGACGCGGTCGGCCGAGTGGAACGGACCGGGCACCGACAGCACGACCAGGATCAGCGCGGTGTAGAGCAACACGAAGATGATCACTGGCCAGGCCCAGCGGCCGAGCGAGAACGCGCCAGGGATCGAGTCGAGCGTCCGGCGCTTGTACGCGTACCCCGCCGTGATCAGCAGGTAGATGATGTACGGGATGAGCGCGGTCGCGCCGACGAGGGTGGCGAACGCGCTGGCCTGTAGGTAGCCGTACCAAGTAACGGCGATGTCCACCACCGCGAACACGACCAGCGCCACGATCGGCGTCTGGGTGCGGAGGTTGATGCGGCGCAGGTAGCCAGAGAACGGCAGCATGTTGTCGCGCGCCAGCGAGAAGGCGAGCCGCGCCTGCGCGCCGGCGCCGACCACCAGGATCGCGAACATCGAGAAGATGACGAACGCCACGAAGACCTTGACCAGCCACGACGGCAGCCAGTACCCCGCGATCGCCAGCAGCGGCAACGGGGCCGACTCGACCGTCTTCAGGTTCGGGATCGCGATCGTGAACCCGATCAGCGCGATCATGCCGAGTACCGCCGATCCGGCAACCGCCCAGAGGACACCCCGCGGGACGCTGCGCCGCGGGCTGACGGCGTCCTCGGACATGTCCGCGGCCAATTCGAAACCGACGAGCGTGAACGCACCGAGCAGTCCCGCCAGCGCGAACGCGTAGATGGTCGGGTTGTGCAGCGTGGACGTGGTGTTGAACAGGATGCTCGCCCCGTACGGTGAGGGCTTGCTCTTGACACCCCACAGCACCAGCAGCAGCACGCCGAACACGACCGTGCCGATGATCTCGGTGAACACCGCGACGTTGTTGACCCGGGCCGCCACCTGCATGCTGATGATGTTGATGATCACCGGCAGCACCATGAGGATCAGGGCGACGGTGAGCACCAGGCGGGGACCTGGGTTGCTGACGTTGAACTCGCTCAGCAGCAAGGGCGACGCGACGCCGAGCATGATGGCGCCGCCGCCCACGCTCATGTACAGCAGCCCGGCGAAGCCCACGAACCAGCCGTAGGTGGGATTCACCAGCCGCGAGCTCCACTGATAGGCATAGCCAGCCAGCGGGATGCGGGTGCCGAGCTCGGCCACCACGAGCGCGATCATGAAGTTGCCGACGCCGACGATCGGCCAGGTCCAGATCGACGCCGGGCCCCAGTACGACAAGCCGAACCCGTAGTTGAGGAAGATCCCGGTAGTGATCGAGATGATCGAGAAGGCGATGGCGAACATCGAGAAGAAGCGCAGCGACCTGCGCAGCTCCGGCCGGTAGCCGACTCTGGCGAGGAGTTCCTCTTCTTCGTCCGGTACCGCCGTGACGGTGGCCGGTTCCTCAGCGCTCATGTGCGGACCCTTTCTACTTGTCGTGCCCGGCCAGACGTGCCTGGACGGCGGTGAACCCCGCGTCGGTGGCGGCGAGGGCATGGCTGAGATCCGCCTCGGTCATCGCCGCGGAGACAAACCAGTTGTGCCGTGGGTGCAGGTAGGCGCCAGCGCGGACGGCCGCGGCCGCGAACGCGCTCACCAGCTCGTAGTTCCGGTCACCGGGGAAGGTGAGGTAGGGCATCACCACCGGCCCGGTGTAGTTGACCTGCAGGCCGCGGCCCTCGGCCTGCGCCAGGATTCCGGCCCGCAGCGCGGTGCCTGCCCGGTTCATCGCCTCAATCGCCGCCTCGTCGCGCAGCGCGCCGATGGTAGCGATGGCCGCGGCCATCGCGGCGGCGGAAAACCAGAACGAACCGGTGACGAAGATGCTGGCGGCGGCGTCCCGGTAGGCATCCGACCCGAGCACCGCGGCCAGCGGGTGGCCGTTGGCGATCGCCTTGCTCCAGGCCGACAGGTCGGGCAGCACTCCGATCGGCTCCCAGCTCGAGCCCAGGTGCAACCGGAACCCGCACCGCACGTCGTCGAGGATCAGCGCCGCGCCGGCCTGGCTGCACAGCTCGCGCAGGCCGCGCGCGAACTGCGGGTCGACCAGTTCCTGGTCGTAGCCGGCGTCGTGCTTGAACGGGCTGACCACGACGCCGGCCAGGTCGTCGCCGGCTGCCGCTGCCGCGGCCCGCGCGGACTCCAGGTCGTTGAACGTGTAGTAGCCCAGGTTCGCGCGGTCCTCCGGGGTTACTCCGGCCCGCCGCGGCGTGCACCACGGCGCCGCCCCGTGATAGGCGCCGTGCGCCACCAGGATGCGTCGCCTGCCGGTGTGCGCCCGCGCGATCGTGCAGCACGTCGTCGTCGCGTCGGTGCCGTTCTTGGCGAACATGGCCCAGTCGGCGTGCCGTACGGTGCCGACCAGCAACTCGGCTAGCTCGACCATGACAGGCGCTGGTCCGTTCTGGCAGTCCGCCAGGTCAGCCTGAGCCCGCGCCGCAGCCTCGACGGCCGGATGCCGGTGACCGAGCACGACCGGGCCGTAGCTGCACATCAGGTCGACGTACTCGTTGCCGTCCACGTCCCAGATCCGGGCGCCCAGCCCGGCGCGCATGAACTGCGGGTACTCCGGCGGCAGCGGCCCGGCGGACTGGTGCCCGTACATGCCGCCGGGGATGACCGCGGCGGCCCGGCGGCGCAGCGCGGCATCGGCGGCCCGCGGCCTGCTGTCCTGACCTGTCACCGGGACAAGCTGATCGGTCATGCCACTGACTCCCCTTCGGCGATCTGTCTGGCGCGGCCGTCGATCCGGTCGGCGATCGCGCCGTTGACGGTCCGGAGCCAGCCGACGGCCTGGCTCAGGTCGGCCAGGCCCGCGTCGGACCCGAGGCCCGTCGCCACGAGCGACCCGCACGCCACGCCGAGCCAGGCGGCATCGACGGGATCAGCGCCGAGGAGCAGCCCGGTGAGCAGGCCGGCCGTGAACGCGTCGCCGCAGCCGGTGGTGTCCACGACCGCGGCGTCGATGGCGGGCACGTGCACCAGCGCACCGCGGTCGCTGACCAGGCAGCCGTCGGCGCCGAGCGTTACCGCCACGCCGCCCGTACCGAGGGCGAGCACGTCCGCCACCGCCTGGTCGACGTCAGCACGCCCGGTTAGCGCGAGCAACTGGTCGCAGTTCGGGCAGAACCAGTCGGCGCTCGCCAGCGCGCCACCGAGCCGGGCGAAGTCGCGCGGGCTGCCCGGATGCAGCACGTCGATGACGACCAGCGCGCCGGCCGCCCGGGCGGCCGCAGTCACCGCGGCGAGGTCATCGGAGCTGAGGCCGGTCAGTGCGTCTGGCCCGCCGAGCAGCAAGGCGTCGCAGTCCGCGAGCCGTCCGAGGTCAAGGTCGGCGCGTGCGAGCAGTCTCGTCGCGCCCGGAACGTGCAGCGCTGGTCGTTCGCCGGTTGGCCGGATCGGCAGGATGGTCGCCGATGTCTGCGCCGCGGCGGTGCGGACGACGCCGGAGGTGTCGATGCCGTAACCGGCCATCGCGGCGAGCACCAGGTCGCCCATCAGGTCGGTCCCGACAGCGCCGAACGTGGTCACCGAGGCGCCGAGCTTAGCGAGGTCGACCGCGGTTCCGGCCGCCGTGCCGGCCGCGGTCGCCCGGATCTCGGTCAGCCGGGCGCTGCCCTGGCCGGGCGGGATCACATCGACCGGCCTGCCGAGCACGTCCAGGATGTGCGGCCCGAGCACCGCCACTCGGGCACCGTGCCGCTGTCCGCCAACGCAGGTCACGTCGCGCGCCGCTCGCCGTAGCGGCGCCGCCGTGCCTCGGCGGACACCTCGTCCAGTTCGGCCTGTGACAGGACGCGCAGCTCACCGTGGGCGCGGCCGAGCCGGTACACCCGGGCCAGCCATTCGAGCAGCACAGCCCGGTCGTAGGCGGCCGCCAGCGTCCGGCCGTAGCAGATCGCGCCGTGGTTCTGCAGGATCGCCGCGTGCCGCCCGGCGAGCGCGGCGACGGCAGCCTCGGCCAGGCCTTCGGAACCGAACCGGACGTAGGCCGCCACCCGTACCGGGCCCCCCAGCGCGGTGATCGCGTAATGCACGGCAGGCAGCTCGGCGCAGGTTGCCGACAGCGCGACGACCTCCGCCGAGTGGGTGTGCACGATGGCGCCAGCGGCGCTGGCGGCGTAGACGGCCAGGTGCATCGGCAGCTCGCTCGACGGCGTCTCCGGCGCATCGACCTCGTCGCCGGTCAGCGTCACCAGGCAGATGTCAGACGTCGTCAGCTCGTCGTATCCGATGCCAGAGGGCGTGATCGCGATCAGGTCGCCCACCCGCACGCTCAGGTTGCCGGCGGCGCCGACCGCCAGCCCGTCAGCCACGAGCCGTGCGCCGTACCGGACGAGCTGCTCTCGTGCCGCGCGCAGTGCCTCGTTGGCATGCATGAGGGGATGTTAGACGGACGTCCGATAAAAATACAGGCCTAAGATGTAGCGGATCGGTGCCGTCGATGTAGCAGATCAGCGGCGCCGGCGCGGCGGATCGCGGCGCCACCAGCGGCCCGGCCTGGAAGTGGAGCGAGCACGATGCCCAAGATCGTGGACTGGGATGAGCGGCGGGACCAGATCCTGTCCGCCACCTGGCGGGTCATCGCGCGCGACGGCATCGCCGGCGCGACGATCCGGGCGATCGCCAAGGAGGCGAACTGCTCGGCCGGGATCCTCGGTCACTATTTCGACGACAAGGAGGACATCCTCGGCTCGGCCCTGCTGCTGTCGCATCGCCGGGTGGGAGCGCGGATGACGGCGGCCGCCGCCGGGCTGGCCGGCCTGGACGCGCTCCGGGTGGTCATGCTGGAGGCGCTGCCCCTAGACGAGCGGCGTGACCTGGAAGCGCAGATCGAGATCAGTTTCTGGGGCCGGGCGCTCGGTAACGCGCGGCTGCGGGAGCTGCAGCACTCGGAGTTCGAGCGGCTTGGCCGGCGACTGCACGCGCATCTGGTGGAAGCGGCCGATCTTGGCCAGCTGGCTGATGGCTGCGATCCCGCCCTGGCCTCCCACCAGCTAGTCGTGCTCATCGACGGCCTCAGCGCGCAGCGGGTGCTCTACCCGGACCGGGTGACGCCGCGCCGGCAGGTCGAGATGCTCGACCGGCTGCTGCGCAGCTTCCAGCCGCCGGCCGGTGAGCACGCGGCCGTGTCGCTGAGCCGGCAGCCGGTCAGTCAGTAGCGCTGCCGTGCGGACCGCACGGCGCGCCGATCTCTCCGGCGCTGACGTCCGTTGTGCCGACGGAGTTCCCGCGCGCGCCGTACCGCTCGCGCAGCGCGTCCCACTCGTCCGCGCCCACCCGGCGGAACAACGCGGCCGGCCCGCCGTCGAGGCCGGCCGCCGCACCGGTCCCGGTCGCGCTGGCGACGCCGCCGGAGTGGGCGAGCGCGGTCAGCGCTTGCTCGCAGGCGGCCACGACCGGGGTGATGAGCAGGCTGGGGAAGATCGCGATCCGGTAGCCCCAGCGCGCCAGGTCAGCAACGGTGACCTCGGGCGATTTGCCGCCTGGCACGACGTTGAACAGACAGGGTCCGCTGACCGCCGCGGGCACGGCGGCGATCTCCTCGACCGTCTGCGGCGCCTCCACGAAGGCGACGTCCGCGCCGACGGCCAGCGCGGCGTTGACCCGGCCGAGCGCTTCGTCGAGGCCGTCCACCGCGCGGGCGTCGGTGCGGGCGATGATGAGCAGCCCGGGATCCGGCCGGGACTCGGCCGCGGCGCGGATCTTCCGCAGCCACGCGTCCCGGTCGATGATCTCCTTGCCCGCCAGGTGCCCGCACCGCTTCGGGAACGTCTGGTCCTCGATGTGGATGGCCGCCACTCCGGCCCGGGCGTAAGCCCGCACGGTGCGCACCACGTTCAGCTCGTTGCCGTAGCCGGTGTCAGCGTCCGCGATCACCGGGATTCCGGCCGCGGCGGTCACTTGGGCCGCGTTCTCGACCATCTCGGTCATGGTCAGCAGCCCGTAGTCCGGGTAGCCGTGTGACACCGACGTCCCGGCCCCGGTCATATAGACGGCCGGGAATCCGTGCCGCGCGACCAGCCGCGCGGTAAGGCCGTCGTAGGCGCCGGGCGCCACGACGAGGGGCCCGGTGCTGATCGCGTCCCGCAGGCTGACGGGCATGATCGCTCCTTCGGAGGGAACGGACTGACCTGCTGTCGCCGGCCGACCGCCGGCCGCGGCGATCTCAGTCAACCACTCAGCGCGCGGCGGGCACGGGCGGCTCGGTGCGCCGGACGGCTGGCCTCCGGCGCAGGTTAGTGTGCGGGAGTGACCAGTCGCGCGGAGCGCTCCACGTCCTTTGGCGCGGTCGCCCGGGAGTACGATCGGCTCCGGCCGAGCCCGCCGCCCGTCGCCGTCGACTGGCTGCTGCCGAGCCGCCGTGATGTCGTCGTCGATCTCGGGGCCGGCACCGGCCAGCTATCCCGCGCAGTCGCCGCCATGTCCGGGCATGTCATCGCGGTCGAGCCAGACAGCCGCATGCGGTCGGTGCTGGCAGCGCGGTCACCGGAGGTAGCGGTGCTGGCCGGCCGCGGTGAAGCTATTCCGCTGCCCGACGCCAGCGCGGACGCTGTCATCGTCTCGTCGGCCTGGCACTGGATGGATCCCGACCTGGCTGTCCCGGAGATAGCCCGGGTGCTGCGTGATGGTGGGCGCTTGGGCGTCACCTCGACCAACCGGGACCGCTCCATCCCGTGGCTGCGGTGGGATGAGTGGTTTCCCCGCCGGGACGAGGACGACGCGAACCTGCGCGCCGCCGTGGAGCGCGCCGTACTCGACGGCGAGCGCCGCCAGGTGACGCTGCCCGAGCCGAGCGCGTTCGAGAATATCGAGACGCAGACGTTCCGGTTCAGCAGAATCATGACGGTCCCAGACCTGCTCGACTGGCTCGGCACCTATAGCTGGGTCATCACGGCGAGTGACGAAGCAAAGGCGGCAGGCCGGTCCCGCGCGGCCGCCGCGCTTGCGGACCGGTTCCCTGGTGCCAGCGAGATCGAGGTGCCCATGCGGTCGCGCTGCTGGCGCGCCGACCGGGTGCCGCGCTGAGCCTCGCGCTAGTTCTCCAGCGGCAGCATCTGAGCGACGAATTCGTCCACGAACCTCTCGATGCCACCCTCGCCCGGCGCAGCCGGCCGGATCACGAACTTGCTGAGCCCGGCCTTGACGTAGCCCTCGACCATGCGGCGCGCGTCCGCCCAGGTCGAAGCCATCAGCGTCGCCGGGTCCACGCCGGGCCGGCGAGCCTCGACGGCGCGCGCCGCCTGCGGCGTTATCGGGCCTACCGCAAGGCTGATGCCGTAATGATCGGCCTCGATCTCCCGCCCGGCGTCGGCCGCTGCTCCTTCGATCTGCTCGCGAGCGGCGCCCGCCTCCGTCGGGGTCAGGAAGCTGCCTAGCCAGCCATCACCGAACCTGCCTACCCGGCGGAGCCCGTCGGGCGCGCTGCCGCCGAGCCAGATGTCGAGTGCCTTCAACGGCCGCGGGCCGACGCTCGCTGACTCGACACTGAAGAAATCGCCCGCGAACGATACGTCCTGCTGCGTCAGCAGCAGCCGGAGCAGTTGCAGCGACTCGTCGAAGACCGCGGCCCGGCGACCGGTCACCGGGAACGCCGCGGCCTCCGGCCGGCGCGCCGGCCGGAGGCCGAACACCGGCAGCACCCGGCGCGGAGCCAGCCCGGCAAGTGACGTCAACTGCTTGGCTACGAGCACGGGATGGCGGCCGGGCAGCACCGCGACGCCAGTCCCCACCTTCAGTCTGCTGCTGCGCGCAAGCGCGTACGTCATGCCGATGAACGGCTCGACCAGGTCGCCGTACACGATCTCGCTCAGCCAGAGCGAATCGACGCCCGCCGACTCGAGCACGTCCACAGCGGCGCCGAGGCCCGCGGGAGTCGCCGCCGGGCCGAGACTGACACCGATACGTACCTTCATGCCTCCATCGGATCACACCCGCGCCGCTGCCTGACAATCGCGAGGTAAGCGCCATCGTCAGGTCCGGCTACAGTGCACGCCATGGAGAGCACCGAGACCGCCGCCGACCTCGCGGCTGAGTTCGCGCAGGACGGCGTGGTTTGTATCCGCGCCGCGCTAGACCCGGATGGGATCGCCGCAGCGGCGCGAGCCATCGACGCGGTGCTGGCCAGGCCAGGCCCGCTCGCGCAGGTCGCGAGCGGGCCGGATGACCCTGGTCTGTTCACCGAGGACTTCTGCCGGTGGCAGGAGATACCGGAGATCGAGCAGCTTGCCCGGCACTCCCGGCTGCCCGCGATCGCGGCCGCGCTGATGGCGACGCCGCAGGTGCGCTTCTACCACGATCACGTGCTGGTCAAGGAGGGCCGCACCCGGCAGCACACGCCCTGGCATCAGGATCAGCCGTACTACAACGTCGACGGGCATGGCGTGAGCGCGTGGATCCCGGTCGACCCGGTGCCCGAGGCCGGATGCCTGGAGCTGATCGCTGGGACCCAGCGGGGGCCATGGCTGCTACCGAGGACCTTCTTGAGCAACGAGGCTCGCTGGTTTCCCGAGGGCAGCCTGGCGGAGCTGCCGGACATTGAGGCCGACCGCGCAGGCTACGACATCCGCCGGTACGACCTGCAGCCTGGCGATGCCATCTTCTTCGACTTCCGCACCGTGCACGGCGCACCGGGCTTCCCGTTCGACTCCAGGCGCCGGGTGTTGTCGCTGCGCTACCTGTCCGCGGACGCGCGGCACGCACCCCGGCGCTGGCGGACCTCGCCGCCGTTCGCCGAGCTCGATCGGCAGCTGCCAGCTGGCGCCGAGATGGACCATCCGTTGTTCCCGGTGGTCTGGCCCGCCTGACAGACATCAAGGGAGAGTCGTGATTCACCACGTGCAGCTGGCCTGCCCGGCCGGGTCAGAGGACATTTCGCGCGCCTTCTTCGCCGGGGTGCTCGGACGGGAGGAGATCGACAAGCCGCCAGCACTCGCCAGCCGGGGTGGCTGCTGGTTTCGCGGTCACGGCATCGAACTGCACCTCGGCGTCGAGAATGACTTCCGGCCCGCGCGCAAGGCGCACCCTGGGCTACTCGTGACCGGCATCGACGACTGGGCGGCCCGGCTCAGCGCGGCGGGCTATCCGGTCAGCTTCGAGGGCGCTGCCGGAATACCCCGGCCGGGGCGGCTGTTGCGCCGGTCATGACGACACAGCCGGACGCTACTGAAGACGTGCAATTCTGGTTCGACCCAGTCTGCCCGTGGGCCTGGATCACCTCCCGCTGGATCCTCGAGGTCGAGAAGGTGCGGCCGGTGCGACCTGACTGGCGGATCATGTCGCTGGCTTACCTGAACCTCACCCAGCACGAGGGCAAGGACCTCAGCCCCGAGTACCTGGAGCGGATGGGCCGAGCCTGGGGGCCGGTGCGGGTCTGTGCCGCTGCGGCGGAGAACAGCGGGCCCGGCATCCTCGGGCCGCTCTACACCGCCATCGGGACCCGCCTCCACGTAGAAGGCCGCCGGGAGGACCCCGCGGTGCTGCCCGAGGCGGTCGCCGAGGTCGGGCTGCCGGCCTCGATCGCCGACGCCGCCGCCAGCACCCAGTTCGACGAGCTGATCAAGGCATCGCACCATGAAGCCTTCGACGACGTCGGGCTCGACGTGGGCACTCCGGTCGTCCGCATTCGCGGCAAGGCGCTGTTCGGCCCGGTCATCACGCCCGCGCCGAAAGGCGAGGCGGCCGGGCGGCTATGGGACGGGCTGGCGCTCGTCGCCGAAATTGACGGCTTCTTCGAGCTGAAGCGGACGCGCGACCGCAAGCCGAGCTTCGAGTAACCGAGCCGGTCTTGGCCGAGCTCTATCACATCGCCGACCGGGCCGCGTGGACCGCGGCCGCCGCGGTCGGCGAGTACCGCGTTTCGACCCGCGGCATGACGCTCGACGAGCAGGGTTTCATTCACTGCTCGCAGCGGCATCAGCTGCGAGCAGTGGCCGAGCAGTTCTACGCCGACGCGGACGACCTTGTCGTCCTCGTCATCGACAGCGCGCGGGTGCCCGCCCCGATCCGGTGCGAGGCGCCAGCGCCCGGTGCCGAGGAGTACCCGCACATCTACGGCCCGCTGCCGGTCGCGGCCGTGACCACCGTGATCCCGGTCACCCGCGACCCCGCCGGGCGGTTCATCCTGCCTGGGTGAGCAGCCGCTCGGTCGCGGGGTCCGGCACGCCGCCGAAGTACTGCCCGAGCACCCGATCCAGCACCGGCTCGGCCGGGGCGGCGCGCCGGAAGAGCGTCATCGACGAACGCAGCTTCATGGCGTCCATGCCGCCGAAGATCTGCTCCGCAGTGAGGCCGACCAGGTCGGTGAGGATGCCGGCGCACTCCAGCAGCCGCGGGCCGAGTACGGGGTGCGCGAGGTAGGCCCTGGCCTCGTCCAGCGAGCTGACCGCGTAGCGGCGCGACGTCGGGCTCTGCCCGAGCCCGGCGATCTGCGGGAAGACGAACCACATCCAGTGACTGGTCTTGCGGCCCGCCCTCAGTTCAGTGATCGCGTGCTGGTACGTGCCGCCAGCGTCCTGAGCGGCTAGGAATCGGCCGAGATCGTAGCGGTCCGGCGTTGCCACGTCCTCATCCTGCCAGCCCGTGCGCGCCCGCAGCCGCCAGGATGGTTACCGCTGCCACCTGATCGCGGCGAGCCGGCCGGCCGACACGTACCCGTTCTCGGCGAACCAGCGGGCCGAGTCCTCGATCGCGAGGCGGGCCGGCCGGGACTTGTGCCCGATCTCAGCCCGGGCCCGGTCGTCGTTGAAGATCATCATCGTGGTCGACATCCGGGCGGCTTCGAGCGGTACGTGCGGCTCGCGTCTCAGCAGGCGCCCCTCGATCAGGCTCGACGCGACGCCGGCCGCGAGTATGAGCGAGTGCGGCACCGCCAGCCGTGGCATCGGCAGGCCGGAGCAGTCGGCCAGTGCCTGGAGAAGCTGCCGCATGGACATGTTCTCGCCGCCGAGTATGTAGCTGCGGCCGGGCAAACCGTGCTCCAGCGCGGCGACGTGGCCGAGCGCCAGGTCGTCTACGTGGCAGACGTTGAGGGCGGTGTCGACCATGGCAGGCATCCGGCCGTTGAGGAAGTCCTGCACAACCTTGCCGGTTGGGGTAGGCGCGGTGTCGCCGGGGCCGAGCGGGAAGGTCGGCAGGGCGAGGCTGACATCGAGTCCCTCGGCGGCGGCGCGAAGCACTTCGTGCTCGGCGGCGAACTTGGTCCGCTTGTAGTCGCCGAACAGGTGCGCGACGTCGGCGTAGCACGACTCGTCGGCCGGCTCCCCGTGCCTCGTGCGGTCGAGCCCGAGCACGCCGACGGTCGAGGTATAGACGAGCCGCTCGCAGCCTGCCGCGAGCACGGCGGCGATGACGTTCCGGGTGCCGCCGACGTTGACTTCGTGGAAAATCCGGCGGTCGCGCGCCCAGAACCGGTAGATGGCCGCCAGGTGGAAGGCATACCGGGCGCCCGCGAACGCGTCCCGCACGGCCGCGGCGTCCCTGATGTCGACGACGACGCGCTCGACGTCGGTCATCCCGGCCAGGTTGCGCGCGTCCGCGCCAGGTTCCACGAGCGCGACGACATGCGCGCCCTTCGCCTGGACGGCACGGCTGACCGCTGACCCGATGAATCCGGTCGCGCCGGTTATGACGACCCGGTCGCCGGGCTCGATCGAGGCGACGGGCGCGACATTCACGGTATCGGCGGGCCGCTTTTCCCGGGCCCGGCTGCGCAGCGGGCGATCACCTTTTAACGGCAGCGCCTGCTCGGCCTGGCCGCCGATACCGGCCGGGGCGGCTGCCTCGTCCGCCTCGGCGGCTGGCGTGCTGACCGGCACCGGGTGCCCGCTGGCCACGCTCCGCTGCGACTTCCGCCGTAGGGCGCCGAGCGCCATCGTCCGGCCCACCTCGTAGGTGAGGCCAGAGCCGCGGTGCGCGTCGGCCATGACATCGTCGAGCGCCCGCACGAAGTAGTCGACTTCTTCCGGTCCGGAGATCAGCGGCGGGAGCAGCTTGATGATGTTGACGTTGTCGGCCGCGACCTGGGTGATGATGCGGTGCCGGTGGAACAGCGGAACGACGACTAGCTGCGAGAACATGCCTGGCCGCAGCCGCTCGAGCGTGCGGAACCGGCGGGCGGCCGCTCGCGAGGCCGGCTCTCCGAACTCGATGCCGATCATCAGGCCGAGACCGCGGACGTCAGTGATCAGGTCGTACCGCTCAGCCAGACCGCGCAGCTTCTCCTGCAGCTCGGCCCCGGTGCCCGCGGCCCGCCTGAGGATGTCCTCGTCGTCGAACGCGGCGAGCGTCGCCAGGCCGGCCACCATCGCGAGCTGGTTCCGGCCGAAGGTGCTCGAGTGCTTGAGCGCGTCCTCCATCGAGTCGTGCACGCTGGCGAACACCTTGTCGGAGGTCAGCATCGCGCCGATCGGCACGAAGCCGCCCGACAGCGCCTTGGAGATCGTGATGATGTCCGGCTCGAGGCCCCAGTGCTCGTGGCAGAACAGCTTGCCGGTCCGGCCCAGCCCGGTCTGCACCTCGTCGGTGACAAGCAGCGTGCCGTAGCGACGGCACAGCGCCTGGGCGGCGCGCCAGTATTCCGGCGTGGCGCAGTAGACGCCCTTGCCCTGGATCGGCTCTACCACGAAGGCCGCCACGTCCCCCGCGCTGAGCTGCGCTTCCAGCGCCTCGATGCGGCCGAACGGGACCGGAGCTGACTCCAGCAGGGGGCCGAAGCCCTTGCGGAACTCCCGGCCGCCGTTCAAGGCGAGCGCGCCGGTGGTCAGTCCGTGAAACGCGTGCTCGGCGTAGACGATCTTCGATCGCTGGGTGTACTGCCGTGCGAACTTGATGGCCGCCTCGACCGACTCGGCACCGGAGTTGCAGAAGAAGACCCGGTTGATACCTGCGTGCGTCCGACCAACGAGCTGCTCAGCCAGGAGCCCGGGCAGCAGGGCGCAGTCCATCTGCACCATGTTGGGCAGGTCCAGGTCCAGCGCCTGGTGCAGCGCGGCCTTGATCGCCGGGTGACTCCGGCCGAGCGCGTAGACGCCGAACCCGGAGAGGAAGTCGAGGTAGCGCGCGCCGGTGTCGTCCCACAGATAGCAGCCCTCGGCCCGGATGTAGTTACGGTCGAACCCCAGCGTCCGGAGCGTCCTGGCGAGCTGATGGTTCATGTACCGCTCGTGCAGGGCAAAGTTCTCGCCCGACCGCTCGGCGAACGTGCGGGCTACGTCGAAGGGCATGCCGCTCCTTGCCAGTGTTGATCGCCGCAGTGCTGGCTGGGCACTGTCGCGATGTCATAGCTACTCCGCAGGTCACTGCGGTTAACTGTCGCCCCGTTGTCTCACCATCTTTGCGCACGCACAGACAAACTGCCCCGCCTTCCTCCGCAAAGTCCAGCGCCGCTACTCGGCAAATTGGTCGAATTTTCCTCGCAAACTGTCGTCGCGGCGAGAAGGGGAGCGCAGCGCCGGTGTCGTGCTAGCCGGGAAGGAGCAGGCGCTGCCAGGTGTCGGTGAGGAAGCTCTGGTACTGGCTCGGACTCCAGCCTCGCTGGCCGACGAGCAGCTGATACGTCTCCGCGGCGTTGGTGGCCCAGATGATGTCGGCGGCCTGGCCGGGGTCGAGGCGCAGCGGCGTAACGGCCGCGAGGTCGGCGACGAACAGCCGCATGTTGGCGGCGCGCCGCTCGGCGATCTCGGCCCACAGCGCGGCCAGGTCCGGCTCGGCAGGTGCTGCCTGCTGGATGATCGACAGCACGACGGCCAGGCGGGGGGCGATGGCGGTCAGCGCCTCGGCGTAGATGGCGATCTTGGTTTCGGCGTCGGTGGCGGCCTGGATGGCCCGCACGTAGTCGCGCTGGGCGGCGGGGATGACCTGGTCGGTGCCGGAGATCGCAGTCTCGATCAGTAGTCGGGCCAGCTCGGGCTTGCGGCCCACCGAGGCGTACACGGTGTCCAGCGCCACCCCGGCCCGCTCGGCGATCGCGGTCATCGCGGTGGCGGTATAGCCGCGCTCGATGAACAGCTGGCGGGCAGCGTCCAGGATTGCGGCGCGGGTGCGGGCGGCCGCCTGGCGGCGGCGGGTGGCGTCGTAGCGCCTCTTGACCGGGGCGGGCATGCGGGCCATGATACAAGTATTCGTCCGAATTGACTTCGGGCTAATATGGGGAGGCAACATGACCTACGCGTTCACCTATGACGTGCCGATTAACGCCGAGACCTACGGCCGGATCAAGGACGGCCTCGGCCCCGACCGGCCGGATGGCCTGATCGCCCACCTTGCCTGGCGCACCGAGTCCGGGCTGCGCTATGTCGATGTATGGCAGTCCAAGGACCAGCACGAGGCCTTCGCAGCAGACCGGCTGCACCCGGTGGTCCACCCGCTGCTAGAAGAGATGCTCGGCTTCGTGCCGCCCGAGCCCGCACACACCGTGCTCGACCTCGTCGACGCCTGGACCGACCGGCATCCCGGCTGAGCTGCCGCCACAGGGCCTAGCGGAAGTCGCGGCTGCGCGCGGCGGCAACGACCCGCAATCGCTCCAGCCGGGTAGCCAGCAGGCTGACCGCGCCGTCCAGCCGCTCAACCCGGCCGTGCACTAGCAGCGCGCTGGCGCTGACGCCGATCGTCCGGAAGCGATGCCACACGTTCGGCGGGCAGATGATGTTGGCCATCCCGGTCTCGTCTTCCAGGCTGAGGAACACCACGCCCCGGGCGGTACCAGGCTGCTGGCGGTGCGTGACCAGGCCGCCGACCAGCACGTTCCGGCCGTTGGCCGCGGCGGTCAGATCCGCGGCGGGCAGCGCTCCCCGCTCGGTCAGCATGGCCCTGATGTGCTCGATCGGATGCGTTCCGTAGGTGCCGGTGGCCCAGAGATCGGCGAAGGTCTCCTCGGCCGCCGTCATCGACGGCAGCGGCGGCGCGGTCATGCCGAGCGTCGTGCCGGGCAGCTGGCCGGGCCGGATGGTCGCGGCCGCCCCGGCGGCCCACAGCCCCTCGCGCCGGCTCACCCCGAAGCAGCCGAACGCGCCGCCCATGGCCAGTGCCTCCAGCGCGGCGGCCGGCAGCGTGGTGCGCCGGGCGAAGTCCTCCAGGTCCGCGTACGGCTGGCCGGCCACGATCCGCTCGGCCGCCCCGGTGCCGAGGTTGCGGACCTCCGAGAGGCCGAGCCTGATCACCGGCTGGCCCGGGACTGGCCGCCCGCCTGACGGCGGATCACCCGGAGCTAGTCCGTTCCCTGGTTCTGAATCTTCGGTCTTTTCCAGGGTCGCGTGCACGCCGCTAGCGTTGACGTCCACGCTGCGCACCTGGACGCCATGCCGGCGCACGTCGCTGATCAGGCTGGCGGGCGCGTAGAAGCCCATCGGCTGGGCGCGCAGCAGCGCGGCGGTGAAAGCCGCCGGGTAGTAGCACTTCAGCCACGCGCTGGCATAGACCAGGTAGGCGAAGCTGATGGCGTGCGACTCGGGGAAGCCGTAGCTGGAGAACGCCAGGATCTTGGCATAGATGTCCTCGGCCACGCCGGCCGGGATGTCTCGCTCGGCCATCCCGGTGAGCAGTCGCTCGCGCAGTTCCTCGATCCGCTCCGGCGCGCGCTTGGAGCTCATCGCCTGCCGCAGCCGGTCCGCCTCGGCCGGGCTGAACCCGGCGCAGTCGATGGCGATCTGCATCATCTGCTCCTGGAACAGCGGCACGCCGAGGGTCTTGCCGAGTGCGTGCTCCATCAGCGGGTGTGGCAGGTCCGCCTGCTCGTCGCCGTGCCGGCGCCGCATGTAAGGGTGGACCGACCCGCCCTGGATCGGGCCTGGCCGGATCAGCGCGACCTCGACTACCAGGTCATAGAACTTCTCCGGGCGCAGCCGGGGCAGCGTGGCCATCTGCGCCCGCGACTCGACCTGGAACACCCCGACCGTGTCAGCGGCCTGCAGCATCGTGTAGACGCCGGGATCCTCCTGCGGGATTGAGTGCAGGCTCCAGCGGACGCCGTGCGCCTGCTCAACCAGTTCGAAGCAGTCCCGCAGTGCGGTCAGCATGCCGAGGCCGAGCAAGTCGAACTTGACCAGGCCCGCATACGCGCAGTCGTCCTTGTCCCACTGCAGCACGCTGCGGTTCGGCATCCGCGCCCACTCGACCGGGCACACCTCCCCCACCGGCCGGTCGCAGATCACCATCCCGCCGGAGTGGATGCCGAGATGTCGCGGCAGCCGCTGCATCTGGCTGGCCAGTTCGATCACCGCGCCGGGCACCCCGACGTCCGGCGGGACCGGCTGGCCGGGCGCGTACTGCCGCGGCCCGACCTGCCGTGACCACTCGTCCAGCTGCTCGGGCTGGTAGCCGAGCGCGCGGCCGGCATCACGCAGCGCCATCCGCGGCCGGTAGCTGATCACGTTGGCCACCTGGGCGGCGCGCTCCCGGCCGTAGGTGATGTAGACGTGCTGGATGACCTCCTCGCGGCGGCGGTGCTCGATGTCCAGGTCGATGTCTGGCGGCCCGTCCCGGCCCTCGGACAGGAACCGCTCGAACAGCAGCCCGTGCCGCACCGGATCGACGCTGGTGATGCCGAGCGCGTAGCAGACCGCCGAGTTGGCCGCAGAGCCACGGCCCTGGCACAGGATGCCGCTGCGCTCGCAGAACTCCACGATCTCGTGCACGATCAGGAAGTAGCCGGGGAAGCTGAGCTGCTCGATGACCGCCAGCTCACGAGCGATCTGCGCATAGGCGCCGGGCTGGGTCTCCGCGCGCGGGCTGCCGTAGCGGCCTGGCGCCTTCTGCGCGACCAGCTCGCGCAGCCAGCTGGCCTCGTCATGGCCTGGCGGAACGCCGAAGTCCGGCA
>Ga0187807_1000154_pt1 | contig 19491 bp, 19 predicted proteins | sample NC_wetland_sal_i_4_FD_132432 | JGI IMG/M metagenome (GOLD analysis project Ga0187807, IMG submission 132432) | Wetland sediment microbial communities from Neuse River Estuary, North Carolina, USA - ASW_2 | ecosystem: Environmental > Aquatic > Freshwater > Wetlands > Sediment | place: USA: North...
CGCACAGGGAATCTTGTCCGGGTATCCAGTGTTGCCGATAGAGATCGCCAACCGCCTGGGAGGCACTAAGTAATGGCCGAACGCGCACTTCGCGGAACCCGACTCGGCGCGACCAGCTACGAGAACGACCGTAACACGGACCTGGCACCCCGCCAGGACGTGCCTTTCGATTGCCCGAACGGACACCACTTTAGCGTGCCGTTCGCCGCCGAGGCGGAACTACCCCCCATGTGGGAGTGTCGTGTCTGCGGGGCCATGGCCACCGCGAGCACTGGTCAGTCGCCATCGCCCAAGAAGGTCAAGCCGCCGCGCAGCCACTGGGACATGCTCATGGAGCGGCGCACCGTCGAAGACCTCGAAGCGGTCCTCGCCGAGCGTCTTGAGGTCATCAGGGAGCGGCGCGCGATGGAGGGTCGCGCCATCGCGGAGGCCGCGAACCACGAGCGCCGCAGCGCCTGAACTGGCCGCTAGACCCGCGTCGCATGCCGGGTGCGCGCACCCGGCATGCGACGACGCTTACCTGCGTACGCTTACCTGCGTACGGCGGCCGCGGAGCGGCCGTGCAGGCGCGCGGAGATGCCCCACTGGGCGACGCGGAAGAACGCCTCGCGGATGACGGCGTTGCTCATCTTCGACGTTCCGCGCTCGCGCTCGACGAAGGTGATCGGGACCTCCTTGAGCTTGAGGCCCGCCTGCAGCACCCGCAGCGTCATGTCGATCTGGAAGCAGTAGCCCGCCGACTCGATGTTGTTCAGGTCGAGCTTGCTCAGCGTGGCCGCCTTGTACGCCCGGAAGCCACCGGTCGCGTCCTTGATGCTGATCCCGAGCATCACGCGGTTGTAGATGTTGGCGCCGCGGGACAGGAACTCGCGGGACTTCGGCCAGTTGACGACGGTACCGCCCGGCACGTAGCGGGAGCCGATCACGGCGTCCGCGCCGTCCAGCGCGGCGAGCAGCCTGGGCAGGTCCTCGGGCCGGTGCGAGCCGTCGGCATCCATCTCGACGATCACGTCGTAGCCGCGCTCGAGCGCCCAGCTGAAGCCCGCGACGTAGGCGCGGCCGAGCCCCGCCTTCTCCGTCCGGTGCATGACCTGCACGTGCCTGTCGGTCTCGGCCACCTTGTCGGCCAGGTCTCCGGTGCCGTCAGGGCTGTTGTCATCGACCACCAGCAGGTCCGCGTCCGGTACGGTTTCCCTGATCCGGCCGGCCATGATCTCGAGGTTCTGCCGTTCGTTGTACGTAGGCATCACGATGAGCACACGGCTCGTAGCTGTGGCCGACTCTGCCATTGCCTGTCTTCACCTTCTCCTGTCCGGCTACTTCAGCGGAAGAGGGCCCGGGCAGCGCCTCGGTCCGGATCCGTCTCGTCGGTAACGAGCACGGACTCCGTTGTCTACTGAGCCGCCCGGGCCCTTTCCAGGCCCAACCCCCTGACAGCCGGACAAGCGCACCGGCTAGCTTATGCGTCGCGCTCGGCATCCGAAGACTGGCTGCCTTCGCCCCCGCCGTGACGCGCCACCAATGCTACTGCTTCCTGCCAGCCAATCCGGCCGGCGAGCCCGGTGCTGGACTGTCCCAAAAACTTACCGCTGATCCGGGCAATGTCAACTGGCTCGTCTGGTTAGGCATAGACATTAACTACAGAGGGAACATGGTAAATTACGCTGAGTCACTCAGTGGCAATGAGCATCCACTTAGATCAATGCACAGAGTAACTGGGGGAACACTGTGCGTAACATATCGCGCGCTACCGCGGCTTGGGCCTCTGTCGCGATTATCGCCGTCGGCGGGGGCGTAACCGGCGTCCTGATCGCCACGAACAACAGCAATCCCGGGCATGACTCGCCCGCCGCTGCCGACCAGCGTGCCGTGACCAGGCACCAAGTCGCGCCGCCGCTGCGGCTGGTGGCGGTCAGCCCGGGGAACGGCAGCCGCGGCGTCGACGGCGCGGACAACGTCACGGTGACGTTCAACGTGCCGCTGCCCGCCACGGCGCCCCTTCCCCAGCTGTCCCCGGCCATCGCCGGGAGCTGGCAGCGGGAAGGTGACACCGCGGTGTTCACGCCGCAGACCGGGTTCACGGCCGGCACCCGGGTGACGGTGACAGTGCCGGGGGCAGACGGCACCGCTCGTTCGGGATATAAGACGATTTTCACCACCGCGCGGTACTCCACTCTCCGGCTGCAGCAGCTGCTCGCCCAGCTCGGCTACCTGCCGATGAGCTGGACCGCGGCGCCGGGCGCGGCGATCCCGGCCGACAGCGCGGCCGCGGAGCTCGCCGCCGCCTACACCCCGCCGCCCGGGACGTTCAGCTGGCAGCACGGCTACCCGCGTGAGCTGTACTCGTTCTGGAGTCAGGGCAGCGACAACCTGCTCGACAAGGGCGCGATCACCGGATTCGAAGCCGACCACGGGATGACGACCGACGGGGTGGCCAGCCCGGCCGTGTGGGCGGCGCTGCTGCGGGCGGCCGAGACCGGCAAGGGCAACACGCACGGGTACAGCTACGCGATCGCCAATCAGGGCTCGCCCGAGACGCTGACGATCTGGCACAACGGGCGCTACGCGTTCAGCAGCCTGGCCAACACCGGGATCTCCATCGCGCCCACCCCGGTGGGCACGTTCCCGGTCTATGAGAAGCTGCCGTACCAGGTGATGTCGGGCACCAACCCGGACGGGTCGCACTACGCGGACCCGGTGCAGTGGGTGTCGTACTTCGAGGGCGGGTCCGCGGTGCACTACATCGCGCGCGGCTACTACGGCTATCCGCAGAGCCTGGGCTGCGTGGAGCTGCCCTACACCGCGGCCGAGGAGGCGTACCCGATCCTGCCTTACGGCACCCTGGTCACGGTCACCCCGTAGGGCGGGTCAGGTCGGTGACCGCCGGATCGGCCGGGTGCGGGGCGAAGCGGTCGCGGACTGCGGGGTCGTGGCCGGCTACCAGCCAGGTATCCGGTTCCGCGGCGAGGGCGGCGAGCAGGTCGTAGGCCTGGTACATGCCGGGCAGGTCGGCGAGGATGGCGAACGGGCGGTCCCGTTCGACCTCCTCGTAGAAGTGCAGCGCGTCGGAGGCGAGCACGACCGTGCCGGCCGGTATCGCGACCGTCACGATCAGCTCGCCCGGCGTGTGCCCGCCGACCTCGACGAGCTCGACCCCGGGTGCGACCGTGTGCTGGTCGGTGATGAGAATGAGCCTGCCCGCGCGGTGCAGCGTTTCGAGCAGGGCTAGTTCGCCCGGCTCGGCGTGCGCCGCGAACTGGGCGCGGCGGGCGATGGGGCCGGTCCAGAAGTCGTATTCGGCCCGGCTGATGACGATCTGCGCCTGCGGGAACTGGTGCAGGTTCCCGATGTGGTCCCAGTGCGCGTGCGTGACGACGACGGTCTTGACAGCGCCGGGGTCGATGCCCAGCTTCGGCAGGGCGTCGGCGGGGGTGGTGTGCCAGTTACGGCGCCGGCGGTCGCCGGCCGCGGGCGCGAAGCCGGTGTCGACCATGGTGACCGTGCCGTCGGCGTCGCGGATGACCCAGAAGTAGTAGTCGATCCCGATCTCGGCGTCCGGCTCACCGTACAGGTGATAGTTGAGGAAACTTTCGGCGCGCGTGGTGACGCGGTCCCCGAAGCGGACCGCGAGTACCTCGCGCGCACGGTCGCCGGTCACGCGCCGCTACTCGTCGCCGAAGGCCGCCTGGTAGTGCTCGTCGGAGACCTCCTCATGCCAGCGCGTGAGACCGAGCGAGACCGCCGTGTGGTTGAGGAACGAGTCCGGGGCGGCCCCGTGCCAGTGCTCTTCGCCCGGCGGCGCCCAGACGAGGTCGCCGGCCTGCAGGACGTGCCTGTGCCCGTCCCTGTTCTCGACTACGCCGCGGCCGCTGGCGACGAGGAGCACCTGGCCGTCGGTGTGCGAGTGCCAGTGGGTCCGGCCGCCCGGTTCGAAGAGGACGCTGTTCACCCGGACCTTGGCGGCCTCCCCGTCGTCGAGCAGCGGGTCGAGCATCGCCCGTCCGCTGAACGTGCCCTGGTCCCCCGTCCGCGACGGCTGGCCGTCCAGACGCCCCTTCGCATATTCCACTGAGTCCGTCCCCTCCTGGCATGACGATGTCGGCGCAGGCCGCTGCTCTCAAGCAAGTAACCGTAGACGCGCGAGCCCGTCAAGACCATTGGGCGCGGCAACGATATTCGCGGCCGCGACCACGAGCCCGGCGCAGAATGCCGGCAGAATCAGTTCAGAGCGACCACTTACTGTGCTGGGCTCGGATTCATCTCCATTTATGTCGACGCTGCGAGGCGGTCTAGGCGAGTCCCGCCAGTGATTGCGCCTCGTCGCGGTCACGGCACGCGTGCAGCTCGACGATCAGTCCGTCCCGGACGGTGAGAACGTCATAGGTCTGGTCGCCGGGCTGCCAGTGCCGGTACTGGTCGACGCCCGGCGTGCGCATGACCAGCATCACCTTCTCCCCGGCGGCGATGACTTGCTCGAGCTCGGCGCGCAGCCCGCGCTCCGTCTGCCGTAGCAGCGCCTTCTCCAGCTCGTCGCGGCCATGGCAGGTCTGCGGCTGCGGATCTTCCAGGCCTGGATCGAGGTAGGTCCATTCCAGGTCCGGGTCGACGAAGTCCATCATCCGCGCGATATCGCCCCGGTTGTAGGCGAGGAAAGCCTCGCGCACGATCCACTCGTTCTGGTTACACATCCGTGAATCCCTTACCACGGTCATGCTGACCGGCTGCCGTCAGCGCCCTCCCAGATCGAGGCCCAGGCTGCCGGGCCCGCATTGCCTTGGGGCCGCTGCTAGCCTACTCCTGCCCGCCGAGCCGGGGAATGCGTATTAGGACGACGCCTTTATGAAGTCGTTGCGGCGTTTCCGCGGAAACGCCGCAACGCAATTGCGGATGCACTTTCCGGAAACGCGAACCCGCCGGACAGCGGATTTGCCTGGCAGACTATCGGCGCCCGGAAACAGAACGGCGGCCGACCAGGGTGCTTGCGCTGCCGTGCCGTACCCGCGGGTCGTGGCCGGTCGCGCGTGCGCGGCGCACCGTGGGCCCCCCGTAGCGCTCATCTCGCAACTGGTGTCACCCGCACCGCGGCCTAGAGGCGGCGATATCCGGGGCACGACCAGTCACATCGCGTGAGCGATAAGGCCGGCATTTCACGATGCAATGCCCGAAATGTCCCGCTATAGGATCAGTCAACGTAACTGAGCGTCTCCGGCTGGTCCCCTCATTCGAGGCTGCCGGTATTTCGCTGCCGCCTCCGGGTGTCTGTCTGACAGCGGAAACTTTCGCAGTGCAACAATGTCCCATTGTTTTTTGCGGCGGCCATCGTTAGGGTCCTCAACATACCCGCCGCAAGCGGGCATCCCCGCGCAATCTTTCCATCAGGAGGCAAGTCATGAGATCTGCCCGATTGTGGGCCCTGACCGGGGCCGTGGGGCTCGCGCTCGGAGGCACGGCAGCGGCCGCCTGGCCGGCGCACGGGTCGCCGCAGCCGAACCCAGCCCGGACGAGCTTGCGCGGGTCGCTGACCCCCGCGCTCGAGCGCTCGCACCCCGCGGGAAGCGTCCCCGCTACCGCCGCGGTGAGCTTCGACCTGCTGCTTACCCTGCGCAACGCCGCAGGCGCGCAGACACTCGTCCGGCAGGTTTCGACCCCTGGCTCGGCTCTGTTCCACCACTACCTGAGCGACAAGACGTGGATCGCCCGGTACGCGCCGGCCACGGCCTCGATCGCGAAGGCCGAGGCGTGGCTGCGCAGCGAGGGATTCACCGTCGGCGCGGTGGCCAAGGACCGGCTGTTCGTGTCCGCCACCGGAACGGCCTCCCTGGTGGAGAAGGCCTTCGGCGTCACGCTCGGCTACTACAAGGTGAACGGCTACACGGTGCGGCTGGCCAACGGCACGCTGTCGATCCCGGCGTCGCTGGCCGGGATCGTCTCCGGTACGGTCGGCGTCAACCAGTACGTCGCGACCACCGACCTGTCGGTGCAGGCGGCGACCGCCACCGCGGCCGCGGCGGCCAAGCCGAACCAGGAGCCACCGCCGCCGCCCGGTTTCCGCAACCCGCAGCCGTGCTCGGCGTACTGGGGGCAGAAGACCGACACCGCGGACTCCGGCGCGCTCTACGCGCCGTACACGAGCCCGCTGCCTTATGACATCTGCGGCTACAAGCCCGCCCAGCTTCGCGGCGCGTACAACCTGGCCGGGCTCGCGCGGGCCGGCAACGACGGCAGCGGGGTGGGGATCGCGATCGTGGACGCGTACGACTCGCCGACGCTGCTCGCGGACGCGCAGCAGTACTTCAAGCTGAACGACCCGACGCACCCGCTCAGCTCGAGCCAGTTCTTCAACCTCTCGCCTGCCACGGTTGACGACGTGGCGCTGTGCGACGGCAGCGGCTGGTACGCCGAGCAGGCGCTCGACGTGGAGTCCTCGCACGCGATGGCGCCCGGCGCGGACATCCTGTTCGTCGGGGCGCAGGACTGCCTGGACTCCAGCCTGCTCAGCGCGCTCACGACCGCGGTGACCAGCGGCGCGTCCGTCGTCAGCGACTCGTGGGGCGACACCATGGGCGACCTGTTCGACGACGCCGCCACCAAGACCGCGTACGACGACACGTTCATGCTCGCCGCCACCACGGGCGTCAGCGTCCTGTTCTCAAGCGGTGACGACGGCGACAACTTCGCCGACTTCGGGCTCGCCGTCCCTGACTACCCGGCGATCAGCCCGTTCGTCACCGCGGTCGGCGGGACGACGCTCGAGGTGAGCAAAAGCAACCAGCGCACGGCCGAGTACGGCTGGTCGACGGCCAAGCAGACGCTGTGCGCGGTGACGTCGACGACGTGCGGTTCGGCGACCAAGCCCGCGGGCACCCTCAACTGGCAGGCCGGCGGCGGCGGCGGGACGAGCTACTACTACACGGAGCCGTACTACCAGGCGCCGGTCGTGCCGAGCGCCCTCGCGCTGCGCAACGAGGCGATCTTCGGGCCGGTGCCACTGCGGGTCATCCCGGACATGTCGATGGACGCCGACGCGCAGAGCGGCATGCTGATCGGGCTTACCCAGACCTTCCCCGACGGCACGTACTACGACCAGTTCAAGGAGGGCGGGACCAGCCTCGCCTCGCCGCTGCTGGCCGGCGTGATCGCGCTCGCCGACCAGCGGGCAGGAGTCTCGCTCGGCTTCCTGAACCCCGTCCTCTACAAGGCCTCCGCGGCCAAGTCGACGTTCAACGACATCCTGCCGCCGTCCAACCCGGACGCGACGGCCGTGATCCGTGTCGACTACCAGAACACCGTCGACGCGTCCAACGGCTACTTCGTCAGCCTGCGTGCGATCGACTACCAGGGCCCTGAGACGTACTGCGACGGGACCGGCAACTGCGCCACCCGCCCGGTCACCCTCAGCGCCGCACCCGGGTTCGACAGCCTGACCGGGCTCGGCTCGGCCGGGTCCGATTTCGTGGCAGAACTCTCGAAGTTCTGACCCGGCCCGCTGGAGCCCGTGCCGCCAAGGCGGCACGGGCTCCAGCCATTCCCGGGGAAATCGGGTTGCGCCATCGTCCGGCGACCGGCGAGGGTGAGCCTGTGCTGATACGACGCGAGTCACCGGGCGACGCCGGGGCGATCAGGGACGTCACCGCGGCCGCGTTCGCCCGGCCGGACAAGGCCTATCCGCCGTCCGAAGCGGTACTGGTCGACGAACTGCGCGCGAGCCAGGCGTGGCTGCCGCCGCTGTCGCTGGTGGCGACCGGCGCTGGCGGCGACGTCATCGGGCACGTGGTGTGCACCCGCGGGCACGTCGGCCAGGCGCCGGTGCTGGCGCTCGGGCCGCTGTCCGTGCGGCCGGATTGCCAGCGCCGCGGTGTCGGCAGCGCCCTGGTGCACGCGGTTCTCGGCGCGGGCGACGCCCTTGGCGAGCCGCTGGTGGCACTGCTCGGCTCCCCCGACTATTACAGCCGGTTCGGGTTCGTGCTGAGCGGCGAGTACCGGATCGACCCGCCCGTGCCGCGGTGGCGGCCGCACTTCCAGGTGCGCGCGCTGACCGCGTACCAGCCGGGCCTGCGCGGCACGTTCGCCTATCCCGAGCCATTCGACCGGGCATGACGGCGACGGCGCAGCCGCCCCAAGAGGTCTTCTGCATGACCTGCGGGCCCGAAGCGGTGCTGGCCCGCGACCGGCTCGCCCGCACGCTGCACTGCCCTGCGTGCGGCGACGTCCAGCACGTGCCCGCCCTGCCGTTGTTCGTGGTGACCGGTGCCAGCGGAGCCGGCAAGACCACCGTGACCGGGCCGCTGCGCGGCCTGCTGCCGGACTGCGAGGTGTTCGAGGCCGACCTCACTTTGCAGGTCGCCGCCCTCGGCTGGGACACCTGGCGGAACACCTGGCTTCGGCTGGCTCACGGCGTCGCCATGAACGGGCGGGTCACGGTGCTGTGCGGCTCGCTGCTGCCCAGCCAGCTGGAGGACCTGCCGGCCCGCAAGCTGCTCGGCCCGATCCACTTCTGCAACCTCGACTGCCCCGACGAGGTGCTCGCGGCACGGCTCCGTGCCCGGCCGTCGTGGCGGCACGACTCCATCGAGACCACCATCGGCGAACACCAGCGGTTCGCCGCCTGGCTGCGCGCGCACATCCGGCCGTCCTGGGACACCAGCGTGCACACACCCGCCGGGGCAGCCGGACTCATCGCGGCCTGGGTGCGGGGGATGCTCGCCGCCGCGGACGGCCAGCCGGAGACCTTATCCGGGCAGGGCGCCGATGGGCGAGATCACCCGGCCGTCTTCACGGCATACCCAGACCGCGGCGCCGTCCCTGACCTCGGCCGCCAGCCCACGGTCACCGCCGTGCGCGGGGCACGCGGGCCAGTCCGGTGAGTGCCCGGCCTCGACGAGGTAGTCGGCCGCCCAGTTCTGGAACTGCTCCGCTAGCTCCGCGACCTGCTCGGCATGCGAGTGGTCCCGGAGGACCCAGACGCCCTGACCGAACCCGCCAGGCATGGCGATCCAGCCGCACACCGCGCATTCGCGGTCCTCGTGGGCTTCGGTCCTGATGTCCGGCAGGGGCATCCCGGTGGCGGCCAGGTCGCGCAGCAGCGGTGCCACCGCCGCCCGGAGCACCGCCGCATCCGCCTCGGTCAGCGGCCGCGGGTTGCGCATCAACTCCATAGTCCGGCGCATGCGCTGGTAGTGCTCCTCGCCGAGCGACTGGCGCACTGCCTCGTCGTCGCCGCGGGTAAAGAATCCGCCACCGTTGTTGCCTAGACGCCTGATGGCCGAACGCGCGCTGGCCGGGTTCTGAGCCGGATGGCGGCGATTCTTCTTGCCCATGCGCCTATTGCACCACGACGAAGGTGACGAGACGGGCAGCCGCATACCCGCCTGCCGCCGTCCGCCCGGGCTAGCCCGCCGTATTCAGCGCAGGCGACGGCGCGGACCCGGCGTCGTCGACGCGGGCGTCCCAGTCGATGCGGTAGTCGAACATCCAGGCCATCCGCTCGGGCTTGGCCAGCCTGGTGAAGATCCGCAGCGCCCAGGCGTTGACCACGCGGCCGACCGGCCCGGCGGTCTTGGCGCTGTTCTTGTGGGTGGTCTCGCGGATGATCCGCTCCACACGAGGCCGGCGCTCCGCCTCATAGGCCGCGAAGGCCTGGTCGCGGGGCAGGTCGCGCAGGCAGCGCGCGAGCTGGACCGCGCTCTCGATAGACAGCGAGGCGCCCTGGCCCGAGCTCGACGACGGCGCGTGCGCCGAGTCGCCGACCAGGACCATGCGGCCCTTGCTCCACACCGGCACCCGGGGCATGTTCTCCACCGGGCCCACGATGAGCAGGTCCGCCGGGTCGGTGCGGGAGATGAGCTGTGCGGCAGGGGTCCGGTCTTGCTCAAACCGCTCCTTCAGCAGCGGCAGCCACTGCTGCGCAGGAGTCCGCTTCGCCTCGGCGACCGTCATCGGCTCGGCGTGCGGCAGGTTCACGAACCAGACCGCATCCGCATCGAAGACCTGGTAGCCGAAGAAGGCCCGCTTCCCGAAGCTCATCGGCATCTTGCCGTCCGTGGAGGGCAGTCCGGGCTCGGCCACCCGGGCCCCGAAGCTGATCAGGCCTGCGTAACGGGGCTCGGGTGCGTTGGGGTCGATTAGGGTCCGGACGGTGGAGCGGATGCCGTCGGCACCGATGAGGACGTCGGCGGAGGCCTGGGTGCCGTCGGCGAAGTGCGCGGTCACCCCGTCCGCGCTCTCGGTGGCGCGCACGAGCCGCTTGCCGTACTCGAGCCGGATGCCCCGCCGGACCGCCTCCTGCTCTATCGCGCGGAGCAGGTCCGCGCGATAGAAGAACCGCATGGGCGGCACGCCGGGCGGGTTGCCGAACTCACCGAGCCGACGGCCCTTCCAGTCCTGCATGACAATGCCGGTCATGTCGGCGCCGGCCGGCCTGACCAGGTCACCGACGCCGATCACGTCCAGGGCGTCCAGCCCGTTGGGCGCGATGCTCATGCCGCCGCCGACACTCTCCGAGCTGCGGGGGTATGCCTCGTAGACGGTGGCCTCGATCCCGGCCTGGCGCAGGGCCATGGCGGTGACGGGGCCGGCGATGCCGCCGCCGATGATGAGGGCGGTCCGTACGTCGTGATTGCCTGTGGTTTCGGTGGGGGTGTTCATCATGGCAATATAGTTTCATCGTAACTAGTTGCATGTCAACTAGTCTTCTTGCGGCTAGTATCTGACACATGACTGCACCCGTCCGCAGTTCGCCGCTCGGGCTCACCGTGCTCGGCATGCTGCAGACCCGCCCGCTGCATCCGTACGGCATCCAGCGGCTGATCAAGCAGTGGGGTAAGGACCAGGTCGTCAACGTCGGCCAGCGGGCCGGCCTGTACCGGACGATCGAGCGACTGCTCGCGGCCGGACTGGTCGTCGTCCGGGAAACAGAGCGGGATCAGCTCTACCCCGAGCGGACCGTCTACGAGATCACCGACGCCGGGCGCGTGGCCGCGCGCGAATGGCTGGAGGAGATGCTCGCCGTTCCGAAGCAGGAGTTTCCCGATTTCCCCGTCGCGCTCTCGCACATCCTGATGCTGACCCCGCAGGAGGCGCTGCCGCTGCTGGAACGACGCGAGGCGGAACTCAGCGAGATGCACCAGAGCCTGGAGGCGGGCAGGACATTCGCCGACAGCCTGCCCCGGGTGGTGATGCTCGAGTCGGAGTACATCCTGGCCACGGCCACCGCACAGCTGTCCTGGCTCCGCGCGGTCATCGAGGACCTGCGTGCGGGCAGGCTTTCCTGGTCCGAGGGAGAACTGCGGGAACTAGCCGAAGCGTCCGCCGCCGAGATGCCCGGGCAATGACGCCTGAGGCCCTCGTCCGGTCGGCCACCACCTGGCAGGCGGTCCCGTTCGTTCCGGAGATCACGCTGCTCACGGCCGCCGAGCCGTTTGGATTGTGGGACCACTCCGAGCGTGACGCGCCGCCCTTCTGGGCGTTCCCCTGGGCCGGCGGCCAGGCGCTCGCGCGTTACCTCCTGGACCACCCGGCCACGGTCACCGGCAAGCGCGTGCTCGACGTCGCCTCCGGCTCGGGCCTGGTCGCGATCGCCGCCGCTAAGGCCGGCGCGGCCAGCGTCGTGGCTGGCGACATCGACCCGAACGCGGTGGCCGCGATCGCAATCAACGCCCTGGCCAATGGCACCGCGGTCACCGCCCGCGCGTTCGACTTCGAAGAGCCCGACGCTTTCGAAGCCGATGTGGTCCTCGCCGCAGACGTCTTCTACCAGCGCGAACTCGCCGGACTCGCGCTGCGGTTCCTGCGCCGCGCGGCCGCGTCGGGCGCGGCCGTCCTAGTCGCCGACCCTGGCCGGGCCTTCCTGCCCGCCGCGTCGCTCACCGCGCTCGCCTGCTACGAGGTCCCCGTGCTGGGGGTGCTCGAAGACGCACCCGTGAAGACCGTGACCGTCTACCGCCCGGAACTGGCATAAGGCGACAGGGCCTGTCACCCAGCTCCGGACGGGCACGAAATCCCGACATTACAGACATATGCTGCTCTTGACCGCGAAGAGATTTTCCTGTGCGAAGACTTTTGCATGTCATAGCGACTAAATGTCTTCGCGTTAAAAATAGTTTTCGGGATCATGCGCGGCAGCGCGCCATCACCGTGTCGCGCGGGAGCCAAGGGGCGTGAGAAAGCGGAGTGGCGCCCCGGGCCGGACAGCTGGTCATCCGGACGCTGGAACGGCATCAGCCGTGGCGGTGGACGCGAACGGTGGCGTGCGATATGGCTGAGTAGGTGTACGCCATCGGGCTCATGTGGGAAGAAGCAACAGCATGAACGTCGCCAGCCCAGCCTGTCTCCGCCAGCTCGTCACGCGCTCTGACGACCATCCCGCTCTGGTGATCCCCGAGTCGGGAACCGCGCTGTCGTATTCGGCATTGCAAGGTGCGCTCGACCGGGCCGCGGGGCGGCTGGCCGCACTCGGCGTGCGAGAAGGTGACCGAGTCGCGCTGGTCGCGGCCAACGGTCCGGCGCTCGTGGTGGCTTTCCTCGCCATCGCGGCCCGCGGCGCGGCGGCCGCGCCGCTGAATCCCGCGCTGGGCGTCGCCGAGCTGACAGCTGAGCTCGGTGACCTGCGCGTGTCACGCCTGCTCCACGACGGCGTGGCCACGGCCGCCACGGCCGCGGCCACGGCCGGCGTGCCCGCCAGCGCGATCGGAATGCAGGGCGCCCTGCTGCACATCGACGGCCGGGCCGCGGATCCGCTCGCGGACGCCGGCAACCCGGACGCGCTCGCCCTCTTGCTGCACACCAGCGGCACCACGAGCAAGCCGAAGACCGTGCCCATCCGGCAGCGCAACCTCGTCGCGTCGACCGGCGTGGTCGCCCAGACCTATGGGCTGACCGGCGAAGACGTGACGATGTGCGTCATGCCGCTGTTCCACGTGCACGGCCTTGTCGCCGCGGTGCTTGCCACGCTGTCGACTGGCGGCACGGTGGTGCTGCCGCGGTTCCGGCCGTCCGCGTTCTGGGACGACGTAGCCCAGCACGGCGCAACCTGGTACACCGCCGTCCCGACCATCCACGCGCGCCTGCTCACCCGGGCGCTCGAACTGCCCGCTCCGCCTGAGCACCGGCTCCGCTTCGTCCGCTCCTGCTCGGCACCGCTGTCCACGGTCTTGTGGCAGCGATACGAGGATGCGATCGGCGTCCCGCTCGTCGAGGCTTACGGCATGACCGAGGCAGCGCATCAGATGACGTCGAATCCGCTGCCGCCCGGCGAACGCCGGCCGGGGACGGTCGGCCTGGCGACCGGCATCGAGGTCGCCGCCCTCGACGACAACTGGCAGCCGGCCCCGGCCGGCGAGCCGGGCGAGGTAGCGGTGCGCGGCCCGTCCATCGTCGACCAGTACCTCGACAATCCCGCTGCGACAGCCGCCTCATTCCGTGACGGCTGGTTCCGTACCGGCGACCTCGGCAAGCTCAGCGCGGACGGTTACCTCACCCTGGTGGGCCGGCTGAAGGAGCTGATCAACCGGGCTGGCGAGAAGATCTCGCCCTACGAGATAGAGGACGTGCTGCTCGCCCATCCCGCGGTCGCCGACGCGGCGGCATACCCTGTCCCTGACGAAAAGTACGGAGAACAAGTGGGCGTCGTTGTCGTGCTCCGGGGCGAGGCCACCCCCAGGGAACTCGCCGCATACTGCGCGGAGCATCTCGCCGCGTTCAAGCGGCCAGTCCAGGTGACGATCCTGCCTGAGATCCCGAAGGGACCGACGGGCAAGATTCAGCGCCTGACCCTGGCCTCGCTGGTGGAGCAATGAAGGTCGCGGTCGTCGGCGCCGGCGCGATCGGCGCGTACGTGGGCGCGGCACTGTCCCGGGGCGGCGCGGACGTCCACCTGATCGCGCGTGGCGAACATCTGGCGGCCATGCGGCGCGACGGCGTCACCGTGCTCAGCCCGCGCGGCGACTTCCACGCCCATCCCCATGCGACGGCTGATCCCCATGAGATCGGACCGGTCGACATCGTGTTCCTCGGATTGAAGGCGTACAGCTACGCCGACGCCGGCCACCTCATGAGATCGCTGCTGCGACCCGGCACCGGCGTTGTCGCCGCGCAGAACGGCATCCCGTGGTGGTACTTCCACGGGCTCCCCGGTCCCTACGAAGGCCGCCGCGTCGAGGCGGTTGATCCGGGCGGCGCGGTCTCCGCCGTGATCCCGCCGGCCCACGCCATCGGCTGCGTCGTGTACAGCTCGACCGAGATCGAATCACCGGGGGTGATCCGCCACATCGAAGGCACCCGATTCTCCATCGGGGAACCCGACGGCACCATCTCGCAGCGCTGCACCGTGTTCAGCCAGGCGATGATCGCCGGCGGCCTGAAGTGCCCTGTCGAAACCGACCTGCGCTCCGACATCTGGCTCAAGCTGATGGGCAACGTGGCGTTCAACCCGATCAGCGTCCTCACCGGCGCGACGATGGGCGAGATCGCCGCGCACCCCGGCACGCGTCAGCTGGTCCTGGCCATGATGCACGAAACCGCAGAGATCGCCGCCAGTCTTGGGAGCCCGTCCAAGCTCTCGGTCGAGCGCCGGTTCGAAGGCGCGGCGAAGGTTGGCGACCACAAGACGTCGATGCTGATGGATTACGAGGCGGGCAAGCCCCTGGAGACGGACGCCCTGCTCAAGGCGCCGGTGGAGCTGGCGCGGCTGGCAGGAGTGTCGGCACCCAACCTGGAGATGGTGGACGCGCTCATCGATCTGCTCACGGGACGACCACGGTCCCGGCGGCGGTGACCACTGTGATGGGCTCGTCCAGGACAAGAGCGGCGGACGGGCCGCGGGCGGGGTCGGCGCGGCAGACGACGCGGGCCTCGAACGACAGCTGCCGGCTGCGCCGGCCCACCGCGGTGACCACGCAGGACGCCTCGATCACGTCGCCGGCCAGCACCGGGGCGCGGAACTGCACATCGGAGTAGGACGCGAACAGGCCCTCGTCGCCGTCCATCCGGACGCAGGCCTCGGTCGCCACGTCGCCGAACAGCCCGAGCACGTACGCCCCGTCGACCAGGCCGCCGCCGTAGTGCGCGTCGCCGTACTTGACATAACGCCGGTGGGTGACGGTCAGCCCGGCCCGCGGGTCCGCGGTCACGCGCCAGCCTCCGCCGGAACAGACGCGGACGCGCCGGCGGGCACTGGCGCGAGGGCGTGCGCCAGGTAGCTGGCGACCTCACCGGGCGTCGTGCCGCGACCGAAGATCTTGTCCACGCCGAGCGCGGCCGCCTCCTGCGGGTCGAACCGCGGCCCGCCGACGACCAGCAGCGGCCGCCGCGCCGGCCCCGCGAACTCCGGGGCCGCGCGGAACACCGCGCCGAGTTCCCGCGCGTTCGACAGGTGCGCGTCCCGCTGGGTCACCACCTGGCTGACCAGGACCGCGTCGGCCTGCTCGGCCGCCGCCCGCGTCACCAGGGACGCGATGGCCACCTGCGCGCCGAGGTTCACCACCCGGATCTCCCGGTAGTACTCCAGGCCCTTCTCCCCGGCGTGGCCCTTGACGTTCAGGATCGCGTCGATGCCGACGGTGTGCGCGTCGGTGCCCACCGTCGCGCCGACGACGACCAGCTTCCTGCCGAGCGCCGTGCGGATCCGCAGGTTCACCTCGGCCGGGGAGAGCAGCTCGAACTCGCGCTCGGGGACGGTCACGGCCGACAAGTCGACAAGGTGACTTACCCGCCCGTAGACGATGAAGAAGGTGAAGTCGGGGCCGATGGGCTTGGTGTGCACGACCATCGCCGGGGACAGGCCCATCTTGCCGGCCAGCTGCAGCGCGGCGCCCTCGCCCAGCGCCCGGTCGGCCGCGGACACGCCGGGTACCGGCAGCGTGAACGACACTTGCACGCGCCCGTCGCCGGTGGTGTCGCCGTACGGCCTGACGACGTTGGAAAGGCTCATTCCGGATCCCCTCCCAGCAGGTCAGATACCGGGTCGTCCGGCCGGGCCGAGACCGTCAGCAGATCGGACACAGGGTTGAAGTAGCCGTCCGCCCGCTCGATGACCCCGTCCAGGCCGCGCCCGCCGTCCGGCGGCCGTTTCGTGACGCCGAACGTGCCGTCGGCGATCGCGTTGAGCAGCCCCTCCGCCTCGATCCGGCGCAGCAGCGCGACGGCCTCGTCGAGCACCTGATGCGCGCGCCCCACCACGAACGAGTCCGGCTGGAACGACAGCCCGAGCCGCCCGGCCGCGGACCGGACGTAGCGGACGTTCTCAAGCGCCAGGTCGCGGTCGGAAAGGAACGGGGTGTGGATCCCCTCGGTCATCATGCCGACGAGCAGGATCGACTGGTCGGTCATCAGCCCGCACAGGTTGAAGAACGCGTCGAGCAGGTAGCCCGCGAACACGTTGCCCGTCATGTGCTTGGTGGGCGGCATGTACTTCAGCGGGGCGCCGGGGAACAGCTCCCGGACCAGCTGCGCGTGCGCCAGCTCGAGCAGGAACGAATCGGGCACCTGCGGGTTGATCTCGAACGCGTGCCCGAGCCCGAGCTGCCAGTTCGCCAGCCCGGCCTCCACCGCGAAGTACTCGTTGAGCAGCTGGGAGACGACGACCGTGTGCGCCGCGTCCACCGCGTCCGCGGTCGTGAGGTAGTTGTCCTCGCCGGTGTTGATCACGATCCCGGCCCGGGCGTGCACCTGGCGGGAGAACCGCTGGTCGATGAACGTGCGCACCGGGTTGATGTCGCGGAAGATGATGCCGTACATGCAGTCGTTCAGCATCATGTCCAGCCGCTCGAGCCCGGCGAGCGTGGCGATCTCCGGCATGCACAGCCCGGACGCGTAATTGGTCAGCCGGACATACCGGCCGAGCTCGCGCGAGGTCTCGTCCAGGGCGGCGCGCATCAGCCGGAAGTTCTCCCGCGTCGCGTAGGTGCCCGCGTACCCTTCCCTGGTGGCGCCTTCGGGCACGTAGTCGAGCAGCGACTGGCCGGTAGACCTGATCACCGCGATCACGTCGGCGCCTTCCCGCGCCGCCGCCTGGGCCTGCGGGATGTCCTCGTAGATGTCACCGGTGGCGACGATGAGGTAGATCCACGGTGCGGGCGGGTCGGCGAGGTCCGCGATCATGCGGGACCGTAGCGCCCGCTGGGCATCGATGGCGGCTACTCCCGCCTTGGCCGAACGAAGCGCCAGTTCCCGCGCGGCCACGGCTTCGCCGCCGGCTGGGATCCGGAACTTGACCTGGCCGTCGGCGGCCTGTTCGGCTAGCGTCCGCAGGTCCGGGTACCCGCCGGCGACCATCGCGTCCCAGGCCGGCAGCGCCACGCCATGCTCAAGCCCGACGGCGTCCTTGACGGCATCGGCGAGCCTGTTCACCCACGGCATGCCCGCCGCATCAGCCCCGTCGAGGCCGGCCAGCCTGAGCACCGCCCGCTCGATCGAGACGGTGGTGTGCGTCCTGGCCAGGTGCGTGACCGGCTCGCCTGCTCGCTTCGCCAGCTCCCTTGCCAGCTTGACCGTGGCCGGGTCGAGGTTCAGTTTGGCGGTGGTCATGCGTTCAAACCCTTGTCGGTGGGGCGCTGGCGCTCTCCTAGGCGGCGATCGAAGAGTGCACGGACCGCTGTATTAGAACGCAGAAGGTCCAGTGCGTAGGCGGCATGACCTGGGACGTATCCATTCCCGATCAGCATCGTCACGTCCGCCGCCACACCCTCCGCGCCAAGCGCCGCCGCGCTAAAACTAGTCGCCATCGAGAAAAAGATGACGGTACCGCCCTGCGCGGTCGAAAGAATCGCCCCGCCCTCGCACCCAGGCGCGTCGACACACACAACGGTGACGTCGGCGGGTCCCCCCGCCTTGGCGACCGCCTCCGCCAGCAGCACCGGCTCCCGAGCGTCGGCGATAACCACCTCGTCGACCAGCGGGGCCGTGGGGGGAGGCGTGGCGGCGACAGGCGCAGCGGGCGGTGTGGCGGGGAGGGACGCGGGGGGCGGTGCGGGGGGCGGTGCGGCAGGGAGGGACGCGGGGGCGGGCGTGGCGACGCCCGCCTGCTTCGCGGTCCTTCGGGCGGCCAGGTCGTCCACCGCGTGCGCGGGCAGGCGCAGGCCGGCGGCCAGTTCGTTTGCCTGGTACAGAAGGCTGGCTTCCGCCTCGGTCGGGACTACGCCGATGATGTGGCTGGCCCCTGCCGCGCGGGCCGCCGCCGCCGACAAGGAGCCGCTCTTGCCTGCGGCGCCGAGAATCGCCACGACAGGCCCATCGCCGCCCGGAGCAGCGGGGGCCGCCGGGGAGATTTCTCGCGGCGTTCGGAACGACTGCCGCGAGAAATCTTCCCCAAGGCCAGCGCCGCACGCCGACACGACCCGCCGGGTAAGAGCCGGAGCACCGCAAACGTCCATGACCGCCAGCGCCAAGGGGACGGGAAGGTCGGAAGGCAGCACCGCCGCGATGGAGCGGCCGAACAAGATCGCGTGGCCGTCGCAGGGGATCTGCTCGGATAGGCCGTCCCAGCGGACCAGGTTGTCGTAGATCTCGAGCGGGGTGAGGGTCAGCGACACAAGCGTGGCCACGCGGTCGCCCGGCTTGAGGCCGAGCGTGGAGTCCGGGCCGACCTCTTCCACGATGCCGGTGAGCATGCCGCCGGAGCCGGTGACCGGGTTGTGCATCTTGCCGCGGCTCGCGATGATCTCGCGGACGGCCTCCCTGATCGCGTCACCGTCCCCGTCGCTGGCGTCGCTGATCTGCCGGTACGAGGCGGCGTCCAGGTTCAGCCTGTCCACCCGGATCCGCACCTCGTCCGAGCCGGTCCGCGCGCTGGAGTCCAGGCGCCAGGCGGCCTGCGGGAGCATGCCGGCCAGGCGTTCGCCCGGGTCGAAGACCCGGTACAAGCCGAGCGAGGCGGCGAGCGGTGTGCCGTGCTGAGGTCCTGCCATGCGTTCATCCTTCCCCGTCGGGACACTCAGTCTCCGCCGCCACACAAGCCACGCATCGTTCGGGAAAATCTTCATTTCAAATACTGATCTACCGTAGCTTCTTTCGTACCATATGGATAGTACGGGAACTTCGTTCGCCAACTAGGGAGACAGCATGGTGCAGCAGCCGTACGAGTACCGGCATCTCGAGCTCGTGGAGCCGGACTGGCGGCGGCTGCCCGGGTGGGCTGGCGTGACGCGTGGGGAGTGGGAATCCGCCCAGTGGCAGCGGGCGCACTGCGTGAAGAACGCGCGGCAGCTTCGCGAGGTCGCCGGCCCCGGCCTGAGCGAGGACTTCCTCGCCGACATGGAGCGCGACCAGCGCGAGCGCGCCACGATGTCCATGCTGATTCCGCCGCAGATGCTGAACACGATCGCGCCGGCGGTGCCCGCGTCCGCGCCTGAGTTCACCCAGGCGTGGTACGCGGACCCGGTGCGCCGCTACATGCTGCCGGTGTTCAGCGACCGGCAAGCGCAGTGGCCCTCCCACCCGTACGCGCAGCGCGACTCGCTGCACGAGGCGGAGATGTGGGCGGTCGAGGGGCTGACCCAC
>Ga0187807_1000155_pt1 | contig 19442 bp, 18 predicted proteins | sample NC_wetland_sal_i_4_FD_132432 | JGI IMG/M metagenome (GOLD analysis project Ga0187807, IMG submission 132432) | Wetland sediment microbial communities from Neuse River Estuary, North Carolina, USA - ASW_2 | ecosystem: Environmental > Aquatic > Freshwater > Wetlands > Sediment | place: USA: North...
CGCGCGCCCGCGTCCCGCTCGCGAAGGCGCCGGCGATGTACACCTCCGTTGCACCCTACGCCGCCAGCCACTTCCCCAACAGCCGGCGCACCCACGCCGACCCCCAGCACTCCCCGCGTCTGTGGCCCGGGTCAAGCCCGGTGCTCGCATCGCGCTGCGATCCGGCCAGGCCGCGCTCGCCGGCGCTGCGATCCGTGCCGATTCCCGCGCTCACCCCATACGGGCAGCCGGCCCGGCGCCAGCGCCCTCACCGCCCGCGCGACTTGCGCCACTGTGCAGCCCCCGAGGCTCCCGCGTCTCACCGTCCACCGCGAACGACGCGGGCGAGGGCATCAATACCGATCATGGCGGCGTTTTGCCGGTTTTGCGAGTGAAGTGGCATTAGTGGCGCACGGAGAAGCCTTCCCTGGACTTCGGCTTGCGGGCGAGTGCCTGGTGAGCGGGCCGCCCCGGTCGGGCGAGTGAGGTCTGGGCTGTCGGGGCAGGTCGAGGGCGCCGGGTAGGGTCAGCGTATGTCTGCTGTGCCTGAGCTATCCGGGCCGGTCCGCGCGGCGCTGGAGGCCGGGCGGCCGGTGGTCGCGCTCGAGTCCACGATCATCTCCCATGGGCTGCCTCGTCCGGCCAACCTGGCGGCGGCCCGTGAGTTCGAGGCGCTGCTCACCGGTGCCGGGGTGACACCGGCCACGATCGCGGTTGTCGACGGCGTGCCGAAGGCCGGGCTTGACGACGCGGACCTGGAGCGGATCGCCCTCGACCAGTCGGTCGTCAAGGTGAGCAGCCGCGACTTGGGGATGGCGATGGCCACGAAGCGGACGGCGGGCACCACGGTCGCGGCGACCTCCCTGCTCGCGGCGAAGGCCCGGATCCGGGTGTTCGCCACCGGGGGGCTTGGCGGCGTACACCGGGGCTACGCCGAGTCGCTCGACGAGTCGGCAGACCTCACCGTGCTGTCCCGCACGCGCATCACCGTGGTGTCGGCCGGCGTCAAGTCGATTCTGGACATCCCGGCGACGCTGGAGCGCCTGGAGACGCTCGGTGTGGCCGTGGTGGGATACCGCACGAACCGCTTCCCCGCGTTCTACCTTTCTGACTCCGGCCGGGACCTGGACTGGCGGCTGGACAGCGCGGCGGAGATCGCCGCCGTGATGGCGGCGCGCGACCTGCTTGGCGACGAGTCCGCGCTGCTCGTCGCCAACCCGTTGCCGCAGGACAAGCAACTGGACCCGGAACTGCACGATCGGGTGCTCGCCGAGTCGCTGGCCGCGGCCGACGCCGCCGGGATCCGCGGCAAGGCGGTGACGCCGTTCCTCCTCGACTACATGCAGCGCGCCACCGGCGGCGTGAGCATGGCGGTCAACCTGGACATCGCGCGCGGCAACATCGCGCTCGCCGGCCAGATCGCGACCGCCTGGTCCGAACGCGACGCCAATTGAGCGAGCACGGTTGAGCAAGCCCGCCGCGCCACGGGTACTCGTGTGCGGGGACGTGATCAACGACATCCTTGTCGAGACGCGCGGACCGCTGGTGCACGGCGACGACAACCCGGCGGCGATCCGGACCCAGCCAGGCGGATCCGCCGCCAACCAGGCCGCCTGGATGGGCAGGCTCGGCCTCGACGTCGTGTTCGCCGGGCGGGCGGGCGCCGCGGACGCAGGCTTTCACCGCCGGGAACTGGCCCGGTTCGGGGTGCAGCCGCAGATCGCGGCCGACGAGGTCGCCGCCACCGGATCGATCGTCGTGCTTGTCGGGCCGGACGGCGAGCGGACGATGATCACCGACCGCGGCGCGAACCTGCGGCTAGGGCCCGCCGATGTTCCCGCCGCGCTGCTCGAGGGCGTCGCGCTGCTGCACCTCACGGGCTACTCGTTCTTCGACCCCGGGCCACGTGAAGTCGCGCTCGGCCTGATCGCCGAGGCGGCGGCCAGGGGCGTGCCGTTCACGGTAGACCCGAGTTCGGCCGCGTTCCTGCGGGAACTCGAGCCGGGCGCCTTTCTTGGCTGGACCAGCGGAGCGGCCGTCTGCTTCCCGAACCGGGACGAGGCAGCCGTGCTCACCGGGATGGCCGGTTCCGTCGCCGAAGCCGGCCCGGCCGCCCAGCCCGGCTATCCGCCGCGGATGGCGGCAGCCCTGGCGCGCCATTACGGCGCGGTCGCGCTCAAGCTGGGCAGCGAGGGGGCGGTGCTCGCGGTCGCGGACGCGCCGCCAGCCCATATCCCGGCGCGAGCGGCCACCGTCAGGGACACGACGGGAGCCGGAGACGCGTTCTGCGCCGGGTTTCTCGCCGCATGGCTGACCGGAAGCGACCTGGCGGCATCGGCGGCGAGCGCCGCCGATGCCGCCGCCCTCGCCGTGTCCATCCTGGGCGGTCGGCCGCGGACCACCCCGCGGTAGCGGCACGGGTCCTCGCCGCACTTGTGGCAGCATGGGCGGTGCGAGGGCACGGGAGGTGCGGGCACGTTGGTTACCGCCGCGCAGGTGCGAGAGGTGGCGCTGTCGCTGCCGCGGACGTCCGAGCACCTGATCCACGACCACATCAAGTTCCGGGTCGGCAAGATCGTCTACGTGTCGATCTCGCCCGACGAGTCGACCATGGGGTTCGGCTTCCCGAAAGAGGAACGGGCCGCGCTTGTCGCCTCCGAGCCAGCCAAGTTCGCCATGCCGAGGCTGTCCGATCAGCGCTTCCACTGGGTGCACGCGCGGATGGCGGCGCTGTCCCCTGAGGAGATGCGTGAGCTAGTCACGGACGCCTGGGGCATGGTGGTGCCGAAGAAGGTCGCCGCGGCTCACCTGGGCGCGCGCTGACCCGCGCGCCCAGGTGAGCCGCAGGCTCAGCCGACCAGCGTCTTGACCGCGGCGGTCATTTCGGCGACGGCCCGCTTGGCGTCGGCGAAGTACATGCTGGTCTTTGGGTTGGTGTACAGCTCGTTGTCGATGCCGGCGTAGCCGTGGCCCATGGAACGCTTGACCACGATGATCGACTTGGCCTGGTCCACGTCCAGGATCGGCATGCCCGAGATCGCGGTGCCCGGACGGCGGGCGGCGGGGTTCGTCACGTCGTTCGCGCCGATCACCAGTGCCACGTCCGCGCGGGCGAACTCGGGGTTGATCTCGTCCATCTCTTTGAGCTGCGGGTACGGCACGTTGGCCTCGGCGAGCAGGACGTTCATGTGGCCGGGCATCCGGCCTGCCACCGGGTGGATCGCGTAGCTGACCTCGATGCCGCGCGACTCGAGCACCGCGGCGAGTTCGGCGACGCCGTGCTGCGCCTGGGCCGCCGCGAGGCCGTAGCCGGGGACGATGATCACCTTCGACGCGTAGGCGAGCTGGATCGCGGCGTCGTCGGCGGCGATCGAGCGGATCTGCACGTCCCCGGTCACCGCGGTGGGGACCAGCGAGTCGCCGGTGCCGAAGCCGCCCATGATGATGTTGGCGAGCGACCGGTTCATCGCGTCCGCCATCAGCTTGGTGAGGATGCCACCGGACGCGCCGACCAGCGCGCCCGCGATGATTAGCGCCCAGTTCTGGATGACGAATCCGGCCATCGCGACCGCGGTGCCTGTGAACGCGTTGAGCAGCGAGATCACGACCGGCATGTCCGCGCCGCCGATCGGCAGCACCATGAGCACGCCGAACGCGAGCGAGGCGAGCACCACCAGCAGCAGCGCGGGCAGGCTCGCCGTGGTCAGCATGAACGCGGCCGAGCCGAGCGCGACCACCGCGAGGGCCAGGTTGATCGCGCGGCCGCCCTTGATCATCACCGGACTGCCGGTGATCACACCCTGCAGCTTGCCCGCGGCGATCAGCGACCCGGTGAACGTGACCGAGCCGATGATCACGTCGAGCACCGTGAATACCGACGTCGTGCCGAGGACGCCGCCAGGCGCGGACTCGTCGTGGATGTAGCCGTACACGGCCACCAGCGCGGCGGCGCCGCCGCCGACCGCGTTGAACATCGACACCAGCTGCGGCATCGCCGTCATCTGCACGGTCCGCGCCGAGTAGAGGCCGACCACCGAGCCGAGCAGCGCGCCGACGATCAGCACGGTCCAGCCGGCCGCGGTGACGGTGCCGTCGTGGATCAGCAGGATGAGCGTCACCACGACGGCGATGATCATGCCGGCCGTGGACACCTGGTTACCGCGGCGCGCGGTGGCCGGACTGTTCATCAGGTGCAGGCCGATGACGAAGCACGCCGCCGCCAGGATGTAGACCAGCTGGATGTTGGTGGTGAAGGTGTTCACCGCTGTACCTCCTGCGGCCGGTCCTGCGCCTGGCCGTTCAGCTGCGGCTGTGCCGGTGCCGCTACCTGCGGCTTGCGGCGGAACATCTTCAGCATCCGGCCGGTGACCACATAGCCGCCGACCACGTTGGCGGCGGCGAAGAACGCCGCCACGAAGGCGAGGATGTAGCCCACGACGTTGTGCGCGGTCAGGCCGATCAGCAGCGCGCCTACCAGCACGATCCCGTGGATGGAGTTCGCCGCCGACATCAGCGGCGTGTGCAAGGTGGCGGGCACCTTGCCGATGACCTCGATGCCGACGAGCAGCGCCAGCACGAAGATGGTCAGGTCAGTCACCAGTGCCGTGGACATCAGCGCACCCCTTCGCCATCGAGCAGCTTCGCGACGGCCGGGTTCACGACCTGCCCGTCATGCGTGATCACCACGCCGGCCTGGATCTCGTCGCCGGTGTCGATCTGCAGCGTGCCCTCCGAAGTCATGTGCAGCAGCAGCGCCGACATGTTGCGGGAGAAGGCGCTGGACGAGGCGGTCGGCACCGTCGAGGGCAGGTTCTGCGCGCCGATGATCGTCACGCCGTTCTCGGTGACCACGGTCTCGTCGGGGACCGACCCGGCGACGTTGCCGCCGAGCGGGCTGGCGCCCATGTCCACGATGACCGAGCCCGCCGCCATCGACTTCACCGCGTCCTCCGTGATGAGCAGCGGCGGCCTGCGCCCCGGCACCTGCGCGGTCGTGATCACCACGTCCTGCCTGGCGATGTGGCCGGTGAGCTCGGCCTGCTGCGCCGCTCGCTCGTCCTCGGTCAGCTCGCGGGCGTAGCCGCCCTCGCCCGCGGCGCTGGCCACGGACGTGAGCTCGATGAACGTGGCGCCGAGCGACTCGACCTCACCCTTGCTAGCCGGCCGGACGTCATAGCCGCTGACCTGGGCGCCGAGCCGGCGGGCCGTGCCGATCGCCTGCAAGCCGGCCACCCCGGTGCCGAGCACGAGCAGCTTCGCCGGCCGGGCCGTGCCGGCCGCGGTGATCAGCAGCGGGAAGAACCTGCCGTACGCCGTCGCGGCGATCAGCACCGCCTTGTAGCCCGCCACGTTGGCCTGGGACGTCAGCGCGTCCATGCCCTGGGCGCGGGACAGCGTGCGCGGCAGCCCGTCGAGGGAAACCGCCGTCACGTTCCGGGCCGCCAGCTCGGCCGCCAGCTGCGGATCGATCAGCGGGGCCAGCATGCCGAACACCGCCTGGCCTTCGCGGAGCCTGCTGACCTGGGCCTCATCCGGGCGGGTCACCGTGACGATGACATCTGCCGTCTCGTACAGGTCGTTTGTCTTGACTATCGTCGCCCCGGCCTCGCTGTAGGCGCTGTCGGGAAACCACGCGCCGTCGCCGGCGCCTGCCTCCACGAGCACCTCCAGACCCGCCGCTGTCAGCCGCGGTACGGTCTCAGGGACCAGGGCGACGCGCCGTTCTCCCGGCGCGTTCTCCTTGACGATGGCCACTTTCATCGGCGCGACCTTCTCATCAGGCACCTCTATTCGCTGCGCTTCGCGCTTCCGACCTTTTTTGACACTAGTCCGCGAATCGTGGCCAGCGGTAGGACCAAAGGCCGTGTGGTTAGCTTGCGAGATCCCGCAACAACCTGGTTCACCCGAAGTTGTCCGCTCACCATGGCTGATCTCAGGCGCGCTGCACTGCCTCGGCGCGGAGCAGTTCGCTGATCTTGTCGCCGGCGGCGACCACAGCGGCGGCGTGCAGCCGTCCCGGCGACCGGGTCAGCCGCTCGATCGGGCCGGAGACCGAGATGGCCGCGAGCACCTTGCCGCCCGTTCCGCGGACCGGGGCGGACACCGAAGCGACTCCGGGCTCGCGCTCGGCGGCGCTCGCCGCCCAGCCCCGCCTGCGCACGCTGGCCAGCGTGGCGGCGGTGAACTTGGCGCCGCGCAGCCCCCGGTGCATCCGCTCGCCCTCCTCCCAGGCGAGCAGCACCTGCGCGGCCGAGCCCGCGGTCATCGGCAGCGCCGCGCCGACCGGGACCGTGTCCCGCAGCCCGCTGGCCCGCTCGGCCGCGGCGACGCAGACCCGGACGTCGGCCTGCCTGCGGTACAGCTGGGCGCTCTCCCCGGTCAGGTCCCGCAACTGGATCAGCACCGGCTGCGCGAAGGCGAGCAGCCGGTCTTCGCCCGCCGCCGAGGCCAGCTCGGCGATCCGCGGGCCGAGCACGAACCTGCCCTGCACATCACGCGCGAGCAGCCGGTGATGCTCGAGTGCCACGGCGATGCGGTGCGTCGTCGGCCTGGCCAGACCGGTGGCCTTGACCAGCTGGGCGAGGGTGGCTGGTCCGCTCTCTACGGCGGCGAGTACGTAAACGGCCTTGTCCAGTACGCCGACTCCACTAGTATTGCTCATGTACTGATACTGCCGTCTCATTATTTGAGATGCAAGTCAAACTAGCTCAAAGCAACCCGAAGGAGACTCCTCATGAGCAGCGCGCCTCGCACGCTCGCGGAGAAGATCTGGGACGCCCACGTGGTGCGCGGCGGACAGGGTGAGCCCGACCTGCTCTACATCGACCTGCACCTGGTGCACGAGGTCACCAGCCCGCAGGCCTTCGACGGCCTGCGGGCGGCGGGACGCAAGGTCCGGCGGCCCGATCTGACGATCGCCACCGAGGACCACAACGTCCCGACGACTGGGATCACCGGTCCGGGTGTGCCGCTGTCCGGCCCGGGCAGCCCGGTCACCGACCCGGTGTCCCGCACCCAGGTGGAGGCGCTGCGCAGGAACGCCGCCGACTTCGGTGTACGGCTGCATCAGATGGGCGACGCCGGGCAGGGCATCGTGCACGTCATCGGGCCCCAGCTCGGGCTGACCCAGCCTGGCATGACGATCGTCTGCGGTGACTCGCACACCTCGACGCACGGCGCATTCGGGGCGCTGGCGTTCGGCATCGGCACCAGCGAGGTGGAGCACGTCCTCGCCACCCAGACGCTTCCGCAGATCCGGCCCAAGACGATGGCCGTCAACGTCGAGGGGGCGCTGCCCGACGGGGTGACGGCGAAGGACCTGATCCTCGCGATCATCGCGCGGATCGGCACCGGCGGCGGCCAGGGCTACATCATCGAGTACCGGGGCGAGGCCATCAGGTCGCTGTCCATGGAAGGCCGCCTGACAGTCTGCAACATGTCCATCGAGGCAGGCGCGCGGGCGGGGCTCATCGCCCCGGACGAGGTCACCTTCGACTACCTCAAGGGCCGCCCGCACGCGCCGTCCGGCGCGGACTGGGACGCGGCGGTCGAGTACTGGCGGTCGCTGTCCACGGACGAGGCCGCGCTGTTCGACCACCAGGTCACGATCGACGCGACCGCGCTGACCCCGTACGTGACCTGGGGCACCAACCCCGGCCAGGGCCTGCCGCTGGCCGCCTACGTCCCGGCGCCCGAGGAGACACCAGACCCGGCGGGTACCAAGCGGGCCCTGGAGTACATGGGCCTGACGGCGGGCACCCGGCTGCGCGACATCGCCGTGGACACCGTATTCGTTGGCTCCTGCACCAACGGCCGGCTCGAGGACCTGCGCGCCGCCGCCGAGGTCATCCGCGGCCGGCACGTCGCGCCGACCGTCCGGATGCTGGTCGTCCCTGGCTCGATGCAGGTGAGGGCGCAGGCGGAGGCCGAGGGCCTGAACGAGGTGTTCACCGCGGCCGGCGCGGAATGGCGCTCGGCCGGGTGCTCGATGTGCCTTGGCATGAACCCGGACACGCTGTCCCCGGGGGAGCGCAGCGCCTCGACCTCGAACCGGAACTTCGAGGGCCGCCAGGGCAAGGGCGGCCGCACCCACCTGGTGTCGCCCGCCGTCGCCGCCGCCACCGCAGTCACGGGCCGCCTGACCGCGCCCGCCGACCTGTGACGCTCGCCCACCTCAGAAGGAGACACCCCAGATGGAACCATTCGTCACGCACACCGGCCGGGCGGTGCCGTTGCGGCGGGCCAACGTGGACACCGACCAGATCATCCCCGCCGTCTACCTCAAGCGGGTAAGCCGCGATGGGTTCGGCGACGGGCTGTTCGCGGCCTGGCGGGAGGACCCGTCGTTCGTCCTGAACCAGCCCAGGTACGAGGGGGCAACAATCCTCGTGGCGGGCACGGATTTCGGGACCGGGTCGTCGCGAGAGCACGCGGTATGGGCGCTGCTCGACTACGGCTTCCGCGCGGTGATCGCGCCTCGGTTCGGCGATATCTTCCGGACCAACGCCACCAAGGCGGGGCTGCTCCCCGTGGTGCTGCCCGAGAAGACCGTGGCGCTCATCCAGGACGCGGCCGAGGCCGAGCCCCCGGGTGAGGTCACGGTGGACTTGGCCAAGCGCGAGGTGCGCGTGTCCGGCGGCGGCCTGTCCGAGCCGCTCGCGGCGCCGTTCGAGATCGACGACTACACGCGCTGGCGGCTCATGGAAGGGCTGGACGACATCGGCCTGTCGCTGCGGCACGAGGACGCGATCGCCGCGTTCGAGGGCGCCCGCCCGACGTGGCTTCCCGTCACCCTGTAGCCGAATCCGAATTACCGCGCCGATGGCTTCACCGGGCAAGCCCGGCGAAGCCATCGGCGTTATTGCGCGCCGTGCAATTGCGGCGTAAAGAGGACATTTGTTTCGATCCGCATTCGGCATTCTGGCGGCAATGGACAGACAATGCAAGCCGCCCTTGCCCGGCTAGCGCGGACCCCGGGGCGGCCGAATTCTTTTAGCCGCTCGCGCCGGGCCAGGCGGGGACTGGCCAGCGGGGCTTGCCACCTCGGTGCCCCTCTGGGCAGCCTCGGGGCCTGCCGGAGGCTTGCTTGAGAAGCACGAAGGACTCGGCAGGCGAACAGCCGGAAAAACTCCTCGGTCTAATGAGTAGGTTTTCGCCCTTATGAGTCTTTTTTCAGACCGCGAAAACCCTTGATTGGGGCCGACACGCGCGACAATATTTGCCAAGGTTATTGTGTAGCGGAGCCCGATGGCTTAATTTCGGGCAGGTCAGGGGTCGCGATCCAGGCGAGCAGCCCGGGCGGCCTCCCGTGGGGGAACGCAGGAGTGGAAAATGAACAAGCGTGATCTGATCGACGCGATCTCCGGTCGCCTGGGAGACAAGAAAACCGCGACCGAGGCGCTGAACGCCGTTCTCGAGACCATCCAGTCGGCCGTGGCGAGCGGCGACAAGGTCGCGATCACGGGATTCGGCGTCTTCGAGAAGAGCGAGCGCCCGGCCCGGACGGCGCGTAACCCGGCCACCGGAGACCCGATCCAGGTAGCCGCTTCGTCGGTGCCCAAGTTCCGCGCGGGCGCGGACTTCAAGGCACTCGTCAACGGCGCCAAGTCGGCCCCCGCTAAGCCGGCGACGAAGGCGGGCGCCAGGACGGCCAAGAAGAAGTAGCGGGCACGTGCGGCGTCAGCGGGCGGCGGCACGAGGCAAGAGTCTCTCGTTGCCGCCGTCTGTCGCGCCGCCCGCGGGTCCGCGGCGCCAGTGCGCTAGCGCGGCCCGCCCGTCTTGCGCAGCGCGCTGGTGATGATGCGGTCGATGAGCTGCGGCAAGGGCAGCCCGCTCGCCGCCCACATCATCGGGAAACCGGACGCGGGGGTCATCCCTGGCATGGTGTTGATCTCGTTGACCAGGATCTCCCCCGCGGGGGTGTAGAAGAAGTCGACCCTGGCCAGCCCCTCGCAGGAAATGGCGTCGAACGCGGCGCAGGCGAATTGCCTGATTCTTTCCGCCGCGTCGCCGGGGATCGGCGCGGGGATCACCATGGAGGTTTGCGCGCCCATGTACTTGGCTTCGAAGTCGTAGAACGCCGAATGCGGGTCGACGATGACCTGACCCGGCAGGCTCGCCTCCGGCGGCCCGCCGTCGGCGCCCTCGAGCACGGCGCATTCGATTTCGGCCCCGGCGATGGCCGCCTCGACGAGAACCTTGAGGTCGTAGCGGCGCGCCTCCTCGATCGCCGCCTCGAGTTCGGCCGGTCCCGTCACCCGGGAGGTGCCGATGCTTGACCCGCCGCGGGCAGGCTTGACGAACACCGGCCAGCCAAGTTCGGCGATCTCATCGAGCACGCGCTTGCGTTCGGCGTCGGGCGCGCCGGCGCCCCAGTCGCGATCCCGCACCACGACATGCGGGCCTACCGGCAGGCCGCGGGCCGCGAACAGGATCTTCATGTACTCCTTGTCCATGCCCGCCGCGCTGGCGAGAACGCCCGCGCCCGCGTACGGGATGCCCGTCATCTCGAGCAGGCCCTGCAGGGTCCCGTCCTCGCCGTAAGTGCCGTGCAGCAGCGGCAGCACGACGTCGACGTCGCCGAACCCGGGCGGGATCTCCGCCGGCCCGGTCACCACGAGCGCTCCGGTCCCCGGGCCGGTCCGCGGGGTCACCGACATCCCCGGAGTGGCGACGTCCTCCACGGACGGCAGTTCGCCGGAACCGAGCGCGAGCCGTGCCGGGTCACCGGAGGTCAGCACCCACCGGCCGTCACGCGCGATGCCGATCGGGACGACTTCGTAGCGCTCGTGGTCGATAGCCCCGAGCACCAGCCCGGCGCTGGCACACGACACGGCGTGCTCCGCGCTCCGGCCGCCGAACACGACAGCGACCCGTATCTTGCGCTCGCTCACCTGCGCCCACCTCCGCTCAGCTCAGCCAACCCCCAGATGGTAGTGGCTGACCAGGCCTGAATAGATTGCCACGCTGTTTTTCCCGCGCGACGGCTGGTGCAAGCAGCGGCCGTAGCGCGGCTGCGGGTCGCGTCCCATGCTGTCTTCCGTTATCCCGAACGCAGACGTAGCGCCTCCTCCCAGGCCCGGCCGATCGCATGGCGAAGCAGGCATGTCTGGTGTTTGATGGCCGTAGGGTCGTCAGATTCGGGCCGGGGGGCGCGGGATGTGGGAGCTGTTCGAGCGACGGCTGGAAGCTGAGCACTATCTGAGCCCGACGGTCAAAGCTCAGGCGCTGATCGATCGGCTCATCGCCACGCCGGGCGAGAAGGTCGGCGACAGATTGCGCGCGGCGCTCGGCCAGCTGACGTTCATCGACCTGCGCGCCTTCTACAACAGGACCGTGGAGCTCACCGGCGGGCCGGATGGGCAGGTCGAGGGCACCCCTGATGCCGAGCGCTGGCGGCCGCACCGCGACAGGCTGCTTGCCTTGCGCGCACTTAGCAGCCCGCTCGTGGACGAGGCGGCCAAGGCCAGGACCGATAACATATCGGCGCAGGACCTTGCCTCCACGCAGGCGTGCACGCCGATCGACGAGCGGATCGACGGTGCGCTCCGTGCCGCGTTCGACGGCCAGGCGACCGAGGAGGACGCTACCCGGCTGGCCGCCGCTGTCCGCGACTATCAAGTCATCGCCGGCCGCGGGCCACTGTCTGAGGGCGGGCTCCGGCTGCTCCAGGACAAGACTGGCAGGGCGCTCGACGGCCTCGGCAGGGCCTGCGAGGCTGGCCGTCGATACGCCCAGGCCGAGGTCCATTTCCGCGCCGCCACCGAGATGTACCTCAAGGCGGGCGAGCAGCCCCAGGCGGCCGCGAGCAAGAGCAAGGCCGAGGAGGTCGGCCAGCGGCTCGTGCCAGACGCCGATACCCAGCTCGATCAGCTGCTCGCCGGACTGCGCACCGCGCCGGAGCCGTCCATCGAGCGGGCGGCCGTCCTCGTCCGACTGGCCTGGCTGGCTCATGGCAACAGCGACGAGTTCGAGGCACGGCACTGGCTGGAGGAGTCGATCGCCGAGCTCGCACGTGCCCGGTGCGCCATCCCGGGCGATGCGGGCACCGACCAGGCGGTCGAGGAATGGATCAACGCCGTGCCGCCCTACGACGGCGAGGAGCCGAACCACTTCCTGCGGCAGATCGCGGCGATACTCACCCTGCACTCCCAGGTGGCCGCACTCCGGATGGCGTACCCGCCCCCTGACACGAAGCCCGGGGAGGCCGCCGCGATCGCGACCGCCGCGGAACACCAGGTCAGCCGGCTCGCCAAAATCGTCATTGAGATCCCGGTCCACACCAAGGCTGTCCAGGCCCGGCTGGAGGCGCGACTCCTGCAGCCTGCCCAGCCCGGTCCGCCGGGAGGGCCGGAGCCGCCGGGGCCGCCGGAGCCGGGCGCCGAGTTCCTGGCGATCATGCGCATCGTCAATCAGCTGCTAGACCTTACAGAGTCGGCCGCGGACACCCCGGAAACGGCCGCGCGGTGGCAGGAAATGGCGCAGGAGTGCATCGCCCGTGCACGGGTACTCGGCCAGCCCGTCACGCTGGCACAGGCGCTCGAGGCCGGCGCCAGGGTCAAGATGGCCACCGGCGAACCCGAAGCCGCCATCGGCCTGCTGGAAGAGTCCTATGGGCAAGCGTGCCTGGTCGGCGGCAAACTTGCCGCCGACCAGGCCATTATCGCGATGACGGAAGTCGCCAAGGTCCAGCTCGGCCGCGGCCTCGAACACGTCGCGGAGGCCTCGGACGCGGCCGGCAAGGTGATCGACCTGATCGAACGGGACCGGTACCGGGTCAGCGCCCCCTTCCAGCAGGCGGCGCTGCTGGCCGGGCATGCCGATGTCTTCGCGATCGGGGTTTTCGGCGCGTGGAAAAGCGGCGCCTGCGACACGATGCTGCAGCGCATGGAGCTGTCGAAGGCCAGGGCTTCGGTCCGGCGGCTCTTCCTCACCAGGAGGTCCGCCGCAACCGAGCTTGACCAGGAGCTAAGCGCGCTGAACGACGAGATCCACGCGCTAGACCCGGCCCTAGCGCAGCCGCTCCGGCGGCAGCGCTTGCAGCTGTGGGACCGTCGCGCGATCTCCATGCGCGATCCCGAAGCAGTAGTCCCGACGGTGACGCTCGCGGGCATCCAGAAGCTGCTGGAGCCGGATGAGGCGGTCATCTACTACTACTGGCTGCGCCCGCTGACGTTGCTCGTGGTGACACTCACCGCTGGCGCGATGGCGGTTGAGAGCAAGCCCGTCAAGCAGGAGCAGCGGACTCTGCTCGAGAGCATGATCGGCGAGCTCGGCACGCTGAAAGGCTCGAACCTCAACCTGGACGCCCATTACTTCGCGCCGCTTGCTGCAGTGCTGACTCCGGCCGAAGGCCTGTCCCTGCTCGACGGCAAGCAGCGGTTGATCGTGTCCCCGCACCGGTTGCTGCACTGGTACCCGTTCGCCGCGATGCCCTACCAGGGCGAGCCGCTTGTCCGGTCCTTCGCGATCCGCTACGCGCCCAACCTCACCAGCTTGCTCGTACCGCGCCCGGATCCGGGCCAGGCACGGATGGCCGCCCTGGCGGTCAGCGAGTTCCCCGGCCGGCCGGACCTTGGCGAGCTGCGCGGTGTCCGCAGGGAAGCGGAGGACATCACCGCCATCTATTCGGCGGCGGGCATCCCCGCGGCGCTGACAGCCGAGCCAACCCGTGCCGAGGTTCTCGCCGCGATCCGCGACGGCAGCCTCGCCGCAGCGCGGTGCCTGCTCCTGGCCACGCACGGGCACAGCCTGATGGACGAGGTTTCCAAGGACGCTCCGCTCGAATCCGTGCTCGAACTGGCCGACGACTCCGTGGACGGCTACGAGATCGCGGCCGGCGACCTGGGTTGCGAGATCGTCGTGCTGACCGCGTGTTACGCAGGGCAGAGAGCCATCGGCGGGCGCGGCATGGCCGAACAGCCGGGCGACGAGATCTTCGGGCTGTCCGCGGCATTTCTCGAAGCCCGCTGTCGCAGCGTGCTGGCGCCAGCCTGGCCGGCCGACGATGGCGTCATGGCCCGGCTGATCACCGCGTTCCACCGCAACCTGGCCCAGGGTTCCCCGGCTGACATCGCCCTGGCGCGGGCGCAGCATCAGTTTCTTGACACGGCCAACGCCAAGGAACGCCGGGCCTATTACTGGGCGCCGCTGATGCTCACCACGATCGGCCGGCCCATGCCGATACCCAAGAAGGAGACGATCAGTGCCCGAAATAGTCATTCACTGCATCCCCGAGACGGGAACTGACGCGGCTGAGGCCTGCGCCGAGCTGGAGAGCTACCTTCAGGACACCGACGGCGTAGACCCTGTCCTGGTCGAGGTGGAGCAGCCGCGGGTCGGGCTGGCCGAGGTCCTCGCCATCATCCAGGTCGCCGGCGCGGCAGTCGACCTGGCGGGCAAGCTCATCGACTTCATCAAGTCCCGCCAGGACAAGGGAAAGGTCAAGGACATCGAGATAGAGATCGACGGCCAGCGCCTCCCGGTCCGGAACCTCACCGCGGACCAGCGGACCAGGCTGCTGGCCGCGATCGCCGAGGGCTCCTGAGCAACGCTAGCGGCGTAGCGGCTCCAGCGCGATGTAGGCGTCGGAGATCAGGTCCTCGGCGTCTTCCAGGCCGATGGAGAACCGGACCGCGCCTGCGTCGATCCCCGCCGCGGCCAGCGCCCTGTCGTCGAGCTGGCGGTGCGTCGTCGACGCGACGTGTGACACCTTCGTGTGCGTGCCGCCCAGCGAGGTGGCCGCGGCCGCCAGGCGGAGCTTGCTGACGAAGGCCAGGCCCGCCTCCCGCCCGCCGTATGGGGTGACCGACACGACCGCGCCGAACCGCACGCCCTCCGGCCCCGCGTCGAACATCCGGCGCGCCAGTTCGTGGCTGCGGTGCGTGGCCAGCCCCGGGTAGTCGACGTACGCGACGGCGGGATGCCTGGCCAGCGTCGCGGCGAACACCGACGCGGTCGAGCACTGGCGGCGTACCCGGACCGGCAGCGTCTCCAGGCCGCGGCGGAGCAGGAAGGCGTCGTCGGGGGACAGTGCCGCGCCGGTGTCGATCCGGGTGGCCCGGATCTGGCTGATCAGCTCGATCTGCCCGGTGACCACGCCGCCGGTGACGTCGGAGTGACCGCCGATGTACTTGGTCGCCGAGTGCACCACGAGGTCGGCGCCGTGCTCGAGCGGGCGGCACACCACGGGCGGTGCCAGCGTCGAGTCGACGACGAGCAGCGCCCCCCGGTCGTGCGCGATGTCGGCGAGCAGCCGGAGGTCGGCGACCATCGTGGTCGGGTTGGCGATCGTCTCCGCGTAGACGATCCGGGTGGCCGGCCGCATGGCGGCGCGCACCGCGTCCGGGTCGGATATGTCCACGAAATCCGTCTCGACGCCGAACCGCGTGAGCACGTTGCGCAGCAGGCTGTACGTTCCGCCGTACAGCGCGGTGGACGCCACCACGTGCGCGCCGGCCCGCGCGAACGTCAGGAAGACGCCGGAAATGGCGGCCATGCCCGACGCGAACGCCTGCGCGGCCGGCCAGCGGGGCAGGTTCGCGCCTTCCAGCGCCGCGACCGCGCGCGCGAACGCGTCGACGGTCGGGTTGTCGATCCGGCTGTAGCTGTAGCCGGGCACGCGGTCGTTCAGCACTGCCGCGTACTCTTGCGCGCTGCCGAAGGCGAACGCGGCGGTCCGGTACACGGGGGTGCCGAGCGGCCGCTGTGCCGGCTCGGGTGGCGGCGGCAGGTGCACCGCCCTGGTGTTCTCGCCCAGTTGCCTTCGGGCTATCTCCACGACTCAGGCTCCGTACCATTCCGGTTTGGCTGACCGCGACGCTAGCACCGCCGCCGCGTCCCTGACCGAGAGCTCCCCAGCGATCACCGCCGCCACCACCTGGGTGATCGGCATGTCCACCCCGTGCTTGCGGGCCAGTTCGAGCACCGCGGCGTAGGACGTGACGCCCTCGGCGGTCTGGCTGGTGGCGGCCAGCGCCTGCGCCGTGGTCATGCCCGTGCCCAGGTGCTGACCGAACGTCCGGTTCCGCGACAGCGGGGAACTGCACGTCGCCACCAGGTCACCCATCCCCGCCAGGCCCGCGAACGTCCGCGGATCCGCGCCGAGCGCGTCGCCGAGCCGCGCTATCTCGGCCAGCCCGCGGGTGATCAGCGTCGCCTTCGTGTTGTCGCCGAGGCCCAGCGCGACCGCGATCCCGACCGCCAGCGCGATGATGTTCTTCACCGCGCCGCCGAGTTCGCACCCGGTCACGTCGGTGCTCCAGTATGGCCGGAAGTAGCTGGTGTGGCACGCCTGCTGCAGCAGCCGGGCGCCGGCCTCGTCGGAGCAGGCGACCACGCTCGCCGCGACTTGCCGCTCCGCGATCTCCCGCGCGAGATTCGGGCCGGAGACGACGGCGACCCGCGACGGCGGGACGCCGAGCACCTCCAGGATCACCTCACTCATCCGCTTGCAGGTGCCGAGCTCGATCCCCTTCAGCAGGCTGACAAGCAGCGCGCCAGGCGGGATAAGCGGTTCCCAGGACGCCAGCAGCGGCCGCAGCGTCTGCGCCGGGACCGCGAACACGACCAGGTCCGCACCCTCGAGCGCCGCCGCGGCGTCCGTCGTGGCGGTCAACGACGGCGGCAGCGAGATCCCCGGCAGGTACCGGGGGTTTTCGTGGTCGTCCGTCACCGAATGGGCCACCGTGGCGCTGCGCGCCCACAGCACGGCGGGCGTGCCGGCGTCGCACAGCACCTGCGCGAACGTGGTGCCCCACGAGCCGGCGCCCATCACGGTAGCCTTCACGCCTGGCCGGCTTCACTCTGCTCGGTTTCGCTCGGGCCGGGCACCGCGCTCGCCCCGTTGCCGGGCTCTGACGGGGGTGCGAGGGAGGCGGCGCCGCTCGTTCGGGATATCGATGCAGAGGGATCGTAAGGTACGGCGGGCGGCTGTTCCCCGCGCAGCTGCCCGACGAGAGCCGTCACCTCCGCCATGACCGCCGAAGTCGCGGCCCGCAGCGCCCGGGCCGAGCTCGCCTGGCCGGCCCACTGCGACAGGTCGACCGGCGGGCCGGCTACCGTACGCACGGTCTTGCGCGGGAACAGCCGGACCTTCTTGCTGCCGTAAGGGAGAATGTCTTGGGTGCCCCAGTGTGCTACGGGGATCACCGGGGCGCCGGTGGCCAGGGCGAGCCTGGCGACGCCGGTCTTGGCCACCATCGGCCACAGGTCGGGGTCCCTGGTCGCCGTCGATTCCGGGTAGACCACCACGGCGGCGCCGGCCGCCAGCGCCTTCTCCGCCTCCTTGAGCACCAGGGCGGCGTCCGCCCGGCCGCGGTGCACCGGAAGCTGTCCCGCCTTGTGCAGGAACGGGCCGATGCCCTTGACCTCGAATGCCGATGCCTTGATCAGGAACGTCGGGTACCGCCCGCACTCGTAGAAGAACAGCGCGTCCGTCCCCCAGTCCACGTAGGACAGGTGGTTGGGCGCCAGGATGATGCCCCCGGTCTTGGGAATGTTCTGCCTGCCCTCCCACTTGTTCCTGATCAGCAGGCGCAGCAGGGGTCGCAGCACGATGACGGATATCAGCCGCCACGTGGGCGAGTAAGACTTGCTCATCGGGGAGGCCCTTCATCTTGTTTGCTTCCACAGCTCCGCACGCATCGCACGTCATGCTCCAAAATCTGCCGGTGGTCACCTGCATGACCGAGTCTGCCCTGTTCCCGTGGACAGTGGTGATGCCAGTCAAGGTACTAGCCCGCGCCAAGTCCAGGCTCGCCGTCCTGGCAGGACCGCGACGCTCCGAGCTGGCGCTCGCCCTGGCCTGCGACACTGTTTCCGCCGTTCTTCACTGCCCCGAGGTCGCGCATGTACTCGTGGTGACCGCCGACCCCGAGGCAGGCTGGCGGCTCGCCTTGCTTGGCGCTGAAGTCATCGCCGACGAGCCGGCCGGCGGGCTCAACGCCGCCCTGAAGCACGGCGCCACGCTAGCGCGGCGCCGGTGGCCGGGCGCCGGGGTCGCCGCGCTGGCGGCGGACCTGCCGGCGCTGCGGCCCGCGGAACTTGGCCGGGCGCTGCGCGCGGCGCCGATAGCCGCGTTCGTCCCTGACGCGGCCGGCGTGGGCACCACGATGTACGCCGTGCCGCCGGGGACGGCGTTCCAGCCCAGGTTCGGCGGCGCGTCGAGGGCGCGGCACGCCGCGGCCGGCGGATACGAACTCGACCTGCCGGACATCGCGGGGCTGCGCCGTGACGTGGACACGCCGGAAGACCTGCGCGCGGCTGTCGCGCTCGGGGTCGGCGCGCGGACCGCGTCGCTCGCGGGTGAGCTGCTTGCCGTTTAGATGTGGACAACCGGACAGGTCAGCGTCCGGGTGATCCCCTCCACGGCCTGTATCTGGGCGGCGACCAGTTTGCCGAGCTCGTCCACATTCTCAGCCCGCGCGCGCACTATGACGTCATATGGGCCGGTCACATCCTCCGCCTGCGTGACACCGGCGATCTCAGCTATCTGCCGTGCCACATCGGCGGCTTTGCCGACCTCGGTCTGGACGAGGATGTATGCCTGCACCATGGCGTCCTCCTGGGGGCAGGAGTAGGACAGCTGCCCCTGATGAGTCACGGTACCGTAGTGGTCCAGACCGGTCTCGCGCTGGCAGGTCTGTTTTTGGGCAATTTTTCTGCGTGACTTCGCATGGAGGCGTGGATCACTGAGTCCGGCGGGTCCGTGGCGGACCTGGGCGAGTGGGGGCTGATCGCGGCGCTGGCGGCGCGGATGCCGCCCGGCCCGTTCGCCGAGCTGGGCATCGGCGACGACGCGGCGGTGGTGGCGGCCCCGTCGGGCAGCGTCGTCGCGGCGGTCGATCTGCTCCTGGAGGGGCGACATTTCCTGCTCGCCTGGTCGTCCGCGCACGACGTCGGGGTGAAAGCGGCGGCGCGCAGCCTCGCCGACATCGCCGCCATGGGGGCGGTGCCCACCGCACTGCTCGTGGCGCTCGCCGCGCCCGGCACGCTGCCGGCCCAGTGGGCGCTCGACCTGGCCGCCGGGCTCGCTGCCGAGGCCGGCCGGGCGGGCGCGGGCGTCGTCGGCGGCGACACCGCGCGCGCCGACTCGGTGCTGCTGTCGGTGACCGCGCTCGGTGACCTGTCCGGCCGCGCCCCGGTGCGCCGGGCCGGCGCCAGGCCCGGCGACGTCGTGGCGGTCGCCGGCCCGCTCGGGCATTCGGCCGCAGGGCACGCGCTGCTCGCCGCTGGCGTCGAAGCGTTCCCCGACCTGGCCGCCGCGCACCTGCGGCCCGCGCCTCCCTACGACGCCGGCCCCGAGGCGGCCGTGCTGGGCGCCACCGCGATGATCGACGTCAGCGACGGGCTGGTCGCCGACCTCGGCCACGTGGCCGCCGCCAGCGGCGTGCGGATCGACGTCGACAGTTCTGTGCTGGTGCCGGACGACACGCTCGCAAGAGCGGCCGCCGCCGTTTTTGCCC
>Ga0187807_1000156_pt1 | contig 19428 bp, 15 predicted proteins | sample NC_wetland_sal_i_4_FD_132432 | JGI IMG/M metagenome (GOLD analysis project Ga0187807, IMG submission 132432) | Wetland sediment microbial communities from Neuse River Estuary, North Carolina, USA - ASW_2 | ecosystem: Environmental > Aquatic > Freshwater > Wetlands > Sediment | place: USA: North...
GCGGTGGTGACCTGCGCGATGTTGCGGACCTGGCTGGTCAGGTTGTTCGCCATCGAGTTGACGTTGTCGGTCAGGTCCTTCCAGGTGCCGGATACACCGCGTACGACCGCCTGGCCGCCGAGGATGCCCTCGGTGCCGACCTCGCGGGCCACCCGGGTGACCTCGCCCGCGAACGCCGACAACGTGTCGACCATCCCGTTGATCGTCCCGGCGAGCGCCGCGACCTCGCCCTTGGCCTCGACGGTGATCTTCTGGCTCAGGTCGCCCTTGGCCACGGCAGTGGTCACCTGGGCGATCGAGCGGACCTGCGCGGTCAGGTTCGCGGCCATGACGTTGACCGATTCGGTCAGGTCCTTCCAGGTGCCGGACACGCCCTGCACGTCTGCCTGCCCGCCCAGACGACCCTCGGTACCCACCTCGCGGGCCACCCGGGTGACCTCGCCGGCGAACGCCGACAGCGTGTCGACCATCGTGTTGACGGTGCTCTTGAGCTCCAAGATCTCGCCGCGCGCGTCCACGGTGATCTTCTGGCTCAGGTCGCCCTTCGCCACCGCGGTCGCGACCTGGGCGATGTTGCGGACCTGGCTGGTCAGGTTGCCGGCCATGAAGTTGACCGAGTCGGTCAGGTCCCGCCACGTCCCGCCCACCCCGGGCACTTCGGCCTGCCCGCCGAGTCGCCCCTCGGTCCCCGCCTCACGCGCCACCCGGGTGACCTCGCCCGCGAACGCCGACAGCGTGTCAACCATCCCGTTGATCGTCTCCGCCAGAGTGGCGACCTCGCCCTTGGCCTCGACGGAGATCTTCTGGCTCAGGTCACCGCGCGCTACCGCCGTGGTGACCTGGGCGATGTTGCGTACCTGCCCGGTCAGGTTGCCCGCCATCGCGTTGACCGAGTCGGTGAGGTCCTTCCAGGTGCCGCTGACCGCGGGGACCTGGGCCTGGCCGCCCAGCTTGCCGTCGACGCCGACCTCGCGGGCCACCCTCGTGACCTCGGAGGTGAACACGGTGAGCTGCTCGTTCATGGCGTTGAACACCGCTGCGATCTCGTTCATCAGCGGGTCACGGGCTTCGGGCAGCCGGGTGCTGAAGTCACCGCCGCGTACCGCCGTCAGGCCAGCCAGCAGTTGCTGCAACTGCTCAGGCTGTCTGGTCTGCGTCGCCGTCGCCATGACGATCACCTCAGCTTCGGGGGTTCGCCGGCCCATGCAGATGCCGCCCATTGGCGGGCGTTGCGCGCCAGCATGTCGGTTGCGATGCTTCAATGATGCCACCGCGTCCCGCACGGGCTTGCTGAGCGGCGGATGGCCGTCACGCGGATACGCAGGAAGGCTGGCGGGCGTGAGCGCACCGGATGACGACGAGCTGGCCAGGCTTACCTCTTGGGCGCTGGCAGCGCGGTGAGCTCGACCGGCGTCGGTCGAAGGCCACCGCCCGCGCCTTGGCCGAGCGCGCCACCGGATCCTGACGGAACGCCTTGGCTGCTCCGCCGAGGAAGCGAGGCAGCAGCTTGCCAGGCCCGGCGATCACACGTCGCGGGGATCGAAGCGACCGCGGTGCACGGCGACCTTGGAGAACCGGGCGTCGCCGGTGAGCCGGATCACCGGCCCGGCGGCGTCTTCGCTATCGCGGCGGCTGTAGATCGCGCGCTTCGCGAATAGCGCGCCGCCCTCGTCGATCACCTGCGCCCCGGCCGGGACGACCACGATCAGCTTGCCGCAGAAGGCGTCGATATCGAGCCTAATCTCGCGGCCTGGCAGCACGGCGTCGGCAAGGTTGACGATCAGGGTGCCGAAACGCGCCGTCAGCCGGGTGCGCCGTCCAGCCACCCAGCGTCCGGAGCGGATCACCTTGCTGAACCGCGCGGCGACTTCGGCACGGTCCGCCGGGCCGGTACCCGCGGCGTCGTCGGCTGGCAGGTCGCGGGTGAGCGGGGTGAGCTCGCCGACGGTTGTCGCCGCGTAGGCGGCGTCGAGCCGGTTGGCGTGCTCGGTGCTGGTCAGCCGGCCCGCGGCCAGCGCGCTGCCGAGGACGGCAGCGGTATGGTCCCGGTCGGCGTCCGAGGCGCGCAACTCCAGTCGCGCGTCGTCGCGGGCTGGCCGAGGATCATGCTGGAGTGAGCTGTCGTGCCGGGCGTCGGTCATGATCCTCATCGTAGCCCTCGGCGGAGCTAAACGCGATATGTCGCGTTGATTTTCAGGCTCTCCGGAACGGGCCGGCGTCGGCGTCCTTGACGGCCAGGCCGAGGCCCGGCCGGGCCGTCTCCGGGTTTCCGCCTGCTCCGCCGCGCGTTCGACGGCGCCGTAGGCCTCCCGTTCTGCGCGCGAACCGGCCGCTACCCCTGTTGCCTGGGAGCATACGGGTGAACTCGATCCGGATAGGCCGTCGCGGGCCGGGTACCGCCTTCCTGGAAGGGAGACTGTGATGAAGGCGACACAGGTGGCAGGCGGTGCGACAGCGACGTACGTGGCGGTCCTCGACGAGGGTGAGGAGGCATTCGCTGCCCTGTCGGACTGGGCCGCCAGGCAGCAGCTCTCCGCGGCCCAGGTGACCGCGGTCGGCGCGTTCGAGCGGGCGACCGTGGGCTGGTTCGACCGCGCCGCGAAAGATTACCGGCGCATCGTCGTCCAGCAGCAGTGCGAGGTGCTTTCGCTGATCGGCGACATCGCGATCGGCGATAGCCACGGCGGATCCGGTCCAGGGCAGCCGCAGCCCCATCTGCACGCGGTGCTCGGGCTGCACGACGGCACCACCCGCGGCGGGCATCTGCTTGCGGGCTACGTGTGGCCGACCCTCGAGGTGATCGTCCGTGAGGCGCCGACCGAACTCCGCAAGACGTACCGGCCGGACGTGGGCCTGGCGCTGATCGACCTCGGCGACCGCTGACCGTACGTCCCGGTTTGGCGCGGACCCGGCCGGTGTGCTTTTGGCTGGCTGTCCCAGGGTGTCCGCTACTCGCCGGCGATAGCGGTGACCGTCTGGCCGAGGGGGATCCTGCCAGCCAGCGACCCGTACCAGGGCCCGTTGTAACTGTCGACGCCACCGGTGGACTTGAGGATCCAGTATCCGCCGGTGACGGGATCCGCGGCCAGGGCGATCGCGCTGACTCCGGCGGGCAGCTTCCCGGCATCAGATCCCCACCAGCCGGTCCCGAAGTTGTGCACGCCGCCGTTGGAGGTCAGCAACAGGTACCCGCCGCCCGCCGTGGCGGCGATGCCGGTCACCGCCTGGCCTACCGGAAGCTTCCCGGTCAGCGACCCGTACCAGGGGGCGTTGTAGTTCGCGACCCCGCCGTTGGACTTCAGGATCCAGTAACCGCCGGTCTTCGGGTCCACCGCGAGCCCGACCGCCTTCAGGGTGCCCAGCGTCCCGGCAGCCGACCCGTACCAGGTCGCGCCGAAGTTGTACACGCTGCCGTTGGAGGTCAGCACCAGATACCCGCCGCCCGGCGTTGCGGCGATGCCGGTCACCGCCTGGCCTGCCGGAAGCTTCCCGGTCAGCGACCCGTAGCAGGGGGCGTTGTAGTTCGCGACCCCGCCGTTGGACTTCAGGATCGAGTAACCGCCGGTCTTCGGGTCCACCGGCAGCCCAACCGCTTTCAGGGTGCCCAGCGTCCCGGCCGCCGAACCGTACCCTGGCGCCCCGAAGCTGGACACCCCGCCGTTCGAGGCCAGCTCGTGGTAGCCGAGCCCGCGCAGCGCGTCCATCGTGACGAACGCATACCCGCGCGCCTGCAAGTTCTGGATCACCGCAGGCAGCGCGGCGGCGTCCAGGGTGGAATGGTCGTCGGGGTTCGAGCCGCAGTGCATCAGCACGATCTCACCGGGACGCAGGCTGGCCAGCACCCTGTTCAGGATGATCTGCGTGGTGATCCCGCCAGAGGTGCCCTCCCAGCCGAGGGTATCGACGGTCCACCCGACGGGCACGAAGCCGACCGAGTTCACCACCGAGATCGTGTGCTGGTTGTAGTCCCCGTACGGGAACCGGAACCACGGCCACGGATCGGCGCCGGTCACCTGCTTGATCTGGGCTTGCGCGGTCAGCACCTGATCGCGGATCTGCGCGTCGGTCAGCTTGGTGAAGTACGGATGGGATACAGAGTGATCGCCGATCCGCTCCCCCGTCGCGGCGATGGACTTCGAAGCCGACGGGAAGTCCCTGACGAAATTGCCGGTCAGGAAGAACGTCGCAGGAACGTGGTACTTAGCCAGCGTGGCGAGGATGCTGGGTACTCCGTCGGCATTCGCGCCGGCGTCGAACGTGAGGGCCACCAGGCCAGGCGGCACGGGCTGGGTCGCGGCGGAAGCCGCGGACGCGGCGAACGTTCCCGCTGCCGTCAGCGCGGCCGCCACCAGCAGCAATCCGAATCGGGTCCGCGTCGTCATCACACCCTCGTGACACAACTCCATGTTCAGTGCATGCACGCCCTTACGATCTGGGAAGGGGCTGGTAGTCCCGAGGCCAGTGACGGTTGTCCTTAGCTGCCTGCCTGCGCGGTGTCGCCGAGCGACAGGTAGGTCTCGTCTTCCTGGACCGTGTGCAGGCGCAGGATGGCGTGCAGGCCGTACAGGATGGCGCGCAGGTCGGCGACGTCCTCCTCGTCCAGGGCGCGCTCGCCGATGTCGTCGATGAGCGCTCCCAGCCGGGCGATCTGGACGGCGATCTCGGCGTGTGCCCTGCTCATCGGGGCCGTCGGGTCGGTCCCGCCGAGCATCCGGTTCAGCGCCGGGTAGAGGACCGACTCCTCGGCGTGCTCGTGCGGCCAGACCTCGCCGGCGAGCAGCTCGTGCACGCGGCGGACCCGTGTCGTACCGCCAGGCTCGGTGAGGGTGCGCGCGGCGACCCGGAGCTGGTCGAGGTCTGCCCGGATCGCCCGGTGCTCGCCGCGGAACCGCGCGGTGAGCGCGGTGTCCGCCGGACTTAGCCGGATCTCGGGCGCGGGGGGCAACAGCGCTCGCAGTGCGTTCAGTATCACGGCGACGTCGATGGCTTCCTGGAGCAGCGCGCCCCAGACCGCGGGCAGCAGCCCGGCCGCCGCCACTCCCATGGCGGCCAGCGACATGCCCATGCCCGCAAGCACGCTTTCCATGGCGATCCGCCGGGTGCGCCTGGCCAGCGCTGCCACCTCGCCGAGGCGGCCGATCTGGTCCACGGTGAGCACCGCGTCGGCCGCCTCCGACGACGCGGTGGCTCCGCGCGCGCCCATGGCGATTCCGACGTCGGCGAGGGCCAGCGCGGGAGCGTCGTTGATGCCGTCCCCGGTCATGACCACCGGCGCCAGCCGCTGCTCGCGGCGCACCACCTCCAGTTTGGCCGCTGGACTCAGGCCCGCGACTACGTCGTCCACGCCGGTGAGCGCGCCGACCGCGTCGGCCGCCTCGGCCCGGTCGCCGGTGGCCAGCACGACCCTGCTGATGCCGCCCCGACGTACCGCCCGGATCGTCTGCCGGGCATCCGGGCGGATCTGGTCCTCTAGGAGCAAGACGCCCGCCGGGCGCCCGTCTACGGCGACGAACACGGTCAGCGCGCCGTCCAGCCGCGCCGCACGGCGCGCGGTCCTGACCCACGGCTCGGACTCGGCCGCTCCGGCCCACCCGGCACGGCCCAGCCGAACGGCGCGCCCGTCGACCGTGCCGACGATGCCCTGGCCCGGCACTTCGGTGACACCGGCCGGCTGGATCAGCCGGCAGCCGCGCTCGGCCGCCGCCTCGACTATCGTCGCGGCCAGCACATGCCCGGAAACCTGGTCAAGCGAGGCCGCCAGGGTAAGGATGTCATCGGCGGCCAGGTCACCGGGCCCGGCCGGAGTGATTTCGGCCAGTTGGGGCTGCCCGACGGTCAGCGTCCCGGTCTTGTCGAGCACCAGCGTGGTGCACTGGGCGAGGCGTTCAAGCACTGCCCCGCTCTTCACCACGACACCGCGCCGCGCCGCCGCGGACAGGCCGGATACCAGCGCGACGGGCGCGGCCAGGATGAGCGGGCACGGTGTCGCCACGACGAGCACCGCGACGGCCCGGGCGGGGCCGGCCAGCGCCCACGCGGCGCCGGCCACCGTCAGCGTCAGCGGCAGGAACCACATCGCGTACCGGTCGGCGAGCCTGACGAATGGCGCCTGCGAGTTCTCCGCCTCGGTGACCAGGCGCACGATGCCCGCGTACGTGCTCTCCGCGGCAGTGTCGCTAGCCCGCAGGCGGAACGGGCCGCCGACGTTCAGCACGCCGCTGGCCACCCGGTCCGCGCGCACCCGCTCGGCCGGCCTGGCTTCCCCGGTGAGCGCGGACTCGTCGAGCACGGCGACGCCGTCGGCGACCGTGCCGTCCACCGGGACCACGTCACCCGGCGCCACGAGGAGCAGGTTGCCCGCCGCGATCTCCTCGAGCGGCACCGTTTCCAGCTGGTCCCCGTGATAGCGCCGGGCGGTTCGCGGAGCCCTGTCGAGCAGCGCGCTCAGGTCACGCCTTGCGCGGTGCGAAGCCCACGCCTCCAGGGTCCGGCCGCTCGTCAGCATCAGGCTGATCACCGCGGCGGCCAGAGGTTCGTGCACGGCGACCGCGCCAGCGAGCGCGAGCAGCGCGATCACGTCCACCCCGAGGCGACCGTGGCGGATGGCATCCGCGGCGGACCACAGCGCGTAGCCAAGGCCTGCAGCCGCCGCGGTGAGCCAGGCCCCCTCCGCGAAGCCATGCGCGCCCGCCAGCCAGGCCGCTCCTCCGCCGAGCAGGCATGCGGCCGTGACGATGAGCAGCAGCCACGAAGACCGCCTGGCCAGCCACCCGGCCGCGCGATAGAAACCACTGCCCATCATGGCTTCAGCATGCGCCGGGAAGGCCGCCGGAGTACCCGGGCCGAAAGGTAGCCGTCTGCGGGCCTTTTGTCACGCGCCGAAGCTTTCCAGCTGCCTTTTCAGGCTCGTCCAAATCCGCCGCTCCTGGCGGATTCCCAGCCAGGTGATCAGCGGTCCGAGCGGCCGCATTGTCGTGCGGGTGGCGAACAGCTTCGGCCTGTCATAGCCGGTGCACTCGATCAGCATCTCGGTGGTGCGCCGGTTGTACCGCGGCTCGTTGCTCTGGTCCGCGACGTAGCCGAATACGACATCCACGGGCCGGCCGATGATGATCTCGCCCGCGATCCTTGCCATGCCACTCACCACTCCCGGTACAGGTTTTCAGCAGAGCCGGCCGCAGGCGTGGCTGGCAGGGGCGAAGGTCACACTGATCACTCACCTCTCGGCCCGCTCCAGCCGCAAGGCGAGACGCGGACACAGCCGCGCGACGGCCGCGGCGTCGGCCCGCAGGGCGGCCGGGACATCGCGGGCCGGGATCACCGGGAAGCCCCAGTCGTCCAGGCCGATGAACTCGGGCAGCAGCTCCGCGCACAGGCCCCGGCCGTCGCAGGCGATCGGGTCGACAGTGAGCCGGGTCCGCTCGGTCACGGCTGGCCCTGCCCGGCCGGAAGCACCCAGGCGGTCTCAGTGGCGCGGCACCAGCCGCGTCCGTGCAGGTCGATCTCGGCGCGGAAGACACGCAGCGCGCTGGCGACCATGTGCGCCGTGCCGTCGGGATGCCGGCAGGCGCCCCGCCCGTTGACGTCGCGCAGCCATCGCCGCACCGTGGCGGGGTCGCAGCCGCCTCCGGCGGCCGCTCGGTCGAGCGCGCCGGCGATCGCGTTCAGCCCGAACACGCAGGGACCGCACTGACCCGCCGACGAGCCGGCGAGGTAGCGGGTGACGCGCGCGGCTTCGGCGAGGCCGCAGGCGGTCGCGGGCAGCGCGGCCAGGACGCCGGCTCCGGGGCTGGCGCCGACCGCCGCGAGCCCGGCGGCGGAAAATGGCAACGGCAGCGCGGCCTCCGCGGCGGCCCAGGTGCCGAAGTAGCCGCCAATCAGCAGCGCGCCTAGCGGCTGGCCGGTGCCGCCGGCCAGCCCGAGCACGTCGCGGACGAGTGTCCCCGGCTCGACCTCGTACACGCCCGGGCGTGCCACCGCGCCGAGCAACGTCACCAGCATCGAACCGGGTTCCGCGGCGGTTCCGGCCGACCTGAACCAGGACGCACCGTGCCGCATGATCAGGGCGAGGTGGGTGAGCGTCTCGACGTTCTGAACCAGCGCCGGGCGCCGGCCGGGACCGCCGAGCCGCGGCGGCCGCCCGGTTGGCGCGGGCACGCCGCCATGGGCCCACCGCACAACGGCGCTCGCCTCGCCCGCGGTGAAACCCGCCGCCGCGGCCTGGACCCGCACCGGGACAGGGTCGCAGCCGACTTGCCGCCGCTCGGCGACGGCTCGCCGGACCGTCTCGCAGGCGGCGCGGTGCGCGACGATCACGACCTCGGCGGCGCCGGTCAGCTCGGCCGCGCATGCCGCCCCGTCGAGCACGAGATGCGGCGCGGACGCGAGCAGCACCTTGTCCTTGACGCTGGCGGGCTCGCCTTCCACTCCGTTCGCGACAACCACCGGGGGACACGGTCCAGCGGCGAGCGTGCGCAGCTTCCGCGCCGTGGGGAAGGCGGCACCACCCCGGCCGGTCAGGCCTGCGCTGTCTACCTCGTCGATGAGCCGCTGCCTGCGCCGCCAGTCACCGGCGCAGCACGGCCGGGCGCCATGCCGCGCCAGGTGCCGGTCCAGGCCGGCCGGATCGACGCCGACGGCCAAGTCAGACGGCAGCAGCCGGGGCAAGCCGGACGGCCCCAGAATGCGGCCGGCCGGGGATGGCGCGCGGGTGCTGTCCACGATCGCCGTCATCGCGTCGATCCGCGCGACCCTGGCCTGGCGCCGGGACCGAACGTGAGCGCTCGCCGCGAGCGCCACCGCATGCTTGAGCGCGCCGGCGGGCGGGCCACCGCGGCGGCTGCCACCGCGGCGGCCACGGCTGCCGCGCACCCCCAGATCGTGCCGGCGACCCAGCCGGTACGCAGGTCCCCGCCGGCGCGCAGCGCGTGCGCGAACGCCGCCGGCCAGGCCAGGTAGGCGAGCCAGTGCACGGCCCGCCAGGCGCGCAGCCCCAGCCGGTGCCGCAGCACGCTGGTCAGCAGCACGGCCGCACCGAGATCGACGGCGAGCGTGCCGAGACCGATCGCCAGCGTCCGGTATGGCGACAGGAACGGGATCGCCGTGGCGGCCCAGCCAATCGACACGTACGGATCCGCGATCGCCGTGACGACATGCAGGGCCAGCAGTCCGAGAGCGAACAGGGAGAGCGTGCGGTGCAGTTCGGCGGCGACGAACCGCGGCCATCGCCGCGGCGCCCAGCCGGTCCTGGTCGCGACGCCGAGCACCACGACGGCTGTGCACAAGACGAGCAGCACAAGGCCGCTGCCGCGGGAAAGGAACCACAGCCACTGCGGGTTCGCCGCGGCGGGCGCGGTCAATCCGGCCATCGGTCAGCTCCCGCGCCGGGCCAGAGGCAACTGGCCGCCGTCGGCGGCTGGCCACCCGGCGAGCAGCAGCACGGCGCCGTCATGATTGACCAGCCGGGCCGGCAGCCTGGTGGAAGTCAGCCAGGCACGCGCGTCCTGTCCCGCCACGATCGCCGCCGTCGCGGCGGCGTTGGCCACGGCGCAGCTTCGCGCGGCGACGGACACGGTCCGCCACGGCCCGCGGGCGGGATAGCCGGTGCGCGGATCCACGATGTGATGTAGCTGTACGCCGCCGCGCAGCCACTGCCGGCACACTGTCGATGACGTCGCGACCGCGCCCGCGGCGACGCTGACGACCTGCCCGGGCGGTGTATCCCCAGCGCGGGAGGAGTCCGCGACCGCGACCGGCCAGCCGCCGGCTGGCGGCTGGCCGGCGATCGCGATGTCCCCGCCGAGACTTACCAGGACGCCACCCCGCCGGCAGGCGCGCCGGGCCGCGGCGGCCGCGCGGTCCGCGCCGAGCCCCTTGGCGGTAGCCCCTAGATCCAGGCATACCCCGTCCGGCAGGCGCAGCCGGTTGCCGTCCAGGGCCACCGACCGCCAGCCGGGAACAGGGCCGACGGCGGGCAGCGGGCCGGCCGGGGTCCCGATGGACGCGAAGTCGCGGTCGTAGCCGAGTGCGCTGAGCGCGCCGCCGACGGTCGGGTCCGCCATGCCGTCGGTCCACCGCGCCGCCGCCAGCGCGACCCGCAACGCTTCCGCCAGCCCGCGGCTGACCTTGTGCGCGCGCCGCCCAGAACCCTGGATCAGGGAGATCTCCGAATCGCCACGGAAACGGCTGGCCTGCAGGTCCAGCCGGCGCAGTTCGGCATCCACCGCGGCAAGCGCCGCGGGCAGGGCATCGGGTGGCCACACCGCGACCCGCGCGTCGGTGCCGAGCGCGTCTCGCTCCGCGACGGCCACGCCCTTGGCACCGAGATCCACGCGGGCCCATCGAGGTTCCACCATCATCAATCGCCCCGTTCGCCCGATTTCACGTAGATCACGACGGGGCGAGAGCCCGTCCCGGCCGGGCCGCACGTGCGTACCGGCAGCTGAGTGCTGACGCCCGAGCCGCCCGAGGTGGCTACCGGCACTGTGACACAGGGCTGGCGTGAGCTCGCCACCCCCGATTGGGCGCCTGCCACCGTCTGCGCGGGCCGCGGTGCGTGCCCGGTGGTGCGGGCGAAGTAGCCCGCGGTGACGGCGGTCGCCGCGACCAGCGCGGCCGCCGTCCAATTGGACAGGCGCCGGACATAGCGGATGCCACGGTCCCGGCTTCCCGGCCCCCTGCCGGCCGACGGTGGCTCACCTGCACCGGGGAGCCTCCCCGATGCCGACTGGTCCTGAGGGTTCATGACACGCTCCTCTGAGTGAGGTGATGCTGCCAGAGTGCTCCGGCACCGGTGAGAAGGGCGTGAGAGAACGATGTGAGCGGCTCTCATCTTGGTGCCGCGGGGGGCTAATGGCCCTACTCGCGAGGCCGGCCAGCCGCCTACGCTCCCGGGCATGCGGGTGCTCGTGGTGGAGGACGAAACCCGGATGGCCAGCCTGCTCAAGCGCGCGCTTGAAGAGGAAGGACACGCGGTGGACGTGGCGGCCGGCGGCGCGGACGGGCTGTGGCTGGCCACCGAGAACGCGTACGGGGCGGTCGTCCTTGACGTCATGCTTCCGGACCTGGACGGATTCGAGCTGTGCCGACGGCTGCGGGACAACGGCCTGTGGGTCCCGGTGATCATGCTGACCGCGCGAGACAGCGTGGGTGACCGGGTGCGCGGGCTCGACGCGGGCGCCGACGACTACCTCGTCAAGCCGTTCAGCCTAGCTGAACTCGCCGCCCGGCTGCGGGCGCTCGCACGGCGCGATGACCGGGCGCGGCCCGTGCTGCTCGCCGAAGGAGACCTGCGGCTCGACCCGGCGGCCAAGCGGGCCTGGCGGGCAGGGGAGGAACTGCGGCTTTCCCCGAAAGAGTTCGCCCTGCTCGAACTGTTCCTCAGCCATCCAGGCGACGTGCTCAGCCGGTCGCGGATCATCGAGGCGGTCTGGGACTTCGCATACGACGGCGGCTCGAACGTCGTCGACCAGTACGTGAACTACCTGCGGCGCAAAATCGACGCCCCGTTCGGCCGGCACGACCTCGAAACGGTCAGGGGGATGGGCTACCGGCTGCGTCGCGCCGCGGAACGCCGCTGACATGTCTATCCGGCTGCGCTTGGCGCTGACGTTCGCCGCCGCCGCGGCACTGCTGTTCGCCGTCGGCGGTTGGCTGTTCGCAAGCGCGCTGTCCGCCGCCCAGCTGAGCGTCATCGACTCCCAGCTCACCGCGCAGCTCAGCCAGGCGGCGCGCTACGTTCCCGGGGCGGGGACCGGCGCACCGCCGTCGGCCGCGAACGTGCTGCCTGGCGAGTACATCGTCCAGGTCATCGGCCCCTCCGGCCGGGTCCTGGGCGCCAGCCCCGACGCGGGCAGCGCACCGCCGCTGACCACGGGCCAGCTCAGCCAGGCCAGGCACGCCCAGCTGTGGGTGACCCGGACGATTGACGAGGAGCGGACACGGGTCACGGCCGCGCCGCTGGCCGGTCATCCTGGCTGGATCGCGGTGGCCGCCGTCTCCCTTGAGGCGTACGACGCGACGCAGAGCCAGGTGGCGCGCGGGCTGGCCATCGGCGGCGCGGTGTTCGTCGCCATCGCGGGCCTGGGAGCGTACTGGCTGGCGCGCGCGGCGCTGTCGCCTGTCGAGCGGCTACGCCGGCAGGTCGCGGCCATCTCCGGCCGCCACGACGACTCAGCGGTGCGGGTTCCGGGGACGAGAGACGAGATCGCCGCGCTGGCCGGGACCATGAACGAACTGCTGGCACGGCTGCGAAGCGCGCTGGAGCGGGAGCGAGCCTTCGTCGCCGATGCCAGCCACGAGCTGCGCTCGCCGCTCGCCGTGCTCCGCGGGGAACTGGAGCTCGCCGGGCGGCCGGGCCGCGGCCCGGAGGAGCTAGCCGCCGCGGTGCGCCTGTGCGCAGAGGAAGCCGACCGGCTCGCCCGGATCACCGACGACCTGCTGCTCCTCGCCCGCGGTGACTCCGGTCACCTCGAACTGCGGCGCGAGGAAACCGACCTGCGGGAGCTGGCCGCGCGCAGCGTGAGCTCGGCCGCTGTCCAGCTGACCGAGGCGCGAGTCAGCTGCCGCGTCGACGTGCCACCGGGAACACGGGCCTGGATCGACCCGGACCGCATCAGGCAGGCCATCGACAACCTGCTCGGCAACGCGCTGGGCTTCGCTCCCCCCGGATCGGTCATCGTGGTCACCGCGGCGGAAGAAGGGCCGGACGTCCGCGTCGAGGTCCGCGACGACGGCCCCGGCTTTCCGGCGGACTTCCTGCCGCACGCCTTCGAGCGTTTCCGGCGCCCGGACACCGGCCGCTCGCGCCACGGCGGTGGCGCCGGCCTCGGGCTGGCCATCGTATCGGCGATCGCCGTCGCCCACGGCGGCACTGCGAGCGTGCACAACAAGCCCTCCGGCGGTGCCATCATCAGCCTCTGGCTGCCTGGCGCCGCTCGGTAAATAAAGGAAAGTCAGCATTCCGAACGGGGCGTGGCGGCTGCCCGGCGCACCGGTGCTTTACAGGTGGTCGGGGATCGGCTGGATGCGGGGGCTGCGCCCGGCTGCCGCGACTGTGCGGTCATACGATGCGCGCAGGGCTGCGGCGTCGGCGTGATCGGTGCGCCAGGCGATGCCGGCCGGGAGCACGACGAAGTTTGGGTGGCGGACCCAGATCGGCACGTAGTGGATGACGGTGACGCGGGCTCCGTGGCTGTCTACGGTGATCGTGAGCAGCACGATCATCCCGTCCTGGGTAGCGGGGGGGCTGGTCTGGTCGGAGATCAGGTTGCCTTCGCCGAAGATGACGGGCTTGCCGTTGATGAAGCGGATGGGCTGGACGACGTGCACGTGCTGGCCGATGATCGCGGTGATGTCTGGTGAGCGGGTGAGCACGCTGGCGAGGGCGAGCTGGAAGCTGCTCGGCTGCGCGATGTACTCATCGCCCCAGTGCAGGTTGACGATGACGACCTGCGCGCCGTCCAGGCGCGCGCGGTGAGCGTCGGACAGGATCCGCGCCGCGCTGGCCAGGTTGACCGACCACGGGTGAGGCAACGGGATGCCGTTGGTGAACTCGGTGTAGGCCAGGAAGGCGACGCGGACACCCTTGACCGTGATGATCAGCGGCTTTCGCTGTGCGGCCGCCGATGAGTATGAGCCGGTGTGCAGGATCCCGGCGTGATCCAGCGCCGCGATCGTTTCGTCGACTCCCCGCTGGCCCTGATCGAGGGTGTGGTTCGAGGCGGTCGAGCAGGCTCGCCACCCGGTCTGGCGGATGGCGGTGGCGAGCGCAGGCGGTGTATTGAATACCGGGTAGCCGCTGGGGGCAGCCGGCGTCATCGGCGTCTCGACATGACACAGCGCCAGGTCCGCGCTGCGGATGTACGGCTTGATCTGCACGAAGAAAGGGGCGAAGTTGTAGTGGCGGCCGCCGCCAAGGACCAGCGCCCGCTCATAGATCGGGGAATGGATCAGGAAGTCTCCGCTCGCCTCCACAACCAGCTGGACGCTGCGGGCCTGGCCGCCCGGCGCCGTCGTGGCCCGCGCACTGGCCGGCGCTGCAGGCGCCGCCGCCACGCTGGCGGCTGATGAGCGGCTGGTACCCGTCTCCGCCGACCCGCTGCCAGCGCCACAGCCAGCGGTAAGCAGGACCAGGCACGCCGCAGCGGCCAGCCCAGCGGCAGAAAGTGAGGTCATCATCGCCGCCTCCTCAAGGCCGGACGCCGACCCGTCACCACGCCCAGGCTCTCAGGCTCACTCGGCATGACAGGCAGGAAAAGAGGACGCAAGTCCCGATAGCTCCGCTAACGGCCTGAACCGGACAATGCAGCCGATTCGCGCAAGGTCGGGTCGTTCGGCCCTGCTGCCCCTGCCCGCTTCGGCGCAGTGTCGGCTCAGGAGCGTCAGGGAAGGAAGGAAGGAAGGAAGGAAGGAGCCTGCCATGAGCGCGTCCCCTGCCGAAGCCACCACCGGGAACGCGATCCGCGCCGCCGTTCGAATCGATGACGCGGCTCTTGCGGCGAGGGTGGCTGAGGTGCTGGACCGGTGGCCGTCGGCCGGCCTGGCCGCCGGCGTGATCCGCGGCGGGCACATGGAGTGGTTTGCGGGCCACGGCGTCGCTGATGCCGGGTCCAAGGAGCCGGTCACGCCGGACACCGTGTTCCGGATCGGGTCGATCACCAAGACCTTTACGGCGATCGCCGTCATGCAGCTGTGCGAGCAGGGCCTGGTCGACCTTGATGCGCCCGTCAGCCGTTACCTGCGCTCGGTGCAGCTCATCCCGGCCAAGGCGAGCTTCCGGCCGGTCACCGTCCGGCACCTGCTTACCCACACCGCCGGCATCGGCTACTGGCGGCGGTTGTCGGACCTTGTCCAGCCGGGCATCGGCTCGGGAGACCGGGCCGGGCGCGCGGGCGCGCCGCCGCTGGCTGAGTATTACCGCAAGGGCCTGCCGGTAGAGGTTGAGCCGGGGACCAGGTGGGCCTACAGCAACCACGGGTTCGCGGTCCTCGGCCTGATCGTCGAGGACCTGACCGGCGAGCCCCTGGACCGGTACCTGCGCGACAACGTCTTCGGGCCGCTGGGCATGGAGCACACCGACCTGATCCGGTCCGAGCGAGTCCGCCCTGGCCTGGCCACGGGGTACGTGCTCCGCTCGGGTGGCCTCAAGCCAGTCGCCGACCGCGAGGTGCCGACACCGGGTGGCGGCGGAATGTACGCCAGTGCGGCGGACATGTCCCGCTACCTCGCCGCGCTGCTAGCCATAGGCGCCGGCGAGCACGGCCCGGTGCTCCAGCCCGCCACCCTCGCGTGCATGTTCCGGCCCCACTTCCAGCCCGACCCGCGGATCCCCGGCATGGGCCTGGCGTTCGAGCTCGGCGAGGAGAGCGACCATCGCACCGTCGGCAAGACTGGCATCGTGTCCGGGTTCCTGTCGGCGATGGTGCTGGCTCCCGGCGACGGGATCGGGGTGTTCGCGCTCAGCAACACTGGCGGCCTCAGCGGTCGCGGCGCCCCGGCACCCCTAGCTGCCGCGCTGCTTCGCAGCGTGCTCGGCCTCCCCCATCAGACGATCCGCACCGACATCCCTCCGCGCCCCGAGACCTGGAACGAACTGTGCGGGTGGTACAGCCCCGCCCCCGGCCCGGTCACCAACCTGCCCGCCAGAGTCCTCTTCGGCGCCGGAGCCGAGGTCACCGTGCACCACGGGCACCTGATGCTCAAACCGCTGACCCCCATGCCTGGAATCCGGCGCGGGCTGCGCCTGCACCCCGACGACCCGCACGACCCGCGGGTCTATCGGGTCGAGTCCCCTGAGTTCGGCTACAGCCTCCCTGTGGTGTTCAGCACAGGGACCGGCGACCGGCCGACCGCCACCCGGCTACACATGGACCTGTTGTTCTCGTTCCAGAAGCGGCCCGGCGTCCGCGACCCGAGGCGGTGGGCAAAGGGGATGGCGGCAGTCGGCGCCGCCGCCCTCGCCATCCGCATCCGCCCGCACCACCGCGCATAAGAGCCAGCGCGTACGGCCGAACTGTTTGGGTCAGGGCGCCCGGGGTAGCCGGAACGGACGAACTCCGGGGACGAAGGGGCAAGGCACGGTGCGCCAAGACCGAGTGCGCGGGGAACTGGACCAGGACACGGACATCAGGGTTGGCAGCCGGGACGTCAGGGTTGCCGGGTCGCCCTCGCCGGTACGCTTCGTGCCGCGGGAGGAAGGACCGGCGGCCGCCTGGCTGCGGGCCGAGGCCGCCGGGGCCAGGGCCGTTAGCATTTATCCCGAACGGGACCGTGGCGACTGCCGGGGATAACAGGATCCGGACAACCACCAGGCAGGCGTCATCGCCCGTGTCTGATTCCGCGCTGGACAAGATCCGGTCGGCGTGCGCAGCGGCGTCCGGGCCCGCCGGGACGACGGCAGCGGCGAACTCGCGCAGCGCGTCGCTGATCGAGCGCGTGCGGCGCTCGATCAGCCCGTCGGTGAACAGCAGCAAGGTGTCTCCGGGCCGCAGCTCGAGCTCGGCCTCCTCGTATTCGGCGTCCGGGTCGAGGCCGAGCAGCACCCCACCCGGCAGCGGCAGCGTCTGCGCCGTGCCGGCGCGCACCAGGATCGGCGGCAAATGCCCGGCCCGCGCCCAGCGCAGCACCCTGGTGCCGGCGTCGTAGCGGCCGCAGATCACGGTGCCCGCGATCCCCTCGGCCAAATGGCAGGCCGCGTAGTTGAGCCACTTGAGCAGGTCGGCGGGGCCGTTGCCGGTCGCGGCGAGGCCGCGCAGCGCGTTACGCGCGCTGACCATTCCGGTCGCCGCCTCGATGCCGTGCCCGGTGATGTCGCCCACAGAAAGCAGCAGGTCCTTGCCCGGCAGCAGCAGCGCGTCGTACCAGTCGCCGGCCACCAGGTGCCCGGTCTCGGCAGGACGATAGCGCACCGCCACGTCCACGCCGGCGGCCTCCACCGGCGACGCGTCCGGCGGCATGATGGCACGCTGCAGGCGGAGCGCGAGCTGGTGTTCCTCGGCGGCGCGCTGCTCGCTGTCGGCGAGCTGGTCGCGGGTCGCGGCGAGCGCGACCTGGGTGTGGTAGTGGGCGGAGACGTCCTGGAAGGCGCCGCGCAGGGCCACCACGCCGTCGCCCGCGACGACTGGCTCGGCGAAGATCCGGATCTGCCTGATCACCATGTCGTCAGGCCGGACAATGCGGAACACCGCCACGTCCGGTTCGCGGCGCCGCAGCAGCGACTGCCTGAACCGGCGGACGGGCCCGCGGTCCGCGGCGATTACGAAGTTGTGCAGGTCGGCGGTGGGGATCGGCACCGCCCGTGCCGGATCGAGGCCGAACAGGGCGAAGGCGGCCTCGGTCCAGCGCACGGCACCGGTGCCGAGGTTCTCCTCCCAGCCGCCCATCTGGCCCAGGCGCTCTGCATTGCCGAGCAGTTCGGCCAGCCGGTCCAGTTCCCCCGCCGCGCGCCAGGTGAACACGACCCCGGCGAAGAATGGCGCGGCGTGCAGGTCGGCAACCTGGACCGCGTCGGCCGCCCCGGTCAGCGGCGCGGTGACGGTGCCATGCACAAACTCGGCGCGACCGCTGGCGAGCACCCGCTCGGCCCTAGCGAACAGGCCGTCGCCGGGCATCGCCGCCGGATACGCCTCGAGCAGCGTCAGCCCGGCCAGTTCCTGAGCCTGGCGGCCCGCCGGATCGATGTAGCCGGGGCTGACGCGCATGATGGCGAAGTCGGCGATATCGCCCGCTGCGTCCCGCAACGGCCGGACGAGCAGCAACGAGTCCGCGATCTGGTCCAGCGCCGCGAACACAACTGGTGACGGCGCCGTCGACCCCACGGGGCCGTACGCCAGCCGCAGTCCGAGCACCTCAGCGAACCCTGCGACCGTGTCGGACAGCCCGTCGCGGACTCCGGCGGCGAACTCGTCGCGCGGCGCCTTCCACCATGCCTGCACCACGCCGAGCAGGTTCCCGGCGCGGTCGCGCAGCCCGGGCACTGCGGTTGGGCCATGCCGTCCCCATGGCGCGGCGACCGGGACCGTATCCCCGCCGGGCGGCCCGGCCGGCCACCACAGGTCCTCGCCGGTGCTGGCCACTCGCTGCGCAGGGCAGTCGAACTGCGGCGGCAGCCGCCGCCACCGGGTCGACTCGGTGCCGCCGAGGCCTTCGGCGCCGAGCAACTCGAGTGCGCCATCGGCCTCGAGCAGCCACACGGCGACGGCGGCCGCGCCGAACCCTTGCCGCAGTTGCCCGGCGAGCACCCCGACGAGTTCCGCGCCGTCCTGGGCGCGCTCGGCCGCCGCCAGGCCCACCGGATCGCGCGGTTCCAGCCGGTAGGCCGGCTCCTGCCCGCCTGGCTCGGGCCGCGGTGGCGGCTCCTGGCCGAGCACGGCAGCCGCCATCTCGGGCAGCGGCAGTCCCGCCGCCGCCGCCATGTCCGCGAGCTGCCGAGCGGCCTCGGCCGCGCCGCAGCCATGCCGTTCCATCAGCGCGCCCCTGGCCATCGCCACGACGACGGCGACGCTCTGTTCGGCGCGAAGCAGCTCGAGCTCTCGCCGCTGGCGCTCGACTAGCGCGGCCAGCCGGGGCAGATTGTCACCGCCGCCCATCACGAACACCGCCTCCCGCCGCCAGGCCCCACGATGCGGAGAACCGTACCATTCTTAGAGGAAATTAACGTTTCAGCAGAAGTGCCTTGGCTGGGACAGCAGCCACGCCTTCGTTCCGTAGATAGTGGACTTTAATTGTGCCCGGATGAGAGCGCCTATGGTGGAACGGTCAAAGCCGCTGTGGATTCCGCGGCGGCCGAGCATGGGAGCAGCCGATGACAGACGCTGACGGTCAGCGGCCGCGCCTCGACAGCCCGGCTCTGGAGCAGCTGCTCGCCGGGCTGACCGCGGTGCGCGGCGGGGACTTCAGCACACGCCTCGCCTTGACCGGTGACCCGCTGGTCGACCAGATAGCCATCGTGTTCAACGCCATGGCCGACCAGCTCGACCAGTTCACCGCCGAGGTGACCCGGGTGGCGCGCGAGGTGAGCACCGAGGGCAAGCTCGGCGGCCAAGCCCACGTACCCGGCGTCTCCGGCACCTGGAAGGACCTCACCGAGTCGGTCAACGCCATGGCCGGCAACCTCACCACGCAGGTACGGAACATCGCGCAGGTGGCCACCGCGGTGGCCAAGGGCGACCTCACGCAGAAGATCGTCGTGGACGCGCAGGGCGAGATCCTCGAGCTGAAGACCACCCTCAACACGATGGTCGACCAGTTGTCGGCGTTCGCCGACGAGGTCACCCGGGTGGCCCGCGAGGTCGGCACCCAGGGCAACCTCGGCGGCCAGGCGGTCGTACGCGGTGTATCCGGCACCTGGAAGGACCTGACCGACAACGTCAACTCGATGGCGAACAACCTGACCAGCCAGGTCCGCAACATCGCGCAGGTCACCACCGC